>ERZ809407.1035-NODE-1035-length-27281-cov-8.148534_pt1 | contig 27281 bp, 20 predicted proteins | sample MGYA00520792_ERZ809407 | MGnify/ENA primary metagenome ERZ809407 (study PRJEB31576, sample SAMEA3212665) | Homo sapiens | biome: human-gut; feature: human gut; material: fecal | place: Sweden | collected 2012 ...
CAAAAAAATCAAATAACTTTTATCACCCATTCTCTAGCTGGTGGGGGCTCTGAACATGTGCTTACTATTATTGCAAATTACTTTGCAACACATGGGTATGAGGTTACAATTATTTCGAGAACACATAAAAATAATCAATATTCAATAGATAGTCATATAGATGTTCAATATGTTGAAACTAAAAGTCATTTGATTTTTTTGAGAAGATCAAGACAAATCATAAGAAACATCAAACCAAATACTGTTATATCTTTTGAGTACTTTTATAATATGTGCGCTGTCCTTATTTGTTTAGGACTAAATGTAAAGTTATTAATTTCTGAGAGAAATGACCCTGCAAGAGTTGGATCCGGGTTTATTAAAAGTAGAATTCGAAATATCTTATATTCTTTCGCTGATGTCTTAATTTGTCAGACTGATGATGCAAAGAATTATTTTCCTGATTATATTAGGAAGAAAGTATTTATTATCTTAAATCCAATTATGTCAGGATTACCTTCTAAGCAAGAAAAAGTCAGAGACAAAGTAATTGTTAATTTTTGTAGATTAAATAAACAAAAAAATATACCTCTATTAATCTCTGCTTTTGAAGAATTTTGTAACATTCATCCTGATTATGAACTTCATATATATGGGGACGGAGCAGAAAAAGAGACTATTCTTGATATTATTTATTCTAAGCATCTTGAGCGAATAATTAAGGTTTTTCCAAATACTCCAAATGTTCACGAATTGGTAATTAATGCAGCAATGTTTGTATCAACTTCCGATTTCGAAGGTTTATCTAATTCTATGCTTGAAGCTCTTTCAATGGGTTTACCTACGATTTGTACAGATTGCCCTTGTGGAGGAGCTCGAATGGTTATAGAAGATGGAGTGAACGGTTTTTTAATACCTGTCAATAATCAGAAATCTCTTGTTGATAAAATGTTATTAATTGCTGGCAGCTCAGAGTTGACAATAAAATTATCTAACAATGCGCTTAAGATAAATAATAAATTGAATGTAGATAATATTTGTAAACAATGGATATCTTTATTATAGTTAAGTTTGAATTATGAAAATTTTACATATAGCTTCTATTGGACGTATTTATGAAGGCATTGGCACAGTGATAAATCACTTGTATCAAGAACAAATTAATTTGGGACATGATGTGCGTATTATTTCTAAGAGACAGAATTTGCTTTATACAAATTTGCCTATTTCCACAATAACTTCAACTCGCGACTTTGAGTCTTTTATTTCTGAGTGGATTCCTGATATTGTAATATTCCATTCTCATTTTCATGTTGAATTTGTCCGTTTTAGTAAGATTCTGTCTATTAAACATATACCGTATTGTGTACAATTACATGGCGCTTTATCTAAAGAAAACTATAGAAAAGGATTTTTAAAGAAGTTTTTTGGTGGAAAAATATTTTTTAACAGTGTATTAAAGAATGCGAGTTCCATTATTTATTTAAACGAATCCGAATATAATAATAGTGTTGTTCCTTATATTAACCCCAAGAGGTGTATTATTCCTAATGGTTGTGAAGATTCTGATAATGCTGTTATTACTCCAAACAAAAGAGATAATATTAATTTGACATTTATTGGTCGTATTAATTATTATCATAAAGGTTTGGATGTTTTGATTAATGCTTTGAAGATAATTGATACTATTGATAATCCAAAATTTCATATTAATTTTTATGGTAATGAAAATGATGTGGATGTTGAACGTTTAAAACAGGATTTAACTTCTATTTCACATGGCAGTTATATGGGAGGTGTCTATGGCGATAATAAAGTTAAAGTGCTCCTTGATACTGATATTTTTATTCTAACTAGTAGATATGAGGGCATGCCTATGGGAGTGCTAGAAGCTTGGTCATATGGAATTCCTTGCATATTATCTGATGGTACTAATATGATTAATTCCGATACACTTGAGAATTCATATTGGAAAGTGTCCTTAGATCCTAAATTGCTGGCAACATCTATTATTTCTTCTATTCGTGAATATAGACAAAATCCCCAAATATTTAGACAAGCAGCCTTCTTGGAATCAAAAAAAAATAGTTGGAAAAATATCGGTGAAGCTACAATTAATATATATAATAAAATAATTAAGGGGTGATTATTGAAAGTTATTTTTAAATTTTAATTTTATGATTAAAGAAATTTTATTTATCATTGCAAAGATGATGGTAGTTTTACCAGACTCTGTTTTTCTCAGTCTCATCTATCGTTTGAAAACTGGACGAGTTCTACATCTTAAGAATCCTCAAAGAATGTCTGAAAAGATTCAGCATTATAAAGCATATTATCGAGATGAAAAAATGCTTCCTTGTACGGATAAATATCTTGTTCGTGATGTAGTAAAACAACGACTTAGAACTGATAGATATTTGAATGAATTATATCAAGTTTGTGATAATGCAGAAGAAATTAATTTTGACAAACTTCCTAGTCAGTTTGTTATTAAGACAACTGATGGCGGTAGTGGCAATAACATTTTTGTATGCAAAGATAAGTCAAATATAGATATTCCTAGTATTATTAAGGAAGTGAATAGCTGGAGAAATAAAAAATTATATGTAATTTCTCGTGAATGGGCATACAGAGGTGCAAAACAATCTCGAATAGTTGTTGAAAAATTCTTGGAAGACAAAAGTAATTCGGATGGATCTATTAATGATTATAAATTTCTTTGTTTCGATGGAAAATTCCGTTATTTGTGGGTAGATACAGGCCGCTATTCTAATTTTAAAAGAGGATGGTGGGATGAAAACTTGAAACCAATTAAAGTTAGAGATAATCGCCCTATTATGGATCCACCTATTGCTTTACCTGAGAATATTAATGAAATGATTAAATTGTCCGAAAAACTATCTTCTGGATTTCCTCATGCAAGAATCGATTGGTATAATATTGGAGGGAAGATAATTTTTGGTGAAATTACCTTCTATTCTTGGAGCGGATATAGCGTTTTTGATCCAGATAGTTTTGACTTCGAGATGGGTAAATATTTTAATATCAATTATAAATAACAACTTATCCTGATAATTATTTAATGTAATGCAGAAAGTTGCAGTAACATTACCAGTATACAAAAATGATAAGGTTCCTTATATTCACCTTTCGTTTGATAGTATACTGAATCAAACATATAAGAATATCCATCTCTATGTTGGAGTGGATGGCCCTGTTGGTGAGGATCTTGAGAAGTGCCTCAAGGAATATGAGCAGAATGATAAGGTAACGGTATGTTGGTTCCCTGAAAATAGAGGATTGGCAATCGTATTGAATGATCTGCTGGATGTTTGCTTCAAGGCTGATTATAATATAATCGCCCGTATGGATGCGGATGATATATCAATGCTAGAAAGAATAGAGAAGCAGGTGGCTTATCTTGAATCACATCAGGATATTGATGTGGTGGGTGGAGCCATTGAGGAGATAGATGAAAATAGCGAAAGCAGAGAAAAGACGATTACATATCCAGAGACTCATGATGGGTGTTATAAGTTTTTTGCTCGAAGAAATCCTCATGCTCATCCTGCAGTTACTTTTAGAAAGAGATTTTTTGAAAAGGCTGAATGTAAATATCGTCCTGAATACCGACAAAACCAGGATACGATGTTGTGGGTGGATGGCATGAAGGCAGGTACGCGACATGCTAACCTAAAGGATGTTGTATTACAATTCCGCTTCACCGATTCGTTATTCAAGAAAAGACGTAATGGTTGGGCTTTTGCTAAAAAACAGTTTAACGATCGTTTGATGATCAATAAAACTTTGGGATATGGAATGGGTGCCAATGTATTTGGTTTCTTGATGTTCTGTATGCTTGTAAGTCCACCTTGGGTAAAGAAAATTGCTTATAAGGTATTCAGATAATTATATGAATATCCCGTTGTCATATAATCTTCTATTTCAACTTGTTCAAGCTTGGGATAAAGAGATTAATACAGAGCCTTTGTCTTCTTATTATCCAATTGCTGAGGATAGAAGTTTCGGGGATATAGATATATTTAGTTTCGGGGATCATGATAAGGTAAATACTTTCATTAGAAAGAAGGGGATTGAGATAGAATATGATGATAAACATGATGTTTTTAAATATGATGGAATTACAATCGAGCATCATAAATCTTTTTTTAGGATTAATTTCCAAGTCAGCTCGCATCCTTGAGGTATACCTCCAATCTGTGGCAAGCAAAGACAAAGCGATTGTTTGCATCAAAATGGATGTTTGACTGCGGATTAATGCCTGATAATTTTTGGAGAGATGTCATTTGGCATTCTGTTATAGATCATCTGAAAGCTCCTCGTTTTATATAAACTTATGATAAGATAATCAAAAGTGGATCTTCAAATATCACAGCGAGGTATTGAGATACCTCAATCTCCAATTCGGAAACTTACTCCATTGGCTTATGAAGCTGAGAGCAAGGGTGTAAAGATTTACCGATTGAATATCGGTCAACCGGATCTACCTACACCTAAAAGGCTTTAGATTGCCTAAAGGAGATTGATCGTACGACATTAGAGTATAGTCCTTCACAGGAATATCGTGCTGAATAAACATGATTTGAAGAGAGCACTTTTCATCTTGGAGAAGGCGCCTGAGGAATATAATAGTAAGAATAAGTAACATGATTATTAAATATATGTTTGACCGTGTGGTCGCATTGATAGGATTACTCTTTCTTTGGCCAGTATTGCTGGTTGTGGCAATTATGGTGAAAGTAAAGATGCCAGGTGGACCTGCATTCTTTGTGCAGAAACGAGTGGGCAAAGGTGGTAAATTGTTTGATTGTCATAAGTTTAGGAGTATGACCGTTAAACATAATGGTTCTGCTGTATCTGTTGCAGGTGACAGTCGTATCACTCCTTTTGGCGCAACTCTTCGCCACTATAAGCTTGATGAGCTGCCTGGTCTTTGGGATGTACTTATCGGAAACATGAGTTTCGTTGGCCCTCGTCCAGACGTACCTGGATATGCTGATAAGTTAGAAGGTGGTGATCGAGATGTGTTGAAACTCCGTCCAGGGATTACTGGTCCTGCTACTTTGAAGTATCGTCTTGAGGATGAGATGATCTCGGATTATGTAGCCAAGAAGCAAGCAGAGGGTGATGAGCGAGAAGCTCAGGAAATTGCTATTGAATACAATGATAATGTACTGTATAAGGACAAAGTTCGTTTGAACTGCTATTATTATCATCATTATTCATTCATCAAAGACATACAGATGATCCTTTGTACAGTATTGGGAAAGAACATGATGTATGCGGGCGAGGAGATTTAACATTGATTATTTAGGATATTAAATATAAAGATATTATGTCTGAAGAAAGAAAGACCATTTACCTTTGTCTGGCACATATGTCAGAAGAAGGTTGGGAACAAAAGTATGTACAGGAAGCATTCGATAGCAATTGGGTTGTTCCAATGGGTCCTAATGTGAATGCATTTGAGAAGGACTTGTGCAAGTTCGTTACTAGCAATGCAGAGAGTTCTGTTTATGCAGATTCTCGTTGGCCTGAGGCTACTCCTTCCGCATGGCATTTGAATCCAGAATTAAAGGATACAACAGTAGTATGTCTTAGTGCAGGTACAGCTGCAGTACACCTTGCGCTTATTGCTGCAGGAGTAAAGGCTGGAGATGAAGTATGTGTACAGAGCTTTACTTTCTGTGCTTCTTCTCACCCGATTACATATCTTGGTGCTAAACCAGTATTCATTGGATCTGAGAAGGATACATGGAATATGGATCCTGAATTACTTGAGAAGGCTATTCTCGATCGAAAGGAGAAGACGGGTAAATATCCAAAGGCAATCATCCCAGTAGCGCTCTATGGTATGCCATATCAGATTGATCGCATTATGGAGATTGCAAATAAGTATGATATTCCTGTTATCGAAGATGCTGCTGAGGGTATGGGATCTCGTTTCAACGGTCAGATCCTTGGTACTTTCGGTAAGTTTGGTGTACTCTCATTCAATGGTAACAAGATGATTACTACTTCAGGTGGTGGTGCTTTGATTTGTCGTAATGCTGAGGATGCAAACACAATCATGTGGTACGCTACTCAGGCCCGTGATGCATATCCTTACTATCAGCATACAGCTATCGGTTTCAACTATCGTATGTCAAATGTATGCGCGGGTATTGGTCGTGGTCAAATGACGGTACTCGATCAGCACATTGCTCACCATAAGCACGTTCAGGCTCTGTATGAGGATTTGATGAAGGACATTCCTGGTATTCGCATCAATAAGCAACCAAATGATCCAAAGTATGATTCTAACTACTGGCTTTGTACCATGGTGCTTGATCCGGAGGTGAAGGTCGTAGGCCAGGAGAATGCTTACAAGGAGGTCATCAAGACTGCTGTTGGTGGTGCTGCAGGTGTTATTCATGCTGTTGAGTCTCCTACTACCGATTGTCAGCCAAATGATAATGTGGAGGCTATGCGTGTGTTCATGCTCAGCAAGAAGGTTGAGTGTCGTCCAGTTTGGAAGCCAATGCATAAACAGCCTGCATATGCTGATGCACCTGTCTACACAAATGGAGTCGAGGAAGATCTCTTCAAGGTAGGTATGTGTCTCCCTGCTGGTCCTTATGTATCAGATGATGATGTTCGCTATATCGTTGACTGTATTAAGGAGGCAATCGTGAATATATCCTATTAGATTTATGAAATATGTAGGCCCCTAATTCATGCTATATACATGAATCCCTACATCTTATCGGTTGGGGAAAGTACAGCGGTACATACTTGACCGATGCCCTCATGTTGGCGTAAATGCCAGTATGAATTTCCTTTGTATATCAACTGTCTGGGAAGATCGTTGATATATTTTATTGATTAATAGTGGTTTATAATCTATCCTAAATAAAAAAAGCTCCGACAGGGGCTTTTTCCTTTTCTATACGAAATAAAAACTGCACCTTTGCATCGTTGATCAACGAAATGTGAATAAAATAACTTGAATTTGAATCTTAAAAAAACGTAGTATGAGTGTAATTTACAAAGTCATTACGCGGCCAACGGATCCGCGTGTTCCCAATTCTCCTAAGAGATTTTATCCGCATCTGATTACCTTGGGACAGTCTGTCAGTTTGAAATATCTTGCAGAGAAAATGAGGGATCGTTCTTCGCTTTCTGTCGGTGATATCAAGAGTGTGATTCAGAACTTCGTGGATAAGATGAAGGAACAGTTGCTGGAAGGTAAGTCGGTGAATATCGAAGGCCTGGGTGTATTTATGTTGGCTGCCCGTTCGAAAGGTGCAGATCTGGCAAAGGATATTACAGCCAAGAGTGTGGAGAGTGTCCGTATTTTCTTTCAGGCAAATAAAGAGTTGCGCATCACAAAATCTGCGACCCGTGAAGATGAAAAGCTGGACCTGATCAGTCTGGATGAATATCTGAAGAAGAACAGCGTGGTCGTATCTCCCGAAGACCCGGAAAATCCGGGTGAAGGTGGTGGAGAAGGAGGAGGTGGAGTAACACCTGATCCGTCTGTTTAATTGATGTCTGCTAATTGACAGTTGATAGTATTTTATAAATGTTTAATTTGGAAAGTAGAAAATCTATGAAAAAAACTTGGAGCATGATTTTGAAAGTGATTATTGCTGTTGCCGGTGCAATTGCCGGAGTGATCGGTGTACAGGCGGCAACAATGTAATTGGTATCTTAGAAGATATAATTAGGTATGAATGACAGGCGGGAAAAATCCCGCCTGTTTTGCGTTTATACAAATTATTGTTAATCACTTCTCAATCACGAGTTAGGCATATTTAGCCTTAAGGTATTTAACAAAACTGAAATAATAATCAAACTCGTTGGTTGCGTTCCGGATTTTATCTACCTTTGCATCTTAATTTAAGCATCTTTTTAAGTAAGAATAAACATGATTCGAAAAATAATAAAAGCTCTTTGGATTTTATTGGCAGTCGTGGTATTGGCTATCGTTGTTATCTTTGTTTCTATTTCAAAAGGTTGGATAGGTTATATGCCCCCTGTAGAGGAACTGGAAAATCCAAATTATAAATTTGCAACGGAAATTTTCTCTGAAGACGGAAAGGTGCTCGGAACCTGGTCGTACAGCAAAGAAAATCGTGTATATACGGCCTACAAGGATTTGTCGCCTAATATTATCAATGCTTTAATCGCTACGGAAGATGTGCGCTTTGTAGAGCATTCCGGAATTGACGCCAAAGCGTTGTTTCGTGCATTTGTGAAACGAGGTCTGATGTTTCAAAAAAATGCGGGTGGGGGTAGTACCTTGTCTCAACAGCTTGCAAAACAGCTGTTTACTGAGAATGTGGCACGTAATACTCTTCAACGCCTTTTCCAAAAGCCGATTGAATGGGTGATTGCCGTGAAACTGGAACGTTATTATACTAAAGAGGAAATCCTAAGTATGTATCTGAATAAGTTCGACTTCTTGAATAATGCTGTGGGGATTAAAACTGCTGCACACACGTATTTCGGATGTGAACCGAAGGAACTGAAAGTTGAACAGGCTGCTACTTTGGTAGGTATGTGTAAGAATCCGTCACTCTATAACCCTGTTCGCTTTAATGAGCGTTCTCGTGGTCGCCGGAATGTGGTGCTTGAGCAAATGCGCAAGGCTGGTTATATCACTGAGGCAGAATGCGATTCCCTGAAAGCTCTCCCGTTGAAATTGACTTATAATCGTGTTGACCACAAGGAAGGAATGGCAACTTATTTCCGTGAATATCTTCGTGGAGTAATGACGGCACCGAAACCTGTCAAAAGTACCTATCGGGGCTGGCAGATGCAAAAATACTACGAGGATTCTCTTGCTTGGGAAACAAATCCGCTATACGGTTGGTGTGCAAAGAATAAAAAGAAGGACGGGACAAATTATAATGTCTACACTGACGGACTGAAAATCTACACAACTCTTAACTCGCACATGCAACAATATGCTGAAGAAGCGGTAGAAGAACATCTGAGCTTTTTGCAACCATTATTCTTTAAAGAAAAAGTGGGAAGTAAGAATGCTCCGTATGCGAGGTCTATATCGGCAAAACTTGTAGAGGAATTGCTGACAAAAGCAATGAAGCAAACTGACCGTTATCGTTTGATGAATGAAGCGGGAGCGTCTGAGCAGGAAATCAGAAAGGCTTTTGATACACCGCAAGAAATGACTGTGTTTTCTTGGACGGGAGCTAAGGATACGATTATGACACCCATGGATTCAATCCGTTATTATAAGTCTTTCCTGCGAACCGGATTTATGTCAATGGATCCGTTGAACGGGCACGTGAAGGCTTATGTGGGCGGACCGAATTATGTATATTTCCAATATGATATGGCAATGGTAGGTCGCCGTCAGGTCGGTTCTACTATCAAACCATATTTGTATACGCTTGCCATGGAAAATAATTTTTCTCCTTGTGATCAGGTACGTCATGTAGAGCAGACATTGATTACGGAAACAGGAGAACCGTGGTCGCCGCGTAACGCTAATAAAAAACGTTATGGTGAAATGGTAACTTTGAAATGGGGATTGGCCAATTCGGACAATTGGATTTCGGCTTATTTGATGGGGAAATTGAATCCGTATGAACTGGTTCGGTTGATTCATAGTTTCGGAGTACGCAATAAGGTCATTGATCCGGTGGTTTCACTCTGTCTGGGCCCTTGTGAGATTTCCGTCGGTGAAATGGTAAGTGCATATACAGCCTTTGCCAACAAAGGTATCAGGGTGGCTCCTTTATTCGTTACCCGCATCGAAGATAATGAGGGTAATGTGATTTCTACATTTGCTCCACAAATGGAGGAGGTGATCAGTGTTTCCAGTGTATATAAAATGCTCGTGATGCTTCGTGCGGTTATCAACGAAGGAACGGGAGCACGGGTGCGCCGCTATGGTATCACGGCTGATATGGGTGGTAAGACAGGTACAACAAACGATAACTCGGATAGCTGGTTTATGGGCTTCACGCCTTCATTGGTGTCCGGCTGTTGGGTAGGAGGTGACGAACGTGATATCCACTTCGGTTCGATGACTTATGGACAGGGCGCTGCTGCTGCACTGCCTATCTGGGCGAAATATATGAAAAAAGTATATGATGACCCGACTTTAGGATATGATCAGCAGGAGAAGTTCAAACTCCCTGAGGGATTTGATCCTTGTGCCGGTTCGGAAGCGTCGGACGGTGAAGTCTTTGAAGAAACCGGATTGGACGATCTGTTTAATTAAGAATCAGCTTCTTATGCACAAGTGTATTATTTGCATTGGAAGTAACTACAACCGGAAGGAGAATCTGCTTTTAGCACGAAAGAGATTAGCGGATTTGTTTCCTTCCATTCGTTTCACGACCGAACGGGAAACACAACCTTTGTTTTTCCGGAGTCCGGCGTTGTTCTCCAATCAAGTGGCACTGTTTTTCTCCGAAGCGGAAGAAGAAAAAGTGAAGAAGGAATTGAAAGCTATCGAGAAATGTGCCGGTCGTCGTCCGGAAGATAAGAAAGAAGAAAAAGTTTGTCTGGATATTGATTTACTCTTTTTTGACGATCGGGTGTTGAAGCCGGAGGATCTGAAAAGGGAGTACATCGTGAAAGGATTAGAAGAATTAAAATAAAATCAGATATGAAATTTCTGGGAGTTATACCTGCCCGTTATGCATCCACTCGTTTCCCTGCGAAACCATTGGCTATCTTGGGCGGAAAAACAGTGATACAACGTGTGTATGAACAGGTAGCAGGGGTACTTGACGATGCCTATGTTGCTACGGACGATGAGCGGATCGAAGCTGCAGTGAAAGCATTTGGAGGGAAAGTGGTAATGACGTCTGTTGATCATAAAAGTGGTACGGACCGTTGTTACGAAGCTTGTACTAAGATCGGAGGTGATTTTGATGTTGTTGTCAATATACAAGGTGATGAGCCTTTTATCCAACCTTCACAACTTAATGCTGTAAAAGCTTGTTTTGAAGACCCGACTACACAGATTGCCACATTGGTAAAACCTTTCACTGCCGATGAACCGTTTGCCGTTTTGGAAAATGTGAACTCTCCGAAAGTGGTGGTTAACAAGAATTGGAATGCACTGTACTTCAGCCGTTCCATTATTCCTTATCAGCGTAATACTGAAAAGCAGGACTGGCTGAAAGGGCATACTTACTATAAGCATATTGGTCTGTACGCTTACCGCACGGACGTATTGAAGGAAATAACTGCCTTGCCGCAATCTTCTTTGGAACTGGCTGAGTCTCTGGAACAACTTCGCTGGTTGGAAAACGGATATAAAATTAAAGTAGGTATTAGCGAAGTGGAAACTATTGGTATTGATACACCGCAGGATTTAGAACGTGCAGAAGAATTTTTGAAGAGTAGGTCATAATATGAATCGTAAGATACAACCCGAAATACAAACCCTGAAAGATTTTCGTATTCTTCCTCCTGTCCGGACTACGTTACCTAATGGTATTCCGTTGACTGTAATCAATGCCGGTGAGCAGGATGTGGTACGCATGGATATACTTTTCGGTGGGGGACGCTGGCAACAGTCGCAGAAATTGCAGGCATTGTTTACTAACCGGATGCTACGTGAAGGCACAAAGAAATATACGGCTGCCACAATTGCCGGAAAACTGGACTATTATGGTTCATGGCTGGAATTATCCAATTCTTCGGACTATGCTTACATTACTGTTTATTCATTGAATAAATATGTGGCGGAAACGTTGGAAGTGGTGGAGTCGATGATTAAAGAGCCGTTGTTTCCGGAAAAGGAGTTGCATACGATTTTGGATACTAATATCCAACAATATCTGGTCAATACCTCCAAGGTGGATTTTCTGGCACATCGTAGTTTGTTACAGTCTCTTTACGGAGAACAACATCCATGTGGGAAGATTGTCGTGGAGGAGGATTATCATGCTATCACTCCCGAAGTTCTTCGTAATTTTTATGAACGGTATTATCATTCGGGCAATTGCTCTATTTTTCTTTCCGGCAAGGTGACGGAAGATATTATTCGACGGGTGAAGGATACGTTCGGCTCTCCATTCGGGCAATATCAGTTGCAGACATCGAAATTAAATTTCCCTTATATTGCCGTGCCAGAGAAACGGATTTTTACGGAACGGGAAGATGCGATGCAAAGTGCCGTAAAAATGGGATATACTACTATCACCCGTGAGCATCCCGATTATCTGAAGTTACGGGTATTGATGACTGTATTCGGAGGTTACTTCGGTAGTCGCCTGATGTCTAATATCCGGGAAGAGAAAGGATATACTTATGGTATTTCGGCAGGAATTATGTTCTATCCGGATAGTGGTTTACTGATTGTTTCGACGGAAACGGATAATGAATACGTAGAACCGTTGATTCAGGAAGTGTATCATGAGATCGATCGTTTACATCAGGAGGTTGTGCCCGTAGAGGAACTGTCTATGGTGCGCAATTATATGCTTGGCGAAATGTGCAGGAGCTACGAATCGGCTTTTTCACTGTCGGATGCATGGATTTTTATAGCTACTTCCGGCTTGGGAGACGACTATTTTTCACGTTCTTTGCAAGCTGTACAGGAGGTTACACCTGCCGAATTACAGGATTTGGCGCAGCGTTATTTGTGCAAAGAGAAATTAAAAGAGGTCATAGCAGGTAAAAAGATATCATAAATTACTTTCCGGTAGGGGGCTTTTTGGGAGAGAAATCGTATCTTTGTCCAAATTGTAATTTTAATGAGTAACTACTAAAACCAATGAGGAAATATCTATATACTACACTTTTACTGGCTCTCCTTGCTCAAGGAGGAGCAATGGCACAAGATAACGAAGGAAAAAAAAGCGGATTTTTCGGAAAAATAAAAGATACATTCTCCACTGAAATAAAGATTGGAAATTATACTTTTAAGGATGGCAGTGTCTATACGGGAGAGATGAAGGGACGCAAGCCGAATGGCAAAGGAAAGACAGTCTTTAAGAACGGTGATGTCTACGAAGGGGAGTATATAAAAGGAAAACGTGAAGGATTCGGAATTTACATGTTCCCTGATGGAGAAAAATACGAAGGTCAATGGTTTCAGGACCAACAGCATGGTAAGGGTATTTATTACTTTATGAATAATAACCGTTACGACGGTATGTGGTATCAGGATTATCAGCATGGTGAAGGAACAATGTATTATCATAACGGTGATTTATACGTAGGACATTGGGTAAATGATAAACGTGAGGGCGAAGGTACATATACCTGGGCGAACGGTGCGAAATATTCCGGGCATTGGAAAAATGACAAGAAAAACGGCAAAGGAACCATGAACTGGGACGACGGCTGTAAATATGACGGTGATTGGAAAGATGATGTCCGTCATGGAAAAGGTACTTTTGAATATACCAACGGCGATAAATATGAAGGCGACTGGGCAGATGATATCCAACACGGAAAGGGGACTTACTTTTTCCATACAGGAGACCGCTATGAGGGTTCTTATCTCTTAGGTGAGCGTACCGGTGCAGGGGTTTATTATCATGCTAATGGTGATAAATATGTAGGAAACTTTAAAGATGGTATGCAGGACGGAAGAGGCACTTTTACCTGGGCAAACGGTGCTGTGTATGAAGGTGAGTGGAAAAATAATAAACGTGAAGGTAAGGGTACTTATAAATGGAGTAACGGAGACGTATATGAGGGCGACTGGAAAGATAACCGCCCGAACGGTCAGGGAACTTTAAAAACTGTTGCCGGAATGCAGTATAAAGGTGGTTTTGTAGACGGTCTGGAAGAAGGACAAGGTGTACAGACTGACAAGAATGGTAACCGCTTTGAAGGTTTTTTCAAACAGGGAAAAAAGAATGGTCCTTTTGTAGAAACTGATAAGGACGGAAAAGTTATTAAAAAAGGAACATATAAGTTCGGAAGATTACAATAGAGAATTGTGGATAAATGATAGTAGGCTGCGCATTGCGTGGCCTATTTTTTGTGTATATTATCCCTGAAGGGTAAAATAAAATGGATAATGACCATGACAGTCATTATCCATTTTATTATTTTTCAGTCGACTCTTTTATTAAATAATATATTGTGAACTGATAGATTCGTTATTCATTACTCGTTTGATAGTTTCAGCAAACATATCGGCAATACTCAACTGTTTTACTTTCGCACATTTCTTTGCGTAAGGGATACTGTCAGTAAATACCATTTCTGTCAAGCCGGACTCTTGTACACGGAATGAAGCAGGGTCGGACATTACACAGTGGCTGGCAATAGCACGTACGGACTTGGCACCGGCTTCCAACATAATGTTGGCTGCTTTAGTGATCGTTCCTGCTGTGTCAACGATATCATCGATCAAAACAACATTTTTGTTTTTCACGTCACCAATGATTTGCATAGAAGCTACTTCATTTGCTTTTTCACGTGATTTGTTACAGAGTACCAATGGCACACCGAGGTATTTGGAGAAAGTACTAGCACGTTTTGAACCTCCTACATCCGGTGTAGCAATCACCAGTTCTTCCAGTTTCAACGACTGGATGTAGGGGAGGAATACGGCTGATGCATACAGATGGTCTACCGGGATATTGAAGAATCCCTGAATTTGATCTGCGTGCAAATCCATTGTGATTAGTCGGTCGATACCTGCTACTGACAGTAGATCGGCTACCAACTTAGCTCCGATAGATACACGAGGTTTGTCTTTTCTATCCTGACGTGCCCAACCAAAGTAAGGGACAACTGCTACAACGCTCTTTGCAGATGCACGTTTGGCAGCGTCAATCATCAGGAGAAGTTCCATTAAGTTGTCTGAGTTTGGGAATGTGGATTGAACCAGGAATACATGTGCGCCACGAATTGATTCCTCATATGAAACCGCAAATTCACCATCGGCAAAATGGGTAATGTTCATATTTCCCAGAGGACAATCCAGGCTTGCGCAGATTTTTTCTGCAAGATATCTCGAGTTCGTTCCCGAGAATACCATAAAGGGTGCTTTTTCGCTCATTTTGTAATAGATGTTACCTATTTGTTAATTTGCCTGCAAAGGTAGGAATTTCTCTTATTATTTAGAAGGACTTATTGTATAAAAAATATTTTTCTCTCCAATCTTATCGGAAATATTTGTAGATTTGCTTTCTGAAAACAGAAAATCACTAAAATGAGTTCACGCTTTCCTCTATATATAATAGGTATAGTGTTGTTTGCCTCTTTTTTTTCGTGTACGGATATGGTGCCGACAAAAGAGGTACGGTTGATTGATTCGCTGAACGGGAAGGCGTATGCTTATCGTTACCGAAGTCTTGATTCTTCCTACAAATATGCTGATGCGGCCTATCGACAGGTAAATTTTTACAAATCGGGAAAAGCCGAAGCTTCTAATAATCTTGGTTTTTGTGCGTATATGAATATGGACTTTGACCGTGCGGAAGCATTACATAAGGAAGTCTATAAGCTGACAAAGAATGAACTCGAACTCCTGATTGCTGATATCGGGCTGATGAAAATCTGCCAACGGACGGCAATGAACAAAGAATATTATGATTACCGGAACAGTGCGCTTCGCCGCATGAAACGTATCCGCGAAGAAAGTGACCTCTTTGCCGACCGGCACGAAACACTTCGGCTGGACTATGCGTTTACCGAGTTTTTTATCGTTTCGTCTATCTACTACTATTATCTTCAGCAGCGGCAGGAAGCGATTGACGCCCTCAACCAGATTCCGGAGGATGAAGCATTGACAGATACCAATCAGTTGCTTTATTATCATTATATCAAGGGCTCGGCTTCATTGGTGGAAGCAAATAATCCGGAAGAAAGAAAGCTTCGTGAGTTCGACCAGCTTTACTATACATGGCGGACAGCCGTTCAAAGTAAGAACCCTTATTTCGAAGGGAATGGTTTGCAAGGATTGGCTAATCTGATGGTTTCTCCTACCAATTTCGAGTTTTATCGGGTAAGGAGGACGCATGCACTCGACCAATTCGATTTTCCGGTGGATTCACTTATGCCTTTGCGTATGGCACAGTTGGCACTTGAGAAATTTCAGGAATATGATGATTTATATCAGATTGCCGGGGCGTATGTGTCTATCGGTAAGTATCTGAATGCGCATGGTCGTTATTCGGAAGCACTCGATACATTGACAAAAGCACTGGATTGTGTGAATCAACATCATCTGCTTTATTATCATTATAAGGCAGATACACTGGACAAATTGTGGCCTTATGCCGAAGGGGATACGACTTACACCGGAGTACCGTGGATTACGGAAGAGAAGGTTAAAACTGTTCCCGAATGGATTTCAAGGATTCGCGAGCAGTTGAGCGTTTCGTATGCAGGATTGGGAATGAAGCACGCATCGGACTATAACCGGAATATTTATCTGGATATTCTGAACTTTACACGGCAGGATAAGGAATTGGAGAGCCGCTATATTTCATTGGAAGCAGGTTCGCGGCAAATGACTCTCGTACTATCTGTGGTCATTGTTGGGTTGGTGCTGGTAGTTATTCTCTGGTGGTTCTTCAATAAGAGTTCCAAAACACGAAATCAGGTGGATGTGGAACGACTACAACAGATTCTATCGTTATGTAGGGATATAACTTCTTCTATTCCGATGAATGTTCCTTTAATTCAGCAAGGAATTGACCAATTATTCGGCAAAGGACGGATGACATTGGAAATACCCGAAGAGGGGAAAGCGGCACTTGTTCCTGTGCACCGATTAAGCAAAGACGAGAAAGCGCTGGTGCATGTGCTTGAGCCATATATTATTTGGGCTGCTGATAATGAACAAATGGTAGAGGCATTGAGCGACGAACGGATTCAATTGGAAAAACAACGGTATGTGTACGAGCAGCATATTGCCGGGAATAAACGCCAGAATCTGATAAAGAAGGCTTGTCTGGCGATTGTAAATGGCATCAATCCATATATTGACCGGATTTTGAACGAGGTACATAAGTTGACAGAGAAAGGTTATATTGACGATGAGAAGATTAAGAAAGAGAAGTATCAGTATATTGACGAACTGGTGACTACTATCAATGAGTATAATGACATTCTTGCTCTTTGGATCAAGATGAAGCAGGGAACTCTTAGCCTGAATATTGAAACATTCGGTCTTAATGAGTTGTTCGATTTATTGGGAAAGGGACGTCGTGCCTTTGAGATGAAAGAACAGACGTTAGAAATTGAACCGACCCATGCTATGGTGAAGGCGGACCGTGCACTGACCCTATTTATGATAAATACGTTGGCCGAGAATGCCCGCAAATATACTCCTGAGGGAGGTGTAATCAAGGTGTATGCACGTACTACGGATTCTTATGTGGAGATTTCTGTAGAAGATAATGGAAGGGGGATATCAGCCGAAGATGTGGCACAGATTATTGGTGAGAAAGTGTATGATTCACGTGTTATCGGTATGAAGAATGCCACGGATGCAGATGAATTGAAGGAAAATAAGGGTAGTGGCTTCGGATTGATGAATTGTAAGGGAATCATCGAGAAATATAAGAAAACGAATGAACTGTTCCGAGTATGTGTATTCAACGTGGAAAGCGAACTTGGAAAAGGGAGTCGCTTTTATTTCCGTTTGCCTTCGGGAGTGCGCAAAGTAATTGGAGTGCTACTTTGCCTCTTACTTCCGTTTGGTATGGGGTCTTGTCTGTATGATCCGATTCCTCCGATGTTACAGGATACCGATTCGATTGTGGTTATTACGGATTCTGCTTATGAAGATTTGTTGGATGCTGCATCAGATTATGCCAATGCTGCTTATTTCGCTAATGTGGATGAGCAGTATGAGATTGCTTTGCAATATGCTGATTCTGCCATATTGTTGCTGAATGAGCATTATCAGAAATATGCGCGCCCGGATGCTACGCATCGGTATATGAAGCTCGTCGGTGAAGGTATACCTGCTGAGATTCTGTGGTGGAACGAACTTTTTGATTCGGATTACCATGTGATATTGGATATAAGAAATGAGGCGGCGGTTGCTTTTCTGGCATTGAAACAATTGGATGCGTATAGTTATAATAATTCGGCGTTTACAGATTTGTATAAGTTGCAGGGAGAAGATCAGACATTGGAAGGATATTGTCGGCAACTGGAACGTTCGAATATTAATAAGACAGTGGGAATTATCCTTTGTTTCGTTTTGTTGATTGTTTCTTTGGTAGGATATTATCTTTTGTATTTGAGGAAGCGGATACAAAATCGTTTGAGTTTGGAACAGGTACTTGAAATTAATCAGAAAGTATTTGCTGCTTCCCTGATTCGACCGCAGGAGCAGGAAAATGCAGAAGCGCTCCAAAGGGAAGAAAGTACGCTCAAAGAGATTCCGCAACGTATCGTAGATGAAGCATTCGGCTCGGTAAATGAGTTGTTGACGATTGACCGGATGGGGATTGCCGTTTATAATGAAACGACACATCTGTTGGAATATGCTTCGAGTCCCGGACAGGAAATGCCGGAAATGGTGCAGCTATGTTTTGATTCAAGAGAATATATTTCCGAGCAACATCGCCAGGCAATACCTCTCATGGTAGAAGCGGGAGGTGAACACCAATGTGTCGGTGTGCTTTATTTGGAACGAAGAGAAGGGACGGAACAGGAAACTGACCGTTTGCTTTTCGAACTGGTGGCACGTTATGTAGCTATTGTCGTATTTAACGCTGTGGTGAAACTGGCAACGAAATATCGTGATATTGAGTCGGCGCATGAGGAAACGCAACGGGCGTCTTGGGAGGACAGTATGTTACATGTACAGAATATGGTACTTGATAATTGTCTTTCGACTATCAAGCATGAAACGATTTATTATCCGAATAAGATTAAACAAATTATAGGTCGGCTGAATGCGCAGAACCTTTCGGAGAAAGAAGAAAAGGAGGCAGTGGAGACTATGACGGAGTTGATTGAATATTATAAGGGGATCTTTACTATTTTGAGTTCATGTGCTTCCCGCCAGTTGGAAGAGGTTACTTTCCGGCGGACCACGATTCCGGTTCAAGAGCTTTTCGAAACTGCCGGAAAATATTTCAAAAAGTCTGTAAAGAACCGTATGGATAAGATAGAGTTGGAGATGGCTCCGATAGATGCAAGAGTAATAGGAGATGTAAACCAGTTGCGTTTCTTATTGGAGAACCTGATTGATGAAGCATTGACGGTTCACGAAGACGGAGTATTGCGTTTGCAGGCTCGTAAGGATGATGAGTATATACGTTTTCTTTTCACGGATACAAGACGTGAAAAGAGCGTGTTGGAGTTGAATCAACTATTTTATCCGAATCTGGCACGTATGACGTCCGGAGAAAAGGGAGAATTGAGGGGGACGGAATATCTCGTATGTAAGCAGATAATCCGCGATCATGATGAATTTGCAGGGCGTAGAGGATGCCGTATTAATGCCGAACCGGCCGAAGGCGGAGGGTTTACGGTTTATTTTACTATTCCACGCAGATAATGAAAAAGAACACATATAAAGTTATTAGATAAGGAAATGGAAGAACAGAAATTTAAAGTTATTATTGTAGAAGATGTAAAACTGGAGTTGAAAGGTACAGAGGAGATTTTTCGCCATGAGATACCCAATGCAGAGGTTATTGGTACAGCTATGACGGAAAATGAGTTCTGGCCGTTAATGGAGGCACAACTTCCCGATTTGGTGTTGCTGGATTTAGGATTGGGAGGTTCAACCACTATCGGTGTTGATATATGCCGGAATATATTCAAACGTTACAAAGGAGTTCGGGTTTTGATATTTACGGGTGAAATTCTGAATGAAAAGTTATGGGTGGATGTGCTCAATGCCGGTGCTGACGGAATTATCCTGAAAACAGGGGAACTGCTCACCAAAACAGATGTGCAGGCTGTAATGGACGGAAAGAAGTTAGTTTTCAACTATCCGATTTTGGAAAAGATTGTAGATCGTTTCAAAAAATCGGTAGCTAACGATGCCAAGCGTCAGGAGGCGGTGATTAGTTATGATATTGATGAGTATGATGAGCGTTTCTTACGTCATCTGGCTTTAGGATATACGAAAGAAATGATTGCCAGTCTGAAGGGAATGCCTTTCGGAGTGAAGTCATTGGAAAAACGACAGAATGATCTTATAGGACGCCTTTTCCCTAATGGGGAACGGGTGGGAGTAAATGCTACCCGTCTAGCAGTGCGTGCATTAGAATTACGTATTATTGACTTGGATAATCTGGAGGCTGACGAAGAATAAATCTTAAGACAGATGAAGAATAAATGGCGTATGCCTCACCCCGCTACGATGTTCCTTCTGCTGACAATAGCAGTGGTCTTTCTTTCATGGATATGTGATATTTATGGATTGAAGGTGACGCTGCCACAAACCGGTGAGGAGATTCGCGTACAGAGCTTATTGAGTCCGGAAGGAATTCGCTGGTGGTTGCGGAATGCTATCAAGAACTTTACCGGATTTGCACCGTTGGGTATGGTGATTATTGCTATGTTCGGACTGGGGGTTGCCCAGCATTCAGGATTTATTGGTGCATGCATCCGTTTGGGAGTGGGGAACCGGAAGGAGAAAAGGAAGGTTATCTTGTGGGTAATCGTTCTTGGCTTGTTGTCCAACGTTATTGGCGATGGCGGATATATTATCTTATTGCCTATTGCCGCCATGCTGTTCCAATGGGTAGGACTTCATCCGCTTGCAGGAATTATTACGGCTTATGTTTCAGTGGCATGCGGATATAGTGCAAATATTGTATTAAGCACAATGGATCCGTTGCTGGCTCATACCACTCAGGAAGCTGCACTAGCTCAGACAGGATATCAGGGAAATACCGAACCACTTTGCAATTATTTTTTCATGAGTGCTTCTACCGTAGTAATTACTGCTATTGTTTACTGGCTGACTCAGAAATGGCTTCTTCCCGCTTTAGGAAAATATGAAGGAAGCGTGAAAGTGGAAGCTTATCGGCCCTTGTCCCGTAAAGAACGGCGGGCGATAATGATTTCGATTATTGTAGCAGGAATTTATGTAGCTCTTATCTTATGGCTTACGTTTTCTTCTCATGGGATATTACGTGGCGTGAACGGTGGTTTGATGCATTCGCCTTTTATTGCCGGAATTCTTTTTCTTCTTTCCTTAGGGGCGGGCATCACGGGAATGGCTTACGGGTTCAGTTCTGGTCGTTATCGTTCCGACAATGATGTGATTGAAGGGCTTACCCAACCGATGAAACTTTTGGGTGTTTACTTTGTTATTGCTTTTTTTGCCGCTCAAATGTTCGCCTGCTTCGAGTATTCTCATTTGGATAAGTGTCTTGCTATTATGGGAGCTGATCTGCTTTCTTCTTTCGAGCCGGCTCCGTTGTCTGCACTTGTTCTCTTTATCCTGTTTACGGCGTTTATCAATCTGATTATGGTATCTGCTACTTCCAAGTGGGCATTTATGTCTTTTATCTTTATCCCGATGTTTGCACAAATGGGAATCTCTCCGGATATCGCACAGTGCGCTTTCCGTATTGGTGACAGCTCGACAAATGCTATTACGCCTTTTATGTTTTATATGCCTCTGGTATTGACATATATGAGGCAATATGATAAACAAGTTACTTATGGGACATTACTCAAATACACTTGGCGCTACTCTGTAGGTATTTTAGCTGCATGGACGCTATTCTTTATTATTTGGTATTTACTGAGGATACCAATGGGACTATAATTTATATTAATAAATCAACCATGAATGAATTAAACAACAGGGAACAAGAACAATATGCCGAGCCCACGACAAAAAAGAGTAGTAAGCAAATCGTAAAACGTACCTTGGTGGTGATAGGGTTGGCTTTGGCGGTATATGTAGTATACTCCGTGATTTATCTGTTTATCTCACCCGATCGTAATATTCAGCAGATTTATCTGGTTCCGGAAAATGCGGCATTTATTATTCAATCATCAGCTCCGATTGAAGATTGGGAGAAATTTAGCGGAAGCGAAACATGGCAATGTCTGAAAAAAGCGAAGTCTTTTGAGGAAGTTACGAAGAGTGTGGAAAAACTTGATTCAGTTGTGAAAAGTAACAAGGTGCTGTTGTCACTTGTCGGCAAACGGGATATGCTTATTTCACTTCATAAAACCCGCGCGACTGATTGGGATTTTCTGCTCATTCTGGATATGCAGAAAGCTTCTAAAATGGACTTGGTGAAAGATCAGCTTGAGACGGTCCTTGTAATGAGCGGCTTCACTGTTACTAACCGGATGCATAGTGGCATTAACATTCTTGAGATGCGTGATCCGGATACGCGTGATATCTTTTATATTGCTTTTGTGGATAATCATCTGGTAGGTTCTTATACTTCCGAGCTTATCGAATCGGCTATTGATTCACGTAACAAACCTAAAATCGGACTTGATCAAGCTTTTATTGAAACCGAGAAACTAGTTTCCGGTAAGGGACTCGTCAGGGTTTTTATCAACTATGAGCGTATCCCACAGTTTATGTCTATCTACCTGGGAACAAGGAATGAATATATTGATATGTTCAGTAATTCTATGAATTTTGCCGGTCTTTACTTGAATATGGGTAAGGATAAAATGGAGGTAAAAGGTTATACGTTGAAGAAAGATTCAGTAGATCCTTATATCACTGCCTTGCTGAATTCCGGAAAGCATAAAATGAAAGCGCATGAAATCTTGTCCGGACGAACGGCCCTTTATACGAATATTGGTTTTAATAATCCGATGACTTTTGTGAAGGAATTAGAAAATGCCCTCTCTGTTCATGATAAACAGTTGTATGATTCGTATCAAAATTCCCGAAAAAAGATTGAAGGACTGTTCGGTATCTCTTTGGAAGAAAACTTTTTGAGCTGGATGTCTGGAGAGTTTGCTATTACACAATCTGAACCGGGGTTACTTGGGCGTGAACCCGAACTGGTTTTGGCTATCAGAGCAAAAAGTATAAAGGATGCACGTGAGAACATGGAACTTATAGAAAAGAAGGTCAAACGTCGTACTCCAGTTAAAATTAAAACTGTTAATTATAAGGACTTTGAAATTAATTATGTCGAGATGAAAGGGTTCTTCCGACTGTTTTTCGGAAAACTATTTGATAAGTTCGAGAAACCCTATTATACTTATGTGGATGATTATGTTGTTTTTAGTAATAAAGCTGCATCTTTACTCTCATTCGTAGAGGATTATGAACAAAAGAACTTGTTGAAAGACAATCCGGGATTTAAAGATGCTTTTTCATATCTGAAATCCAGTTCTACGATTTTCTTATATACGGATGTACGTAAGTTCTATTCCCAGTTGAAGCTAATGATGAATCCTGCCACATGGAATGAGATACAGTCAAATAAGGATGTTTTGTATTCTTTCCCTTATTGGACTATGCAAGTGATAGGAGATAGCCAGTCTGCTTCTTTACAATATGTTATGGATTATAGTCCATACGAACCGGAAGAACTTGTTGAGGTTGCTACCGATGAGGAAGATGAAGAAATGAATGAAGATGTTGTGACCGAGAAAGAACAGTTAAGTGAATTGAAACGTTTCTATGTCGAAAAGTTTGAAGGAAATGTTCTACGTGAATTTTATCCGGAAGGAGCACTAAAGAGTGAAGCGGAAGTAAAAGAGGGAAAACGTCACGGACGTTATCGTGAATATTACGAAAATGGAAAATTAAGACTTCGTGGTAAATATTCGCATAACCAACCTAAGGGTACTTGGAAATATTATACCGAGGAAGGGAAGTTTGAACGTAAAGAGAAGTTTTAAAGAACTTCTCTTATTCTGACCTACATGTTCAATCGTTTATCTTCTGCGCTGCAAAAGGAAGTTGTCTATAAAAGCGAAAGTAATTAAAAAATAAATCCGATAACTCTTTTCAAGTTATCGGATTTTATTTGTGATTCCGAAGCGATTCGAACGCTTGACCCACGCCTTAGAAGGGCGTTGCTCTATCCAGCTGAGCTACGGAACCAGCCTTATTTTCGGATGCAAAGGTAGTGCTTTTTATGAAAACTCAAAAACTTTCTGGAACTTTTTTATTCATATTTTTCTTTGGTGCTATGAATCAGTATTTTATGAAAGAAGTTTTTTTTATTTAATTAGGTGGGGACCGAATTCGTGTTTTATAGATAAACAAATGAATAGCATTTTTTTCGGGAAGTTAATAAAAGGAGATATTTGGAAGAACTCTTGTGACAGTATATTTGATTTTATTCCCTGTTGTCCCTCATAGAACATTAAATATCCCTCTATACATTTTCTTGTTGTATACTATATTTATTTGATAAAAGTAGTTACCCAAACAGTTTGTGTATCACCCCTTTGACGGCCGAGAAAGGCGTAAAAGGGTGATTCCTTTTACGCTGTATTTGAGAATAAAAGCCCGTTTTTACGAAGAATAACGAACGTTATATAGGTTTCAAAAAGCTCAAAAAAACAAAAATAGGGTTGTGTCTTTCTATTATTCCTTATACTTTTGGACGATAAACAACTAAAAAACACATAAAGTTATGAAGAAATTGATTTTTTTATTTGCATTTAGTATTGCAGTAACTAACATTTTTGCACAAACGGATCCTAATCAAATTAAGAAAGAAGGAAATGACGCATTCAATGCTAAGAATTATCCTGTGGCCTACGCTAAGTTCAGCGAATATTTGAAACAAACTAATAATCAGGATTCTGCAACAGCATACTATTGCGGTATAGCAGCAGATGAAGTGAAGAAGTATGCGGAAGCCGTAACTTTCTTTGATATTGCTATTCAGAAGAAGTTTAATACTGGTAATGCGTATGCCCGTAAAGCTTTGGCTTTGGATGCATTGAAGAAAACAGATGAATACGTTGCTACATTGGAAGAAGGTTTGAAAGTTGATCCGAATAATAAAACTATGATCAAGAATTATGGTTTACACTACTTGAAAGCCGGACTCGCCGCCCAAAAAGCTGGTAAAGCTGAAGAAGCAGAAGAATGTTTCAAGAAGGTAATTCCTCTGGATCATAAATCATATAAAACAAATGCTTTGTACAGCCTTGGAGTATTGTGTTATAATGACGGAGCCAATATCCTGAAAAAAGCAACTCCTTTAGCAAACTCTGATGCAGATAAATATGCTGCTGAAAAAGAAAAAGCAACAGCTAGATTTAAAGAAGCATTAGGTTACTTGGAAGAAGCAGCAAAGGTCTCTCCTGACAACGCAAATGTGAAAAAGATGATTCCTCAGGTACAGGATGCAATGAAGTAATTTGACCGATCTCGTATAGATAATAAGGGTTGCCCGATAGACACGGTGGCAACCCTTTTTTTGTTGCACCTTTTTCTAATCTATACTTTTTGCGTACATTTGCTTCACTTAAAAATAGAACAAATCCATGCAGTTATATACAAAAGAACAGGCTATCAGCCAAATGAACTATTTAGGGCAATCCTGTCGTCCTTTTATTTTTATCATTAATTACCAGCAGGATGCTTCTTATATAGAAGCAGTATCTTCGGTAGACCCTGCCGAAATACTCTATAACTTGAATGGTTTTACGAATCAGCCCATGTTTGCAGAGAATAATATAGCTTTTTTGTCAAGAAAGCGACTTCGTTGGCAATCTTTCCCGGAATCTTTGGCTACATATCAACATTCGTTTGATATTGTCCAACGAAACATCTTTGCCGGAAATAGTTTTCTCACTAACTTGACTTGTCGCACTCCGGTAGAAACAAATCTGACTTTGAAAGATATCTATTGTTATTCAAAAGCTATGTATAAATTATGGGTCAGAGATGCTTTTACAGTTTTTTCTCCCGAAATATTTATAAGAATTCATAATGGAAGAATATATTCCTACCCCATGAAGGGAACGATTAATGCTTCAACCCCTTCGGCTGACCGGCTATTAATCAACGATCCTAAAGAAACGGCGGAACATGCCACTATTGTAGATTTGATTCGTAATGATTTGAGTATGGTGGCCGAACAAGTATCCGTATCCCGATACCGGTATATTGATAAATTGCAGACCAATCAAGGGAGTATTCTTCAGACAAGTTCTGAAATACAGGGTGTACTGCCGGATGATTATCTGACAAATTTGGGAAGTATTATATTCCGGCTTTTACCAGCCGGTTCTATCACAGGAGCTCCGAAGAAAAAAACAATGCAGATTATCAAGGAGGCTGAAACCTATGACAGGGGATTCTATACAGGTATTATGGGCTATTTTGACGGTAAGGACCTCGATAGCGCAGTTATGATCCGTTTTGTGGAGCAGGAGGGTGGTAAAATGTATTTTAAGAGTGGGGGTGGGATTACCAGCCAAAGTGATGTGGAAAATGAATATAATGAAATGAAACAGAAAGTATATGTGCCCATTTATTGAAACGATCCGAATAGAAGATGGAAAGATTTATAATATCAATTATCATACGGAACGTTGCAACCGGACTCGTGCCGCCTTCTGGCAAGATGTTGCCGATATTGACTTAGGTGAATTTATTTCTCCCCAATCATTGGAAGGTATCTGGAAATGCCGGATTGCTTACGGAAAGGCGATAGAAGAAATTACATACGTTCCTTATCAGAGGCGCAAAGTTTCCTCTTTACGTCTGGTTACGTCGGATACTATTGATTATACTTATAAAAGTACGAATCGGGAAGAACTAAATTCATTGTACGCCCAGAGAGAAACGGCTGATGATATATTAGTGGTAAGAAACGGATACCTGACGGATACGTCTATTTCCAATATAGCTCTTTATGACGGCAATACATGGTTTACTCCGTCGTGCCCGCTACTCAAGGGAACCAAGCGGGCTGAACTTCTGGACAAGCATTTGATTCAAGAAAAGGAGATATTGCATACACAGTTGGGAAGCTATTTCCGTATTATGTTATTCAATGCGATGATTGATTGGGGACAAATCGTGATACCGATTGATGAAAAACATTTAATTCTATAAACTATTATTAACAGAAATATTTAGAGAACCTTTGAACAAAGGTGTTCTTTCGTCTGTTATATTTATGTGTTTTTCATAGTATTAGATATAAGATTAATTAAAAGAGATTGTACTCCACTTGTGAAAGCTAAAGTACGTCAGAGACAGAAGAGTCTGTTTTTTTGATAAATGTGTTAGAGCATCGGTTTTACCAGGCCGATGCTTTTTTTATGTCCTTTTGTTGCGTTTTGTAGTTTATATGAAATAAAATTTGTACGTTTGTAGGGTAATAATAGAAAATGATAAAGATGAACATACCCGTTATCTTTCAGTTTTTAAAAGATCTTTCTGCGAATAATAATCGTGA
>ERZ809407.1048-NODE-1048-length-27081-cov-23.801413_pt1 | contig 27081 bp, 16 predicted proteins | sample MGYA00520792_ERZ809407 | MGnify/ENA primary metagenome ERZ809407 (study PRJEB31576, sample SAMEA3212665) | Homo sapiens | biome: human-gut; feature: human gut; material: fecal | place: Sweden | collected 2012 ...
TCCAGTCCTTCTCCAACTGTTCAATGGCCAGCCCCTTGAAAAGCTCGCGCTTGCCACGGAAGTAGGCCTCCATCGTAGAGATGAGCAGACTCTTTCCGAAACGACGCGGACGGCTCAGGAAATAATAGCTTCCCGTTGTAGCGAGCTTGTATATCTGCGCGGTCTTGTCTACATAGACGTAGCCGTCATTCCTCAGTTTCTCGAAGTCCTGTATGCCAATAGGATATATCATGATAATAGGCGTTTAAACATTATACCTTTGCAAACTTACGAAAAAAAAACGAATTACATCAAACTACCATGATATAATTCGTTTTTTATCGCATTACTTGAAAATAATCTACATCAGTACCGGCACAAGGTACTTCGCCATTGCGTAGCCACCGAACAACAGCCACGCGTAAAGCACGGAGGCAAGGATAAACGGCTTTGCACCGGCCTTCTTGAATTTCTCGATGCTCGTCTCTGCTCCGAGCGCCGTCATAGCCATTGTGAGAAGGAAGGTGTCAAAGGTATTGATGAAGTCTACAACCGAGGCAGGCAACAGATTGAATGAGTTGAAGCCGATAACGACGAGGAAGAGCAATGCAAACCACGGCATCTGCACCTTGCCTTTGCCGTCGCCTTCGGCCTGACCGCCCTTTTTTGCAGCACGCGCCACGCTCCAACTGATAACCAACAGCACGGGCACAAGCATCATCACGCGTATCATCTTCACAATGATGGCAGGGTCGGAAACGGCCTTGCCCATAGCATTGCCGGCTCCCACGACGTGTGCCACCTCATGGATGGTCGACCCGGCAAAGATTCCCATAGCCTCGGCAGACAGGTCGAACACGCCACTACGGTAGAGGATTGGGTAAAGGAACATAGAGAGCGTACCAAAGATCACGACTGTTGCCACCGAGACGGCTGTTTTATAAGGTTTGGTCCGGATGGCCGACTCAGCTCCGAGGATGGCCGCCGCACCACAGATGCCGCTTCCTACCGATGTAAGCAGGGCTATGCCGCGGTCCATTTCCATAAGTCTGCCCACCAGAATACCGCCGTAGATGGTGGTAATGACGATGAGCGCATCAATGAGTATGGCAGGCATACCCACCGCTGTAACGTCTTGGAACGTAAGGCGAAAGCCGTAGAGGATAATACCGATGCGCAACACGCGCTTAGAGCAGAACACGATGCCGGGTACCCAAGTCTCCGGCAGGTTGTTGCGCAGGCTGTTGGCATAGAGCATACCGAGGATTATTCCGACAATCATCGGACTGAAAGAGAGTGCTTTCACAAAAGGCATATCACCGATATAGAAAGCGGCACAGGCGAAAAGTGTGATGAGCAGGATGCCGTGCAGCATACTGCTGCGTTGTTCTGAGATTTTCATTCTTCGTTCATTTTTATATGTTTAAGTCATTAATATAATGTGAGTTCGATGAATTTTCACATCTTTTTCTCAACCGGTATTTACCACAGCTTGGTATCTTATGCAAAGATAATCATTTCACTTTATTTGAGAGAGAAATGGGGCAAAAAAAGACCGCAACCAGTTTTGGTTACGGTCCTTTTTTATTTTACGAAAATCGCTTTACTTAACTATTACCTTCTTACCATTGATGATGTAAACGCCCTTCGTGGCCTTGCTCACGCGCTGGCCTGCAAGGTTGTAGATGGCATCGTTCTTAGCGGAAGCCTCAGCGTTGATGTTGCTGATAGCTGTTACAATCTCTATATCCTCGATAGTATATGAGATTTCCTCTGTTGTCTCGGCACGTCCGCCAGCGACAGCCCACCATATCTTGGCCTTGAGGACATCGCCTACAACTACGTTCTCCCATGTGTATGTGAGCACGTTATTTGCCTCAGGATTCGCCACACCGTTTGTCCAAGTGTCGATATTGGCATTCTTGATGAGACCCGTCACCTCCGTATCATCAGTTACCTTGATTGTAAGGACGACGGTTGTCTTGTTCTGTACGATGTTCCATGTGTATCTGAGTGTCTGTGGCTCTGTTATCACGCTATTCTGGACGAGGATTGAGCCTTCGCCACTTGTCGGCTGCTCTATTTTCTCAGTGGTCGAGAACGCAACGGTCTTCGTGTCGTCAGCCTCGTTGTTGGCGCCGTCCTTTACAGATACTGTGAGAGAGTATTCAGTCTCAGGAGTGAGACCGCTGATTTCTATCGCAGTTTCCTCACCAGCTTTAGCTGTTTTGGTGGCCATGACAGTCTCACCGTCCATAACCGTGTATGTGAGCATACCGTTCTCGTTATTGTCGGTAGCTTTGACGGTGATGACGGCAGTCTTGTCGGCAACGGTTGTAGCCTCAGCGCTTACCCATACAGGAGCCTTGGTATCCTCGATACCACTCTTATAGAAGTAGATGTTGTCGAAGATGAATGTGCCGTTTTGACCGTTGTCGAGCTTAATCTGGTAGACGTTGTTTGTGCCGTTGCGGTCGTCGCTTGCGAATGCGGTCATCGGGATGTCGATGCTGTTCCACTCTCCAACTTTAAGATCTGGTATGGCGTATGCCTTCTCTGCATAGTTGCCGGTGTTATCAATGTTTCTCCAGATAGGAGTAACTGTTACAGTGTTTGCCGTTTCCGGGTAAACATCGACATGAAGGTACTCCATCTTGCTTACATCCATCATCGTAAATTCTAGTCCGCGGTATGTCATGTTGCTCAGTATAAGCGACTTGTCGTTCGGTCCAAGCTCTATCTCATTGGTGATGGTGGCCTCTCCCCAGTTCGGCAGAGAGAATCTGTCGGCGTTGCCGTACTCATCGCTGTACACAGACATTACGTTTGCAGCATCTGCCTCAGGCACGGGAGCAGCCTCGGGCATACTTTTTGTGGTGACTGTGAGTACTATTGCATTCGCAGCATTGCCCTTAGCGTCCTTTGCAACAACAGAGATTTTGTATGTAGCTTTGGCATCCAATCCACCGAGAACATAGGTTGTCTCCACGCCGCTTGCGCCCGAAGCGGTTGCAGTCTTGGCAGCCTCGCCCTCCTTGTTATATGAAATCTCATAGGTGATAACACTGCTTACGTTGTCGATAGCCTGCAGTTTCAGAGCTACAGAAGATATTGTGGCAGAGCCTTCGGCAACAACGGCGGTGAAGTCTGTCGGTGCTTCGGTGTCAGGAATGTCCTGTTTGTTCTCGCCGTAAACGGAGAAATCGAATATCTTCACACCATACTGTGTGGCAGCCTTAGTGCTGAGGAACTTGATATAGCGTGTCGCGGTTGCGTTCTCCGGCATGAAGAAGTCTGTGAATGTGGCCATTCCTGCGTGTCCCGTGACCTCATGTGCATTGCCGAATTTGCCGTCATTGCCTGCGAAAGAGACTGCATAGTCTGCCGGACAAGCACCCTCGAAGGTAACAGACAGTGCAGTGATGTCATACAGAGATTGCAGGTCTACTGTGAAACCTGTATCGTATGTGCGCTCCTCTTCGCTGCCGCCGGTTCCGCCGTGCAGTTCCCATACGCTACCCATATTATCATCGAACGCGCCAACCATTGATTCGGTCTTTGTGCCTTCGCCAAGCGGTGTAACCATTGCGGTCAAGTTGGTGAAGATACCAATCTTATCGCCTGCGTATGCCGTAATCTTTACCTCGTTGGATGTGATGTCGCCGCTCTTCGCAACGATTGTCGCCTCGCCTGCTTTGGCAGGAGTGTAGACACCGCCTGCAACGCTTCCCATCTCGGCCGGAGTAACTTCGAATGTCATTTCGCCGGCATCCATCGCTCCTCCAAGTTGGTCCTTGCCCGTAGCCGTGAGCTTCACGCCTGTGCCGACCTTAGCCACTGCAGCCTGAGAGGTAAGCTCTATGGATGTGAGGGTGGCCGCATCCATCTTGAACACACGGAACTCCCAGAAGCTGACGCCCCACTGTGTGGCGCGTGCCACATTGCGGAACTTGATGTAGCGTGCGCTGACCTCAGCGAAAGAATAGTTCTGTAGCAAGTCTGTAAGCATCTCATCGGTCTTTGTAACCACATCGGTGTAGTCCTGCCCGTTCTTTGATACCGAGATAACAAACGACTTGGAGTATGCGCCTTCCCATTTAATCTGGATGGTGTTGAACGTCTGTACGCTACCGAGGTCGAGACTCCATGACACATCCTCGCTCTTGGCAAAGTCGCCCGCAGGAGCTTCCCAGCGTGTTCCTTCGTTATTGTCGATTGCCAATCCGGCGTTATCATTTCCCGAAGTGGCTGTTGCCGTGCCTGTCAAGGCAAGGTTGGTTTGTGCAAATGCCACGGATGACGCAGCAAGTGCGAACGTGAGTAATAGGTTTCTTCTCATAATGAATAATGTTTAAGAAGCCATTCCCCACCCTTCCTCTTGAGAGAGGGGAGTGAATGGCCTTGTTAATTAATCGGCTGTTTGTTATTGTTTTATCTTCTTTCTCTCTCCGGATGGTGTTACAATGATGTATATGCCCGTGGCAAGGTTCAGTTCCTGAAGACTCTTGGCCTCGCCAATGTGTATTCCGCTCACGTCGAATACCTCGAAGTTGCCGTTTGCGGTGTCTGCCGTTGGCGTATTGATGCCGTCCACAATGGATGTAAAGCACCAGGAATTGAACAAAAAGGTGTCGCTTCCGGCATTGAACAGCATCACACTGTGTTCCCCTGCGGGAAGAGTGACCGTGAACTCACGGTCTGCCCATACGCCATTGGTCGACGCAACGGTGGGGGTGGCCTTCTTCTTGCCGTCTATATAGAAGTAGACCGGCGCGCTTACAGTAGACTTGATGTGCATTGTCAGCTTGTAATCACCGCTTGCCGGGACGTCAATCTGGTATTTTGTCCATGCGCCTTTCTGCATTTCAACTTGCAACGGCATCTCGCTTCCACTTTCGGTATTGGGCCGCAGCTTCGCCTGTTGGTCGTCAGTGCTGGCATCGATATAGTCCTTTGCGGCAATCATTTCACCCTGAGTGTAGAACTTCGACATATCGAAAGACGACATATATACATATACCTTGCCGAGGGTGCTAAGGTCGCTGCTTGCCGAATTGGTCTGGAAGATGCTCATGTACGGATAGGCTGACGCGCCGCCTCCGGCATTGCCCATGAACCAGGCATAGCCTTCCACGAGGTCGCTCTGCTCCAGTTTCTGCACTTTCTGCGTCATCTGGTCTATCTGGAAGTCCACGTTCTTTATCGTCCCATCGTTCTCCCACGAGCAGAACTCGGTGAGCATCATCCGCGGAAAGTGTCCGTTCTTGGCTTTATAACCATCGAGATATTCCACGATGTTGGGGTATTTGCCATATACATCGGTCTTGCTTGCATTATATAAATCCTTGTAGAAATACTCTGTGGCGAACCAAGTGTTCGCGCTATACCAATTCATATAGCAATGAAGCGCAAGGCAATCCATCTTCGGCAGCCTGCCGTTATTATTCGCCTTGTACTGCTTGATGAACTCGTCGAGCCACTCGTAAATGCCCCAAACCTTTCCGCCGACTTTCTCGCCGGTGAAGTTCAGGGCCGGAGCAACAAGCATAAGACCGAGGTCTTCGGCCATTTTCTCCACGCCGGGCCATTTGGCTGCGGCCGCGGAAGGGGTCATATTCGCCTGTGCCGAGAAGTTAGGCTCGTTGAAACCGAGCAAGTATCTCACTCCGCCCTTGTGTCCGCTGACGTAGTTGCGTATTGTAGTTTCGTTATAATTACCGTTCCAACACATCGGCGCAAAGCCCATGCCGTCGGCAGTCCCGAGATTGGAGGCGTTGCCGGTAGGTGCCGGTCCCCAGTTGTAGAACCACGAAATACCCGGCAGCATCTTCTCTATCGGGGCATCGGTAATCTTCTGCCCTTTCTCGTCCCAGCCTATTCCGCGCTTCGGGCTTCTTGTCTGCGCACTGACAGACAGAACAATCGCTGATATAATAAATAATGATAATAGTTTCTTCATGCTTCTTTTTGTTAGTTAGAATACATGCAGAGGTTTCAGGTCGCTGTGCTTTCAGGTTTGAGGTTGTGAGGTGGGATTACCATGAAGGCATTCATCACCTTGAGACCTCACAACCTTAAGACCTAAAAACCTTAATACCTCACTTTACTATTACTTTCCTCACGCTGTTGGTGGTACGGATGATATACATCCCCGGCTTACTCATGCTCTGCACCTTGCGGCCACTGAGGTCGAAGATTCCGAGCGTGCGGTTTGTAGACGGCTTGTCAACCTGCGGTTTCTCTATCGCCGTCACGCTGTCCTTGTCGCGCCAGAGGAACACATTGTCAATCTGAATCTCGTCACCTTCGCCTCCACCGCTCATGAACCAGAAGATGTTGCCAACGTAATTGCCCTGTCCGCCGTTATTGCTCGGGAACATATCCGCAGCATAATTCTTCAGCACGCTGTATGGTATGTCATAGCTGTACCACTCTCCATTACGCTCGTAATTGCCGAGAACAGGCACTTTACCGTCGTACATACTTCCGCCGATGGTAAACTTCGCCTCGCCGAAACCAATCTGATGGTTGCAGTTGTCAGTTCCGCGCATTGCAAAATGCAGATGCCAGTTGCCGTCTTCGAGAACCGTGAAGTCCGCGCCCGTGCCGTCATCGGTCTTCTTGAGGAATCCCGCACCAGTCCATCCGCCGTGTGTCGAGAAGTAAAGCCATGGCTCGTCGCCTCCGAATGAGTTGACAACGCCCTCTGGCTTTGCCTCGTCCCGATATGAGTTGCCTGTCCAGTTATAGAAGTTCGCACCCTCAACGCCCGGACGATAATCGGCTAATATGTTCTCCTCGTGATACCCATCACCGAAGCTCTTCATGCGCTCCGTAACGTCGCCGTTGGTGCTGATAATGATGAAGTCCTTGCCTGCGAAGTCGAAATAGCTGTTATTGCTCTCGTCGAGACTCTTTGTTGTATAATCGCCAAGCGGATTAACATCAGGAATCTGCGTCTCATCAACAGGCTGCCAGAAAAAGACATTGCCGTAAGCAAAGCCCGAACCGTAATACTGTGTTTCGCCCGTGCTGAACGTAAGGATGTTGTCAGCCCATGCGTTCTTCTTCTGATTTGCCTTGTCAGTATCGTCAAACAGCGTTCCCCACTGCTTCAATACTGCCACTGGGATGTCGAAACTGTACCACTGTCCGTCGCGTCCGAAGTCTGCGAATATTGGTTTTGTAGAATAGCTTCCGAAAGTTATCGAGCTGTTACCAATCCCAACCGTTACGGGAATGTGCGCAACAGCCTCCTCCGACATAAGTTCTATGTGCAGCATATAGCTGTCGTCAATGATAGAGAAGTCCTTCGCCGCTTGACCGATGATGCCGTAGCCGTTCCAGGTGTCATTATCGTTGTCGTGCCAGTAGGCATAAGGAGCAGTATCGAGTCCAAGCGAGTTTTTGATATTTTCTTTATTCTCGGTCCACAATGTATTGCTCCATATAAAATAGTTGTTGTCAAGACTGTAGTCGAGGCTTCGGTTGCCCACTACGTTCTCATCAGGATTATACGAGCCGTTGCCCGTAAATATCTCACGGCTGGTGTTGTCGAGCGTTATCGGTGCCATGTTCTTGACGGTAGTCTTGTCGAACACCTTCACGGGTTCACCGTTTTCATCGAGGCTCTTGTATCCGTACTTGCCGAGGTTTACATCAGACACTGCATAGCTTGGTATTTCCTTGCCCTTGCTCTTATAGAAGAAGATATTGTCGAAACAAAGTTCTGCACCTGCGTTTCCACTTCTCAGCTCGATGATATTGCCAGTAAAAGCGGCTGTATTGGTAATGAATGGCTCTGACGCGCACATCTGCTTGAGCGCGGATACGGGTATATCGAAGTAATACCACTCACCGTCGCGCTTGAAGTCGCCGATGCTTGCCAATTTGCCGTTGCTGTTTCCGACAAAGAATTTCGCGTTGCCGAAATAAATCTCATGCGAAGTGTGACGCTCAATGTCCGTGCCGCGCATTGCGAAATGCAGCCACCAGTCATCCTCAATCATTGACAAGTCGGTGTTGGTGTAATTGAAACTGGCACCCGACCATGTCTTTCCGTCGGGCACATACAGCTTGGTATAACCTTCGTCCCATCCGAAAGAGTTTGTCTGTCCGGCCGTCGTCATGGCCATATAGGTGTTTTCCCAGAAGTAGAAGTTACGGCTGTCGTTGTCGATGAAGTAGTTCCAAAAGTTTCCGCCGTCGGCTGCATCTCCGCCGCAAGCGTTATAGAGATGCCCGCGCACACCGTCGCTGACACTTATGGCAACGGCCTTCTCCACGTCGCTGAAGTCGAATGTGGACTCTCCGTTGTCGTCGAGCGCCTTTGAGGCGAAGCTGCTCAGCTCTGTCTTGTTATCCGGTTGTGGCTCGGGGTCCGGCTCAGCCCCGATGTTGGTCTGTACAATTCCGTTTTCATCCGTATAATAATATTGTGCCGACTCGTCCCCGTCTTTCTGGTAAACGCGCACCCAGTCCACCTCCATCTGCTTGTCGCCGTCGTTGAAGCAGGTTATACCGTCAGCGTTCATGATACCCGTATATGTTCCTCCAACAGCCACGTTGAATAGGAAATAGAACGGTTTGTGGAAATAAGTGCCCACTGCATTCGGGTCTTCACTTTCCGGAATGTCGAACGAAGCGAACACCGCCTTGTTGCGGCGCGGGTTGTTATAGCCTTCAAGGTCAAGATACATACGGCACTTCTCCGCGTCCCAGTCCACGGTTACGATGTGCCATTCACCGTCTTCAACCGCCGGCCACTTGCTGTAATCGGTATCATAGTTGTTGTTTGCCAAAGCGAAATCCTGCGTGGAATACTGGTGTCCGTTGTTGTTCGGCCCCCAGTGCAGTGTTCCGCCGAAGTAGCGGTCCTGCCATCCGGTCTCTATACCTTTGCTGAATCCCATCTCCACGATGTCCATCTCACCACACTTAGGCCATCCATATCGGTTGATGTCGTTGCCCATCATCCAGTATGCCGGCCACAATCCATTGGCAGTCTTGGGGAATTTAATCTTTGCCTGAATGACACCGTGCTTGAAATACACCTTACTGTTACCGTTGATACGTCCGGATGTGAACTTGAAACCGTTGTAGTCTTCGCGCTTTGCGGTTATGACGAGCTTTCCATCGGCAACCTTCACGTTTTCCGGACGATTGGTGTAATACTCCAGTTCACCGTTGCCGAAGCCCCAGTTGCCGTTGCCTGTCTCGTAGTTCCAGTTCTTCTCGTTCAGCGTGGTACCATTGAACTCGTCGCTCCAACGCAGTGAATAGCCTACAGGAGCGGTCTCTATGGCCTGGGCGAAGCCAAATATTGGCACGGCAGACAATAAAGCTGATATAAAAATCTTGCGCAATTTCATAAATAGCTGAATTATAGTTGTTATTCTTGGATTTTTAGAATTTAGGCAGATTACCTTATTTTATAACCACCTTTTTAGTGCCTTTAGCTGTCTTCACAACATAGATGCCATTAGCCGGATTCTCCACACGGCGGCCGGAGAGGTCATAATATGCCTGTGCCTTGTCGTCTGCAGAAGCCTGAATGTCATCGATTCCGTTTGCTGTGGGGATGTAGAAGAAAATCGACTCGATAGCCAACGCCGTTCCAAGCTCGGTTATCGTAACATCGGCAATCTCCTGTCCCGACTCCAACGGAGCGTATGTGGCTTTCGAAAGTATTGTGTTTGCGTTGTCGGCACAAGCCAGTTTCACGAACGCACTGATGTTGTTGTCCCATGTAAACGGTATGCCGATGTCTCCGTTCTCGTCCTTTATGTCGCCCACCTTTATCTCTATTGCGTGCCATTTCTTATTGCGTGTGATGTTGCCTACAGGTATATCCTTACCGTCGGCATATCCGGTCTTGTTCACAATAAGGTTGAAATCGGGCTTGTTGGCATCCTTGCCGAAAGAGATGGTGAGCTGCGGAGCGTTCATTCCGCCCTTGCCGCTTGCATCGCAAAGGCCGATGTGCAGGATGTGGTCATCGGTGAGCCGGGTCAGGTCATACTTCTTAGCATGGGCTGTAAACACTCCTGCGGCAACCTTATATCCAATAGGTGTGATGCCAATATATTCCGTGCCGCCCCATGAGTTCTTCTCTACGGTTCCCTCCGGAACGACGTATGCCTGCACCTTAGAGGCATTTTTGCCATTCCAGTCATCAATCCAAAAGTCGAGCGAATTGTTCACCTGATCAGGATCGAGATTGTTGTCGGCGAGTATCTTGCCCTGAATCTGGCTGAGCTGTGGAGCCGGCATATAGACAGGAATATAGTCCTTGCCACTGTTAAGGTCGAATCCGCCTGCCGGAGTCTGTGATACGAACTGTGCGTAGCCTGCGGTTGTGAGCAGCGCCATTGCTGCCGCGAGTAATGTTTTCTTCATAATGAAAATTGTTTTATTGTTAATAATTAAGTTATTAGTCAGATTGGCATTGCCTCCGCAACATTGTGCGGAATTGGTTTTCGATTGCAAATTTAGTCGCACAATTGATATAAAACAAGTATATAAACTCGCAAAAACCTCACAACCCAAGAAAAAACACCTCACAAAAACATCACGGAGGAAACTGACAAACCGCACGAAAGAATCGGTAAAACTGGCAAAATATCACGATTTCACCGACATTTCACCTCACAAAACAACGCGCAAGCGCACCTCACTTTGCCATTTCTGCACAATAATAACACTAATAAATAAAAAAAACATGAGCTAATACCTTGATAATATGTATTTTTTTCTATTTTTGCATAGTAAAAAGCATATTACGAACCATGAAGAAAATCATTACTCTACTATCATTATTGTGCATAACGATAAACCTGAACTCGCAAATTCCCATATTGCAGAACTTCTCAAATGTGGAATATAGAGGCGGAACGCAGAACTGGGGCGTGGACATAACTCCCGACAACAGGGTCGTTTTTGCCAACAATAACGGTCTGCTGATATACGATAGCGACCGATGGAGCATACACACCGTGCCGAATTACACCAACGTCCGCTCAACGCTTTTCAGCAAGAAAGACAACGTCATCTATGCCGGCGCAACCAACGAATTTGGATTTTTCAAGGGCAACGACAGTTTTCACGGCATAAGCTATCATTCCCTTTCCTACAAACTGCCACAGAAATACCGGATTTTCGGTGAGATATGGAAAATCCTACGCATCGACGATGAAATAGCTTTTCAATCGAAAAACGCCGTGTTCATATTGCATCCGAACGGTAAAATCACTACTCACAGCTTCAAATTCGACATTGAAAATGCCACAGCCATCGACAACAGGCTCTATATCTCGGGCAAGGAAAGTATCTTGGTGTACCAGAATGGACGCATATTCAGGCTGCCAGGCTCCGAAACGCTCGCTGGTAAGGCGGTGGCAGCGGTGCTTCCCTTCCGCAAGGGCCTGCTTTTCCTCACCGTCACCGATGGCATATATATGTACGAGGATGGCAAGATGACGCCTTACACGCTCGATATCACGCCCATGCTCATGTCGCAACAGGTGTTCTGTGCCAAAATTCACGACGACTATTTAGCCATCGGTACGGTGCGCGGCGGACTGGTGGTGAAGAACCTGCGTACCGGGCGCAACACGTTCACCAACACGCTGACAGGCCTTCAGAACAACACGATACTGTCGATGCACTTCGATGAAATCGGCAATTTATGGCTCGGACTCGACAACGGTATCGCCTACGTGATGCTGAACACGCCCTTCTACAACCTATACGGCATAAGCAACAACATCGGAACGGGTTATGCCTCGCTGCGCGACAATGACAATCTGTATCTGGCTACCAACCAGGGGCTCTTCCTCATGCCGTTACCACTGCCCAACAACTCGGCCACGCCACCGCAGACGCAGCCCGTGGGCGGGATAAACGGACAGGTGTGGAGCTGCCAGAAAATAGGCAACGATGTATTGGTGGGCGCAAACGACGGTGCGTTTGCCGTGAAGGGAACTGCGGCAACACGCATTCCGGGATTGCGCGGCACGTGGGGATTCATCCCGTTGCGAGGCCATGACGGACTTGTGTTAGGCTGCGACTACAACGGACTCGTAATCGCCGAGGGTGCAAACGGCAGTTACAAGGTGCGCAACCGTATCGCCGGAGGCAACATCTCCACCGGTCTGTTCATGCAAGACGCCGACGGTTCGATATGGCTGAGCCACTGGAAGAACGGCATCTACCGCATCATGCTGAGCGGCGACCTGACGAAAGTAACGAAAAAACAGGTGTTCAACAAAGGCACGGGGCTGCCGCTCGACAACGACAACCTGATATGCAAGATACGCGGACGGATATACGTGTCGTCGGTTGACGGCTTCCGGCAGTACAACAGCAAAACAGGCAAGCTCGAAAAGTGCGACCGGCTGAACAAGATTTTCAACACCTATGGTATGTCTCTGCGCATAATAGAAACGCCATCGGGCAATCTGTGGGCATACAAACCCGACTATCTCGCCATCGCCGAACGCAAGAAGAACGGCTCATACGCGGTGAAACAGCTGGAATACACCAACATCGTGAAGCGCCTTCAAATGAGTCTCGGCCACATCGGTTTCCTCGACAACGACCACACCCTGCTCAACTACGACAACGGTTTCTACATAGTGGGCAACAGTCTGCAAGAAGACAAGAGCCCGAAACACTTCAACAAGCTCATCATAAGGGAAATTCACAGCACAAACAGCAATGACACGCTGATATATGCCTCACACTACGCACAGAAAACGGACGAAATCACCGTGCCACACAGCCTCAACTCACTGCGCATAGAGTTTGTCATGCCAGAATACCGCGATCAGAACGGCGTGGAATACTCATGCTATATGGAGAACTACGACAAGCAATGGGTGAGACCGCAACTGGGTACGACAAAGGAATACACGCAACTGAGCAAAGGCACATACATCTTCCACGTGAAGGCGCGCAACCTCATGGACGGCACGGAGCGCGAGACATCCATCAGCATCAGAGTGCTACCGGCATGGTACGAGACGTGGTGGGCATACATTATATATATAGTGGCTGTCGTGATATTGGGCCGTATGCTGATAAAACGCATGAAAGAAAATGCGGAGAAAGAGCTGAAGCGCGTGAAAAAAGAGCAGGAACGCCAAATGCGCGAGCAGGAGCAACAGTTGCGCGAACAGCAGTTGCAGTTCAAGGTGGACGAGGAACAGCGCGAGAAGGAAATCATAAAACTGCGCAACGGGCAACTCGAAATAGAGCTGAAACACAAATCGGGCGAGTTGGCCGACAACGCCATCAATCTGGTGCGCAAGAACGATATGCTGCAAGCCATCGACACCGAGATGGAGGAACTGTATAAGAGTGTGCGCACAGATGCTGACACAAGCGCAATAAAGAAGAAGGTGTCGGACATCCGCCGCAACATCCGCACGCACATGACAGACGACAGCAACTGGGATAAGTTTGAGGAGAACTTTAACCTCGTGTACGACAACTTCACACAGAAGCTGATGGAGCAATTCCCCGACCTGAAGAAGAATGACCTGAAGCTGTGCGTGTATCTGCGTATGGGTCTCAGCAGCAAGGAGATGGCGTCGCTTCTGAACACGAGCGTGCGCAGCATAGAGACCGCGCGCTACCGCCTGCGCAAGAAACTGAACATCGGCAGCGGCGACAATCTATTGGAGTTTATCAGCGAAATAGACAAGAAATAGGCTCAGGTCGGGGCGTGGTTTTGTTACCGGGACGTGGTAAAACGATTACCGAGGCCTTGTAATCAGAACAACTTAGAACTTTCATCCTAAAACCGACAGATAACGCTCTAAAGAACTTTTCTCGGCCCGAGCAACCACAATTTGAAAATCAAGCGGACAATGGGTCGTGTGCGATTTTTCCAAAGCCTTATAATAGCTTATCTTATCATCGTTGCTGCCTTTAAGATTTACGATAGTGTAGCCATAACGAAGCAAATACAGGTTCATAAGCAAGCGGGATGTACGTCCGTTACCGTCAATAAACGGATGGATGCGCACAAGTTCATCGTGCAGATAAGCGGCAATGAGGACTGGATGGACTTTCTGTGCCTCCATTTCACGGAACTTTAGCATAAAATCCTCCATGAGTTTATCCAGCAGATAAGGCTGCGGTGGCGTATGGGTGCTTCCTGAAATCATCACGGGAACATTTCTGTATCGCCCTGCGTTCTCTCGGTCTATGCCGTGTAACACAAGTGCGTGTATTTCTTTTATTGTCCGCTCAGAAAGTTCTACCCCACTCTTTGCAAAATCTTTTATATAGTCGATGGCCTCGGCGTGGTTGATAGCTTCGAGATGCTCGCGCATGGACTTGCCGGCTATGGTAACGCCCTCGTTCACTACAAGTTCGGTCTCTTGCAGTGTAAGCGTGTTGCCCTCTATGCGATTGCTCTCGTATGTGTACTCGATGGCAAACGCCTCCTCTATCTTTTTCAATGCCTCCACAGGCAGGGGGCGCAATTCTGACAAGCGCACTTTCAGCGTGTCGCACTCTTGCAGCAGGGCCTTTATTTCTTCGCTCATACTAATTTCCAAGTTGTTTTGTTGGCATAAAAGTAATAATAATATTCAGGATTAAAGGCATCGGTTTGACTAATAAATATTAAAACAGTGGAAAAACGGGGTTCACCCGATAAATACAGGGGACACCTATTTCGGTTGAACAGCATAGTACTATGGCGCAATACTCGAGTAATTTGGGTGCAGTACTCAAGTAATTTGGGCGCAGTACTCGAGTAATTCCGGCCTGATTACTCAAGTATTTTGGCTTCAGTACCGGAGTAATCCGGCCTTAAATACTCTGAATATGGCGTAAAGGCGTGCAAAGGCGCGACATAATATCTAATAAAAGACTTCCCCTATATTTATCGGGTGAGCCAAAAACAGGGCATAACAAAAAAGTGCTGACTACTTATAAAAAGTAATCAGCACTTAAATTTATGCGCTCCAGGATGGGCTTGAACCAACGACCCCCTGATTAACAGTCAGGTGCTCTAACCAACTGAGCTACTGAAGCAGTTCTTTTGTTTTGCGGTTGCAAAGGTAAGACGTTTTTTCGACACTGCCAAAACTTTTACGAAAAAAATTAAGTAAAAAGCAAAAAAAATGTGTCTCTGGTGTTATTTTTATGTAATGCCGCGATTTTTTCTATACAAAACGGGAGGAATATAATTATAATAATGTACTTTTGCAGGAAATAATATTACCAAAAGATGAAGAAACTGATAATTGTTCTGCTCACCATAATAAGCGCTATTCCTGCAATGGCGCAGGGCAAAGACAAAGACCATAATTTCAAGGTGGCGAAAAACCTCGATGTCTTTAACGCTATATACAAGCAGCTTGACATGATGTATGTAGACACGATAGACGCCGACGAGGTGGTGGGATATGCCGTCAGGGCTATGCTCGGTTCGCTGGACCCGTACACGGAGTACTATCCGGAAGACAGGCAGAGCGACCTGAAGATGATGATGAGCGGTAAATACGCGGGCATCGGAGCGATGATCAGATATAACATGGCGCTGAACAATGCCGTGATAGACGAGCCATACGAGGGTATGCCGGCAGCGGAAGCGGGCCTGAGAAAGGGCGACATCATCGTGAGCATAGGCGACTCGCTGATGGCGGGCAAGGAAGTCAGCTATGTGAGCGAGCGCCTGCGCGGCGAGCCAGGTACGACATTGCTGCTGAAGGTGAAGCGTCCGACAACGGGAAAGACTCTGAAATTCAAGATAAAACGCCGGGCCATACAACTTCCGGTGGTAACATACTACGGACTACAGGAGAACGGCATCGGATATATCTCACTCAGTTCGTTCACGGGCGACAGTCCGGCTAAGGAGGTGAGACGGGCATTCCTCGACATGAAGGGCAAGGGAATGACTAAACTGGTGCTCGACCTGCGCAACAACGGTGGCGGCGTGATAAACGAGGCGGTGGACATCGTGAATATGTTTGTGCCGAAAGACATCACCATCGTAAGTACGAGGGGCAAGCTGGAAAGGGCAAACAATGACTATAAGACTTCGGTGGAGCCGCTCGATACGGTTATGCCGATGGTGGTATTGGTGAACGGGAACTCGGCAAGCGCAAGCGAGATAACGTGCGGCAGCCTGCAAGACCTGGACCGTGCGGTGATAATGGGTACGCGCACTTACGGCAAGGGACTGGTGCAGTTGCCTAACCTGCCGCTGCCATACAACGGCAATCTGAAACTGACGACGGGCAAATATTATATTCCGAGTGGCCGCTGCATACAGGCTATTAACTACGGACACGCGCGCGGAGGCTACCGCGAGCATATTCCCGATTCGCTGACAAAGGTATTTTACACGGCCAACGGACGCGAGGTGCGCGACGGAGGAGGAATAAAGCCTGACGTGGAGGTGAAGGCCGACTCGTTAGCAAACATCGCTCTATATCTTGCCTCATCCGGACATGACTCTACGGAGGTGATGCTGACATGGGAACTGAAGTTCATGAAGAACCATCCGACGATTGCGCCGGCAAAGGATTTCGAGATAAGCGATGCAGATTATGAAGACTTCAAGAAGGCTGTGATAAAAAGCGGATTCAAGTATGACCGCGAGAGCAGCAAGTACTTGGAGACGCTTGTGAAGATAGCGAAGTTTGAAGGCTATTATGACGAGGCCAAACCAGAGTTTGACGCATTGGAAAAGAAGTTCAGTCATAACATAGAGAGAGACCTCGACTATAATAAGGAATCTATAAAGCAACTGCTCGCAGCCGACCTTGTTGCAGTGTATTATTATCAGCGCGGTGCGGTGGAAAACAGCCTGCGCACGGACAAACAGTGGAAAGAGGCGGTGAAGTTGCTGAATGATGAGGAGAGATATAAGAGTATATTAAAGGGCAAATCCCCACTCTAATTCAGAAGACAGAAGTTCGGGGGGACTTCATTTTTTCAATCTTTCCCCTTATATATTCCTTGAAATCATCACTGGAAAGAATCTCTATGTCCTCGAAAAGCCCGAGGACAAAACGGCCTATGCCACGAAAATCGCACACTTCAAGATTTAGAATCCAATGATTTTCATCGTCCGGGGTAATATATTTCCCTCCTGCCGGATATTCCTCCAAGAACACGTTGTGGGACAAACGGCCCATGCGGATGCTCACCGGACGGTGTTCTTCGCCGCTGAACATGAAGATGTCGGTGAACAGTTGGCGGTGTCTTGCCTCATGGCTCCACTTCAAATCCACAGGCTCAACATCCCCCATGCGCGACAGGCGAAAGGTCTTGCAACAGTCTGAAAGGATTTCGTAGCAGCGCACATCATTGTTGTTGTTCATCAGCAGGAACGGCTCTACAAAGCGATCGGACTGCGAATGACTGTGAGGCGAGGAATAGCCGACAATCTTTATCACCTTCTTGGCCTTTATGGCTTCGTATATCGTGTTCACCATCTTTGCTGTCTTGCGACGCATCTCCACATCGGAAAGGATATTGAAATCGTAGAATCTATCGAGCTTATACTTCAAATTGTTTATTATCGAGTTTGATGTACCCGCCATATCAAGCAGCTTCCGCATCGTCACGGCCTCGTCTTCGGTGAACTGCAATAGATGGAGCAGCTTGTTAAGGAACGGCGAACGCTGGTCGATATGATAGCAGGAATTGCGTTTATACACGATGAAACCGGCGTTTTTCAGCAATTCTATGTAATAATAGAAGTTGCGGCGGGAGAAGTTCAGGCTCTCGCAGATTTCCTTAACGGTATAGTCCTCGGTGTCGGCAAGCATCAGGACGAGGTCCAGTTCTCTGCCAAATCTCTCATGTCGCATAATCACTTAAAGTCTAAAGTAAGCTCCTCGGGAGGGAGAAGAGTGAATGATTTCCGATGAAATGGGGTAATTCCGAACGATTTTATCGCCTCACGATGTTTTTTTGTGGGATAGCCTTTATTGCTTTTCCAGTCGTATTGAGGATATTTTTCGGCGAGACCGTCCATGTAATCATCGCGGTATGTCTTTGCAAGAATCGAGGCAGCGGCAATGGAGAGATACTTCCCGTCGCCTTTGACAATGGTAGAATAAGGCAGGTTTTGGTAGGGTTTGAACCTGTTTCCGTCGACAATTACAGCCTCGGGACGCACTTTCAGCAGGTCGAGAGCGCGGTGCATGGCGAAAATCGAGGCGTTGAGAATATTCATCTTGTCTATCTCCTCGGGCGTAACGATGCCCACGGCCCATGCCAAAGCGTCGCGTTCCACAATCTCACGAAGCATATAGCGCTTCTTTGCCGATAGCTGCTTGGAGTCATTCAACAGGGCGTTTTCGTAGTCTTTCGGAAAGATTACGGCTGCGGCATAGACGCTTCCGGCAAGACATCCTCGTCCGGCCTCATCACATCCTGCTTCTATCACATTGTCATAAAAATGGTTTGCTAACATCTCTTTATTAGATATGTATGTCGGTTTATATCCCCTTAGAGGAGCATATTTCGGTTAATACTTGTTAAACGGGTGATAACTTTAACCTCGCCACATTTGGAGTGAACATCCATTGCACATATTCCGGTTAATTTTGCAGCAGAATTAAAAACATAATCAATATGAAAAAGAATATGACATTATCGGTAAACAGTCCGTTGAACAGCAATCTATCAAACCCTATGAGCTGCATTTCCAAGTATTTCACTGCTATCGCGGAATCTATCTCCAACGTTTCGACGGCGCTAAAGATGCCGGTTGAATATCTGCGCAGGTACTTCTCTTGCTGTGTGGAACATGAGGTGAGCATCAGTCAGACGTGGCTTGTGGTACGCGCACAACTTGCTTTCATCCTCACCGTATTCCCGATAGAATGCAGTTTTCTTCTTAGAACAGCCTTTGCGGCATGGTTTCTCATCGCCGTATTGAAGTGTAAGGACAGCGGGTTATAAGTCCCGCGGACGACTCTCAACAACACATAAATACATATCCGGCTGCTTTATCCGGCCGGCAGGGCTTTCTTTTCAGAACATCCGGGCTACGCGGCGAACGCCTTCCACAAGTGCATCGACCTCCTCAAAGGTGTTGTATATGGCGAATGAGGCGCGAACGGTGCCCTGGATGCCGAGCCTGTCCATGAGCGGCTGGGCGCAATGGTGGCCTGTGCGCACGGCAATGCCGAGGCGGTCGAGCAGCGTTCCCATGTCGAGATGGTGGATGTCGCCGACGAGGAAGCTCACAACGGCGTCCTTACCCGGCGCTTCACCAAATAGGCGGATGCCGTCGATGGTACGCATCTGCTCCATACAATAGTCGGTAAGAGCGCGCTCGTGAGCTGAGATATTGTCTATTCCCACCTTATTTATATAGTCTATCGCCGTGGCGAGACCGTGAGTGGCCACATAATCGGGGGTTCCGGCCTCGAACTTGAACGGCAGACGCTCGAAAACGGTGCGCTCGAAGCTGACGCTCTCTATCATCTCGCCGCCACCTTGATACGGCGGTAGACGGTCGAGCCAGTCTTCCTTGCCATATAGGACGCCTATTCCGGTAGGGCCATACATTTTGTGTCCGCTGAACGCGAAGAAATCGCAGTCAAGGTCTTTCACGTCGACAGCGAAGTGTGGGGTGCTTTGTGCTCCATCTACGATCACAGGGATGTTATGAGCATGAGCCTTTTCTATTATCTTCTTTACAGGGTTCACCGTTCCGAGAACGTTGCTCACGTGGGTCACACTCACTATTTTTGTGCGCTCGTTGAGCAGATTTTCGAACTCATCGAGACAGAGTTCACCCTTCTCATTCATGGGTACCACGCGTATGGCAATGCCTTTTTTAGCCGCTTGGAGTTGCCACGGCACAATGTTAGAGTGATGCTCCATGACCGTAACAATGACCTCATCGCCTTCCGACATGAACTCGTCGCAGAAGGAACTGACCACCAGATTCAATGCCTCGGTAGTGCCGCGGGTGAAGATAATCTCCTCTGTCTTGCCGGCATTGATAAACTTCCGCACCGTCTCGCGCGCCGCTTCGTGCAGGTCGGTGGCCTGCTGCGAGAGGTAATGAACGCCACGATGCACGTTGGCATTCACGTTAAGGTATTCGTCTCGCATGGCATCAAGCACGCACAACGGCTTTTGTGTCGTTGCAGCATTGTCGAGATAGACCAGCGGCCGGTCGTAAACCGTACGGGAAAGGATAGGAAAATCCTTACGGACAGCCTCCCCCAACCCCTCCAGGGAGGGGAGACCAACGACTTGCTCCATATTGGTATTTTATATTAATTTATTACTATTGGTTACACATCTATGTCCCTCCCCCTTGGGGGAGTTGGAGGGGGCTAACCTACATCCCTCACACTTGTTCAGTTCTCCGCGGAAACGTTTCTCCACAAGATGATGGAGCCGGTCGCGCAACGGTTCGAGCTGAATAGAATCTACCACCTCGTTGACAAAGGCGAACTCAAGCAACAACTTAGCCTCCTTCAAGGAGATACCGCGCTGTCTCATATAGAACAATGCGGCGTCATTGAGCTGCCCTACGGTGGAACCGTGAGCACATTTCACGTCGTCGGCGTAAATCTCAAGCATTGGCTGTGTGTACATCCGGGCCTTGTTTGTGGCGCAAATGTTCTGGTTTCGCATCTCGGATGATGTCTTCTGCGCTCCGTGGCGCACGAGAACGCGGCCTGCGAAAGCACCCGTGGCCTCGCCATCGAGTACATATTTGTATAGCTGATTGCTTGTGCAATGGGGCACTTTGTGGTCTATCAACGTATTATTGTCCACGTGCTGCTGCTTGTCTGCTATCACACAACCGTTCAGACGGCACTCAGCACCTTCGCCGACAAGCGCCAGGTCGGTGCGATTTCGGGTCACGCCGTTGTGCAATGTAATAATATTATGATTGACACGGCTGTTCGCCTGCTGCTCGATATATAGGTTGCTGACGCGCACATTCTTTGCGTGGGTTTCCTCAAGGCAGTACAAATCGAGTGCGGCGTTGTCGCCAACGAAGGCCTCTATCACCTGCGTGGAGAGGAAACGGCGGTCGTCTGCGGCGTGATCGCAGAACAACAGCTTTATCTCCGCGCCTTCTTCAACGATGATAAGCACGCGGCGGTTTACCATCAGATCGACATCAGAACGCAGGATGTTTATCACCTGCACCGTACGGTCGACCTTTACGTTCTTCGGCACATACACGAGAAGTCCATCCTGTGCCAGCATCGTGTTCAGAGCTGTTGCCGCATCCTTTTCTGTTCTGGCTATCTTTGCGTAGTATTTGGCCACAAGTTCAGGGCGTTCGGCTGCCACTGCACTCAACGAACCGACAATAACGCCCTCGGGGAGCTGTGTCTTGGGCAGCATCTTATAGTAAAACGCGTCATTGACAACGAAATAAAGCGATGTGCTGAGGTTCGGGACATCGCAATGGAACACGTCATAAGGATTGACGGGGATATCGAGGCGGTTCAGATTCAGGCCGTAGTCTGGCTCGAAGAGCGCCGCCATATCCGTGTATTTGTATCTCTCGACCTTCTTGGACGGAAACCCGAGACGTTGGAAATCATCGAAGGCACGGTCGCGTACGGCGTTCATCACGCCGGCACTATGGCCACATATCATGCCAGCCGCCTGTCGGTATAAGTCGATATATTGTTTTTCAGCACTCATTACTATCCTCTCTCCTCTTTAACTTCCTCCTTTATCCAATCGTATCCACGCTCTTGAATCTCGCGTGCGAGTTCCGGACCGGCGGTCTTTACGATGCGTCCTTGATACAATACGTGTACAACGTCGGGCTTAATCATATCCAAGAGGCGGTCGTAGTGAGTGATTACGATACACGAAGACTCCGGTGTACGCAACTTATTGACACCTTCGGCCACGATGCGCATAGCGTCGACATCCAGTCCAGAGTCGGTCTCATCGAGTATGGAGAGCTTAGGTTCGAGCATTGCCATCTGGAAAATCTCGTTTCTTTTCTTCTCTCCGCCGCTGAAGCCTTCGTTCACGGAGCGGTTGGCGAGCTTCTGATCGAGTTCCACCACCTTCCTTTTCTCACGCATCAGCTTTATAAAATCGCCCGCATTCATCGGTTCTTTACCCTCATACTTGCGCTTTTCGTTTATCGCCGCACGCATGAAGTTGGTCATCGACACGCCGGGAATCTCCACAGGATACTGGAAAGAGAGGAACAAACCCTCGTGCGCCCTGTCCTCTGGCTTCATTTCGAGAAGGTCCTTCCCGTTGAATACTGCGCTGCCTGCCGTTACTTCGTATAGCGGATTGCCCACGAGTACTGCGCTGAGCGTCGATTTTCCCGAACCGTTCGGTCCCATAATAGCGTGTGTCTCACCGTCCTTTATGGTGAGATTGATGCCCTTTAATATCTCTTTATCGCCTATCTTGGCGTGCAAGTCTTTTACTGTTAGCATAAGGTCTCCCCCGGCCCCTTCAAGGAGGGGAGCCGAACTCCTACTCCTTATAGGGTATTTATTTGTTATTATTGGTTTATTTATTATTGTTGATTATACATTATTATATTGTATTCTCCCCATCCATTCTTCTCCCCATAGAGAAGTTGGGTGGGGATTTTTTATCCTACCGTACCTTCCAACGACACGCTGAGCAACTTCTGAGCCTCAACGGCGAACTCCATAGGCAACTTATTGAGCACCTCCTTTGCATAGCCATTGACTATCAAGCCCACGGCCTGCTCGGTGGGGATGCCGCGTTGGTTGCAATAGAAGAGCTGGTCTTCGCTAATCTTGCTCGTCGTGGCCTCATGTTCCACTACCGCCGTGTCGTTGTGAATGTCCATATAAGGGAATGTATGAGCACCGCAATCACTGCCGAGGAGCAGCGAATCGCACGAACTATAGTTGCGGGCGTTGTCCGCGTTCGATGTGACACGCACCAGTCCGCGATATGAATTCTGACTATGACCGGCCGAAATACCCTTCGAGATAATCGTACTCTTGGTGTTCTTGCCTATGTGTATCATCTTCGTTCCCGTGTCGGCTTCCTGATAATTGTTTGTCACGGCAACCGAATAGAACTCTGCCACGGAGTTGTCGCCACGCAAAACGCACGACGGATACTTCCATGTGATGGCCGAACCGGTCTCTACCTGCGTCCACGACAACTTAGAATTATTACCCCGCAGTTCGCCGCGCTTCGTCACGAGGTTATACACTCCGCCCTTGCCGTGCTCGTCGCCGGGATACCAATTCTGCACGGTCGAGTACTTGACCTCGGCGTTTTCCTTCACAATAATCTCCACAATGGCGGCGTGCAACTGATTCTCGTCGCGCATCGGAGCCGTACAGCCTTCAAGATACGAGACATACGAGTCGTCATCCGCAATGATTAGCGTACGCTCAAACTGTCCCGTGTTGCGGGCGTTGATGCGGAAATACGAGCTAAGTTCCATTGGGCAGCGCACTCCCTTCGGTATATACACGAACGAACCGTCGCTGAACACGGCGCAGTTCAGGGCTGCATAGAAGTTGTCTCTGTATGGAACGACCGTACCGAGATATTCCTTCACCAGCTCGGGATGGTTCTGTATGGCATCGCCGATGGAGCAGAAGATGATGCCCTTCTCGGCCAGTTTCTCCTTGAAAGTAGTCTTCACCGACACTGAATCCATGATGGCATCGACGGCTACGCCACTCAGCGCGAGCCTTTCCTCAAGCGGAATGCCTAACTTGTCGAACGTTTTCATCAGCTCGGGATCTATCTCTTTCTTCTCGTTATCCTTCTTCTTAGCCATCGGATCGGCATAATACGAGATAGCCTGGTAGTCTATCTCGGGTAGATTCACGTGCCCCCAAGTAGGCTGTTTCAATGTCTGCCAATAGCGGAACGCCTTCAAGCGGAACTCGAGCATCCACTCAGGCTCGTTCTTTTTCGCTGAAATCAGGCGCACGATGTCCTCGTTCAGACCCGTTTCTATTATTTCGGTATGCACGTCGGTGGTAAATCCGAACTCGTATTTCTGCTCGGCTACCTTCCTGACGAACTCGTTCTTGTTGTTTTCCTTATTCTCCATTGTTTCATGTTCCCGGATTTTCCCGTCTTTCGGGACTGCCCGATTATAATTGCAAAATTACACAAAAAGCGTGAAAATGAAGTGCCGCCGTTCTTAAAAAGAGTTGCGGTCATTATATTTTTTGCAAAAAGCCCCGCTGTCGTTTGCTTACAAACGATTGCGGGGCTTGTCTTTTATCCGTACCGATAGCGGCCTACAGTTTCTGCTGCACCTCTATCTCGGTGAATGTCTCGATTATATCGCCTTCGAGAATATCGTTGAAGTTGACAAGGCTGATACCGCACTCGAAACCAGTCGGCACCTCTTTCACATCGTCCTTGTAACGTTTCAGTGCGCTGATGTCGGCCGTATGAACCACGATTCCGTCGCGGACCACACGTGCGCGGTCGCTGCGATGCACCTTGCCTTCCATGACCATGGCACCGGCAACGGTACCCACCTTCGAGATGCGGAATACCTGCTTCACCTCTACCTGACCCGTTACCACTTCCTTCTTCACCTTGTCGAGCATACCGACCATAGCCGCCTTTACATCGTCGATGGCATCGTAGATTACCGAGTAGGTGTTGATTTCCACGCCTGCCTGATCGGCCTGCTTGCGTGCGGCTGCCGAAGGACGCACCTGGAAGCCCACGATGATGGCATCGGAAGCATCGGCCAGCGTCACATCGCTTTCCGAAATCTGTCCCACAGCCTTGTGGATGACGTTGACCTTAATCTTTTCGGTAGACAATTTGAGGAACGAGTCGCTGAGAGCCTCGATACTTCCGTCGGTATCTCCCTTGACGATGATATTGAGCTCTTTGAACTCTCCGAGTGCGATACGGTGGGAGATGTCGCCCAGAGTGAGTCGCTTCTGGGTGCGAAGTCCCTGCTCGCGCTGCAGTTGCAGACGCTTGTTTGCAATCTCGCGCGCCTCCTGCTCTGTCTCAAGCACGTGGAATGTATCACCGGCTGTCGGCGCACCGTTCAGTCCGAGGATGATAACCGGTTCTGCCGGACCAGCTTTCTCGATGCGCTGGTTACGCTCGTTGAACATAGCCTTGATGCGGCCCCATGATGTTCCTGCGATGACGTTGTCGCCAATCTTCAGCGTTCCGTTGCTCACGAGAACCGTAGAGACGTATCCGCGCCCCTTGTCGAGCGACGACTCTATGATGGAACCCGTAGCCCGGCGGTTCGGATTGGCCTTGAGGTCGAGCATCTCAGCCTCCAAGAGTACTTTTTCAAGCAGCTCGTCCACACCTACACCCTTCTTCGCACTTATCTCCTGGCACTGGTACTTGCCGCCCCATTCCTCTACGAGGAGGTTCATCTGTGCCAAGTCCTCACGTATCTTATCCGGATTAGCACCCGGCTTGTCTATCTTGTTTATGGCAAACACCATCGGAACGTTCGCCGCCTGTGCGTGGGCGATAGCCTCTTTCGTGGTAGGCATCACCGAGTCATCGGCTGCGATGATGATGATTGCGATATCCGTAACCTGTGTACCGCGGGCACGCATGGCCGTAAACGCCTCGTGTCCCGGTGTGTCAAGGAATGTTATCCGACGTCCGTCGCCCAACTTCACGTTATACGCTCCGATGTGCTGCGTGATACCTCCGGCCTCACCGGCAATCACGTTGGTGTTGCGGATGTGGTCGAGCAACGATGTCTTACCGTGGTCGACGTGTCCCATGACGGTAACAATCGGAGCACGCGGCACGAGGTCGTTCTCGTCGTCCTCCTCTTCACTGACAGCCTCCTGCACCTCAGCGCTCACATATTCGGTCTTGAATCCAAACTCGTCGGCAACGAGGTTGATAGTCTCTGCATCGAGTCTCTGGTTGATAGACACCATGATACCAACACTCATAAGCGTACTGATGACCTGCGTAACGCTGATGTTCATCATCGTGGCCAGCTCGCTCACCGTAACAAACTCGGTCAGTTTCAGTATCTTGCTGTCCTTGCGCTCTGCGCGTGCCTCCTCGTTCAGTTTCTCCTGAGCGGCCTCACGCTTCTCCTTACGGTATTTCGCGCCTTTCTTATTCTGATTGCTCTTGCTCGTCAGACGTGCAAGCGTCTCCTTCACCTTGCGTGCAACATCCTCCTCGTTCACCTCCAACGGCTTCTGCGGACGGTTGCGGTTTTTCTTTTTCTTGGCGTTCTTGCCTGCGTTGCCTCCCTGCTGCTGGTTGGCCGCGGCATTTATGTCGACGCGCTCCTTACCTATGCGCACTCGCTTCTTCTTCTCATTCTGCTGTGCGGCTTTCTCCTCGCGTTCCTTGCGACGCTCTTCCTTGCTCTTTTTCTTCGGGCGTGTACTTTGATTGATAGTACTCAAATCTATCTTGCCAAGCACGTTCACCTTCGTGGCATTCAGCAGTTTTTTCTCACTCTTTGTGGTGAAAGGTTTAGTGCTGCCTGCCGTCGCTGTGTTCTCCGTCGGAGCTTGTGCAGGAGCCGTCGCAGGTTTTTCCACGGGTTTTGCCACAGGAGCCGGTTTTGCTTCCGCAGCCACGACGGGTTTCGGTTCAGGCTTTGTCTCCACAGGTTTCTTCACTTCGGCCTTCTTCTCCGGCTTCTTTTCCGGCTCCGGTTTCGGGCTTACGGCAGCAGCCACCGACTTCTTCTCCGGCTTCGGTTTCTCAACAGGAGCAGCAGCTTTCTTTTCAGACGGTTTCTTGTTCAGTTTGTCGAGGTCAATCTTCCCCAACGGCTTGAACTGTGGGCGTGTTGTTTCCACCTTTGGCTCGGCAGACTGTTCAGCGGCTGTTTCCTTTGTTTTTTTCTCTTTAGTCTTCTTCTGGAAGATTTTCGCCGCATCTGTTTTCACGTCCTTATCGCTTTTAAACTGTTCAACAAGAGCCGTGTACTGTTCATCACTGAGTTTGAAGTTAGGGTCGCCCTTAACCTCACCCAGGCTTTTCTTCTCAAGGAAATCAACTGCCGTTTGAAGTCCTATGTTAAGTTCTCTGATTGCTTTATTTAATCTGATGCTCATCTGTTTTATTTAAATGAAGAATGAAGAATGAAGAATGAAGAATCAAATCCTCATTAAACACCCGAAC
>ERZ809407.1053-NODE-1053-length-26964-cov-7.057156_pt1 | contig 26964 bp, 19 predicted proteins | sample MGYA00520792_ERZ809407 | MGnify/ENA primary metagenome ERZ809407 (study PRJEB31576, sample SAMEA3212665) | Homo sapiens | biome: human-gut; feature: human gut; material: fecal | place: Sweden | collected 2012 ...
AACCCTGGACACCCTGATTAAGAGTCAGGTGCTCTACCAACTGAGCTAGCGGTGCATATATTATTATGTTACAACTGCCGTAACAACAAAAAATATATTAACGTGTTATTAACAAAAAAGCAAGCCTTTTTTTGTATTTATTTAAAAACAATATAATTTTTTTTATTATTTTTAATAATATTTAACTATTATGGGGTTTTTTTAACCGCTTATATGGAGTACAATATTCTTGATATATCCTTAATTAAATAAGATTGCGAGGATTTGTATGGATAAAGACAATAATAACGATACAAGCTATTTTAATTCACCTGATAATAATAACTCCGCTGGTGACAACCACATTGTATACAAGAATAAGTTCCAGCCCAACAGCAGATATTTTACGATTGTAATATACGGACTCTTATTTGTCCTTGGTGCAATACTTATATTCAAGCTTATTGGCGGGTTTAATAACACACTTAATATTATCAAATACATTTTTAATGTTATATCACCATTTGTAATTGGTGCGTTCATAGCATTTATATTATACCCACTTGTAAGATTTTTCTACAGACATTTGTTCAAGGAAAAATGCCATTTGAAGTCGGACAAGCTTTCTAAATATCTTTCGATACTTATAACTTACATTATTGCAATCGGAATTATTACAATCCTTATGGTATTTATAATTCCCCAATTGTATACAAGCATTACCGATATCGTGGACAAGCTTCCAGTGTGGTACAACAATATCACTGACCTTGTTAATTCATTTGAAGATAAACACGCTGACCTGGGATTTATTGATTATGCAGTCATTAATGAACAATTAAACAACCTTTACCCTAAGGTTATATCATATCTTACAGATATGCTTACCAATCTGCTCCCATATGTAGTTAATACATCTATGGCTATTGTTAAGGGACTGGTCAACCTCATAATTGCAATTATGGTTTCTGTGTATATGATATCTGACCACAAGAATATATTCTACAATTTTAAGCGTGTGCTTTATGCTGTATTTCCGAAAAATGCGGCTGATACTACAAGAAAGATATGCAGGGAAAGTGGTACTATTTTCTTAAAATTTATGTATGGCAAGGCACTTGACTCATTAATAATCGGTATCATCTGCTTTATATGTATGACTATATTCAAGTTCCCTTACACGGTACTTATAAGCGTTATCGTTGGAATTACTAATATGATTCCTTACTTTGGACCTTACATCGGTGGTGTTATGGGTGGTATCATAATTGTTATTGTAAATCCTATCCAGGTTATATTCTTTGCAATCCTGATACTTGTTATACAACAGTTTGACGGACTTTTCCTTGGTCCTAAGATACTTGGCGAAAGCACAGGACTTAAGCCTCTGTGGGTTATATTCGCAATTGTTGTGGGTGGAGCACTTTTCGGCGTATTAGGAATGTTCCTCGGTGTTCCTGTTATGGCAGTTATATGCTATATTACGAACCTTGTAGTTGAACATTTCCTCAAAAAACGTAATATCAGTGTCCAGCCTTACGACTCACCCGATGAAATGTAGAATCAAAAAATTATGGCTGCTAACCTTGATATGTACCTTTATTACTGATTTTTTCAGTATTACCAGTACATATATCTTAAGGTCAGCAGCCATTTATTATTTTATATATTTCATCCCACGACCTCTTAAAACGCACAATCCTGCGGTTTAATCTATTGTGATAATAAATGTACTCATTAAGTCTGTTAATCGGATTACACCTGTTACAATGTCTGTGATATCCCATACCATTTCCTTTCCTGAATATAATATATTCTTAAAATATTAGTTAAAAACGTTTCTACTATATAATATTCAACAAAGTCATATGTGATACTAATACATTTAATTATCTTACAATAACATTTTAATCTATTTTATTAACGGCCTGATATGTATTAATAATTCAATCTATCTTATCTGTCTGCAATAAGCTTGCATATAGGATTTCCCATATCTGAGAATTTCTTCTCGTATTCTGTCATAACATTTCCTTCATTAAGCCTTTCGTCACTGTGAAGGTCATAAGTACACTCTACAAGATTCCAGCCAGCTTCCTTTACTTCCTCAACTGAAAAGTCAAACAGTACCCTATTGTCTGTCTTGAATTCAACCCTGCCCTCTTTTTTAAGCATTTTGTCATATCTTGCAAAGAACTGTCTTGATGTAAGTCTTCTCTTAGCATGTCTGTCCTTTGGCCATGGGTCTGAGAAATTAAGATATATTCTATCCACTTCATCAACACCAAACACTTCATTAATATTCTCTGCATCCATTCTTATAAATCTTAAGTTAGGAAGCTGTAATTCGTCCTGCTTCTCAACTGCTCTTAATAGTACGCTTGAATACTTCTCTATTCCAACATAATTAATATCTGGATTCATCCCTGCAAGAGTTGTTATAAATGTTCCCTTTCCCATTCCAATCTCTATATGTATAGGGTTATCATTTCCAAATACCTCTTTCCAGGTTCCGCACATTCCCTCTGGTTCCGTGAATACATATTCGTTCTCAACCATAACTTCTCTTGCACCCGGTACATTTCTTAATCTCATAATAATCTCCATTCATTCTTTATACTGTATAAGCTTACAACCATTTTTATAACATCAAACCAAGATATTTTACTTTAATATAATAAGTATGTCAAAGGTAAATTAAAACATCACCAAAATCCCATTCCACACAGCTTTAAATATTCGCCTGCAAATTTAGTTTCATAATCTTAATAAATATGTTAATATTACAAGCAAATATGTATAATATGAACATATCAGTATAATAAATGGCATTTTGTGCCTTTAACACTTACTTCATAATATCATTAACGATGGGAGATTGTAATGTTTAATAATTCTAATAAAACAACGAAACACTCTGTTAATAAGTGTTCAGTTCTATTTAATAAATTCAGAAAATGCCTTGTAAGAACTGCAAGCATTATTACCTGTACAGCAATTGTGGCAACATCTGTAACACCAGCTTTTGCAGCTGGAATAACAAGCGGAACAACTGCCGCCAGCAGCTATGTTATATCTAATGGAACAACTGCTGCCAAGAGTTCTGTTATATCTAACGAGGTATCAACAGACACTTCTGTTTCGTGGCCACAGGCTCCGGATATTACCTGTGAGAGTGCAATATTAGTCGATGCAGATACAGGCTCTATACTATACGAAAAAGATGCACACCGTAAGTGCTATCCAGCTTCAACAACTAAAATCCTTACAGGACTTCTTACTATTGAGAACTGTAATCTCAGTGATACACTTACATTTTCTACTGCCGCAGCTAATTCAATTAATCCGATTGAAGATGCCAACCTTGGTATGAAGGCCGGGGAAGAACTTACTGTTGAACAGGCCTTATATGCACTTCTTCTGTATTCAGCCAATGAAGTTGCATATGCACTTGCTGAGAAAGTCGCTGGCTCAATAGATGCGTTTGTGGATATGATGAATAATAAAGCTCGTGAGCTTGGTGCAATTGAAACACATTTTGCTAATGCCAGTGGCCTTTACAATCCTAACCACTACACAAGTGCTTACGATATGGCTATGATTGCACGAGGCTGTTATAACAACGCTTCGTTTGTAAACATTGACTCAACTTCCTCAAGCTATACAATTCCTGCCACTAATGTAACATCTACACCCAGAACAATAAAACACCGTCATAAGATGCTTAAAGGACGCGAGTTCTACTATGAATACTGCAAAGGTGGAAAGACCGGATTTACTGATGAATCTTTAATGACTCTGGTAACATTTGCTGAAAAAGATGGAATGAGGCTTATATGCGTTGTATTCCGTTCACCAGATGACTCTACAAGATTTATAGATACACGTTCATTATTTGACTGGGGATTTAATAACTTTAAGAAATCGACTACATCTGACACACAGATAAGCTCGTTATTCTCTACTGATAACTACTACTCATCAGATGTATTTAATAAGTCAAAACTTAACTTTAATATGAATGCCTCATTTATAACAATTCCTAACAGCGGTTCAACTTCAAGCGTTACAATGAGCCTTGATAAGAATTACGATATAACTAATGAGCAGGGCAGGCTTGCCGCTAAGCTTAATTATCTTTATGGTGATAATGTTGTTGGTTCTACCACACTCTCCATAACAGGCGGTGATAATTCCAATGAAAGCCTTCTGCCATACCTTAGTGCCAAGAACAACTCAACACAGTTATCACCAAAACGCTGTATTAAGATTAATATATGGGTTATAGCTGGAATTGTAGCTGTAATACTTATTATATTTACAATTATTAACAATGCTTCACTTTCTAAGAAACGTAGTAAATACTCTAAGCGCAAGCTCCGTTTCTAGAAAATCACCAAAATACTACAAAAGGGTTACTGCCCTAGCCAGACAATCATTATCTGAATGTCTTTTGGTCAAAGCAGTAACCCTTTTTATTTTAATTAATTATATTATTTGTGCAGCTTTTCAGCACATATAAAGTTCCGTAAGGAACTTTTAAGATGAGCACTTTTGTGCTCATTATACCATAATTTTCGTGCTTCTTTTCAGCACATACAAAGTTCCGTTAGGAACTTTTAAGATGAGCACTTTTGTGCTCATTATACCATATATCCTCTGTTAATAAGCGTATCACTTGCTGTTTCATTGCCTGCACCATATTTAGAATATGTAAGTCCGGAATACACCTTTTCTGTATTCTTCATAAGCGGTGCTGAATTATCCTGTCTGCTTACTTCATAAAATGACTGTCTTAGCTGTCCAAGCATATCGTATATTGAATTGACAACATTTTTATCATATGAAACCTGTGCACCGATAAGAGTTCTTTTCATATAGTTATAGAGTACATAAAGATTACCTGAAAGCTCATACTGCATATCAAGACCTGTTATAAGCTGGTCTATACCTCTCATAGCCATGTGTAGTTTTTCTTTAAATACTGCATTATCTGATGTTGACACTGCATCTTTAAGATAATCTCTTATTATGTCGTACACTATTACTACAAGCTCTGAACGTGTCGCCTGCGATATTCTATATGAATATGTCTTAATAGCTTCTCTATCCATACTTCACATCTCCAATCAATTCACCCTGACAGATTAGTTCTGAAGAAGCTGTAATACTTCTGATGGTCTTTGGTTAGCCTGTGAAAGTATTGATGTAGCTGCCTGTGTAAGAACTGTCTGTGATGTATACTCTGTCATCTCCTCAGCCATATCTGTATCAATCTTAGCTGATAAAGCCTTAGTAACATTCTCACTTGAAACCTCAAGGTTCTTAGTAGTATGGTCAAATCTGTTCTCATATGCACCAAGCTTTGAACGTGCAGAGTTGACATAATTAATAGCTTCGTCTACATACCCTATTGAAAGCTGTGCTGTGTAGCTTGTCATTACATTGATATTATCTGTACCTATTGTGTAAGTAGTTATCTTAGGAATATCCAGAACAATAACCTGATTTTCATTAGCACCAACGTGAATACTCATAGTTCCGACATCAGTCACTTCCTGATTAATATCCGTAGCTGTTCCACCTGCTGCCTGTGACTTTCCGTTCTGCTTAGCTGCTGTTGTATCATTAAATGTTGTTCCTGCAACATTACCCGGAACATCCATAACGAATTCCTTATTATTAACGTCCTTAACTGTAATCTTAGTACCCTTGGTTGAGATAATAGCTGAATCTTCAAATCCAACTCTCTTACCTGTTGGGTTGCCTGCATCATCAACTTCATTAGCGAATTCAGCTACAACATCACTACCTTCTGCGTGTATGCCTGAACCATCTTCATTGTAAGCATCTGATATACCAAGCATAGCAGCAAGGTCTTTATTACTGCATGTTACATCTAACTGCTGATCTCTTCCATACTGCTCTGTCATTATAACAAGTCTGTTGCCTGTGTAAGATGTATCTGGCTTATATCCTGCATAATCACTTCCGTTAGTCTTCGTATCATTAGCAAGGCTTGATACAGCAAATGCTCTTCCACCCGCCATATTAGCACCATCCATAACCTTATCCATAATTGTATCAAGTGTATCACCTTCTACAATATCAATGTTATATCCATTAATAGATATTGTTCCTGCCTGATCAGCAGTTACCTTAGCTGTGCCTGACATTGTAATAGTATCACCTACTGCTATTGCCTGTCTTGCATCCTGTGTTACTGTAACTCCATATATTCCAGCAGTAAAACTGTCAGATATCTTAAGCTGGTTCACACCCTGATAATCTGAATATACTCTTCTTGAAAGATTACCATTAATAAGTGGCTGTGTATTGAATTCTGTCTGCTCAGATATTCTGTCTATTTCCTGATTAACATTATCAATCTCCTGCTGGATAGCTTCACGCTCATCATCAGAGTTAACATCGTTAGCCGCCTGAACTGTAAGTTCCTTAAGACGTGTAAGCATAGATTGTATCTCTACTATAGCACCTTCTGCTGTATTGATAACAGAGATACCATCTGTTGTATTATTCTTAGCCTGATCAAGACCTCTTATCTGAACTCTCATCTTCTCTGAAATAGCACAGCCTGCCGGGTCGTCAGCTGAACTGTTAATCTTATATCCTGATGAAAGTCTTTGTATAGAGCTTGAAAGTGCATCCTGTGCCTTCTGTAACGCATTGTTAGATACAATGGCTGATACGTTAGTATTAATTCTCATACTTTTATTCTCCTGATTTTATATTCCCGCCACATCTACTGGCGTTATCCTTTGAATTCGTCAAATCATACATTTTATATATCGGACATATCCTGTAATTCTTTAGCAGCTCTTATGCCCCAAAGAATACTCCTGTTATTGCTGAAGCGATCTTATAAAGACGATCTGATGGAATCTTTGCCCCTGAGTCCTCGTATGTAGTATATTTAACATCTGGAACTCTTACACAATTAATTCTTACATTGTCATAACCGAACTGTTCTTTAAGATCTCCCTCAATCTGCTGGAAATACTTATAAATGCTTCTGTCTTCGGAAAGCACAATTCTTGAATCCTGCTTTACATACATACTTACGTCTGACTGTGTAACCTTTGCCTCTACTGACAATTCACCCCACGAAGCTGTATTCATCTTAATAGATATCTTTCCCTTGTCATTATCATCTGCAACAAATGTAAGATTGATAAGACCTGCCTGTCCATTTTTAACATAAGGGACACGGTAATCATTTCTTCTTGCAAGATTGCTTATATATCTAATCTGTCTGTTGCTTATTCTTAATTCTTCAAATGTATCATAATCAACAGGGTCTTCAGCAGTTCCTGTAAGTGAGCTCTCTATAGCTTCTTCAAGTTCATCACCAGCAGCTTCTTCAAGGTTAGTATACATAGCCTCAAGCTTATCCCTGCTGTCTAACACTTCCTTAAGCTTGTCATTGCTATCAATTATGTTCTCTCCATATATTGACTTACTGCCATGGTTTCCGTGCTTTCTTGTGTAAGCCATAAGCTGTCCTGTAGCCATAAGTTCATTAACCGCATTAATGTTACCAATGTTCTCATTAATTCCAGCTCTTCTTAACTCCCTTACAACCTCAGCATCAGCCTGTTCTGCTTTCTTAGTTACTTCTTCTATGTAACTGCTGTCAAGTTCATTTTCCACTGCTTCATCATAATGTTCAGCAAGTCCGTTAGCAAATGCTTCAACATTCTGATGTTCAATTGGTGACTCATTGTCCGAATTCTTCAATGTATTAGGAGTGATAAACTTCTGTGACTTTGCAAATAATGACTCAAAGTAACTGATAGTTTCCTTATCTCCAAGACCTACTGAATCATCAATAGTTACATCTATTCCAGAGTGCTTGCGGCTTGTGTAGGCACTGATAAGATTACCCATAGTAATCTCTTTGCCCTGCTTCATAAGAGCACCCGCACACACACCAGCATCTCTTGTAAATATATTCATCATCTGGTATATACCGATGAACTGCTTTTTCTTAGTTTCGTTAATTCCACCTGTCTTGTCAAGCTTGTAGAGGAACTTTGAATATTTCTCCTCATTATCCTTAGTAGCACCCTGATTCATACTGCTAAGATAATCATTAACTGTCCATATATCAGTATTCATTGGGTTGATTCCGTCATCTATCATCTTAACAACAGTTTCCGGCTTCATATTATCAACAAGATTATTAAGGGTTGTATATATTCTTCTTGCCCTCTCAACATTTTCCTTATTGATATCTATGTTATTAGAAGCAAGAAGCTTGATAACATCTCTGTTCTCCTGAGTATTCTCAAGATTGAGTTCGTCCATTATACCCTCTGCACTGTTATTAACAGCCTTAATAATAGAGTCATCTAAGTCTTCTCTTACCTTAGTGCCTGTTGTTTCATATGTATCTATCGCCTTGGCATAACGGCTTGTCATTCCACTCGCAATGCCTGATACCATAGAAATACTCAACTTATATGGGTCACTCTTCATAAGCTTTTCATACATCTGTGCTGGTGCAGTCTCAATATCGTAAAGTGCCTTTCTTACATCAAGGACATCATTATACATCTGTGTATTGCCAGCATATAATGTTCCATTAGCTTCAAGAGCTTTAATCTGCTCGTTAATCTGTTCAAGAGGCGTGTAGAGAAGTGATGTATTACTCTTTTCAAGAATTACACCTGTACCTGCTGTAAGTAAAAGCCTTGCCTCAACAAGTGTGTTATAAGCTTTCTGTGCATTGTAACCATATGGCTGCTGGTATGCATAATTACCGCCCATCTGATTATTATATACACCCTGATTATAGCCCGTATCCTGCACATAACCATATTGGTTATTAACATTGCCCTGCCAGCCGCCTGACATCTGGTTATTAACAGTCATCTGATTGTTAACAGTCTGCTGGCTTTCTGCTGTTTCACTCCAGCCTACCTGCATTACGACCTTCAGACTTGCTATTGTAAATGCTTTTCCAGATGAAACAACATTTACAATATCATCATAGCTTGCATTAGCCAGTGTTACTATTGCGTTCTTTACATTATCCCATATAGATGGATCGTTTGTAAGTGGAGTATCTTTAGGGTCTTCACCAATAGCAAGCTGGTCAGCAATCTTTGATAATACACTATCCTGTCCATCCTGTGTATCAAGACCATTTAAATTAAGTCCGTCAAGAACAGCTTTATATTTTAAAGTCTTTTCTGTGACTGGTATATTATTATTAATCAAATCCTGTGCATTATTAAGGTTTCTTAAGTTCACTTCAAGCCCAGCTTTATTCATAAGCGACTCAATCTGTGGACGCATAGCATTAAATTCCTTAAATGAAATCTCATATCCGCTGTTAGCCGGTCTTGTACTGACAGCATTTTCTGCCTTATATATTCCGTCAATAGTTGGTGCAATATCATTGGCAATCATATAATACTTAGCACTCTCTGAAAGCTCTGTTATTGAAGCCGCCTCATCAAGTGCTGATTGTACCTGCTGCACAGTATCGTCATCAACGCTTATTCCAGCACCGCTTAATCTCTGCTTTAATTCATTAGCTGCACCTGCCCCTGCAACACTCTCAATTGCATCAGAGCTTACGCCAGTTCCATATGCAACATAGCTGTCTGAGTGCATTGCAAGCTCAATTCTAATCTTATCAATAATTGATACCATATCATCCTTAGAGGCATCTGTTATATTAAATCCATCACCTGCTATATCGACTGCTTCCATACCAGAAAGCTTTTTAACAAGTGCCTTGAAGCTTATCTGTGCTGTACTTGCAGAATTCATAATCTGCTGTTTTACATCATCAGCTTCCTTTAATAACGACTCATATGTGTTATCTGCCAGCCTGCTGTTATCCTGTCCCTCTGACATAACAACACCATTAAATATCCCATTGACACCATTAGTCCTGTTGCTTACATTTTCCTTATAATTAATAGATGTTTCTTTAACATTATTATCCTTGTTAAAATTACCTGCGTATATTGATACAGACATATTTATCCTCCATACATTATCTGCGGCTAATCTACAGCCGGTTATTCCATTTCCTAATAACAGCCTATATATCCTGCTTAGATAATTCTATCGCCTGATTATAAAATAACCTGTATTATATTTCGGTTACTTCCACCAAAAAAATAAGCAAAATGAAGCAGATTACAGCATAAATGTAATCAACCACATTAATAATTACATCAATACTATATACCTGCTTCACTTAAATCCTGCCAACCTGATATCTGACTTATATATCAGACTGCTATTTAAACTGCTCTTATATATCTCTTATATTATTATTATATTATTGTAGGCTTGTGTGCTTCCACATCACCATTGAACTCATACACAGCTATTCCATACCTATGTAAATCCACAAGAAGTGACTCACCATAGCCATCACACTCACCCTTCTTACTTGCAATTATCTTCTGCTGGTTCTTCATATCATCACCTAATACAAGCTTATATTTGCCCTTAATTGGCACTCCAATTCTATGACTTGGTCTTTCAACAGGTGTGAAATTAAGAACGAATAACAAATGCTTCTTCTTATCCGGACTTATTCTTATAAATGAGAATACACTGTTGTCCTTGTCATTGGCATTAATCCATCTAAAGCCTTCTGAATTATAATCAGTTTCATATAAACATCTGTAATTCTTATTAAGCTTAAGGCACGCACTTGTAAAATCCTTTAATTCCTTGTGGCTCTCATCCTCAAGAAGATACCAGTCAAGAGAACGCTTCTCACTCCACTCGTTCCACTGTCCGAATTCCTGTCCCATAAATAAAAGCTTCTTGCCCGGATGTCCACACATATAAGCATATGCAAGCTTAAGATTAGCGAACTTGTCCTCTCTGTCACCAGGCATCTTGCCTAACATAGAACATTTCAGGTGAACAACTTCATCGTGCGATAATACAAGTATAAAATTCTCGCTGTAAGCATACATAAGAGAAAATGTCATCTTACCATGATTAAACTTTCTAAAATAAGGGTCAAGCTTCATATATTCAAGAAAATCGTGCATCCAGCCCATATTCCACTTGAATGTAAATCCAAGACATTCTCCGTTATCAGGGTCACCACTTACCATTGGCCACGCTGTAGACTCTTCTGCAATTGTAACCGCTTGTGGAAATCTCTTTCTCATCATACTATTAAAATGCTTAAGGAAACTCATAGCTTCAAGATTACCATTACCGCCATACTGGTTAGGAACCCAGTTGCCTTCTGTCCTTCCGTAGTCAAGATAAAGCATAGAAGCAACTGCATCTACTCTTAAGCCATCAATATGGAACTTATCAACCCAGAACATTCCATTGGCAATAAGGAAATTCGATACCTCATTCTTGCTGTAATCAAATACCTTAGTTCCCCAATCAGGGTGTTCGCCCTTTCTTGGATCTGCATATTCATATACACAGCTTCCGTCAAAGTTCGCAAGCCCATGTGCATCTTTTGGAAAATGTGCTGGTACCCAGTCAAGTATTACACCAATATTCTTGCTGTGCATATAATCCACAAAATACATAAAATCCTTAGGACTTCCGTATCTTGCTGTTGGTGCATAATATCCTGTAACCTGATAACCCCACGAGCCGTCATATGGATACTCTGCAATTCCCATAAGCTCTATATGTGTATATCCCATATCTGATACATACTTGGCAAGGTCTGGTGCTATATCACGGTAATTCATATAACCGTCCTCTGTACCATCTTCCTGCTTCTTCCACGAACCAAGATGACATTCATATATAGACATTGCTGACTTTAAATGGTTCTCTTTCTTCTTATGTTCAACCCATACGCTGTCTGTCCACTTAAATCCATTAAGGTCAGTAATAATTGATGCTGTCTCTGGCCTTAACTGTGCCGCATTGGCATATGGGTCAGCCTTGTAAATAGCCTCACCACTCTGTGAAATAATAAGGTACTTATACATCTGTCCAGCCTTGGCACCCTCTATAAATAACTCATATATTCCACCATCTGAAATCTTCTTCATATCATAGCCATAGGCTTTCCAGTCATTAAATTCACCTATGACGTACACGTCCTTCGCCGCTGGTGCCCATACCGCAAAATATACTCCGGGCTTTCCATCTTTCTTCGCTATATGTGCACCCATTTTATTATATATCTCGTAGTGTGTTCCCTGTCCAAAAAGATATGAGTCTAACTCAGTTATTCTTATCTGTTCATAATTAATTGTCACAGCCATATATTACTCCGCCCTTCCACATTAATAATATTACTTCGCATATACTTTTGTATTAACATTATTTTATCATAACATTAAATTAAATACTATTAATTTTTTGACAATTGGTCATTTTTATAATAAACTTTCTCATATATTTTGATAATCCAATTAATTACTTCTATCTTTCACTTGACATCATAATTATAGGAATTTATCATAAAACTATTAATAATCAAAGGAGAATTCATAATTATGATTTATTATCTGATAAGTCCGAATTATATTAATGTTGTGACTTTTGCCAGCATAATATTTGCATTTGCAATAACGTGCCTTGCTATATATATGGGTAAAAATATCCTTCCCCGTGATGGCGGCAGAGCTTACGCAATTAATGGCTCAAAGTCAGTCGGCAAGCCAAGAGGAGCAGGAATTATATTTATCCTCGTATTTACAATAACCTGTATGATATTTGTCAATTTAAGTTCTGAGATAATCATTTATCTTATACTTGTACTTGCAGCAATGCTCTCAGGTTACCTTGATGATGCTTCGTCATCACCTTGGGGCGAGCTTAAGAAAGGTATTATAGATTTCGTAATTGCGGTTATGGCGGCAGTTACATATCTCCACTATAATCCTAACACATTTGACATATCACTCTTTAAGCTTACAGTTACACTTAACCCAATCATCTACGGTGTTCTCATCGTTATATTAATATGGGTCAGCATAAATGTAACTAACTGCTCAGATGGTGTTGACGGCTTATGTGGAACTCTTTCGGCAATTACACTTTCATCTGCCTATGTATTATTTATGATATTTGACATTGAAAGCTCATTCCGCCACACAATACTTATTATGGTAGTATGTATTCTTGGTTATCTGTGGTTTAACGCATCACCTAGCAAGCTGCTTATGGGCGATGCAGGCTCAAGGGCAATAGGAATATTTATAGCATTTGCTTTTCTTAAGTTACACAGCCCTCTGCTTTACATTCCACTTGCCATAGTTCTTATAATTGATGGCGGACTTGGTCTTATTAAGGTTTCATTTATGAGATTTCTTCATATAAAGATTATGCAGAATATAAGAACACCTATCCACGACCATATGAGAAAGAACAAGAGCTGGTCTGATGCACAGGTCGTATTCAGATTTGCAATAATACAGCTTGTTATTGCGGCAGCTATAATATATGCAGTTATATAGCAGCATCTGTTGATGCAGCAATTTCATTCAACAGATATCCTGTCATATTCAAAAAGGCAGTAATCTAATTATATATAATTCCCAGAAATATCCTTTCCTTCAAAGCATTATATATAATTAAGATTACTGCCTTTTTTATTTATATTTAATTAGTTATTTTACACGGCAGACATAATAGAATATTATTTAAGTAATTTCTTTCTTTTGTGTTCTTCCAATCTCTTACGTCTTCTGTGTTCGCGTTCCTTAACCTGCTTGTCTATTATCTTATCAACCCCTTTTTCATCTGTCTGCTTAACAATTCTTACATCATAATACAATCCGTTATCATTATGTTTAACCTTAAGCTTTCCCTTAAATGTGCCATGCTCTTCACACACAAATACTGAATAATATGTCTTTGAAGTTGTCGCAAACCATTTTATAAGTCTTTTCATAGACCTGCCACATATATAACACCTGCACGACCTTGCAACCCTGTCATCAGCTGCATTATCCCTTGTCTTAAAACCTCTTGAAATATATTTCTCATATGTCCCAAAGTTGGCATATATCTCAGTTTTTCTATCTTTAGGTATTCTGTATGTGTCAATGCTCTCATACACCTTTACGCTGTCAAAATCCATCTGCTGGAATATCCTTGCCGTGTATACAGCATCATTAATTGCTGAATGATACTCTGCATCCTCGCTGAAACCAAGCTCCTCAATAGCCATCTTAAGACTTCTTCTTGTCTTGCCGTCTGAGTATACCTTGCTGTATAACTTCTGCAGATCATAATACATAAATGGAAATGGAAAATTGTTCTCAACCCCGAAATGCTTCATATTCCTTTGAAACTCTGTAAGATCTGAACTTCCCCAGGTTATAAATTCATAGTCATCACCACACCATTCAAGAAATTCTTTCGCCGCACTTGCAAAATCATCTCCCATTTTGAGTTCATCTTCAGTAATTTCAAGCATTTCTGATACTTTACCGTGAAGTTTAACATATTCTACAGGTCTGATTATTCTTTCCCACCGTCCGGTTATATTCTTATGTTCATCAAGCTTTACAGCTCCTATCTGTATAATCTCAAATGGCATTTCTTCTATAGAATATTCTTTTCCTCTGTAGCTCTGATTCCATTCAAGGTCTAACACTATATAATTCATAACCAATTCCCTTCACAGTAAATTATTGATATTTATTTTGTATATCTTTGGCAATAGGAGCAAGCTGGGATACAAGGTTATTCATATCCTCAAACATAGAACTCTTGGTTGTTCCTAGGTCGTTGGCACGCTCAATATGTGCAAGCACCTTCTGTAACTGCTGTTCCTGGTCATCAAAGCAGTCTTTAACATCTGAAAGTCTTTTTTCAGAAGACTGTGTAACCTCGCCTATCTCCTCCTGAACCTCCTTAGCTGCATCTGCTGCTTTTATAATCTGTTCAAATACTCCATATGCTGCATCTGCATCTTCAACATTCTTTCCAAATACTGACTGTGATTCCTCAATATTATTATTAAGCTGTGTTGTACCCCTTTCTACCTCAGAGATACTTCCCTCAACTGTGCTTACAAGTGTCTTTATCTCCTCTGCAAGGTTCTTGACCTCGTTGGCAACAACCGCAAAGCCCCTTCCCTGCTCTCCTGCTCTTGCCGCCTCAATGGAAGCATTGAGTGCAAGCATATTAGTCTGATTCGCAATTGCTATAATCTGCTGCATACAATCTTTAATCTGCTGTACAGATACCTGAACACCGGCAAATGCACTCTTTATCTCATCAAAACTCCTGCTTACTTCTTTTGAACTATTCTTTAATTCATCTACCTTTTTCTGTGCCTCTCCTACAGAGTCAACAATTTCATTTTTTACACCGTCAAAGCTTGTTGCAATCTGACCTACATCAGCAAATACAGATGATAATTCCTGTACCTGGTCTTTTAATCTTTCATTCTCTTTAGTTGCAAGCACAAATGCTTTCTGTATATCTGCCATCTCATCAAGTGATTCTACTTCCCTCTCTGCAAGCTGTTTCTGATATTCAATAATACTGTCTGCAACGTGTATGACTGGGTGCATATCTAAAGTTTCTTCTTGTGCCGATATAACATTTTCTTTCTGTGTTTTTAATTTTCTGCCAAACATATAATATCCTCCTCTTTACGATATTTGCTGTCATTTTATGAGTATTAAATTTACTTCATTTGCAAAATGGACTTTAAACAGTAACATTTATTCAAATACTACACAAGTCATTGTCTGGTTAACAAACTGCTGGTTGTAATGCTCCCCATAACCTATAAGACCAGCGTGGTCTCCTAATACGGACATAGACTTAAGATATGTTTCAAAATAATGCTCCTGTGAGAAGAGTAAATATCTGAATACACAATTAATAGAAAATACACCTGATATGTGTGTAAAATCTTTCTTTATCTGATTAATAGTATTTTCAACAACATGGGATATATCCTGTAATTCGAGTAATGTAAGAACATCAGAATCATTAACCTGGCGATAACACTCAAGCTTATCTCCAACAACTTCTTTAATAGATATTATACATATATCCTGACCATTCATCTTACCTAATGGATTCTTAAATGTCTGTGTCGCCATCTCCTTATCACCAATATTTAATATATCCTGATATACTTTTCTGGCTGGTCTTCCATTAAGCTCTCCTATAAGATACTTACTTCGGTCAGTCTTAGATGCAATAAAACGGCAAGCTGGAACCTGCTTATATATATTTTCCTTATAAACCTTAATCTTACCATCATTATTACGAATAAGTGCATATGCATCAGCATCAGCATAGATCTTTCCATTAACTGATACTTTTCCTCCATCACCAGTTCCACCTACAAGTGATATATGCTTCTTTCCAAGAACGCTGTAGATTGTAGTAAGCACACACGCATCATTACCTGAACAAAAGTCAATACATATTGTATTATTCTCTGATGCAGCAACCTTATTTATATCTTCCTCAAGTCTTCCAATATACTTTACAGGCATAGTCGAAGCCTGCTCAAGTACATTAGTCACTACACTTAAATTTCCCTCCATAGCAATAACTGCTACGCCATTATCCGCTACAACTGTCTGTCCTCCGTAGCTTCCTCCAATACAGCCAATGCTTGGAACACCTGGAAAATGTCTTTCCAGCTCTTCTACATGCTGCTCAAACTGCTCATTATTAGACATCAATAATAATAATTTTGGTGCAGTAATCTCACTTATAGCCTGTGCGAGATTACCACTCTTATCTACTCTGTATATCTGTTTCACGTTGTTCACCTTTCAAATAATTTTGATAATATTTTAGCGTAATTATAGTACAGCTTATTTAAGAATTCAACTATCTTGATTTTAAGACTTACGAATTACACTCCTGCAAACATATACCATTCTCCTTTGTCAGCTTAGACTTCCCCGATATTTTTTCATTATGCCATAATTTTGTGCGGTTTTCAGCACATATAAAGTTCCGCAAGGAACTTTTAAGATGAGCACTTTTGTGCTCGTTATACCATAATGTTATGGCAATTATATTATTTATATTTTTCACTTATTGCCGATTCGATAGTATAATAACTGTCGAAATAAAAATATAAGAAAGGTCGGATATTTATGATAGAAAAAACAATATTTCCACGAGAAGAAAAAGCTGAGGTTTTATTTGATAAAATCTTAAGCGATAAGTGGGCATATAACAAGCTTTTTCAGACATTCTGTGATAATTTATTTTGCAATGACGATTCTGGTACTGATCTTTCGCCACTACAATTTACCGAGGCATTATTTAACTGCTACACTAACAAGGATTTATCTGCATTTCTTATGGCTATAAGCCAGAACACACTGTTTGACTTACTGAGAAATTCTTTTCTTATTCCATATCGCTTCAATGCTGACGGAAAACAAAATCCAATTATTATGACTGACGATAATGGTATTCTCTTACCAGAATATAAGAATACTGTTCACGAAAAAGACTATCAGCATTTTTATAACATTTACCAAAATCTTCATAATAATAAGAATATCTTTCTTGCCAAAGCCTACAGATACAGTCATATATATGGCGATGACCCATCTATTATTGAACAGCAGATTATTGAAGAAAATACAGGCATACTGCTTATCCGTGAGCTTCCTGACACAGTAAAACTTAAAGAAACTGAAGCCGAAGCCTACAGTGCTGTATGGGACCTTATGCTTGAACTTGAGAAAAATCTTCCTATGGCGTATATCTTCTATGGTCAGGACTCATATATAGATAATAACAAGCATTTTGATGAGTTGGGAATATTCCTTCCTAATTCTATCTTTTTGAAAAATCTTGAAAATCACGTTAAGAAAGCTGAGGAGATTATATATGCCAAAGACTAATTATATAGATATTATGGAAAAAAATCATATGGAGATACCTTGGCACGACTATACCAATGCTGACAGCAATGCACTGATTTCCGATGCTGACCTTATCGAAAAGGCTTCTGTTATCGGACGTGTCGGCTTGATTATGCTCTCGTGTGGTACTGGTGCGTGGCGTGTGCGTACATCTATGAACAGACTTTCCAAGGAGCTTGGCGTAACCTGTACTGTTGATGTTGGACTTATGTCTATTGAATTTAACTGTTTTGATGGAAATGACTGCGTATCCCAGTCACTCAGCATAGCTAATACAGGTGTCAACACATCAAAGCTTTACCGTATGGAGCAGTTTGTCGATAACTTTCCAAACGAAGAAGCTCATCTTACCGGTGAAATAATTCATAAACGTCTTGATGAAATTGAACAGATACATACCCTGTATTCACCGGTCAAGCTTGGACTTGCCGCCGCTCTTGCGTGCTGTGCGTTCACATTTCTTCTTGGTGGCGGACCTATTGAAATGCTTTTCGCTTTTATCGCCGCCGGTGCAGGTAATCTGATAAGAACCAAGCTTATTAAACACCATTTTACTTTGTTTTTAAATATAGCTGCTTCTATATCAGCTTCGTGTCTTATATATGCAATACTGCTTAAACTTGCCATTCTGCTGTTTAACATACCGTCAGTACACGAAGCCGGATATATATGCTCTATGCTCTTTATAATACCCGGATTTCCATTTATTACAAGTGGAATTGACCTTGCCAAGCTTGACATTCGTTCAGGTATTGAAAGACTTACTTATTCAGCAATCATAGTTCTTGTGGCAACTGTATTTGCGTGGATTATGGCATTAATTCTTCATTTACAACCTGAGGAATTCTCCAGCCTGAATATTGGCAATATAACTCATCTTATTTTAAGATTAACTGCAAGCTTCTGCGGTGTATTTGGATTTTCAATTATGTTTAACAGCTCTATTCCAATGGCGGCAACCACTGCTGTTATTGGTGCTATTGCCAACACACTCCGTCTTGAACTTGTTGACTTTACTGCAATACCTGCTGCCGCTGCCGCATTTATCGGAGCTGTAACTGCTGGACTGCTTGCTTCATTTATAAAAAAATATAATGGTTATCCACGTATATCATTAACCGTGCCTTCCATTGTTATTATGGTTCCTGGACTTTACCTGTACCGTGCAATATATAACTTTGGAATTATGTCACTGACAGAAGCGGTTTCGTGGTTCACCTCCGCAGTTATGATAATAATAGCACTTCCACTTGGACTTATATTTGCAAGAATTATAACTGACCGCACCTTCCGTTATTGTACATAATAATATAATAACAGCCGCCAGCTTTATTGTAATATGCTCCTGTCAGGTAAACATATTATTATACTGGTGGCTGTTATCATATTATTAATTATCCGTCTGTTGCTTAAAATATTCCTCAAATAACCTGTCAATCTCTTTCCACCCTTCGCACCTCACAAATCTGTCATCAGGAAGTTCTTCGTGTATGTTCCAAGGGCGATTAAACACTGCCACCTTACAATTATCAAAATGCATAACGTGCTCAAAAGCTGACGGCGAATCCTCTATTGCAAAATCAAATGTCATATTATAAAGCTGCTCTAAAGTCATATTATATGCATAGTCCTGTTTACTGGTTTCACGACCATATTTATCAACACAGTATAATGGAACTCTTTTAAGATTGTGTTCATCAAGCCATTTTCGTGATGGCTCATACGAATTAAAAGGTCTTCCCGTGATAATATAGATTTCGTGGCCTTCATCAACCCATTTATTAATAGTATCTGCTGCCCCTGTAGTTTCCTCATAATTTAACAGATTCTCTGGCAGATGCCCTGCTATCATCATCTCTTCATACTGTTCATCACTCAAATCAAAAGTCTTTTTCAGATTAAAAAACTGCACTTCACGGTAAGGCACATCAATTCCGAATAACTCTTTTGCAAGTTTTGTAAAATGTTTTGCTGTTTCACATAATACATCATCAAAATCTATATATACTTTCATTAGTATTTTTCCTTTCATCTGCACTTACCGTCATCTTCATCTCCTTCAGTTAATTATGTTTTTCTACCAGATGATATATTCTCTGATTGTCAGAAAGAGATTCCCTCATGCAGCCAGCTATACTTTTTAGAATAACTTGAATCTTTTCACGCGTTCATTCATCTTATCTGCACCCTCTGCGAGGTTAATACTTATTGCTGTATTCTCTTCTGAAGATGCTGCAGTACCCTGTACCACACCTGAAAGCTGTTCTATTCCCTGTCCAATCTGTTCTAATGACTCTGCCTGAGTGTTAGCTTTCTCCATTGTGTTCTGTGCCATTTCTGCAAAAGAATTCATATCTGAAATAATCTGGTTAAAAGCTTCTGCTGTTGTTATTGTAATTTCATTTCCTTTTTGAATTTCAACTAAAGTCTTATCAATTAATTCTCTTGTATTAACCGCTGAATTAGCACTATCTGCTGCAAGCTTTCCAATCTGGTCTGCAACTACCGCAAATCCCTTTCCTGCTTCACCTGCCCTTGCAGCTTCAATAGAAGCATTAAGTGCTAACAGATTAGTCTGGGAAGCAATATCTTCAATATCGGTAATAATATTACCTATTTCCTTGGATATATCTGTAATATGTTCCATCTCTGTCAGTAAAACATTCATTTTTTCTTTTTCTTCGTTTGCTTTGTTTGCAGAAGCCTTTACACGTTCAGATGCGTTCTTTGTTTCACTTGCTGTATCCACTGCAAGGTCAACAACTGTATCTATCGTTGCATTCAGTTCCTGGATAACTCCTGCCTGCTCTGTTGCACCATCTGCTAACGACTTCGATGCACTTTCTACTTCTTTCGCATTATGTGTAACCTGTTCTGCAATACTGCTTATCTCTGACAATGTACTGTTAAAACGCTTTAAAATATACAGAAGCGAATCCTTTAATTCTGAAAAATCACCCAGAAACGGTGTAATATCATCACCATTTCTTGTTAAATCACCCTGTGCTATGAATTTAACCTCCCGTGAAATCTCGCTTACATAATCTGAAAGTATATTCATAGCTTCCTTAAGCTTTGTAATTGTTTCACCAAACTCATCATCAGATTCATATGTAAGCATATCCACGTTAGACAGCTCACCCTTTCTAAGGCTGGCAACTGCCTCATCAATCTGACGTACTGGTTCTGTAATTGAGTCTGATATTATCTTTCCTATAATTGTTGCAATCACTGCAATCGCTAATCCTGTTATGATAATGACAATAAAAATAATTATTGTACATATATTAGCAATTACTTTTGCCGTATCTAATTCCGCCTGAAAATCATCGCGTACTGAATTTAACTTTTCTACAAATTCCTTATTACTTTCATACATGCTTCCAATCATAAGATTAGCAGCATCAGCCTGTTTGCCTTCTCTACTAAGCTTATATATTTTATCTGAGGCTGACCTGTAATCCTCCCATGCAGAGCTTGCCTTTTCATAATCAGCTTTACCTGCCTGTGCTTTCTTATTTGAATTAATTATTTTCTCTAACTTAGAAGATATATCCTTTATCTGATTCTCCATATCATTAGTTTCTTTTTCACAGGCTGCCATAGCTGCTGTATCTGTTTCTACAAGATGCTGATACTGTTTGATTCTATATTTAGCAGTTATTGTTTGTAATTCCTGCAGACACTCAAGTGAAGGAGACCACACTTCCGTAATACTATGTATAGTCGAACGAATCACTAATGTTGATACAAGTGCCACCAATACAAAAAAAGCTGTCATCACTAATACCGCCATCCGGTATACCTGCAATTTCGCTGAAACTTTTAAATTACCTATCCATTTTCTTAACTTTGCCATATAATTTCCCTTTCTTTTGTTTTTATTTGTTTAATAAATTTTTCTGAATCACATTACAAAAAACCGGGTAAAAACCTCATATACCCAGTCTCATAATTATTGTCCATCAGACATTGATAAAACTATCACAATTCAATTTTAAATGCAATAGAAATTTATACTTATTGATGTAATTTTTGTATGATTTTTTAAGAATGGATTTAGTTCCCTGTGCCCCCTTTTATTTTTTCGGTGTTCCAACTACTCATTTATATATTTTTATGGTGCTCACAATCACCATAAAATAAAAAATGCAACAATGAATTTTCACAATCATTGTTGCAAGAAATTAATGTTCCCTGCGGGAATCGAACCCACAACTAGCGCTTAGGAGGCGCTCGTTATATCCATTTAACTAAGAGAACAAGCTCCGTATCAGGGCTTTTCAGCCTTCAGGCTACGGTAACCATTTTTATTATGTGAGCTTAACGCCACTTATTTAATTATATCACATCTGTCCATTTCAGGCAAATATTTTAATTATTAAACTTAACACTTCCCTGCAGCCATATCTGCCCCTTAAATCTCCTGCCAACAGCGGGTTCGCCAAGCAGATGAGCCTGATTAATGGCAACAGTCATATTAAGATCATTACATTCGATAACCATTATATATATTTTCTCTTTGGTGTAATGATTAATCTCCTCAGACAACTCTAGTATCTCGCCGACTACCTGATACTGGTCGCACTCAACACCACAAGGCATAAATGAAGAATCAACTATTGAAAATACATCTTCCTTTACAATTCTGTGTGAAAGCTCATTGTATGTATCTATATCTTCTATTGTCAGGCTCTCTATTGCCGACTCGTCACCCTTCTTAGCCGCCTGTATAAGTCTTTGTCTGTCGTCCTTCTCCTTCTTCATTCTGACAGAATCTGACTTATTATTTCTTGTTGGAAGCATAATTATTCCGCCAAGTGACAATGCCGTAAGGCTTACCATTTTATTCTTTATTGGAATTTTATATACATAGCTTCTCGAATCTATATCGTAATCTTTCTGGTTAAGACCTTTTTCATCACAAATGTAATCCAGATAATCCATTACATTTTGCAGATAAAATATAAGGGTAACACCTGTCTTTGATTCATCACATACAACTGCATAGGATTCCTTATCCAGATGTCTTTCTATTGTAATCTCATCATTATCACATCTTGTTCTTCCAATAACAAATGGAAAATAATATTCATATATGAATTCTTTATCTTTAAATCTTCCGTATATGTACAAACCTGTAGACTCGCTTATTCTTACTATGACCGCACCACGGTTAAGCTCATTATTCTTTATAACAAGCCCCTTCTCCAAACTGTCCAGAATACCTGCGTGTATCATCTGCTCTTCAAAGTCCGAATCCACCTGCTCAAATCCTATAGCCTTTATATATAAATTCATAACAATCCTTCATTCCTGTATTACTCAGTATCTACAATAAACAGTGTAAGATACTCCATAAGATCTTTTTCCACCTCATCTTCATATAAAGATCCATCTGAATGTTTTAACATTTTAATTACCGGTCTGTCAGTAAACTTCTTATTCTGCCTTACAACAATGCCCGTTTCACCCTCACTTGTAATAACCTTAATTCCAACAGGATATACTGCTACTGTTTCAAGAAGCTTCTCTGCTATTGTTGCATCATATTTCAATCCCTGATTAGCTTTAATATACTCAATGGCCTCATATATCTTGAGCTTAGGATTACCCACACCACTTATAAGACTGTCAAAATCATCGCATAAAGATACAAGCTTAACTTCCATTTTCAGTTTATCTCCTTTATGAGAAAATGGATATCCCTTGCCGTCTATTCTTTCGTGATGTAAAAGTATTATTTCTTTAGCTATATCCGGTATCCAATCCTCGTCCTGAACAGAACTATACCCAAATATAGTATGCTTCTTATATTCTATTGCATCTTTAGTATTCATATATGTTTCATTGGTGTTCATATATGGTGTCTTAATGTATCTTAAACCTATGTCGTGAAGCATCGCTCCCATGGATACATTTTTAACCTGCTTATCACTCATTTTAAGTCTTAACGCCATAATTGTAGATAATGAACACACGTTGATACAGTGTGTATACATATCTGTTGATAAATTTCTTATCTCTGTTATATTGTTAATAACCTCTGGCTCTGAAAGCACAGATTCAATAATTCGTTCAGCCTCTAAACCTAATATTTTCAAATCCTGATTATGCTTGTAAATGTGTTTCTCAAGGACATTTTTAACAACTTTCCTCGAATTATTAGTCGTTTCTTCAACTTTATAGATATGTCTGTAATAACTATTACCACTATGCGATTTAGCTTTGCTATTGGATTCATTACTATCTATGTCCGATTTATTCAATTCATTATCGTGTAAGTTCTCTGCATTATGGCTGTCATTATTCACATTATCGCTGTCATTTTTATTATTGCTTTTATCTTGATAATAATCACTTTCACCACCATTATTATCGGTGTTACTGATGCCATCTTCGCTTACATTTTCTATTTCTTTATTGTAATTATTATCATTATCTATCCCTGTGCCATTACTATTATCAGAATAAATGTCATCGTCTTCACCCAGCTTATCATCTGTTCCAATAATTATATGACCATATTCCCCAGGGTCAATTATTTCATCAGGATATTCTTTAATGCTTAGACTTTGTATTCCCAAACTCCTAATTCTGTTAATCAATTCTGAATTCAATACAACATCTGCATGTATAAGTACTGTGCCACTATCTGTCACTATAGGAAGGGCTGTTATCTCATTTCCCTTAAGATTTTTTACCTTAACCTGTTTCATACATACTCCATTTCCAGCATCTAAACTATCATAATAAACATCTAATATTATAAAGATAACACAAATTAATCTATATATCAAATAATATATAACAATTAAAAATATCCTGTATTGACGACAAATTATATGCACCTATATCATACTTTCCAGTACATATAATTCATCATCAACGCAGGATAACAATTATGTTAAATGTGTTTAACTAATTAACTTATTAAATTAAATACCTTGTGAAACCAAATATGTTATTAAATCAAATGTCTTGTCAGACTATATCTCTTGTTAAATTATATTTTGTTTCTTAATATTTAATTACTTGCTAAGTTCTGTCTTTCCACCCATATATGGCTGGAGTGCCTTTGGAATTCTAACGCTTCCATCAGCCTGAAGATTGTTCTCAAGGAATGCGATTAACATTCTTGGAGGTGCAACACAAGTGTTATTCAATGTGTGTGCAAAATACTTGTTCTTGTCTGGACCCTGTACTCTTATCTTTAATCTTCTTGCCTGAGCATCACCTAAGTTAGAGCATGAACCAACTTCGAAATACTTCTTCTGTCTTGGTGACCAAGCTTCTACGTCAATTGACTTAACCTTAAGATCAGCTAAATCACCTGAACAACATTCAAGTGTTCTAACCGGTATATCAAGGGAACGGAACATATCAACTGTATTCTGCCATAACTTATCAAACCACATTTTGCTGTCTTCTGGCTTACATACAACGATCATTTCCTGCTTCTCAAACTGATGAATTCTATATACACCTCTCTCTTCAATACCATGAGCACCTTTTTCTTTTCTGAAACAAGGTGAATAGCTTGTAAGTGTCTTTGGAAGCTCTTCCTCTGGTGTAATTGTATCAATAAATTTACCAATCATTGAATGTTCACTTGTACCTATAAGGTAAAGGTCTTCGCCTTCAATCTTGTACATCATTGCATCCATTTCATCAAAGCTCATAACGCCTGTAACAACATTACTTCTTATCATATATGGAGGAATACAATATGTGAAACCTCTGTCAATCATAAAATCTCTTGCATAAGAAATTACTGCTGAGTGAAGTCTTGCAATATCGCCCATAAGATAATAGAAACCATTACCTGCAACCTTTCCAGCCGCATCAAGGTCAATACCATTAAACTTCTGCATAATCTCTGTATGATAAGGTATTTCAAAATCTGGAACTACTGGTTCACCGAACTTTTCAATCTCTACATTTTCACTGTCATCTTTACCTATTGGTACTGTTGGATCAATAATGTTAGGAATTGTCATCATAATCTTAGTAACTTTTTCATTAAGTTCTGTTTCTTTTGCTTCTAGTTCCTTTAATCTGTCAGCATCAGTATTAACCTGAGCCTTAACAGCCTCAGCTTCTTCCTTCTTGCCCTGTGCCATTAAAGCACCAATCTGCTTAGAAAGCTTGTTTCTGTTAGCTCTTAACTCATCAGCTTCTGTCTTTGTAGCACGAGCCTGTGCATCAAGTTCAATAACTTCATCAACTAAAGGTAACTTTCTATCCTGAAATTTATTCTTTATATTCTGTTTAACAATATCTGGATTTTCTCTTACAAATTTTAAATCTAACATTTTTTCCTCCATATAACGAATTTGATACTCTTTTAATTATGCACCTTTTTATATATATTTTCCAGCATTTTATATATTTATTTATGTATCTTTTAATGTACTTTATTATATTCGTTATTATTCTAGTATTGCCATTATTATTTTCATCATTTTAATTATTAACTATATCGTTGACTTCTCTGCTAAGCTCAACATCACCCATTCTTCCAGCAACTGCCTGCTTTAACGCATTGGCTTCCTCATCACCTAATTCAATAAATGACTCACCATTAATAATCTCTTTAATATACGCAAAACAGCCGTTATTGCTGTGCATTACATTAACAAGACAGCCATTATCATTTTTATCAAGCATACATATTGCAAAACTTAATTTGCCGCCCATTTCATGAAAAGCATCATACTTAACAATTCCAACCTTCTGAAATGTATACTGCATCTTATCATATATATCTTTGATTGATTTTGCATTGTTCTCATATGTTTCTTTTAAAAGTTTCACATCGTCAGTATACTCTTTAATTATTTTCTCGATACTCTTTCCTTCTGAGCCTTCCATCATAATGTTGTACTTCTTCTTCATTGCCGATGACTTCGCAATGGCTACAATAGAAAGAATAATTGCCACTATCAATAATACGATTATTCCAATAAGCACATATAATGTTGGTACGCTAAACAATCCAAATACATCTAACATTGTTTTATTCCTTTCGTTAATTATTTATTGTTTTAATATATTTGTATTATATCTTAAATATCGTGCTGCTTTCCAGCACATATAAAGTTCCGCAAGGAACTTTTAAGATGAGCAC
>ERZ809407.1070-NODE-1070-length-26646-cov-6.979542_pt1 | contig 26646 bp, 19 predicted proteins | sample MGYA00520792_ERZ809407 | MGnify/ENA primary metagenome ERZ809407 (study PRJEB31576, sample SAMEA3212665) | Homo sapiens | biome: human-gut; feature: human gut; material: fecal | place: Sweden | collected 2012 ...
GAATTATGTAAATCTCTCAAAGAACTCTTTTGTCGCTTTCGTTTTGCGAACGTGGATGCAAAGATAAGTGCTTTTCTTTTAAACTTCCAAATTATTTCAGAACTTTTTTCAAGAAAAATTTGTTTCATTATTTCGGTATCGCCGTTCTCTCTCGAATGCGGGTGCAAAAGTAACGCTATAAAACATAACTTCCAAACATTTTCGGCATTATTTTTCAAGTTTTTTCTCATGGCTCAACAATCCTTACTTTTAATGTACGCACACGATAAAGGCACATATATTTATCTGTACTGATGTTGACAATATCTGGATGGGCATGGAAATAGGTTTCAAGTTTCAAGGTTTCACGAACCCCTTTTCCTCACACACGCACAAGTACATATAATACAGTTCCTCATGATCGCTCCGTCCGCCTCGGGTAAAAACATCATGTCGTGGCTACGCAAGTTCTTCGAGGCTATCCATCCCGCATAACAAACATAAAGGGATTTATTTGAAACCTATATAATGTACGCACCGTGTGTGTGAAGAAAAAGGTTTCATGAAACCTTGAAACTTGAAACCTGCCTATAGTCATTTTTTAATTCGATACACGCATAAGCAAAGAAGAGCCATACGATAGACTTAATTCCTTCAAGCCAATGACTTAAATCAAAGAGCGCAAAGAGCTAAGTCATCAAGCGCAAAGACTCAACTTCTCATCCCCCAAGTTCCAAGTCCTTTATACACCTTAATCCACAACTAATTAAAAAATCTGATAACAGAACACGAATGTCCGCTCTCATCAGTCCGACACATTGAAGCGTATTCCCACGGGGTCATCATATTGTTTTTGCAGCTTATAAAGCTCGTCTCGCATGCGTTTCGTCACTGCCTCGTAACTGGGCTTACCGTAAAGGTTATTCATCTCGTGGGGATCTTCTTGGAGGTCGTAAAGCTCCCATACGTCGATGTCGTTGTAGAAATGGATCAATTTATAACGATCGTCACGTATGCCGTAATGACGCTTCACGGAATGCTCGGCGGGATACTCGTAGTAATGATAGTAAAGGGAGTTACGCCAGTTCTCCGGCCGCTCGCCTTTCAGCAAGGGAAGCAAGGACTCGCCTTGGATGTCGGCTGGGATGGGGGCTCCGGCCAGTTCCAAAAAAGTGGGGGCGTAATCAATATTCTGCACGAGCTGCGGGATATCACCCTTCTTGCCACCCGGCAGACGCATCAGCAACGGGGTGCGGAAGGATTCCTCATACATGAAGCGCTTGTCGAACCAGCCATGCTCGCCCATGTAGAATCCTTGGTCGGAGGTGTAGACGATCAACGTGTTATCCAGCAAATCGTTCTTCTCCAGATAATCGAGCACGATACCGATGTTCCGATCCACGGAATGGATCACCCGAAGGTAATCGTGCATATAACGCTGGTATTTCCACTCAGCCAGCTCCTTACCCGTGCGTTTCTTCGCCTTGAAGTCTTGGATGATCGGATCGTAATAGGCGTCCCAAGCGGCTTTCTGGTCCGGATTCATGCGGTTATAAAGCTCACGGCCGTACTTCTCCAGATCGGCGTTGGAGGAATGGATCTCGTTCTCCTTATCGGCCATTTTCAAGTCGTATACGATATCCATATCCTTGATGATGCTCATCTCCTGCTCCGAGGCGGCGATGCGGCCGGCATAATCGTCGTAGAAGTTCTCGGGCAGCGGGAAGGTCACATCGTCGTAAAGACGCAGGTCGCAGGTATCGGGCATCCAAGTACGGTGCGGGGCCTTATGGTGCAGCAGGAGGCAGAAAGGCTTACTCTTGTCTCGTTTATTGTCCAGCCAATCAAGAGCCAGATCGGTCGTGATGTTCGTGGCGTACCCTTCGATCTGACGCTTCTCGCCGTTATCGATGAAGATGGGGTTATAGTAATCGCCTTGGCCTACGAGGATGTTCCAGTAATCGAAACCGGTGGGATCGGAGGTGAGGTGCCATTTGCCGATCATGGCGGTTTGGTAGCCAGCTTTACGCAATAGCTTCGGGAAGGTCTGCTGCGAGCCGTCGAAGGTATGGGCGTTATCGATGAAGCCGTTCTTGTGGCTGTGCTTGCCGGTCAGCATGCAGGCACGGCTGGGGCCACTGATGGAGTTGGCTACGAAGCTATTGGTGAAACGTACGCCCTCGTTTGCGATGCGGTCGATGTTGGGGGTTTGGATGTATCGCTTGTCGTAGGCGCTGATGGTTTGGAAGGAGTGATCGTCCGTCATGATGTAAAGGATATTCATGGGCTTGGCGGGCTGCCCGGACGTATTCTCTTTTTGGCTACAGGAGGTGGAGGCTATCGCCGCCAGACCTGTCAGAATGAATAGTTTATTTGTTTTCATGTATTCCGCTTAGATTTATGTTGTTTTGATTGATTTTGCCTAAATACACTCAGCTACAGACTTGTAGAGACGGGGCATATCCCGTCTCTACAATTGGTGATATTAACCTTGGTGATATTAGCCGAGGAGGTCTTTCAGCTTGCCTTCGGATTGCAGCTTCACGATCAACTCGCCAAACAGAGTATTCGTCCAAGCGAACCACGAGCGGGTGTAATCGGAAGGATTGTCCTTATGGAAAGACTCGTGCATGAAGCCCGTGCCTCCGTCCGTATCACGAAGCGTCTCTATGCAATACCGGATCTCCTTCTCGTCGTTGGAAGTCGTAGCACGCATGATCAAGCTCATCGGCCAGATATAGTTGAAACCGATATGCGGACCGCCGATGCCCTCGCCGGCCTTTCCCTTGAAGAAGTAAGGGTTGGAAGGGCTCAGCACCAAGCGACGGGTATTCTGGTAAACCGGGTCGTTCACGTCCACGCAACCCAAGAACGGCAAAGCCAGCAAGCTCGGTACGTTAGCGTCGTCCATGAAAACACGGCTGCCGTAACCATCCACCTCGAAGGCGTATACCTTACCGAATTCCGGATGCTCCACGATAGCGTATTTCTTCACGGCCTCCTCTACCTCACCCGCCAACGCCTCGCAACGGCCGGCCAAGTCCGTGTTATTTCTTACGACACGAAGAATCTCAGCCACCTGGCGAAGCGAGGTGATAGCGAACAAGTTCGATGGTACCAAGAAGCCGAACAGCGTAGCGTCGTCGGAAGGACGGAAAGAAGAGACGATTAGGCCCACCGGGTTCACCGGGCTACCCCAACCATCGTTCAAGAGGGTATCACCTTGGCGGTCCGTCACACGGGAGAAACGGTACGGCCCGAGGCTATCCTTGCGCTGTTGCTCACGGAAGGTACGGTAAACGGCCTCCATTGCCTGCTCCCATTTGCTGTCGAATACGGAGGTATCGCCAATCTCTTTCCAATAATGATACGCCAAGCGGATCGGGTAGCAAAGCGAGTCGATCTCCCATTTACGCTCGTGAAGCTCTTTCTTCATCTCCGTGCGGTCGCTCTCCCACTCGCTCCCGGTAGGGCCTTCGTTGAAGCCGTTAGCGTAGGGATCGATCAGGATGCAGGCGGTCTGGCGATTGATAGCTCCGACCAGCATTTGCCGCAAGTCCTTATCCTTCTTCGCCAAGGTGACGAAGGGGTAAACCTGCGCCGAGGAGTCACGCAACCACATGGCGTGAATATCTCCGGTGATCACGAACGTATCCGGCTTGCCGTCTACCATCTTGAACTCACAGGTCGTGTCCAAGGTATTCGGGTAGCAGTTCTCGAACATCCAAGCCAGCTTCGGGTCCTTGATACGGGCCTTGGAAGCCTTCAGTTGCTCCTCTACCGCCTTGGAGGTAAACTTACGGGCCTCGGGAGCCGGGCGCTTGCTGGCGTAATCGCCGGTCACCTTAGAGGCGATCGTGCTAAAACTCTTTTTATTGTCGGGCGTACTCACGGCGGAGTATACCTTCTCGCCAACCAACAGGCCGGCCAAGGAAATAGATCCTGTTTTCAGGAAATTACGTCTTGTAGTCATTTATATAGTTTTTATGGTATTATATTCCAGTGGCAAAGTTAAGAAAAAAAATAAAGGCTCCCAATCCTTTTCGGACCGGAGCCTTCGCCAACTCAATAATTCCTTAAATTAGCCTAAATACGATTTTAGAAGCTTGCTACGAGTTCCTTGTCTTAATCTTCTGATTGCTTTTTCCTTGATCTGGCGGACACGCTCTCTAGTGAGGCCAAATTTGTCGCCAATCTCTTCCAATGTCATTTCCTGACAGCCAATACCGAAAAACATCTTGATTATCTCACATTCTCTTTCGGTCAGTGTAGCAAGCGCTCTATCAATTTCCTTAGCCAATGACTCGTTCATTAACGACCGGTCCGCGATAGGAGCGTCATCGTTCACAAGCACATCCAAAAGGCTGTTGTCTTCGCCTTCCACGAACGGGGCATCCACGGAAATATGACGTCCGGACACCTTCAAGGTATCGGAAATCTTATCCACCGGGATATCCAACTCATCAGCAAGTTCCTCTGGAGACGGTCTGCGCTCGTTTTCCTGCTCGAACTTGGAGAAGGCCTTGCTGATCTTGTTCAGCGAGCCTACTTGGTTCAACGGAAGACGCACGATTCTTGACTGCTCTGCCAAAGCTTGCAGAATAGATTGGCGAATCCACCATACAGCATAGGAAATAAACTTGAAACCTCTCGTCTCATCGAATTTCTCGGCAGCCTTGATCAAGCCTAAGTTACCCTCATTAATAAGGTCGGGCAAACTCAAACCTTGGTTCTGATATTGCTTAGCCACAGAAACGACGAAACGGAGATTCGCACGGGTCAATTTCTCTAACGCCCTACGGTCTCCTCTTTTGATAGCCTGTGCCAATTCCACTTCCTCTTCTACCGTGATAAGATCTTCTCGACCAATCTCTTGAAGATATTTATCCAGCGAAGCGCTTTCGCGGTTGGTAATGGACTTTGTGATCTTTAATTGTCTCATTCAATTTGTTTAATTGAGAATACGGGGTGCAAAGATAACCATTTTTGTTGAAAGAATTGGCTGGATGCACCCCACATCCAGCCAATTAAAAACCTTTAACAATCTTTTCACACCTATAAGACTACAGTCCTTGTTTATCTTATTCGGCAAGATCTATCGCATAGTACTTCGTACGTCCGTTCGGGTAGAAGCCTTTAATGAAGAGGCCTTGATCTTCCGTACGTCCTTGAAGTATGCTTTCCACAATCTTTTCCAAGTCTTCCGGAGCAGAGATCTTCTGGTTGTTTACAATCATGATAATGAAGCCTTTCTTTATACCGGCGTCTTTCAGTTTGCCGCTGGTCAGACCGGTGACCTCGATACCATAACTTACACCTAACTTACGTTTCTGCTCGTCGTTCAAAGCCTTGAACGCTGCGCCCATAACCTCTGCGCTGTCACCACCCTTCACGACCTTGGTGCTACCTTGCGCATTACGGAGTTCTACCGTGAATTTCTTCGTGCTACCGTTGCGGTTGATCGTCAACTCTACCTTGTCGCCCGGACGGTATTTGCTGATCTGCTCTTGCAAAGCGCTAGACGATTTGATCTTCACGCCGTTCACGGCTACAATCACGTCACCCTTCTCGATTCCGGCTTCCTTAGCGGAGCTGCGCTCGGCGAAACCACCTACGTAAGCGCCCTCGAATACTTTCACTTTCTCTTTCTCAGCGTCGGGCACGTATTGCGGGTCTTGTATCAATACGCCTAATACAGCACGCTGCACGGTTCCGAATTGTTTCAAGTCGTTAGCCACCTTACCGGCGATGCTGATAGGCACGGCGAAAGAGTATCCGGCGAAGTTACCGGTCTCGGAGTAGATAGCGGTATTGATACCGACTAACTCGCCTTTCGTGTTCACTAGCGCCCCACCACTGTTACCCGGGTTCACGGCGGCGTCTGTCTGTATAAACGACTCGATCTTGCTACGATCCTTGCCGCCGGCGCCGATGTTACCACGGCTCTTAGCGCTCACGATCCCTGCCGTAACGGTAGAGGTCAAGTTAAACGGGTTACCTACCGCCAACACCCACTCACCTACTTTCAACTTCTCAGAATCACCAAAGGGGATCGTAGGTAAGTCGGTTGCCTCGATCTTGATCAAGGCGATATCTGTTGTCGGATCAGCCCCTATAATCTTTGCCGGGAATTTCCGGTTATCGTTCAAGGTAACCTCCAGCTCATCGGCTCCGTCGATCACGTGGTTGTTCGTGATGATATAACCATCCGTAGAGATAATGACACCCGAGCCGGCGCCCACACGAGGTTGCTGTTGCGGACGTTGGAACCCTCCACGGCCACCGAAGCCGAAGAAATACTCGAACGGGTCCATATACTGCTGACCGCCGTCCCCGTTAGAGGCTTGCGCGTTAGCCGTGGCCTTGATATGGACAACCCCGTGGATGGCGCTCTCGGCGGCCGTAGTGAAATCGATATTCTCGGCGGCCACGGTTCCATAATTCGTCAATCGGTACGGTTGCTTGAAGGTATTCTCAACTCCGGAGGCCAACTCCACCGGACGTTGATTCTTATTCATCAGGTAAGTACTCGTTCCGATCGCGGCACCAGAACTAATGGCTGCTATCAGAGCAACACCAAGCACATTCTTCCAGATATTTTTCATACTTTTCTTATTTAATTAAACACTTAAATTTAACAGTTTCTTTACGGCAAAGAAAACTCAAAAATTGTGCGGATATTCCATTTCCATCGTATTTTTTATCACTTTTAACGAGGCATCACAGGGGCTTAACCGCACTTAACAGTACTGTGTATTGCAAAGTACCTTTTTAACAATTAAACAGCAGACGAATTGACAGTTGACACGCGATAACTGACAGTCGGCAATCGATAAATGACAGTCGGTTACTGGCAATCTAGAATCTCTGTTCGTATAAAAAACACCTAGGAGACAGAATATGTTTACGGCTGAAAAAGAAAATGTTATCCTATCTCTCCTATGCGTCTACAAAATAATTGTCAACCGCCGACTGTCAACTGTCAACTAAAATACCTATCTTTGTCCTATCGCAGTCTGCCGGTCTGTCGCTCACCTTCGGGTGTGAGGAAAGTCCGGGCAACACAGAGCACCATACTTCTTAACGGGAAGCTGTCCGTGAGGGTAGAGTAACGTAACAGAGAATAACCGCCGGACTCGTCCGGTAAGGGTGAAAAGGTGAGGTAAGAGCTCACCGGGTCCCGTAGCGATACGGGATGCCGTACGTCTTATGGGTTGTAAGGTCATGTATACCGGCGCATGTAGGATGGCTCGTCCGATGCCGGGGGGTAGACCGCTAAAGCTTACCGGCAACGGTAAGACAAGATAAATGGCAGGCGCCTCTTTCCAAAGAGGTACAGGACCCGGCTTATAGGCAGACTGCTTTTTTTATTTGCCAATTAAATCATGTGCCGATATGCCCAAAAACAAGCCACGGGAAGAAAAGAAACCTATTGGAGAACGGATCAGCGCATTATTAGCACGAACCATCCGTTTCGTAACCTACGACATTTGGCGGATTACCGAGAATGAAGTTAGTGGGCTGAAGGAGATTTATATCAATATCATCAAGACGGTCATACTCGCCGTGCGGGGTTTCCAGAGCGAGAACCTGCAAACCAAGGCGTCGGCGCTTACCTACAGTACCTTGTTATCTATCGTACCTTTGCTGGCCGTATTATTAGGTATAGCTAAGGGCTTCGGTTTCCAAGGGACGGTACGGCAGGAGTTGTTCGATTATTTCCCCGGGCACGAGATGGAGCTGAACAAGGCGTTCGAGTTCGTGGAGAGCTATCTGGCGCAGGCGCAGGGGGGAGTGATCATCGGGGTCGGTTTGATTTTGTTGTTTTATACGGTGATCAACTTGATCTCGTCCGTAGAGGATACGTTCAACGATATCTGGCAGATTCAGAAATCCCGGCCATGGTACCGGAAGATATCCGATTATCTGGCCTTGTTCCTCGTGCTGCCGGTGCTGATGACGGCGTCCAGCGGCTTGTCCATCTTCATGTCTACCTTGCAGAACTCGTTCTTAGGGCAATACTTGTTTTTTACGCCACTCGTAGAGCTGTTCTTGCATATAGCGCCTTATATTATCACGACATTGGCTTTCACGGGGCTGTACGTCTCTCTGCCGAATACGAAAGTAAGGTTTGTGAACGGGTTGGTGGCAGGCTTTATCGCTGGTTGCGCCTTCCAGTTGTTCCAATTTATTTATATCAGTGGGCAGATTTGGGTGAGCAAGTACAACGCTATTTACGGTAGTTTTGCCGCACTGCCTTTGTTGTTGCTTTGGTTGCAGCTTTCTTGGTTGATTTGCTTGTTTGGCGCAGAGCTGTCGTACGCCTCCCAGAACGTGAAGAAATTCAGCTTTGAGAGGGACAGCAAGAATATCAGTCGCCGATACAAGGATTTCCTGACCCTGCTGATCGCCTCGCTGATCATCAAACGGTTCGTGAAAGGCGAGAAACCCTATACGGCCGACGAGCTATCCGACGCTTACCGCATCCCTATCCGCATAACGACACAGATCTTATACCTGCTCACGGAGTTGAACATCATCATCGAGGTGAATTACGGGAATGACGACCGTGTGGCATACTACCAGCCGGCGATCGATGTCAATAAGATCACGGTCAGCTACCTGCTGACCCGCATGGACGAGTATGGCTCCGAGAACTTTAAGATTGACACGAGCAAGCTTTTCAGCAAGGAATGGAAAGCCCTGCTGAAGACACGTGAGGATATGATAAAGGCAAACGACAATATCCTGCTGAAAGACCTATAGGGAATTGAAAATTGAGAATTGAGAATTGAGAATTAATACAGGAAATAGGGATTTGACGAGTGGGGCGGTATGGAAGGTGATCCTGCGTTTCGCTTTCCCTTTGCTGATCGGCAATCTGCTGCAACAACTCTATAACGTGACCGACAGCGTCATCGTCGGGCAGTTTCTGGGGAAAGAGTCGCTGGCGGCGGTATCGGCTTCCTTCTTCATCTATTACTTTATTATCTCGCTGGTGATCGGTATCGGAAGCGGAACGTCGGTGGTGATCTCGCAGTTTTTCGGGGCGAAGGAGTTCGATAAGGTGCAAAAAGCCTTCTCATCTTTCTTTATCTTCATGTTGGTCGCAGGGGTATTGCTGTCCATAGCGGGGATTATTTTTGCCGAGCCGATGTTCAGGCTGACGAACACGCCGGAGGACGTGATCCCGCAGGCGGTCGCTTATTTCAGGATTTATGTAGGGGGTACGTTCTTGTTCGTCACTTTCAATAGCATTATCTCCATATTGCGGGGTGTCGGGGAGTCCGTGCGCCCCATGCTGTTTATCCTGCTTACCACGATCTTGAATATCGCCTTGGATTTACTCTTCATTGTCGTTTTCAAATGGGGGATCGAAGGGGCGGCACGGGCTACGGTGATCGCCCAAGGGATCGGCATGTGCGTGGCCCTAGGCTACGTGAACAACACCCATCCCCTGCTCTCTATCAAGAAACAGGATTTATTGTTCGATATGGGACTGTTCAAGGAAGGGCTCCGCATCGGGCTTCCCTCCAGCGTACAGCAATGTGCCATCTCGCTCGGATTGATTGCCTTGCTGGGGATCGTGAACAGTTTCGGCACGGATACGCTCACCGCTTACGGGGCAGCGGGAAAGATCGACACGATCATCATCCAAGCGGTATTGACCCTCTCTGGGGCGCTAGCTGCTTTCTGCGGGCAAAACATCGGAGCTGGGCACTTGGACCGGGTACGTGACGGGGTACGATTCGCCATGCTTGTCAACCTATTGCTGGGTCTAGCAACCTTCACGGCCATCTATTTCTTCGGGGACAAGATGATGCTGGCTTTCACCAAGGACCCGGAGGTGATCCAGATTGGCAAGGAATATTTATTGATCATGGGAGGATTCTTTATCGTACACGGCGGCTTGAACGTCTTCAACGGGGCATTACGGGGAGCTGGCGATACCCTGTTCCCAATGGCAGTAAGCATCACTTGTCTTTGGCTGATACGCATTCCCCTCGCCTATTGGTTTAGCTCTATCTGGGGACGGAGCGGTATCTGGTGGGCCATCGGTGCCAGCCTTTGCATCGGGCTTACAATCACCTATATCTATTATAAATTGGGATTCTGGAAGAACAAAGGGCCTTTACGGAAGAAAAAAGCATAGCTTATTATTCGTTTCCGTCGGGGTCGCATCGCCCGATCGCTTGATTGAATAGAGAAAAAGTCCTCAAGTCAATGACTTGAAGACTTTTTAGTTGCGGAGGCAAGACTCGAACTTACGACCTTTGGGTTATGAGCCCAACGAGCTACCACTGCTCCACTCCGCGATATAGTCGCTATCATTTCCTGATTGCGAGTGCAAAGGTATATATTACATTCCAAACTTCCAAACATTTTCAAGAAATATTTTCAATTTGTTTGCATACGCCCTTCGCTATCGGGCAGTGAAGCCTTGTTTAGCAGCAATTTGACACTAGAAATTCTCGATCGTATCAAAACCGAATGGTTCATATAAATGCAGACGGTTTCTCAACGATTGTATCTCCGCCTGCAAATTCCGCATCCGGTCCAGCATATGATGAATGGCCTCGATTCCCTCGATGTTAATAGACAAGTCGTAATACATACGTGTGTATTGTTCCAGATCACGGAGCTGGGAAGAGAAGAGATACCTCTCTCCATCCGTGATATTAATGTCTATCAAACCTCCCTCTTCCAGCAAAATGATGAACGAAGGGTCTATATGGCATTTCTGGCAGTATTCACTGACAATAACTAAATCTGTTTGCATAATACACCTGTTTTTAATTTAGACTTTGTATTTCCCGGAACAATTCCTTCTGTTTCTCTGTCAAGTTGGTCGGCACCTCGATCGAGTACGTGACGATCAAGTCACCAAACTGCCCCTCCTTCTTGTAAACAGGGAATCCCTTACCTTTCAACCGGACTTTCGTATTGTTTTGCGTGCCCGTTTTTACTTTCAGTTTCACCTTGCTATCCAAGGTATCGATAATCTGCTCGCCACCCAAGACCGCCGTATAGAGGTTCAAGGGGACAGTCAGGTACAGATCGTCTCCCACCCGTTTGAAACGGCTGTCGTCCGGGATAATGAACGTGATGTACAAATCACCGGCAGGGCCTCCATTCATGCCCGGCCCGCCTTGGCCTTTCAGCTTAATGGTTTGCCCGTTGGCTACGCCGGCGGGAACCGTGATACGCAGGTTCTTGCCGTTCACGGTGATCACCTGCTTATGTGTCTTGGCCGCATCCATCAAGGATAAGTGCAATTCGGCCGTGTAATCCTGTCCACGGAACCCATGATTAGAACGGCCACCGCCACCCCGGCGGGAACCAAACATAGACTCAAAGAAATCCGAGAACTCTCCATCATCGCCGGAGGAAGACCAATACGTACCTCCACCGTTCGAGAAGCCGCCGCCAAAGCCGCCACCTTGCTGGCCGTACTGCTTCCGTTGAGCCTCGAACTCATCCGCATGTTTCCAATTCTCCCCGTACTGGTCGTATTTCTTACGCTTTTCCGGATCGCTAAGCACCTCGTTCGCCTCATTGATCTCCTGAAACTTACGATGGGCGTCGGGATCGTTCGGATTCAAGTCAGGGTGATATTGCCGAGCCAACTTCTTATAGGCTTTCTTGATATCATCCTGAGAAGCGTCCTTGTTCACCCCCAAAATCTTGTAATAATCGATATAGGCCATAATCTGATATGTTTAGTCTATTTTTCTCATATAATTATATAACAATAAACATACCAAGGATAGTTTTGGTTAGTGAAAATTTACTTAAAACGTTTTTAATCGTACACGCACGGAATTAAGATTGTCTGTAGATAGAAAAGGCTCTAGCCGGGATCATCAGATACCGCTAAAGCCTTTTATGGATAGGAAATTCTTCGAACCTTATTTAAACTGCATCATCTTGCTGATATACTTCCCAACAATATCGAACTCTAGGTTCACTACCGTACCTTTCTCGATCTGGCAAAAGTTCGTGTTATCGTGCGTATAAGGGATGATAGCGACTTGGAAACTGTTTTGCTGGGAGTTGCATACCGTCAGGCTGACGCCGTTCACGCAAACGGAGCCTTTCTCCACGGTCATATACCCCCGCCGGGCCATCTCCTTATCAAAAGCGTACTCGAACGTATAGTACCAGCTGCCGTCCGCCTCCTTCACCTCCGCACAAACGGCGGTCTGGTCCACGTGCCCCTGTACGATATGCCCGTCCAGACGGCCGTTCATCAACATGCTACGCTCCAAGTTCACCTTATCGCCCACTTTCAGGTTCCCGAGGTTCGAACGTTCCAAGGTCTCCTTGATAGCGGTAACCGTATACGTATCTTCCGTCATGCTTACCACCGTAAGGCAAACGCCGTTGTGAGCCACGCTCTGATCTATTTTCAGCTCATTCACGAATGAGCACTTCATCGTCAGATGAAGGTTTCCTTTATCGGATTGGAGGGCTACTACCTGAGCCGCTTCTTCTACAATACCTGAGAACATAATCAAATTGTTTTTAGTTTGTACTCCCAAAACTGTTATTTATTCATGGGCAAAGATAACGCCTTTGAAGTAATAAGCCCGATAAAAAGGATGTTATTAAATGTTTTTATCACGGTAGAAACCGCACTTATTTATCGTCCAAGGAGCTCAAATCGTATCGTTGGCTTCCCATACCCAACGCTTCCGCATCCTCAACGATATGAAAGCCTAAAAACGAAATTGGGGCTACTCACACGGCTCCGTATCTCGTATATCATTCTAAACCATCCCTAAACATTCCTTAAAGCCACTTGTTTCATAAATAGATTATCCTAATAATATAGATCTTATGAAATCAAAGAATTTAACACTGGCCTCTCTTTTCGCCGGCTTGCTCATGTTCATGAACCCTACGGGAAGCGAGGCGTGTACAAGGGCCGTTTACCTCGGGCCGGACAATATGGTCGTAACCGGACGTACCATGGATTGGAAAGAGGACCCGCAATCCAACCTTTACCTCTTCCCCCGGGGAGTGCAAAGAAGGGGGGCGATATCCGATAATACCATCCAATGGATCTCGAAATACGGAAGCGTGGTGACCGCCGGGTATGATATCGGTACGTGCGACGGCATGAACGAGAAGGGGCTTGTAGCCAACCTATTGTTCCTCACCGAGTCATCTTATTTCCGACCGGACGATAACCGCCCGGTTATGGGGCTTAGCATCTGGACGCAGTATGTACTCGATAATTTCGCCACGGTAGATGAGGCGGTTGCCGAGTTAAGCAAGGAGGTCTTCCGCATCGACGATCCGGATCTCCCGAACGGGGCGAAATCGACCTTGCATCTCTCGATCTCGGACGCTTCAGGAAATAGCGCTATCTTCGAATACCTGAACGGGAACTTGGTTATCCACGAGGGACGGGAATGCCAAGTCATGACGAATTCCCCTACATACGATAAGCAACTAACCTTAAACGATTACTGGCAACAGATAGGCGGCTTGGTCATGTTGCCGGGTACGAACCGAGCTTCCGATCGTTTCGTGCGTGCCTCTTTCTATATCCACGCCATCCCGCAGACAAGTAATTTCCGGGAAGCGGTAGCCGGGGTATTCAGCGTAATGCGTAACGTATCGGTACCTCTGGGAATCACGACCCCGGATCAACCGAATATCTCCTCTACCCGCTGGCGTACGGTAGCCGACCAGAAGAATAAGGTATATTACTTCGAGTCTACTTTAAGCCCGGATATCTTTTGGGTAGATTTCAAGAGCTTGGACTTCAAGGCAGGTACACCTATCAAGAAACTAACGCTCACAGACGGCGAGATTTACGCCGGAAACACCGCCAAAGATTTCAAGGACAGCAAACCGTTACCGTTCTTGTTCGGGATCTGAAGGGCCGATATCAACATCCCTGCCGGATGCTGTCTACGGGATTCGTGCTGGCAGCCCGGTAGTTCTGGATCGTAACCGTGAGCAACGTGATGATCGCAATGGCAAGGAAAGCCAAGAGGAAAATCCACCAATGGAGCGGAGCCTTCAAGGCGAAATTCTCTTGCCAGCGCTCAATGCCGTACCAAGCGATCGGCGAGGCGATCACGAAACAGATCATGACGATCCATAGATACGATAGGTTATGCTTCCTCAACAAGTCCATCACGGTAGCGCCAAATACCTTCCGGATACCGATCTCTTTCCGTTTATATTCGCTCTCAAACAAGACAACACCAAATACGCCTACCAAAGACACAAATACGGCAATCAAGCTGAAGAACAAGATTTGTTTGCCAAGTAGCAGCTCTTTCTGGTACAAGTTCTCTTGGATATTGTTGAACAAATGGATATCAAGGGGATAATCAGGATCTAGTTCCCGTAAGGAGCTCTCTATGTCTAGCGAGAGTTGACGGTAGTCCGTCCCCGGGCGAACAAGGATCATCAGGTTCGTCAAGGTCCCAGCCATAATATCTTTTCCGACAAAGATGGCGAACGGCTCCAGCTTATCCCGGAACGAGTTATATTTCAGGTCAGGCACGAAACCGGCGATCTTCTCCCTACGATGTAAATCTCCCCAGTTCAACCGGATTGGATCTCCCGCTTTCAGCCCATAGGTCCGTTTCGCTTCCTCATTGAACAAATAAGTGCCATCGCTCAACTGGTCTTCCGGCAGGAATCCCCGCCCCTCCAGAATAGGAAGGGCCAATACCCGCTCAATCTCCGAGTCTGCCTGCACCACCTTGAATTGGATATCCTCATCCACGTAGGTACGTCCCCAGCCGGAGTAATTATCCTCAGCGCCAAGCACTCTTGAGGTAAACGACAAGGCCTCGACAGAGGAGAGTTGCCCCAACCGCTGACGCACGCTCTCCGGTTGCCTGCTCAGATTACGGTTTAGCTTTACGGTGACAATCCGCTCGCTATCGAATCCAAGCGGCGTATGAAGCATATTGTAATTCTGCCACGTGATAAACAAAGCCGCTATAACCAAAATAAAAGAGGCCACGAACTGAAATCCTACTAACACATTGCGGAACGAGCGCCCCTTGGGAGATAAGCCGAAATTTCCTTTCAGCACCAGTGCCGGAGAGAAAGAGGTGATATACCAAGCCGGCCAGCAACCAGCGATAAGTCCGATCAGCAACACAAAGCCTCCACAGGCGATCAACAAGGGCATCTGCCCCTCCAAGGAAATGCCTCCACTGACCAAATCCACAAACCCGGTCTTCGACAACAGGCGAACCAGCAGCAAAGCGATCAGGTAAGACAACAGGCACATCCCCACCGCCTCCGAAGCCACGGCCATCCGGAGCGCCGATACCGGACTCCCCAATACCTTCCTCGTGTTGATGCCCCGCAGACGGACCGGCACCAAAGCATTGCTGAAGTTCATGAAATTAATGACCGCTATCAATACGATCAAGATAGCGATAGCAGATAGCGCCTGAAGCTGGGCATAGCTCCCCTTTTGCTTCTGTGAATCGTAGCTCGTGTCAGTCTTAAAATAGATATCCGGCAGAGAAGTCAAGCGCAATTGTCTCGTTTTCCAATTCCATTCGTCGTGGCGGAAATTTTTCTCGAAACCAGCCAAGACATCCGGAGCGGAGGCCGGATTATCCAGACGGAGATAACACTCAAAATTATTTTGCATCCAAGCGCCTGCGCCTTCCTTGTCCGATATGCGCCGATAGACCGCATTACTGACGATCGAGTTGGAGGGAAAGTCCCGGTAGACACCTCCTACCTCGGACGTCCACCCCTCTCCGATCAAGACTTGCCCGACCGCCGGATGATCGCCAAAGAAACGATGAGCCATACTTGCCGGTATCAATACCCGGCCCTTCTCCTCCAACGCCGCCGCTTCACCTTCCACCATATCAAAGTTGAAAACACGGGCATAGGAGGGATAGCAGACATAGAGCTCCTCATGGAAAGTCATCCGCTCACCATCCCGATCCACCGTGATATACTTCTTATCGCCCCACCGATTGATTAGCGCCCCCTCCTCAATATGTGGAGAGGAGGCCAAGAACCGATCGATAAGCGGGCGGTTCAATACGACTTGCGCCCCTTTATTATTGTGAACGATCTCCAAGCGATACAACTGGTCGGCATGCTTATGGAAACGATCGTATCCCCACTCGTAACGAACTTGCATGAACAAGATCAAGAAAGCTGTGAAAGCCACAGATAATCCTGCTACATTCAAGAAACTAGCCATTTTAAAACGACTGATCACAAAAACGAAATTTCGTACGATTGAGTTCATGATATTTCCTTTTAAAAGTTACTAAAGCCTATGCCTAAAGCTATCCACCGGATTCGATGTGGCAGCCCGGTAGCTCTGGAAAAAGACAGAGACAAACGAGATCACGAGGCAGAATAAGCCGGCAGCGATAAATATCAGCGGGCTTAAACCGATACGATACGAATAGTCGGACAGCCAATCTTTCATAAAATACATAATAATAGGTATGGCGATCACGAAAGCGATCAGCACATAGTTCAAGAACGTGAATACGAGCTTAACCAATATCTGCCGGTTGCTCGAACCAAATACCTTTCGTACGGATACTTCTTGCAAACGCTGTTGGATAAAATAAGTGGACATCGCCAATAAGCCTAGCAAAGAAATAAGGATGGCGATTATCGAGAATACGATTACGATCTTTGCCAAACGGATTTGCGAGTCGAATGAGTTTTGTAAACTCTCATCCATGAAGAAAGCCTCAAACTCAAGTCCGGTCACTTTCTCATATACTTTACCGATAGCCTCCTTTGCGGCGAAAGGATCACCTTGTGTCTCGATCAAAATCATCCAAGGAGCTTCATTATCTTTCAAGAAACGGAACATGACAGGGTTCATCCCTGTCGTCACATTTCCAAAGCAATAGAAATCCCGGACGATACCCGCTATCGCTATCGGCCTTTCGTGCCTATCCAACATAAAAGAGGTCGCATCCTCCGATAAGTTCATCTCACGCATCGCTTGCTCGTTTAGGAACCAGCCCTCTGTCGTTAAATGGTTATCACGCAAAATCTCCAATCCCAGCATATCGTAACAATCCTTATCCATAACGAATTGCTGAAAAGATATATTTTGCCCCTGATAAGTAGAAGTCCAATTATTACTACCGAATAAAGGCAATCCTTGAGTCTTCCCGACCCTATCTACGCATGACAAACCTTTCAACTCACCGACAAAAGCGGATAACTGCCTTTCATCCACCGACCGCATAGCCAATAAATTCTTCGTTTTATATCCGACAGGAGCGTTGATCATATGAACGATCTGGCAAACCATCGTGATAGAGGCGGCGATCATCGTGATCGTGATCACATTCTGGAATACGATAAAGAACTTACTGAATACCATTTTCGTCTTAGCCCGGAACGTACCCCTTACCACCTCGATCGGTTTAGAAGAAGAAATAATGATAGCAGGCAGTAAGCCGGATAAAACTCCCACGGCAACCGTTAATGAAACCAGAGCCAATAGCCAGACAGGTCTACCCAATACATTCATATCGACACGTGTCTGTAATAAATCATTGACAAACGGCACGACTGCCAGCGCAAGGAGAACCCCGATAATCAAAGAAATAAACGTAAGTAAAGTGGACTCCAGCATCAAACGCATGAATAACTCACCCCGTGAAGATCCCAAAAGGCGCCGGGTAGCCATCTCCTTCGCCCTGAAACCCGCTTGGGCGACCGTCAAGTTAATATAATTAATGACCGCGAAAATCAAGATAAGGAAACCTACAGACATCAGCACGATCACGAAACGCCAATCTCCCTTTCGCAAAGAAGAGTAAGAAGCGGCTTTCGCAAAATACTGCTCACTAAGCGGCAATATGCGTACCTCCTTTGCCGTCCCATATTGATACGGCCAATAAAACTCCTTGAACCAATGGGCCATATCCTCCGCACGAGAAGGGAAATCACTACCCTCACGCACCAAGACAAAAGCCGATGTACTTCCGGCATTCCCCAATTGATCCGGAGCCAACGACCAGTTCAAATACCGAACCTGCTCCCAACGCACGATCACATCGGCTTCGGGAATAGAGGAATGAAGTAAATCCTCCACCACCCCATTTATAGTAGCCGATATGGTATCGCCCACCACCAACTGCCGTCCCATCGGATCATCCGTTCCGAACATCTTACGGGCGAACGAAGAGGAGACCACCGCATAGTTCCCGGCGGCCAACGCTTGCTCACGAGTGCCTTGTAGCAACCGGAAATCAAAGAAATCGAAGAACGTAGAGTCTGCGAACATCACGTTTGCCTTCAGTTTCCGATCACCGGAAACTACAACTATATCACTCGAATTACCCGCCACTACCGGACAAACTTTTTCTACCTCCGGATAGCGTTCCTTTATCTTATAAGGAATGGCGGCTCCGGTGGCCATCCAATTTTCATTCCCGACCAGATAGATACGATCCGCCTTGGTATGGAATTTATCAGTCGACATCTCCTGTACCGTATAGACCGCTATCAATAACACAAACATCAACGATACAGACAGACCAAACACGTCTATCAGCGTATAAGCCTTATTCCTTCCAAGGAACTTTAAAAAGGACTTAAAGTTCAATAAATTGTTCATAAATTATGAATTATCAATTTTCTATTATCTATTTTCAATCACTCAGATTTTAAGCAATTCACCGGATTATCATTAGCCGTCTTGCGGGCATCCAGACAAACCACGGAATATATAATCAATAATACACATACGCCGCAACCCAAGAATATGTACCATGACAAAGGAACCTTCTCCGTGAATTGCTCTTGCCACTTTTGCAAGACAAAGTATGCTATACCACCGCCTAATATGACCGCATAGATACAGATATATCCGATATCCTTTATGAACAACCTCAATATATCCCATAAGGTAGCCCCATTCACCCGGCGAACCGCTATCTCCTTACGACGACGGCTCACCTCATCATTCGTATAGCCAATAAGTCCTATCAACGTAACAAGAAGCGTGACCAGACCTCCGATCATCACGGAATCACGGAATTGGCGGGAGTCCTTATATAGATCCATGATCTCGGAACGGAAAGAGATAGCGCTCAGTTCACGATCCGGAAATGTCTCGGATATCTTCTGCTGTAAACGAGCCATATTATCGTTGGTCAGCTCATGGAACTTCACCTGCAAGGTGTACATGGGCTTATGCGCATAGAATAATACGGAGGGCCGCATATCTTGGTTCGAGATTCCTCCCAGACGGATATTCTCATACACGCCGCAAATCGTGAATGGCTCCTCATTCCATTTGCTATGCTCGGTGACGCAAATATCCTTCCCAACAACATCATCCGTCCAGCCCGCTACCAATTTCATCTTCTCCACGAAACGGCGGTCTACCATCACCTCTCTCGAGTTGGTCACATTCTCCGTGAACGAGCGGCCTTGGATCACGGGAATCTCCATCATGTCCAGATATCCATTGCCTACCCAATAGAGATCGGCGATATTAAAAAGCTCTTGAGTCCCGCCCGGTAAAAGAATATTATTACCGGAAGCATGCTCGAAAGGCAATTGATAAACGGTGGTAGCCGCAGCGACTCCCGGAAGCCGCATCACCTCATCCAGAATCTTGGCACGAGAGGTAGAGTCCACACCAGCTAACCCGCAGTAGGCAAGGTTCTCATAGGCATATCCCGGACGATCATTCACCATAAACGTATATTGACGGGCAACGAAAACAAGCATCGTCACCAAAAAGCCCGTAGCAACAAACTGGACAAGCAACAAGGCTTTCTTCCAGATACGCTTATTCTCCCGGTAATTACGGAAAGCGGAGGCCACCGGAATCCGGGCGTATAATGATCCCGGCATAAAACCAGATACGAAAAACACCAAGATACATATCCCTAGCAAGACCAAGCTACCATTAGACAAGAGCAAGGAATCTAACGAAGTCGCCAACAACTCCTCTACCGTACCTCTAAACGCAAGGATCAACAATAAGGCCAAGATCAGTGAAAGCACTATATGTACCAACGCCTCACCAAACATCATACCATGAATATTATTCTCGCTTGCCCCATAACATTTATGGACAGCCACCTCCTTCGAGCGATTTACGATAGAGGATATCACGATCAAGATATAGTTCATCACCGCCGTAAAGATCAAAGCGAAGGCCAGTAAGGAAAGTATCCACGTCATTCGCTTGACTTGCGGCAACTCCTTGTGTAGATTATCTAGCTTATGAAATGAGAAATCAATGCTTAACCCGACCTTTTGCTGTTCCTCTGGAGGGAAATAAGAATTCACAAACGTACGCACCTGTTCCTCCAAAGCTAAAGGATTCACCCCCTTGTGCAACTTCACATAGCTTATGTAACGATCGTTTCCCAACATATTAGTAGGCGAACCCTCCCACATGAACCGACCCGCCGAAGCCATGGAAACAATTACATCGTAACGGGAATGAGAATTTTCCGGAACTTCCTCAAAAACGCCACCAATAGTCATAGTACGTCCCGGCGAATTGTCTACCGTGAAGTTTTTCCCGATAACATCGCCTCCGATATTTTTCGCTATACGACTTGATATCAACACGTACATCGGGGTGGAAAGAACCTCTTTCGCATTTCCGATCAACATAGGACGAGGAAGAATATCAAAGAAACAACTATCCGCTATGATACAACGACCGGAGTATTTCATCTTGGTGTCGGTCATCGTAAAGGTCCAGTCTCCAAAACTCGTGTATCGGGTGACGGTCTCGATCTCGGGTATCTGTTGTTGCATAGTTGGAGCGATGCCACCGCTTGTTTGCGGATAATCCTTCAACTCCCCTCCATTTTGCTGGTATTTCGCCCAGACTTGATAGACCCGGTCTCTATCCGGATAAAAATCATCATACGATTGTTCGAAATAGACTTTAGCGATCAATACCAAGCCTACCGCTAAGCCGATTCCCAACGATACGATTTTCATCACGTTATGCCGCCCTTTCTTAAAAATGGAACGAATGGCGATTAGTATGTTTTTCATATTATATCGATTTTATTCCAGCACCAGCACTTCATTATCCTTATAACTCTCATAACTGGACACAATCACCTTCTCACCGGCTTCCAGACCTTCAAGAACCTCATAATATTGCGGGTTCTGACGGCCGATCTTGATAGAACGCCTGTAAGCTTTCTTTCCATCCGGATCAAGAACAAATATCCAGCTTCCGCCCGTGCTCTGGAAGAAAGTTCCCTTCGGGATAATGATACTCTCGGTAGGTTGCCCCAGCTCCAAGTTGATATAGTAGGTCTGTCCACTACGGATATTATCCGGACGCTCACCCGTGAAAACGAAATCCGTACGGAACTTACCATCACGAACCTCGGGATAAACTTTGCGCACCGTTAAGTCGAAAGACGAGCCTTGACGCTCGAAAGCGGCGCTTAAGCCCGGTTTCACGCGGTCTATATAATGCTCGTCGATCATGGCCTCTATCTTATAATCGGAAAGGTCGTTAATCTGGCCGATCTTTTGTCCGGGATTGATGCTTTGCCCCAATACGACATCCAACAGTCCCAACTCACCGTCGATCTGGGAACGGACATTCAAGTTTTCCTTACGTTCGCGGATCAACAGGATATTCTTCCGCATGTTCGCCAAGCTGGCCTCCATCTCATCCATCTGGATCGTGCGGGAGATAGAGTCTTGGCGCAAGCGCTCGGTAATCAAGGCGTGCTTTTGAGAGGCTAACTCGAAGTCCTCCTTCGCTTTCAGATAATCCTCCTTGGCGATCAAGTTCTCTTTATACAACTGCTCTTGTTGGTTGAACGAGCGGCGGGCCCGGTTCATGTCCATATCGTATTGAAGTTTCTCCATCTGATTGGTCAGCTTATCCTGCTCCATGGTAACCTGCGTATTACGAAGGAAGTTCTGCTTCTCCGCCAACTCGGCCTCAGCGTTCAATATCTGCAAATCCAGATTTGAGTTGCTCAGACGAACAATAATATCGCCTTTCTTCACTTGGGCGCCCTCTTCCACGACTTTCTCCTGCACGATACCGCCCTCCTCAGGGCTAAGCTGCACGACCGTGATAGGTTGCACCTGACCATCCATACGAAAGAAGTCATTGAATTGCTCACGGGTCACATTACCGATGCTAATCCCTCTCGCGTCCACTTTCAACGTAGAAGCATGATCACCAAAGATAATCCATCCCAACAAGATAACGAACAACACGCCACCCGCTACATAAGGAATATGCTTCTTCTGAAGACCTTTCTTTTTCTCTAATTGTATATCCATCGTATTCTATATTTTTTATTATCATCTAAATTCTATGTTCTCAATTCTTATTCATTGATAAGAGGCTTGCCCTTATAATAATCCACCAGCTTGCTTTTCAATAAGTACATCAATCGCTTTTGAAGCAGATTGGCCTTGGACTCCAACAGCGTATTCGCACTTGTCTGTACATCCAGCGTGCTCATCAGGCCTTCCTCGTACTTCCGTAGGGTAACACGATAAGCCAACTCATCCGATTTCACCTTCTTATCCATCTGTATGGCCTCTTTAGCGTATCCCTCACGATCCAAGACCGATTGCTCTACCGCTGTCTGCAACTGGCGAAAGACCTCTGTCCTTGTCTCCCGTGCGATCCGCATATTGTTACGATAACGACGAGCGTTCGTTAGTCTGCTCAAACCATCGAACAAGGGAAAGCTAAGGCTAAAAGATACATATTCACCACGGTTATTTTTAAACTGATCCTTGAAACCTTCCGGGGCATTATCAGACTTCAGGTTCTCGAAATAACTCGTAGAGATTCCGGCATTCAAATAAATGCTCGGTAGCAACTTTCCTTTATAAATACGATATTGGTATTTACTTTGCGTTAATTGATACTCGGCTTGCAAGGCGGTAGGGTTATTCCCGGACGCATAGGCGAAAATCTCCGCCACATTCTCTACTTCCGGGACATAATTGATATCCGGTAATAAAGTATCCACCTCCAGTTCTAAATCAGATGGATAATTCATACATTCCCTCAAAGTAAGCAAGGCGGTATTGAAAAGATTCTGCTGGTGGGTCAATGTATAATCATCGGCCGCTACTTGAGCCTCGAATTGAGCTACATCCGCTTTCCCTTTCAAACCCAGCTCTTCTTGCCGGCGAGTCTTATATAAGGTACGGTTACTCTCCTCCAATTTCTCGGCCGCCATACGAATCGTTCCTTTATAATACACCACATCCATATAAGCCTGCATGGTTTTCATCGCTAAATCATCTTTCGCTTTCTGTATGTCATTAACTCCCATACGGCGATTGGATTTTGCCATCAACCATTGATTGATCAGCTGTCCGCCCGTAAAAATAGGAATAGAAGCGTCGAGGCCATAGTTATTATTAAACGTAGAAGTATTCTCATAGGTATTGGTCGCAGGATCGATCGAACGGCCAAAACTATATTGCGCTCCGACCTTAGCCGATGCCGCCGGGAAAAAAGAAGCTACGGCGGCATTCCGTTCCGCCTTATACGTATCTGATGTATAAACTTGCTTTTTAACCGATGGGCTGTTTTCCACGGCATAGCGCATACATTCATCCAAAGTCCAAAGTTTCTCTTGGGCCACCGTCGCGGTAGCGAAACTGAGAGAAAGAACTGTTGTAAGTAATATTTGTTTCATTGCTCTATTATTTTCTACTTAAAATAATAGCAAAGAACGTGCCAAAACACATAAACAACTAAACAACAATCAAATAACAAAAAGCTATTCTTTTAGAACTGTCCAATATTTTGACAACGCTGTCTAATTGTTTGACACTATTCCCACTTTGACACGTAAGAGCGTCTCCTCTTCTCCCTAAGTAAAAAACGCTCTACTCCTATATGAATTCTTGCTCGATAGCCTATGAATTCTTATGCGCATACTGTATAATTCTACAAACCACGACGTGGTCTGTACAGATCAAGACGTGGAATATACAGATCACGACGTGGTCTATATATTCCACGGCGATAATCTGGAAATAGATGAGATAGTAATTATATTTGTATATAGTAAGAAGAATTTTTTTTACTTGAAGATACGAACAATTGTTTTGATTACAATCGTTGACTATCCTTTAGATTTAAGGGTAGGACACAAAAAAAGAGAAACAGTTGAATACCAACCATTTCCCTTTTTCTAAGTCGGGGTACCAAGATTCGAACTTGGGACCCCCTGCTCCCAAAGCAAGATTTAAACACATATAAAAATTTAACTATCATACAATTAAATGCCAATCAAAAATAATTTGCAACAAATTTGCAACATTATGTTATTCGCCTTGAATCATGCTTCCTTGGGTATATTGTCATAGGCAGACTATTTATTAGCGGAAATATCGATAAATACCCTTCATTCATTAAACTTATTCACCTACCAGATGTTTTATTTAAGTACGGTCAATCACGTCCGGCATTAAATCTACAACACATGGAATCGTGCGAATTGAAGAAGAGGTTTCCCGACCTTACAGAGGATCAAGTATGCGATCTAGCGCAGCTTGGCAAGTCTATATCAAGCATCTCAAATTCACTTGTATTGAGCCTATTGTTCATATCCAAGGAGATGCTAATATCAGAATCGGATATTGCGGAAAAAGCCCGTTATTGCATGTCCGATCTCATAGACTTGACCAGATGTCTTGTCGAGTACAGGTATAGCGAGGCTTGATTCTTTTAATGTGGGTCTCCATATAATGAGACCCACGAGAATATCAATCAAAGGCTAGCAAGCCACTTCTTGCCTATAAGCATCATAACGGAATATCCTTCCATTCGTCCACGTCCTCATCCTCGAAGCTAACAGATATACTTTTCGTCTCAAAATCCTCAACAGCCTCGTCTGGTACTCTTATGGTTATGGAGTATCCTTTCTTTCTTTTTACTTCTATATTATTATTAGCTATAAGCAAGCTTTTATCTCCATTATTATAATAAGCTTGTAGGGTAAATGAAAAAGGATATTCATCAAAAAAACGATAATCCCCGGAAAAAGACAAAGGTAATGACATTGTCACATTATACGGTTCTGGTCCATGAGTGAAATTCATTTCTTCCGAGAAATTACCACTACTCAATTTAACGTCTACTTCACCTTCATTCAAGTTGTCTACCGATATTTTCACCCTGTATGATATGTTGACCATGTCCAAGTCTATACTTGAGGATGAGCAAGGATCTATATTCTCCAATCCCCCATAGAAACAAATGGTTTTCCATGATGGGGATTCATCAGCAAACCCTTCACCTGAATAAACAAATTCATTTTTCAATGCGATTCCATTGTTACTGTTACCTCCAAAACCTATAGGATAATATATGATATCCCCATTATCTTTTTCGTTTTTATATACAATGTCTTTACCTCCTTTTATGACGAAGCACTTAAAGCCATATAGATATAACGATGACAGCCTTATATTTATATCATCCATGTTATCGAATAGTCCATAAGCGTACCAAGACGATCCAGCGTTACTATTCTTTAATCTGTTTTGCACTAATACAAGACATAAATCATTTACGTCAACGCCTTTCGAGAAAGGAATTTCCTCTATCTCCAGCAAATCACCCGAGAAATTAACTCTCATGTCAACGAAACTCTCAATATCATCCATTGAATCACCCAAGCTCTCCTTGTCGCAACTAATCATAAACAATGCGACAGACAATAAAAACAATAACTTTTTCATGATATATCATTTACATTATACTAAACTGTCTTATACACAAAATCACTCTCGCCAACGCTGTTATGTTTTCCTTCCTCACGTCCTTCGGGTCATGTTCTTTATTATATGACACTAGATTTAAGTAGTCATTACCCTCACTTGACTTCTTCACGTATTTAACCACGACAGACACATCGGAATCATTCTCGATCTGCAATATGTATATCTCGCCGTATTGCACGGATTCTATGCTATGCACCTCTTTGTACGCTATTATATCACCGGATTTAAGCAACGGGTACATGGAATCACCTATCACCTTTACAGCCCCATCGCACTTCGGCATGTTAGGTATCGATATTTTCCCTAAGTAAGCCTTGTTCCGATCTCCGTCCTCCGAGAACAGGCGGCTTAACCCGGCAGATACATCTATATCGTATAAGTTAAACTCGGACATCGGGTATATCTTGTCCGGAGTCTTGGGATGGGACAAAGGGATTATGTCTCCGGATGCTTCTTGGGTTGACGACTGCTTAATCATTTCGCCTACCCCTGTAATAACCCATGTAGGATCTAAATCGGAATATACTCTAAGTATATTCTCAACAGCGTTAGCAGAAATGCTTTTTGTCTTTCTCCAATACCCATTGGAAAATCCTGCATCCACTTCTAGCTTGTAAACGCTAATACCTTTAAAATCAATATATTTTGAAATTCTATCTTTTGCATCCATAAGCGCATTGTATAATTAATGTTAATACTGAGTATATATTCTCGTTGGTATGAGAATTATTAGAATATAGTCTATATATTTGCATTGTCAAGTTGTACAAAGCAACTTACAGAAGCAACTAAATAATGCAATAAGCAAAAATAGAAAAATATAGAACATGAACAAAGCTATTATCAAAAAAAAGATTCTAGTCTCGCAAACATTGCTATCGATACCAGTAGGTGAAACGGTCGAGA
>ERZ809407.1074-NODE-1074-length-26535-cov-6.383044_pt1 | contig 26535 bp, 23 predicted proteins | sample MGYA00520792_ERZ809407 | MGnify/ENA primary metagenome ERZ809407 (study PRJEB31576, sample SAMEA3212665) | Homo sapiens | biome: human-gut; feature: human gut; material: fecal | place: Sweden | collected 2012 ...
ACACATGGCGCGGCGCATTCGACAAAACCGGGGGTGCCCCGAACACACACAGCGCAAATGATCGCACACAGCGCGAGGCAGACGCACTGCAAGGCGTGCTCGCCAAGGCGGAGTCCGCACGCACGCTCTTCACGCTCGACGCCGCGAACTGTGCGGCGGTCTACTATTCCCAGAACAACGGTCAGGACGACGTGCTGCTCTGCGGCAGCATGAACGGCGGCATCATTTCTCTGCCGCGGCTGGCGTTGGGCTATTACGTTTTGCTATCATTGGCGCTTTTTATTACGCTGGGTATTGCATTTTTTATCTGCCGCAGGAAAAAAGCGGGCAAACCGCTCGGCTATCTCGCGCTGATTCCCGCGAGCTATCTTGCCGGTCATCTACTCGTCAAGGGTTTCACGACGACGAGCTACCAGATGCAGCGCGACTTCTCGCTCATTATCCTCGCCGCCGCGCTGATCTACGCCGCGGTCATGCTGGCGATCAACCTCTGGCGGCAGAAGCGGGAGAAGGTGTAAAACAAACAGGAAGAGACGCGAATGCGTCTCTTCCTGTTTTTGGCGCAGCGGGAGGGATTCGAACCCTCGTGAGGTTTCCCTCAAACTGATTTCGAGTAATTTCGAAACTGTTCCACTTAGGCGTCACATCGAAGCAGTACACGGTAGTTACTATGCCTTGAACCCATTGAAAAATCAGGACTTTTTGAGTATTTGATACAAGAAAAACAGGGGTGGCAGGCGCTTTCGCATTTTCCGAAAAATGCGAGCAAAAATGGACAAAGGATAGAAAATAGGATAGACCACATTTCTGAGAATCATTGGTTTTCTCTGCTGTCGGCAATCACCAGAAGGGAGAACTGAAATGGATCTGCTGACCTATTATTCGGATCTTGCAGTAGCATATCCGGAGTATATTACACAAAAGCAGTTTTGTGAAGTGTGCGGGATATGCCACAAGACTGCATATAATTTAACCCGGCGCGGAGAAATCTCATATGAGATAGTAGATACCCCTACCGGGCGTATTCATCACATTAAGCTCACAGATGCACTTGCCTATCTTTACAAAAAGGATACGCTTTATGGAAATGATGAAAATGTAAATCGGCAAATATATGAGGTGCTGCAGGCACATTTTTCATACCTGCCCGATCTCCTTCGGACACAGCAAATCAGGGAACTGACAGGGTTCTCAATGACCGCTATTCAACGCTGGGTACTCGAAAAGCGTATTACTGCCATACTCGGAAGAAAAGGGTGGAATATTACAAGGGATTCGCTTGTAACCTTTCTTTCGTCGTCCTATTGCCTACGCGGAAATAGAAAACCTAAAAAATTTCAAGCTCTGTTGCAAAAGTGTACCGAGCAATTAAAAATTTGAAATCTCAGGGCAGGGATTCCCCTGCCCTTTTATATCCCATAGAATGTGAGGTGAACGCTATGGCCTTATCCCTGCCCTATTACTATGGACATTCTGGCGAACAATACGCTTTCTTTCGCATTCCAAAACTGCTAATCACCGATAGTCGGTTTGATGGCGTTTCCTCTGATGCAAAGCTGCTGTATGGACTACTGCTTGATCGCATGGAGTTGTCCTATCGGAACGGTTGGGTTGACGACCAAAATCGTGTCTTCATCATTTTTACGGTAGAAGAAGTCATGGAAACCCTGCGCTGCCGCTCTGAAAAGGCGGTGCGCCTATTCGCAGAATTGGACAGCAAGAAAGGTATTGGTTTGATTGAACGAAAGCGGCAAGGACTTGGAAAACCGGCTATCATTTATGTAAAAAACTTTGCCGGCGATATATCCTGAATAAATCGAAAGTCCAGACTTTCGATTTTCGAAAATCATAGATATGGCCGGAATCTGCGCTTCTGTGACTTTCGATTTTCGAAAGTCTTGATTTTCGGTTTTCGAATTTCTTGACTTTCGAAAATCGAAATCTAATAAGACTGAGATATAGCAAGACTGAGAATAGAAAGAATACTACCCGAAAAAAGAATAACCGTAAGAAGCAACAGCTTTGTTAGAACAGGGGCCGCAAGGCTCCTTTTTTGTTGGAGGAGGTGCCCCATTGAAAACAATCGCACTGGCAAATCAGAAGGGCGGCGTGGGTAAGACCACCACAGCCGCCAGCCTCGGCATTGGTCTTTCTCGGCAAGGTAAAAAAGTCCTGCTGATCGACGCCGATGCACAAGGCAATCTCACGCAGATGTTGGGCTGGCCGCAGCCTGACGAATTATCCCCCACGCTCTCCACTTTGATGGAGAAGATCATCGCGGAGCAGCCCATCACCCCCGGTGAGGGCATTCTGCACCACCCGTCCGGTGTCCATCTTGTCCCCGCCAATATCGAGCTGTCGGCACTGGAGGTCACGCTGGTCAACACAATGAGCCGTGAAACGGTGTTGCGGCAATATCTGTCCACCGTGGCAGACCGCTACGATTACGCGCTCATCGACTGTATGCCGTCTCTCGGTATGCTGACCATCAACGCCCTGACCGCGGCGGACAGCGTGATTATCCCCGTGCAGGCGCAGTATCTTCCGGCCAAAGGACTGGAGCAGCTTTTGCGAACCATCACCCGCGTGAAACGGCAGCTCAACCCGAAGCTGGAGGTGGACGGTATTGTGCTGACGATGGTGGATAGCCGCACCACGCTGGCGCGGGAGATCAACGCGCTTGTCCGTAAGACCTACGGCGGTCATGTGTTCGCAAGCGAAATTCCCCGGTCCATCAAGGCAGCGGAGATCAGCGTGGAAAACAAAAGCATTTACGACCATGACCGCAGTGGCAAGGCGGCGCTGGCGTATGAAAATCTGACGAGGGAGGTGTTGAGCCTTGGCAAGCAAATTAAGCGGCATCGAACTGACCCGGTACGATGACCTGTTCAAAACGGACGCGGAGCGTGAGGCCGACCGGCAGGAGCGGATTCAGATCGTCCCAGCCGCAGAGGTTTTCCCATACTCCCGCCAGCCGTACACCATCGACCGCCCCACGCCTGATCTGGTGCGCCTCATGGACAGCATCGAGCATATCGGCATCGCTGAGCCGTTGATCGTCCGCCCCCGCGAGAGTGGTGGGTATGAGATCATCTCCGGCCACCGGCGCGATTACTGTGCGAAGGCCGTGGGGCTGGATACCCGCCCCGTTATTGTCCGCAATTACAGCGACGAGGAAGCGGACATTTTGGTAGTGGATTATAACATCAACCGCGAGGACTTACTCCCCAGCGAGAAAGCCAAAGCCTACAAGCTGAAGCTGGACGCCATGAAACGGCAGGCTGGACGGCCTTCAAGAGAAAATGGGGACCAAGTTGGACCCCATTATTTTCGCGGTAAGTCAAAAGAAATTTTGGCAGAGCAAGTCAACGAAAGTACATCGCAAATTCAACGCTATGTGCGCCTAAATAAGCTGATCCCTCCGTTGCTGGACGCAGTGGACGCAGGAACGCTCAAGTTCGTTCCCGCGGCGGATTTCCTCTCCCACCTGTCCGAAAAAGAACAGACCTACCTCTTGCTGGTCATGGAGCGCGACGAAGTGTCCCCGTCGCTGGGACAGGCCCAGCGGCTCAAGCAGCTCAGCGCCGAGGGCAAATTGGAAAACAACATCATCGACCTCATCATGCGGGAGGAAAAGCCGCTGGAACGCAAGGTCACGATCCGCAACGACCGTCTACAAAAATACTTTCCCTCCAGCTACACCCCAAAGCAGATGGAGGATGTCATCATCAAGCTGCTGGAGGGCTGGCACCGCAAGCGCCAGCAGGAACAGGCACGATGAGGAGGTGCAGCTATGCGACGAAATGAATTACCTGATACCTGTTTTTCCGTTCTGCCTTCTACCGGGCAGCTTATTATCATCAAAAAAAGCGAGAGTGGCTACTATCCCTCCGAATGGGATACCGGTAACCGCGAGGAAAACCGTGACATCGCCAGCAGTCATAATGCGCGGCGCGGCATCACGGACATTCAGGAGGCCGCCATGCTGGCAGGTTCCATGTTCGGCTGGAACACACCGGGCGCAAACCCGCAATGGTATTTGGATAATGCAAGATATGTGAATTCCAACATCGTCCAAGGCCATATCAAAGACCCAATCATGAGCGTGTACTATCCCGTCAGCAGTTTCCTGTTGCGCTATGAGATCATGGGCAAGCAGCACTTTTACCTGCCTATGGACAAACTGCCGCAAGAGCTGATGAGCCAAAGGTCGCAGTTCATCATGCTGCCGGATATGCTATGTGGAGTACCGGCCATGCCGGTGACAGCGACCTTTGCACAAAACGGGAGCTGCACCATCCAGTTAGAACACGGCAGCTATGTAGTGGGCGAAGCAGTCAATCAGGAATACCACATCACCGCCCGCATCCGCGTCGGCAGTGCCGAGTTTGTCATGGGCGAATGTGAAAAAGCCCCTGCCCCCTTTGTCACATGGCAGCGCAACTGCAAAAACGACGGGGACGGCCCACCCAATTTCTTTTGGGGGCATTACCGCTCTGACCGTTCTTTCTGCATCGAGGATTTCTGTGAACGGGCAACTGATGAATATAAAAAGCAACAAAATCGCATGGTGCAGCAGGAACAAAAGCGCACCACGCCGAAAAAAGAAAGAGGTGAATCACGATGAGTGACCGTGAGCCGGTAAACATCATGGGCGTTATCGCCTTTCCAAACCCTGACCATGACAAGCGCATGATCCGCTTCATCGACAGCGAATACCACACGCTCTTTACCATCAAGGACGGGGAAAGCATCGTCATTACCCGCTTTGACGGTGAAAAGATGGTTTTCCCTTGCAAGTACATTGACGATTGCCATGTCTGCATCGGTAATTCTGCCTATCATATCTGCGAGTTTGCAGAAATGCAGGAACGCAGCGGCAATACCTATGTTCCCAGAACGCCGAAAATCAGCGCCGAGATCGGCACCTATGAAATCTACCAAATCCCCGCAACCGCTGATGTGGACTACTATTTCCGGCCTTATGCAGAGGCAAAGGGAAAACTCCAGAACGCTGATTATCAGCGTTCTTATGCCGGTATGTTCGCAAAGGAGAATTCGCTGGAACATCTTTGGGCAAAGCACAACAGCGACCATCGCCCCTTTGCCCGTCGGATGCATTCCATGTCCGTAAGCGACATCGTGGTACTGAAGCAAGGTGGAAAGAAAACCGCCTACTACACGGATAGCATTGGTTTCAAGGAAGTGCCGGAGTTTTTGATGCAGCAGAGGACACAAAAGAAACACAAAGAACGAGGTGAAGCCAGATGAGCTATGACGCACAGAAGGTGACCTATCAGGAGGTCACGATTTTTGACCGACCGGCATTGTTTACAGAATGCCGCATTGACCAAGCTACCGTGCCGGAGGGCGTATATCGCTACGAGCTGCGACATGGGGATGAGGATTGGGGAGAGCCGATAGAACTGTCACGGAGTCTCATGGTCAACTTCTATGGCACCGTTCTCACCCGCGAGCCGTTCCAGCTTCCCATTGATGGGTGGATTCCAATGGAGAATGACAGCCTTTCCTTTCAAGATGGCGGATGCCGTACCCTTGCGGAATTTCAGGAGAAATATCCCGCCAGCGATAAGGATGTCATTGACTTTTACAGCGTCAATGAGCCTGCACTGCACGCTCTCTATTTCTCTCGCAGCGAGGAACAGGACAAGACCGTAGGTTGCGTGGGACACCTCCGGGGTGATTTTGGCAGCGGCAAGCAGTTTTACACAACATGGTGGCCCCACCAGGCAGACAGGCTGAACACACCGGAGTTTAAGGCCGACATTGACCGTACCGTAAACTGGCTGCGGGAGCAGTCGGCCTCCCCGCTGCGGGACCTCGACAGCATGAAACGCTACTGTAACCGGTATGAGCAGATCTGCGCCATCAAGGGTGCGTTGCTTCCCTCTTACGGATTCATGGTGAAAACAAAGCGGTATGTGTATATGCTCCGCTGTACGCCAGTTAAAGGTGATTACCAGTTTTATATTTATTGCTACCAGCGGAAACCGTTTGAAAAGGCCCAAAAAGAGCAGCAGAAGAATGACCGGCTTGCAGCAAAAAAGCGGGCGGAGCCGGAGAGATAGGAGGTACGAGCCTTGCCAACCAAATTTCAGCTTATCACCGAGCTATATGACCAGACCGTGCAGAGCGTCACCGGCAGCTATCAAAGCTGGACAGGCTTTCTCCGCGCGGCCTGCTATAACTACAAATGTCCCTTTGATGAGCAGCTTTTGATCTACGCTCAGCGCCCGGACGCCACGGCGGTCCTTGAGATGGAGCGCTGGAATCGTCAGTTTGGCCGCTGGGTGAATCGCGGGGCCAAGAGTATTGCCGTATTTGGTGATGACGGGCAAAACTGTCTGAAGCTCTACTTCGACGTGTCGGATACCCATGCGTCCCGTTTTGCCCGTCCGCTGCCCATCTGGACGATGCACCCGGCCTTTGAGCCGGAGGTCATCGAAACGCTGGAGGCCACTTTCGGCAACCTGGCCGAAAAAGAAAATCTTGCGGACGCCGTGCGCTCTGCCTGCCACAATGCCGTGGCAGATAACATCACAGACTACCTGCAAGATCTCCGCGACTGCCGCGAGGACAGCCTGCTGGAGGAACTGGATGACCTCAATTTAGAGGTGTTCTACCGGGACGCGCTGGAGGTCAGTGTGGCCTATATGCTGATGACCAGGCTGGGCCTGCGGGCGGACGATTATTTCACCGCTGACGAATTCGCCCATGTTTACGAATTCAACACACCGCCCACAATCAACGCCCTTGGCATCGCCACCAGTGACATCGCGGAGATGGGATTGCGGGAGATCAGCCGCACAGTCATGCAGGCCCAGCGGGATCAGTTTTTTGCAAACCGCACAAGAATCGGTTATGATGACCACACAGAACAACACGAAACAGGCCGAGAAAGGAGCAAACAGTATGGAGGTCACTTACAGGATGCAGAACGGCTATCAGGTGCCGAACCTGCTGATGCCGCAGACGCCGGAGGTGCATCTGGGCAAGTACGCGGAGCTGCGGAGAGCGTACCTGAAGAAGCACCGCAGAGTGCTTTACACCAACCTCAAGACCAGCGGCAAGCTGGCGGAGCATCTGGCGGAGATCGAGCAGACCGCACGGAAGATGGTGGAGCAGACCGTGGCGCGGATGGCACAGGCCGAGGGCGTGACGGAGGAACTGAAAGCGACCGATCCCCTGCGCTGGACAGGTCTGATGAACAATCTCCGGCACAGCGCAGAGGAGCTGGTGCTCAGCGACCTGATTTACAGTTAACATCTAAAGAACCCACAGAGGCAGGAAGTGATGGGCTTCCTGCCTTTGCCGATCACAGCGGGGATTATGTGCTGCTGGATCGCCTGCGCGCTGACTGTGACTACTTCCTTGGCGCTGGTGGCCGGAGTGAAAAGCATTTGTGGGCAGGCAGTGTCTACGCGCAGATCAAAAAAATGCGGGAGCTGTATGACGCCCTCCCGGAAAAACCGGAATGGCTGACCACAGAAGCTATTGACCGATATGCCGCGCAGATGGCTGCGCCCTATCAGGTCGCTGCCTATCACCATTTTGAAAACGGCTTTGACGATAAGCTGGACTATCAGACACTGGAAGAAGCGGAGGCTGCGGCACAGGGCTATGTTGCCGGTACGATGGAGGAAGATGGTTTTGCCTATGACGGCGCTGCCGTCTATGATGCCGAAACACGCCAGTGCCTCCGCGTCTACGGTGATTATCCGGACGAAAAGGCGCAGGAACAGGCAGTAGCCTTTGCGCTGGAGCATGACACCTCACAGCAAAATACCGCAGAGCTGCCCGCCTTTCTGGATATGCACCTTATTGAAGCGAACCTGCTGGATGACGGCGGGCGCAAGCACAAGCGGCAGGAGATTTTTGAATACTTTCAGGCGCACAAGAATCTTGCAGAACGGACGGAATTTCTCAAAAACAGCTACAACGATATATGGGTGGAAGTCCTGACTGACGGTGTTCGGACAGGCTACCATGCCGAGAAAGACGGACTTTTGATGTGGGAGGGAAGCTACCTCTCCCGCACCTCAGAGTCCGTTTTTTCATGGTCGGTCATCACCGAAATGACCGAGGGGCTGATCGAGCGCGGCGAGTACAAGATCAAGCTGGGCCTGCAAAATGCCCCAATCGTCGCAGAGCAGCTTGCCCTGTTCGACATGGGCGGCGACGCCCCGGTGTACGAGGCTCCGGCAGACGCGCCCTCTGGCATTCTGGCCCCGGCCCGCACGGTGCCGCAGGCGGTCATTGATCTGGCGCTCTGCACGGGTGGAAACGAACCCAACAGCGCCGAACGCATTGCGGTGTTCTATATGCGGGAGCGGCCAGAATCGGAAAATATATCATTTCTGCGCCGGGAGTTTAGCACGGAGAACGGGCGCGGCATCGAGTACGAAGGCCGCAAGTACGCCGTTTGGTTTCTGGAGGACGGCATCCACCTCGCCCAAGGGGACAGCGTCCGCACCGGGTACAGCAAGACCATGGTCACATGGGAGCAGGTATCGGCTCGCATTCTGGAGCTGCTGGAGGCGGGGACTTATCTCTCTGCGTCCGAGCTGGCGCAGGCCCCGGACAAGGTACTGCACGAAGCGATGGACGCACTTCTGATGACCGCCCGCGACCTGAATGAAGAAGGCCGCGCGCAGGGCCTTTTCCCACAGACATTGGCGATCCACGACCAGCACAAGGGCTACCCGGAACTGGATGAGGACATGGTCGCGTTCGCAAAGACGGATGGTGGCCTACAAATGCTGGCGCAGGAATATCATGCCTTCCTTGACGCTTATGCCGCGGCCCCGGACATTATGCGTTTCCGCATCAGCGGCTATAACACCCACCGGATTGGCGTTGTGCTGGATGGCCTCTCCTACCCGGAACGCAGCTTCACCGCCCAGCCAAGCTTTCTGCGCCAATGTAAAATGTTCATCACACAGGATGAGATCGACCATTACTTTTTGCGGGAGGGCGTCGAAAGCCGGTTGACGATCTATTCCCATTTCTGCTATCCCCACTCGACAGAGGAACGTCAGAAGTTCATCAAGGGCAGCTTTGGCGAGTACAGCGGCGGAGCCCGCGCCGGGTATGGATACACCAAGACTTACAGGGGGCTGGACTACGAACGGGACTACAATTCCAAGAAATATGATACCGTCCATCTAACGATCCCCAATGTGGTCAAGGAGTATGAGCGCCTGATCGCGCAGAAACGATTCCCCGGCGAGGATGCTATCGCCAAAATCCCGGAATATGAGCGTGGGCAGTTGGCTCGAACCGTCTATAACGGTTTTTACAATGCGCCGGACGATGTTCCTCGTCCCTATCCCAAGGGTGCGGATTATTACGATGCGCTTCCCATGATCGAGGAGCAGCTGCAAGATAAGGGCAAGACTGCGGAAATATTGGCGGCGTTGACCTCCCGGCTGGACGGCTTGCCGGAGGATGATCGCTATTATGGCTCCGTGCGGCGCGCAAAGGAGCAGCTTTCCGAATATGTGGACGGCACTTTCAGCCTGTTCAACCACCGGCATGATGCTCCTCAGCAGGAACACGCCGTTGAGCCGAAAACGACACCGCAGGAGAACGCAATCATCGAGGAGCCGGAGAAGTCACAGTCTGAACCTGTTTCAACTGCCGATCCTGTTATCGTTGGCACACGCCTGACCATAGATGGACGGCAGTTTGAAGTGGACAGCGTAGACGATCATACACAAAATGTATCCCTACGGGATGTGACCTTTGAAGGCGGGACGGGATTTCCCATCTTCCGAAAGGAATCCATCGACTATGTCCGCGCTTACATGGAGCAGCCGGACACGGTGCGGGAAACCACAGCACCGCAGACGGACGAGCCGCCTGCGGTACTCACCCCGCCGAAAAAGAAAAAGCAAAACGCGCTTGCCTATCCGCTGGACGCGAACGGCAGCAACTACCGCATCACCGATGACCATATTGGAGAGGGCGCACCGTTGGAGCGTTTTCAGCGCAATCTGGACGCGATCCGCACCCTGAAGGCCATAGAAGCGGAGAACCGCACCGCCACAGCGGAGGAACAGGCTGTGCTGGCACAGTATGTGGGCTGGGGTGGTCTTGCCGACTTTTTTGATGAAAAAAACGCCCGGTACGGTGAACTGAAAGACCTGCTGACGGACGCCGAATACGCCGCCGCCCGCGAATCTACGTTGACGGCGTTCTTTACGCCGCCTGTGGTCATCCGCGGCATCTATGCCGCCCTGGGGCAGATGGGCTTCACGCAGGGCAACATTTTGGAACCGTCCTGCGGCATTGGTAATTTTCTTGGTATGCTGCCGGAAAGCATGAGCGGCAGCAAGCTGTATGGCGTGGAGCTGGACGATCTCTCCGGCCGCATCGCCCGCCAGCTTTATCAGAAAAGCAGTATCGCGGTGCAGGGCTATGAGAAAACCGCCTTCCCGGATAACTTTTTCGATGTTGCCATTGGCAATGTCCCCTTCGGCCAGTTCCATGTGCCGGACAAACGCTATGACCAGCTGAATTTCCCCATTCATGAGTATTTCATCGCCAAGGCGCTGGATCAGGTCAGACCGGGCGGCGTTATCGCCGTTGTGACCTCCAGCTACACCATGGACAAGCGCACCGCCAGCGCGCGAAAATACATCGCGCAGCGCTCGGAGCTGCTGGGGGCGATTCGCCTGCCCAACAATGCATTCAAGGCCGCGGCGGGCACCGAGGTGGTTTCAGACATTCTGTTTTTGCAAAAGCGTGAGCGCATGGTGGATATTGAGCCGGAATGGGTGCATCTCGCCACCGATGAAAACGGTATCCAGATGAACAGCTACTTCATCGACCACCCGGATATGATCTTGGGCGAGATGAAGATGGTGTCCGGGCCGTTCGGCCCCACGCCTACCTGCGAGCCGTACCCGGAGCAGCCGTTGGAAGCACTGCTGGCGGAGGCCGTTCAGAATGTCCACGGTGAAATTACCGCTTATGATCGGGAGGAAGAGCTGGAGGGCGAGGATCATTCCATTGAGGCCGATCCTGCCGTCCGCAACTTCTCCTATACACTGGTGGACGGTCAGATCTATTACCGCGAAAACAGCCGCATGAATCCGGTGGAAGTATCCAAGACGGCAGAGAGCAGAATCCGCGGCATGATCGAGCTGCGGGACTGTGTGCGGACGCTGCTGGAATACCAGACCGAGGACTATCCCGATGAAGAAATACAAGCGCAGCAAGCCAAGCTGAATACCCTCTACGATGCCTTCACCCGGAAATATGGACTCATTAATTCCCGCGGTAACGCCATCGCGTTTGATCAGGACAGCTCTTACTTTCTGCTGTGTTCACTGGAAATTCTGGACGAGGATCGGAACCTGAAACGGAAGGCCGACCTGTTCACCAAGCGCACCATCCGCAGTCACAAACCCGCTGAAAAGGTAGACACGGCGGTGGAGGCGCTGGCGCTGTCCATTGGCGAAAAGGCTCATGTGGATATGGACTATATGAGCAGGCTCACCGGCAAGGACGAAGAAACGCTGTTTTCTGAGTTGACCGGCGTGGTGTTCCTAAACCCCGCTTACACCGGCGAGAACGACGGGCATGAGAAATACCTGCCCGCTGACGAGTATCTTTCCGGCAATGTGCGTCAGAAATTGACGGTTGCCCAAGGCAAGGCGGAACAGGACCCGCAGTATCAGACCAACGCTGATGCGCTCGCGCAGGTGCAGCCCACCGACCTCACCGCCAGCGAGATCTCCGTCCGGCTGGGCGCTACATGGCTGGACACCGAATATGTCCGCCGGTTTATTTTTGAAACGCTGGGAACACCCCGCAGCGCGCAATGGGGTATGAAGGTCCACTATTCCGGCATCACCGGCGAGTGGCGTATTGAGGGCAAGAGCAAGGATCGCGGCAATGTCAAGGCCATCAGCACCTACGGCACCAAGCGCATCAACGCCTATGAAATCATCGAGGACACCTTGAATTTGAAGGATGTCCGTATTTTTGATTATGTGTACGATGCCGATGGCAGGAAAACCGCTGTCCTCAACAAGAAGGAAACCGCCATCGCCCAGAGCAAGCAGGAACTCATTAAAGACGCTTTTGCTGAGTGGATCTGGAAAGACCCTGACCGGCGCGAGGCTATCTGCAAAACCTACAATATCCTGTTCAATTCTAACCGTCCCCGTGAGTATGATGGCAGTCATATCAATTTCAGCGGCATGAACCCGGAGATCACACTCCGCAAGCATCAGGTCAACGCCATCGCGCACATTTTGTACGGTGGAAATACGCTGTTGGCACACGTTGTCGGTGCCGGCAAGACATTTGAAATGGTCGCGGCGGCGATGGAGTCAAAGCGGCTGGGCCTGTGTCAGAAATCTCTCTTTGTGGTGCCCAACCACCTGACAGAGCAGTGGGCCACTGAGTTTTTGCAGCTCTATCCGGCAGCGAACATCCTTGTCGCTACCCGTAAGGATTTTGAAACCAAAAACCGCAAGAAATTCTGTGGTAGGATCGCCACCGGCGACTATGACGCCGTTATCATCGGGCATAGCCAATTTGAGAAGATCCCCATGAGTGTAGAGCGCCAGCGGGCCATTCTTGAACAGCAGATCGACGAAATCATGATGGGCATTTCCGAAGCCAAGCGAGAAAAAGCAGAGAACTTCACGATCAAACAGATGGAGAAGACGAAAAAGGGCCTGCAAGCCAAGATCGACAAGCTGAATGACCAGAGCCGCAAGGACGATGTGGTCACCTTTGAAGAATTGGGCGTTGACCGCATCTTCATTGATGAGTCACACTATTTTAAGAATCTCTTTTTGTATACGAAAATGCGGAATGTAGGCGGTATTGCCCAGACCGAGGCGCAGAAAAGCTCAGACCTCTTTATGAAGTGCCGCTACCTCGACGAGATCACCGGAGGGCGCGGCATTGTCTTTGCCACCGGCACCCCCATTTCCAACAGCATGGTGGAGCTTTACACCATCCAGCGTTACTTGCAGATGTCGGCATTGGAGGAGCAGGGCTTACAGCACTTTGACGCATGGGCGGCGAACTACGGTGAAACCGTCACCGCCATTGAGCTGTCCCCGGAGGGAACCGGCTACCGGGCCAAGACGCGCTTCGCCAAGTTTTATAACCTGCCGGAGCTGATGAGCGTATTCAAAAATGTGGCGGACATCCAGACGGCGGATATGCTCAAGCTCCCCGTGCCGGAGGCGCATTACCACAACATCGCCTTGAAGCCATCGGAGTATCAGAAAGAGATCGTGGCGTCGCTGGCGGAGCGCGCCGAGAAGGTCCGCAACCGCGAGGTGGACAGCAGCGTGGACAATATGCTGCTCATCACCAACGATGGCCGAAAGCTGGCGCTGGATCAGCGGCTGGTCAACCCCGTGCTCCCCAGTGACCCCAACAGCAAAGCCGCCAAGTGTGCGGAAAATGTGTTTGAGATCTGGCGGCGCACCGCTGGCCAACGCTCCACGCAGATGATCTTCTGCGACCTGTCCACCCCAAAGGATGACGGAACCTTCAGCGTTTATGATGATATTCGCGCGAAATTGCTGGAATTGGGCGTTCCCGAAAACGAGATCGCCTTCATCCACAACGCCAAGAGCGAGGTACAGAAGAAAGACCTGTTCGGCAAGGTGCGGAGCGGTCAGGTGCGTATCCTGTTGGGCAGCACCCAGCGTATGGGAGCAGGCACCAACTGCCAGCAAAAGCTCATCGCTTTGCACCATCTGGATTGTCCGTGGCGTCCGTCCGACCTTCAGCAGCGGGAGGGGCGCATTATCCGGCAGGGCAACGAAAATCCGGAGGTGGACATTTACAGCTATGTCACCGAGGGCACCTTCGATGCCTACTTGTATCAGCTGGTAGAATCCAAGCAGAAATTTATATCGCAAATTATGACCAGCAAATCGCCTGTTCGCTCCGCCGAAGATGTGGATGAGCAGGCGCTTTCTTATGCCGAGATCAAGGCGCTGGCCAGCGGCAACCCTATGATAAAGGAAAAGATGGATCTGGACATTGAGGTGTCCAAGCTGAAGCTGCTGAAAGCCAACCACCTTTCTCAGAAATACGCGCTGGAGGACGCCATCAGCAAGGGTTTTCCGAAGCAAATCGCGGAAATGCAGGCGCGAATCACCGGGTATGGCGCGGATATTGCCACGGTCAAGGAGAATACCCATCCCAATGGGGACGGCTTCTCTCCGCTTACGCTGGCGGGCGTCACCCATGCCGACAAGAAAGAGGCGGGCGCGGCGCTGCTGACCATGTGCCAAACGATGCTCTCCCCGGAGGCAACACAGATCGGCAGCTACCGCGGCCTGACGCTGGAACTGTCCTTTGATACCTTCGCGCGGGAATACCGCCTGACCATGATCGGGCAGCTCCGCCACACGGTCACGCTGGGAACTGATGTGTTCGGCAATTTGCAGCGCATGGACAATGCGCTGGAGGGACTGCCTATTAAGGAGCAAACCTGCCGGGAGCAGCTTTCCAACCTGCAAACGCAGTTGGAAACCGCAAAGGCAGAGGTACAAAAGCCGTTTCCCCGCGAGGCAGAGCTGAACACCAAAACGGCACGGCTGGAGGAATTGAACACCCTGCTGAATTTAGACCACAAGGAGCCTGAGATCGTAGACACCGAGCCGGACGAGGATCAAAGGCCGCCGGAGCGCCGCAGACCGCAGTTGGAGCGGTAAAACCAATAGAAAACGGAGGAAATTATGGGTTATCAGGAAAGTTGGTTCTATATCGAGCCGCAGCATAAATTCAAGAAATTGATCCAGGCATACGAAAAGGCGGAGCAGTCCGGCTACTATGAGGTGGCCGGTGCGGAACCACATTCCGTTATTGTTTTGAAGCAGCCCTTTGGAGATATTCCCGCAGGAAAGAAACTGCTTTGGGTGTGCGGCGACCGTGGCTTTCACTGTGCCGCAGGGGTATTCGGCGGCGAGCTGAAATGCTCCGGCAGGCTCCGCGTGATCCCGGTGGAGGCGGTGCTGAACGGCACCGATGATCCCCGCATGGAGGGGCTGGACTTTGACAGTCCGGCCCCCAGCGAAAACGCCTATATGAAACGATACAGCGTCGCCAATTACGCCCACCGGATGCGGGCGGGATTGGCGAGATAATTTTTGAAATGGAGGATCGTTTACAATGAAACGGTTGGAAAGAAAGCAGGAAAAAGAACGGTTAGAACGCCAGATACATCAGCAGATGCTAAAAGAGCAGGAAAGCCTCATGAAAGAATTACGCACGATGCTGCCCGAAGCAGCAGCGTCCTTTTCTTCGGAGCGTATCGTTTGCCTTTGTCATGTTGTTGACCTGTGGGCCTGCATTGTGGCCCTGTTTGAAGCACCAACTCCGCTTTCCATTAGCAAGCTGAGACGGCTGGCAGCCTCGGATATGCCATTGATATTATTGAGCAGCGAGATCATGGAAAAAGAGAGCGATTTCCGTATTATTGAGTTATAAGGAGAACATCATGCCTACAAAAGATGAATTGGAAAACCAGATATACGAAAAAATGTCACAGGAAAATGCGGCGTTCCTTGCAGAGATGAAAACGAAATCACCTGACGAAATTATTTCCCACGCCTACGAGATCGCCTGCCGTGATAATCTGCTGATGCTTTTTGAGGATGAAACAAGCCTCTCCGAGCGGCAGCTTACGGTGCTGAACGAGTTTGAGCATCCCCTGTCACAGCTTTATACAGACTGGCTCTCCCGCGATACGGATGAGATGGATGCCTTTCGAGACAGCATTGCGTGCTGTGCGGATGATATTCTGCGGAAAAGAGTCGAAGAAAAATATCGAGATCCCGCGCAGCCCATATACCCTAACACCCGTTCGGAAGCCATGGCTCACGGAGAGGTCTTTGAGTGGATGGCCAGCCGGGATCGGACGCTGACCTGCGCGGGGACCTTTGAGAAGGGTGCGACCAACGCCTACAACGATGGAAAGCTGTCTGCTTTTTTGAAGGAGTGGACAAACACCTACGGCAAGGGCCGCTGTATGTTCGTACTGGCCTGCACCATGGCGCAGCGTGGCGGAGATGAGCGGTTTTATCTGCCGGCGCGTCAGGCCGCAGGCCGCTTTGCGGCGCTCCAGAAGCAGATGGGCGGGCACACAGATGTTTACGCTGTGGACAATCACTCGTGCGTGATCAATGCCGCAATGGAGCAGCTTGCCAAGCCGGAGCGCAGCAAGGAAAAGCCTGTAGCGCAAAGAAAACAATCTGAACCGGAGCGATAATTGCGCTTATGAATATTCCGTAGGACATCTGGTAACCCTGTTGACTGGTACACTCAATGGGTGTATAATGTGGGTGGAAGGAGGATGAACATGAACATTCGTGAAATGAGAGCACAGCTTGGAGATACCCAAAGCGAATTTTCCGCGAGGTATCATATCCCCTTTCGCACTGTGCAAAATTGGGAGACAGGGATGCGTAAGCCGCCAGAATATGTCGCTGATCTGTTGGAGCAGCGCATCAAGGAGGACCTGACCAACCGTAAGACCTTGTCCCTGCCGAAGTATGACCCTCAAAAGAAGGATCTTCCGTCTCGGAGCAGCTATGTGGGCGCGCTCTCCTGGCTGCAAGCTGTCCGTGACTGCATTGGAGAACCCGTTGTCTTTGCGTTAGACAATGCGCTTATGTGTCAAGGAAACTTCGGAGGCCGCAGCGATGAATATATCGTGTGGGTCTATGGGGATGACTCCGTTATGAAGTTTAATGGCGTGGTCGTGCTTGGAAACCGTATCGGCGCACAAAATATCAAGAATCGGAACGGCTTGTTATATACGGATTTTAACAGAACGGTATATGATGCCCTTGCAAATGAAAATATTTTAGATATGCAGGGCATTACAGAAGCAGTCAGCAAATACTTCTATTCCAACGGAGACAGCTTTGACGGGCTCTTTGTCGCGCCGGAACATCAGGATCGGTTTGAGCGTTTGGCCAGCGATGCAATCGAATATTACGAAAACTGAGGTGCTTGCTTTGAATGTAACAGCGGAAGAAAGAATTATGTACTCAGTCATGAAAGCTGTGTACGATAGCGGCATTCCTATCAGCTTTAAGGGCTCCATGGTGTTGAAAGCCTGTTTGTTTGAGGCCGGGTTTTTAGATGAGACCCGTCATACAGTAGATATTGATGCAAATTGGAACACAGACACACCTCCCACCGCAGAGCAAATGGTGGAATCCTTACAGCGAGCAATCAATAGAGGCGGCATGGACTATGAAGTTCGCCTTTATCGAATGTATGGCGAAAAGCGATCCGCTGGCTTTGAATTAGTAGACCGCAACACCGATGAAATCCTGTTCTCAATGGATGTGGATGTAAACAGACCGATTACACCGACACAAATCTATGCGGTTGACGGGATCTGTTTTCGCGGCGTTTCACCGTTGCAGATGATAGCCGATAAGGTCGCGGTTGTATCAACAGATAAGGTGTTCCGAAGAATCAAGGATGTGGTGGATCTCTATTATATTTCAAAAGTATTTGAATTTGATGTTCAGAAGATCTACAGCACCTTAAAATGCAGCGAAAGGACCATGGGAGATTTTCAAGGATTCCTGCAAAGGAAAGAAGATTTGCGGCATTCTTACGATAAGTTTCGTTTTGCAGGCGGCGTCAACAAGCCGCCATTCGATGCAGTCTATCGTGAGGTAAAGATCTACCTTAAGGATGTCCTTCCTAAAGAGGCGTCTAAGGAGGATGCGGATGGGAGCCAGCAATAAAGCCTGCCCAAACTGCGGCAGGAAAATGAAGCAGCAGTTTCCGGGCCTGCAACATTGCAGATGTGGGATGAGCTGGAAAAAGGACATCGGCTATTTTGAACGGACACCCGATATGGTTTTTGCGCTGGAGCGCCGAACCGTCGGCAAAAAAGTCAAGCAGTTTCCCGTCATTCGCACCGGCTCTGCTCCGAAGTAACTGAATAATTTTATGGAAAGCGCAAGCAAAATGCTTGTGCTTTTCTCATGCCCCAAGGAGGTGAGCATCACGCCCTACCTATCGAAAGATCAAATCGCTGCCGCTCGCGAGATGGACCTGCTGACCTACCTGCGGCGATTTGAACCGCAAGAGTTGGTGCATATCGGCGGAGACACCTATGCCACCCGCACCCACGACAGCCTGAAAATCTCCAATGGAAAATGGTGCTGGTGGTCGCGGGGTATCGGCGGCACAAATGCGCTGGACTATCTGACAATAGTGGAGGGCCTTTCTTTTCTGGATGCTGCCCAGCGCATCCTCGGAGAATTGCCCCGTGTGCCGACCAAATCAGAGCAAACCGCACCGCTCCCGAAAACTGAATTTACCCTCCCACCCAAACACGCCGACAACCGGCGTGTTTTTGCATATCTGCGGAGCCGGGGCATTGATGCGGAGATCATCAACCACTGCATCAAGCACGGGCAGCTTTACGAGGACGCCGAGCGTCATAACTGCGTATTTGTGGGCTACGAACATGGGAACCCTGCCTACGGCGCACTGCGTGGGACGCTTTCAGAAACCACCTTCGCCGGTGAAGTCCCCGGCAGCGATAAGCGGTTTTCCTTTGCCGTTCCCCTTTGCGCCGGTGGCAAAACCCTCTGCGTGTTTGAATCCGCCATAGACGCCCTTTCTTACCTGACGCTGCTGAAGCTGCGGGGGCAAGATTGGCGCGCCGCCAATACGCTGTCCCTCTCCGGCATTTATCAGCCGCGGAAAGACGGCTCGATCCGATTCCCCGCTGCGCTGGAGCAATACCTGAAGGACAATCCTGGCGTGGCGCGGGTCGTGCTGTGCCTGGATAACGACGGGCCGGGACGGGCGGCGTCTGCGGCCATTCAAAAGAGACTTTCCGAGTATGAGGTCATCGACAACCCGCCTCGCAGTGGAAAGGACTACAACGACCAGCTCCAGCTTGTGAAAGGGATCAGTGGCAGGGTAAGGACCCGTGGCGGTGACGCACGCTGATTTTCTTTTTCGGCTGGGTTAGGACTGCAAGCGGCCTGCGGCTGCTTTGCAGTCGCAAGCATAGCATTTTGACATCAAAATGCGCTTGTTAAGGGGTAGACCCCTTAATATCCCCACTTCAACAGGAAAGGAACTTCCGATGAAACGCAACAATGTCAAGCAAATTACCATTCGCCTGACCGCTGACGAATATGCCCATGTCAAACAGCTTTCCAAGGACAGCGGCTTGAAAATGGAGCCTGCGATTCGGCGGCTTATCATGGGCGTGAACCTGCGTCCCCGTCCGCCTGATGAACTGCCGGAGCTGCTGCGTCAGCTTTCCGGCATCGGTACAAACATCAACCAAATCGCCAAAGTCGCCAATGCTTCCGGTTATGTCCGCAAGGAGGACATTCAAAGTATCATGGAAATGCAGGCGGCATTGTGGAGGGCGGTGAAGCGGGGGTAATGGCTGTTACCAAAGTTTTTGCCATTCGCGTCCGTTTAGACGACCGTGTGCGCTACATCACAGACGGAGAAAAGACCTCACTGGCGTCCGGCATCACCTACATCTCTAATCCCGAAAAGACGGAGCAATTCTTTTTCACTTCTGCGTTGAATTGCAGCAGCGTGGACACCGCTCTTTCTGAAATGATGGAAACCAAACAGCAGTTTGGCAAAATGGGCGGTGTCCTCGGCTACCATTTCATCCAATCCTTTCAGCCGGGGGAGGTCACACCAGAGCAGGCGCACGCTATTGGGCTGGAATTTGCCAAGCGGTTGTTTGGTAAACGGTATGAGGTCGTTATCAGCACCCATTTGAATAAGCACCACCTGCACAATCATCTGGTGGTCAATTCCGTGTCCTGTGTAGATGGGCAGAAATACCATTCCAGCCCGGAGAGCTACTACAACGATGTGCGCGGTACTTCGGACGAACTGTGCCGGGAGAACGATCTATCCGTCATTGCCCCGCAGGGTAAGGGCAAGCATTACGCCGAGTGGAAGGCGGAGCAGGGCGGCAAGCCCACCGTGCGCGGCATCATCCGCGCCGACATTGACGCCATCATTGGGCAAGCCTACACCTATGATTCCTTTCTCATGCTTCTGCGGAAAAACGGCTATGAGGTACGCCGCAGCCCCAATCGGAAATACACCACGGTCAAGCCCCCCGGCGCAAAGCGGGCGATCCGTCTGGACAGCTTGGGCGAGGGCTACACCGAAGCGGATATTCTGCTGCGGCTCTCCCGCCAGCGGCACAGCGGCATGACCCCGCCGATCATCGCCCATCCCGTCAAGTGTTACCGCGTGAAGGGTAAGCTGGCGACCGTTCGAAAAAAGAAGATCACAGGCTTTCATGCGCTCTATCTCCGCTACCTCTACCTGCTGCGTGGGGGAAGGCGGAAAAAGCCGCCGCCCAAGCTGCCCTTTTCCGTCAAGCGGGAGGTCATTCATTTGGAGCGGTATGAGCAGCAATTCAAATACCTTTTATCAAGCGGAATCACTACCGAGACGGAGCTGGAGCAGCGCATCCGTGTGCTGGAGTGGGACATCCGCTTGCTGGAGGAACAGAGAAAACCACTTTATCAGGAAAGGAGGAACACCAGCGATGAAGAAGCACAAGCCAAGTACAGCGCGGAGATCCAACAGCAGACTGCCGCCCTGCGGGAGAAACGCCGGGAACTGCGTCTGTGCCGCAGGATACAGGCAGACATTCCGAGGGTATCCCAGCAGTGCCAGCAGGCGCAGGCTGAACGGCAGAAAAATCTAAAGAACAAGGAGGAACACGAGCATGAGTACCAACGGTGAAACCGCTGACCTGATGGTGCGTGAGGGTATCCAGATCACCGAGAGCGCCCTCAAGCTGGCAGGGCTGGGGGCGAAAAATCTTGCCGCCCTTCTGATTGCCCTTGCCAACGACAATCAGAAGCTCGCCGGTAAAACCAACCTCAAGCGCCTGATCCACGACGGCGAGGAGCTGACGATCTTTTCCGTCAAGCAGGAGGACTTGAAGGGCTTTCAGATGGAGGCCAAACGCTATGGCGTCCTGTTTTACCCCATCGTCAATAAGGTGGAAAAGACCGGGACGGTGGAGATCATGGCGAAGGCAAGAGACGCCAAGCAGATCAACCGCATTTTTGAACGCATGGGCTATCCCGCCCCGGTGAAGGAGGATACTGCCGCAAAAAAAGAGAACGCCCGCGCTCCGTCCGAGAACAGCTCGACCGAGCGCGGGACTGGTGCGAGAGCGTCTATGGAACCGGCTGCGGAGAAAGCTGACGCCCGCCCCTCCGTCCGCAGCCGTCTGATGGCGCTGCAAGCGGCAGCGGAGCGGGACGGCACAGCCCCCACCAAGGACACCGTGCGGGAGGCCATTCAAAAGGCTATGCCTACGCGGGAATAATTTGATTTTGAGAAGGAGAAACAATCATGGCAAAGTTAGACGATTTGATCCAGCAGAAGCAGCAGAGGGACGAGGACTGGAAGGCAAAGAAAACAGCGGAGCGCGAGGAATTGGGACAGCTTTCCGACGATGCTGTCATGCGCGTCACCAGTGAACCCGGCGCATACCTCCACTATTTGGACACGCAGGCCATCAACCCGCGATACAGCGCGTCCAATGTGATGCTGGCAATGGCGCAGAACCCGGAGATCACCTACATCAACAGTCTGGAGGTGTGGAACCGGCTGGGGCGCAGCGTTAACCGTGACGAGAACGGCATGAAGATCCGCGTGTCGGATACCTATGTGAAGGACGGAAGGGAGTATCACGGCTATAAGATCGGGCGTGTGTTCGATATTTCCCAGACCCACGGCAAGGCCGGTGTTCCGGCGCTGAGCCTGAAAGACAATACACCGGAAATGGACGCCGCCCTGCGCCGATTGCTGGACAGCTTCCCCGTTCCCGTGGTCACCAGCAGCACCATGTATCAGGACGCCGTTTATGATCCTAAGACGCAGAGCATTACGGTATCCAGCCGCCTGATCGACAGCAAGATCTTCGCGGCGCTCTCCCGCGAGATCGTCCACGCCGGCATCCATGACCACGGGCGCTATCCCTACTATACCCGTGAGGACTGCGCCATGGACGCCGAGAGCGTCAGCTATATGCTCTGCCGCAATTTCGGCGTGGACACCCCGCAGCCTGATGTGAGCCGCGTGGCGCAGGTGTTTGACGATATGGAGGTGCAGGATCGCCGCGGCGTGGTGGACAGCCTGCAAAAGTATTTTCGTAAGCTGCAAAATGACATCCAGCGTGAGATCTCTCCGCAGGAGCGCAAGCAGCCGGAACAGAATCGGCCCGTTCGCTGAGAAAGAGAGGTGTAATGTGAAAAAGAAACTTTCGCTTTTGCTGTGCATAGCAGTAACATTGTGCGCTATGAGCAGCACGGCCCTGGCCGTTTCCGCTGAACCCATTAAGGAGGCTGATCCGGTAACTGCCATGATTACTGCCGCAGATACACTTCCCGGCGTTTCCGCCTATCCCGCCGAGGTCAGAGCCAGCGAGGAAAACGGTGTCTATCGTTTGGAAAAGGTCTACTACCTGACCGCGAAGGACGATCCCGCCACGATCCCCACCGCTGACTTTGAGCGCGAGGGCCGCACCTATACGCTCCTTGATTTGCTGAAAAACGACCAGACAGAAACGGACACGCGGGAGCATATCGAGGTGGTCACGCTGGAGAGCAAGACCAAAGATATGGCGGAAATTCTGAAAATGCTGGAGCCGAAGCTGGAGGTCAAGACCGAGGACGGCTATGAGGGCGTCCTGTCCCTTGACCATACTACCATTCAGGTGGAGGCCGCGGGCTACGGGACCAGCAGCCGCACGGTGACGGCAGAGCGCACCTATCCCAACCTCTCAGACGCGGATGTGTCCCTTGTTCCCAAGTCCGTGAATGAAAATGGCCGCACCCTGACTCTTGCCGATGTAAGCTGGCAGGAGGCGGCGGTCGATCCCACGGACGGCTATGACATTCCCATTCGCTATACCGCTGTGGCGAGCTACACCGGCACCGCCACCAGCAAATACGCCACCGGCTACACCGTCACGGCGGACTATAAGGGTGACGTCACCCGCACAAGCTGTGATACAGTGGTCTATACCGCCGTTTTTTCCAGCGTTGGTGCTGCGGCATCGTCAAAGAGCGGCGTTGATTTTAACTGGCTGTGGCTGCTGCTCCCCGTGGGAGCTGCGGCGCTGGGCGGCTGCGGTTACGCTGGTTATAAGGGCTATCGCCACTACATCAATAAGAAAAGAGGGTACGCCGCATGAAAAAATATCTGACCACGCTGCTGGCCGCCTGCTGGATGCTGGCGGCTTTTTCCATGCCTGCATCGGCATTGGAGTATCACTTTGACGGCCCGGACGCAGGACTGTTCGGACGCCCCACTTCGGACGATACCATTTATGTCACGATGGATAAGCCTGCAAACACCGACCGCAGCAAAAACGCCGCCTACATCCCGCCTGCTTTTGGCTCGCCTACCTCTTATACGCTGAATGCCGGGGAGCTGCTGACACCAAACCTTGTGAGCGGTTCGGCCACGGGAACGGTCAGCGGCACAGGCGGTGTGACCGTCCTGCCGCCCTCTACTTCCGGCAGCACCGGCGGAAACACCGGCTCCTACACGCAGACTAAGTACACGGCGGTCACAAAAGACCTCTATTACAGCGGCGGCTACCTCGGTACACTGAAAATCCCCACCCTCGGCCTGTCTGTCAAGGTGTACCAGGGGACGGACGCGGACGCGCTCCGCAAGGGCGCGGGCCATTTTGCCAGCACTTCCATTTGGGAAGGCAATGTGGCGATTGCGGGCCATAATCGGGGCGTCAACAATCACTTTGGCAAAATCCACACCCTTGACATTGGGGACACCATCAAGCTGACCACCCAGCTCGGCACACGCAGCTATGAAGTGTACTCTGTCAGTAAGATCGGCGTGGACGATACCAGCGTCCTAAACGACAGCACGGAGAACATCATCACCCTTGTCACCTGCGTGATGAATCAGCCAGATTACCGCTGGTGTGTGCAGGCTCGACAGAAGTAGTATTGATGTGAATAATTTCGACAAGAAAAAAGTTATTCACATTGATGTTAAAAACTTTACTTGACGCAAGGGGGGTGATATAATGGCTGACAAAGGTGGTGACAGAATCATGGAGTTAAAAAACAGATCGCAGTACCTTGATAAGCTCATTTCCGTTCAGGATATGGAGGTCATCAAGGTCGTGACCGGAATCCGGCGCTGCGGCAAATCCAGCCTGCTGAAATTGATGATGGCACATCTGCGGGAACAGGGCGTCATGGAGGAACAAATACTCTCGATGAACTTTGAGTCCATGCAGTTTGCAGACATGGACAGTAAGAGCCTTTATCAGTATGTGATGGAGCGTGCACCCAAGGAAAAGCGGCTCTACCTGTTTTTAGATGAGGTGCAGAAGGTTCGGGACTGGCAGGATGCCGTGAATTCCTTCCGTGTGGATCTGGATTGCGACATTTATGTGACCGGTTCCAACGCCTACCTGCTTTCCTCCGAACTGTCCACGTATCTGTCCGGACGCTATGTGGAGATCAAAATGCTGCCGCTGTCATTCCGCGAGTTTTTGGACTTCCACGGCTATCTGCTTGATGAGTACAAAGCGCCCAACGGCACTATGAAACAGCGCGCCAAGGGAAAAGACGGCGAAGCGTATGAGCTGCGCGACCTGTTTGAAGCCTACGCACAGTTTGGCGGTATGCCCGCACTGGCCGAGGCGGAGCTGGATCAGGAGCGCGCCAATATGCTGCTGGACGGTATTTATTCTGCTGTTGTTGTGCGGGACATTCTGGAGCGCGGCAAACGGAAAGAACAGCGGGCCGTTACCGACGCGCTGCTGCTCCGCAAGATCATTCTGTTTCTGGCTGACAACATCGGCAACAACACCTCGGCTGCGTCCATCGGGCGCACCCTTGTCAGCGAGGGCCTGCTGGACGATGGCAGAAAGACCAAGCCTGCGGTGCAGACCATCTCTGCCTATATCGACGCACTGTTGGAGTCCTATATCTTTTATGAGGTCAAGCGTTTTGACATCAAGGGGAAGGACTATCTGCGGACGCTGGGCAAATACTATATCGTCGATCCCGGCCTCCGCACCTATCTGTTAGGAAACCGGGGCGGCGATGTGGGACATATTCTGGAAAACATCGTTTATTTTGAACTGCTGCGGCGTGGCTATGAGGTGGCCATCGGCAAGGTCGGTGAAAAGGAGATTGACTTCATCGCAACGAAGATGAACGAGAAAAAGTATATCCAAGTCACTGACAACATGAACGCCCCCGAAACCCGCGCACGGGAGCTTGCACCGCTGCAAGCTGTTCAGGACAATTACGAAAAGATCGTGATTGCCATGGACTGCGACCTTATTAGCGACGTGGACGGTATCAAAATCGTAAAGGCGCTGGACTTCCTGCTCAGCGAAGTGTAACTAAAAATCCGCTCTGAAAAATCAGGGCGGATTTTTTGACACACGGCGGTATCCGCGATACCATGAAGCCATCAAAGGATTTGGAGGTACACACCATGAAGCGAGGAAGTTTTGCAGCCGGTTTTCTTACCTGCCTGCTGTTGGCTGGCGTCACCACCACGGCCTATGCTGCCGGGATCATGGCAGAGCGCAGTCACCATCGCATTGTCATAGATGGAAAAGAAGTGCAGATGGAAGCCTATGTCATCAACGGCAACAACTATGTGAAGCTGCGGGACATCGGCAAGGCTGTTGGTTTCGAGGTTTATTGGGACGGCGATGCCAAATGTGTGCAGGTAGAGAGCGGCAAGCCCTACACCGGCATCGCACCGGTGAAAGCGGAGACCAGCGGACCTGCTTCACAGCCGGAGGCTACGACGCCTGCCGATGATGTGGATGCCATGAAACAGGATATTGTGGACCGCACCAATGCGCTGCGGCGCGAAAATGGCGTTGCTGTGCTGCGCGTCAACGACAAGCTCATGCAGGCGGCGCAGGTTCGCGCGGATGAGATGGCTGCGCATACCGTCTATTCGCACACAAGACCGAATGGTGGAAAATTCAATACCGTCACGGATTGTCCCTACATGGCCGAAAATATCCATCGCATCGCAGATTGGGTGCTGTCTGACCAGACACTTGCCGAACGGGCAGTTGCGGATTGGTATGCCTCAACGGTTCATCATAAGAACATGGTCAATCCAAAGCTGTCAGAGATCGGTGTTGGGCTGGCAAGAGGTGTCAATGACACTGGTGACCCGTGCTGGTACTGTGTCCAGCTTTTCCTCTACGATGGCTATTCCATCACTCGGGTGGATACCCCCACGAACAAATAAATCATCAACTTTCACGCAAGAGCAGGTCGTCAAGATCTGCTCTTTTTATTGCGCTTTTTGGAAAGGAGAAAGACATGAAGTCAATTAAACATCGCTTGTTGTCACTGCTTTTGACGCTGGTGACAGTCTTGAGCCTGCTGCCGACTGCGGCTTTTGCCGCGTCGAACACGGGTTCCGGCCTCAAAATTACCACCAACCAGGCATATTGGAGCA
>ERZ809407.1075-NODE-1075-length-26523-cov-5.754194_pt1 | contig 26523 bp, 20 predicted proteins | sample MGYA00520792_ERZ809407 | MGnify/ENA primary metagenome ERZ809407 (study PRJEB31576, sample SAMEA3212665) | Homo sapiens | biome: human-gut; feature: human gut; material: fecal | place: Sweden | collected 2012 ...
CAAATCTTGAGATCGCGCTGCTCATCACGGGGCAGGGAATGCTCGGCATCTTCGCTGTGATGGGGCTGATCACCGTATTAGTCACACTCTTCACTAAATTCGGTAAAAAGTAAAACCCCAAACATAAACAGGCGGCCGCTGCGTCATGCAGCGCCCGCCGTTTCGTATATAGGCCCCGCAGCATTTCGCGCCCGCAGGCGCGAAAGAATTCCTAATCGTAAATTCCGACGACATGCGCGTCGGAATTTACTCTTTGCGTGGAGCGCGTGTCGCAGCCACCCTCATGGGTGGCAAGGCGCGAAGCGGAGCGCATCTCCCATTGAAAAAGGCGGCACAGCCGCCTTTTTCAATGCTCAAAAACGCGGGACTCAGTCCCGCGTTTTTGAAGTAATATAGAGCATTAAAGCCGCGACATCTGCCGGACTGACGCCCGAAATCCGCCCCGCCTGCCCTAAATTCTGCGGGCGGATGGCGGCGAGCTTTTCGCGCGCCTCCAGACGGAGACCGTCGATTTTCGCGTAATCGATATCCTCGGGAATGGCGCGGCGCTCCAGGCGCGCAAACTCCGCGACCTCCACCATCTGGCGGCGGATGTAGCCCTCGTACTTGACGGCGATCTCCACGCTCTCGGCGAGTGCGGGCGGGAAGGCGCGGCAGCCCGCATCAAAATCGCGCAGGTCGTCATAGGTGAGCTGCGGGCGGCGCAGCAGCGCGATGAGGGGGCTGCCGTCGTGCACCTCCGCCGTGCCGCGCGCGCTCAGAAGCGCGTTGAGCGCGTCGGACGCGCCTACACCCGTGTGCTCGAGGCGCTTGATCTCGCGGCGCACTGCGTCATATTTATCATTGACTTTTTGCAGCGTTTCATCGCTGACAAGGCCAAGCTCATGGCCGATGGGCGCAAGGCGCTCGTCGGCGTTGTCCTGCCGCAGGATGAGGCGGTACTCGCTGCGGCTCGTCATCATGCGATAGGGCTCGTTCGTTCCCTTGGTCACAAGGTCGTCGATGAGCGTGCCGATGTAGGCCTGCTCGCGGCCTAAAATGAACGGCGTCTCGCCCTTCAGTTTGCGCGCGGCGTTCACACCCGCGACGAAGCCCTGCACCGCCGCCTCCTCGTAGCCCGACGAGCCGTTGAACTGTCCCGCGCCGTACAGGCCCGAAATGTGCTTGTATTCAAGCGTCGGATAGAGCGCGGTCGGGTCGATGCAGTCATATTCGATGGCGTAGGCCGGACGCATGATCTCCGCGTGCTCAAGGCCCTTGACCGAGTGCAGCATTTCAATCTGCACCTCCTCGGGCATGGAAGAGGAAAAGCCCTGAATGTAGAGTTCTTCTGTATCGAGGCCCATGGGCTCGATGAAGAGCTGGTGGCGGGGCTTATCGGGAAAGCGGACGATCTTCGTCTCGATACTCGGGCAATAGCGCGGGCCGACGCCCTCGATGACGCCGGAGTAGATGGGACTGCGATCCAGATTCTCGCGGATGACGCGGTGCGTCTCCTCCGTGGTGTAAGTCAGGTAGCAGACCGCCTGATTTTCGGGTGGGTGTTCCGTCGAAAACGAGAACGGCAGCGGCGTTTTGTCGCCCGTCTGCACTTCCATCTGAGAAAAATCGACGCTGCGCGCGTTCACGCGCGGCGGCGTGCCGGTCTTGAAACGGCGCAGCGGCAGTCCGAGCTTTTTGAGCGCGTCCGCCAGCGTGAGCGAGGCGTGCATCCCGTCGGGGCCGCTCTCGCGCACACATTCGCCGACGATGGTGCGGCCATCCAAAAATGTGCCCGAGCAGAGGATGACAGCCCTGACCGCGTAAACGCCGCCTGTCTCGGTCACAACGGCGGACACGTGGCCGTCGGTGACGCGTAAGTCGACGATCTCCGCCTGACGCAGCAGCAGATTTTCCTGCGTTTCGAGCGTGTGCTTCATCACGCTCTGATAGCGCCGCCGGTCGGCCTGCGCGCGCAGCGACCAGACCGCGGGGCCCTTGCCGCGGTTGAGCATGCGGTACTGGATGCAGGCTTTATCCGCGGCCTTTGCCATCTCGCCGCCGAGGGCGTCGAGCTCGCGCACGAGATGGCCCTTGCCCGTGCCGCCGATGGCGGGGTTGCAGGGCATGTTGCCCACGGCGTCTAAGTTGATGGTAAAGCACACCGTTTTCATGCCGAGGCGCGCACAGGCAAGAGATGCCTCGATGCCCGCGTGTCCCGCGCCGATGACGGCGACATCGTAGCTTCCGGCAGAAAATTCACGCATAGCCTCAGCCCCTTTCCAGTGTGATGACCGCCACCTGCGGCCTGTTCAGAATGCGCGGGATGACGCGCGGCGAGTTTCCGAGCCCGCGGTTGACGAAGACGGATGCGCCGTTGTCTGAATAAAAGCCCGCCGTGTGCGTGGGGAAGAGGTTCCTCTGCGTGCCGAACACCCCGCCTACGAACGGAAATCTCCAGATGCCGCCGTGGCCGTGACCGGAGAGCGTCAGGTCTGCGCCGAGGAGACTGTATTCGCCCGCAAAGCGGTCGTTTCGGTGCGCGAGCAGCATCCAGAAGGGGTCGCCGCAGGCGGCGTAGACCTCCTGCGCAAGCTCGTACGGCGTTTCCTGATCGGCGTAGCCGTTCGGATCGTCGATGCCTGCGAGGACGATACTGTCGCCATTTCGCAGCAGTGGTACGAATTCGTTCGAGAGCACCGTCACGCCGCTCTCCCGCAGCGTGCGCTTGATCTCCTCCACGACCTTTGTGCCGTGGCCCCACTCGTGGTTGCCCGTGACGTAATACGTCGGCGCGATGGCAGAGAGCGCTGCACCGACCTCGCCGGCGTAGACGGTCGGGTTCTCAGTCTTGCGGTCGACCAGGTCGCCCGTCACGAAGATATACTCCGGCTGCGCGGCCTTGACCGCGCGATATAAGCGTTCGTTATCCTTGCCGAAGTATTTGCCATGCAGATCGCTGAGCTGCACGATGCGGCAGCCGTCAAAGCCCGCAGGCAGCTCAGCAGATGTGAATGTCGCTTCGTCGGTCTCGATGCTGCGGTTGCCCCAGTAGAGGTAAATGCCGAACAGCACGATCAAAATGAGTAGGTTGCGCCAGAAATGATGTTTTTTTCTTTGTCTCGCCATGGGAACTCCAATCTATAAGAAAGCAATAAAAGTCAAAGCGACGCGCCGCTTTTTCGACAGTTTTAAGGGGCGGCTTTTGCCGCCCCTTATTGTAGCACATTGCCCTGCCTTGAAACAAGAAATTTTATTCCGCGCTCTTGAGGCTCTCGACCATGTCGATCTTCTTCATCCTGAAGTGCGCAAGCACGTTGACAAGCAGCGAGAACAGCGCCGTCAGGATCGCCGCGTACACGTAGGCCGACGGCGCGGTCTGCCGCCCGAACATCATGAGGTCAATTTCCGTCGAGCGCACAAGGTAAATGTGCAGCCAGTGGCCCATAAAGCAGCCGAGCAGGATGCCGAACAGCGTGAGCACGATGTTCTCGCGATACACATAGGCCGAGACCTCGCCGTCGTAAAAGCCCAGCAGCTTGATGGTGGCAAGCTCGCGCTGGCGCTCAGTGATGTTGATGTTCGAAAGGTTAAAGAGCACGACCATCGCCAGCGCCGCCGCTGCCAAAATGATGATGACCACAACGAAGTCCACGCGCTCCATGCTGTGCATGTAGGTATCCTGCGTGTCGCGCATGCGCGAGGTCGTCGCCACGCCGCTCATGTCGAGCAGCTTTTCAAAAATGGCGTTGCAGGTGTCGGTATCGTCGCTCGTGAAGTTCAGAAGGTAGGCGTTCGGCTCGCCGTCGGCGTGGAGCGCATTTTCATAGTAGCCGGGCGTCATATAGATGAAGTGGCCCGTATAGTGCTCGTAGATGCCCGCGACCGTCACATCGCCGCGCACGTCGCCGTCGAGGAAGAAGGTGTCGCCCACCGAGACCTTCAAAAGCTCGGAGAGCTTCTGGTCGATGTATACGCCCTCATCGCCCATTGTGATGGGATCTCCGCTCTTGTAGCCGAAAAGGTCCACGACCTTGCCGATCTCGTCGGAGGCAATCACCTCGACATAGGCGGTGGTTGAATAGGAGGGGGTGACCACCGTGGCGGACGAGGCCGCACAGGGGATGTAGTTCACAACGCGGGAGTCGCCTGCAAGGAAGTCCTCCACCGCCGCGCGCTCCTCGGGCAGGGCGTTGTCGGCAAGCGTCACCTGTGCCGAGTAGTGGAACAGCTCGTCATACTGGCGCGACATCGTAAAGAGCAGGGAAGACCTCATGCCAAAGCCCGCGATGATGAGCGCCGTGCAGCCGCCGATGCCGATGACCGTCATCCAGAAGCGCTTCTGGTAGCGGAAAAGATTGCGCGCCGTGACCTTGTGGATGAACGACATACGTCTCCACAGGGGCTTGATATACTCAAGGAACACACGCTTGCCCGCCTTCGGCGTGCGAGGGCGCATCAGGCTCGCAGGCGTTTCGCGCAGCGTGGCAAGGCAGGCCCAGAGCGTCGCGACTGTCGTGCACGCGACCGCCGCGAGCACGGAAAAGAGCGAAATATCCGTGTAGGCGTGCAGCTCGATATCCGGCATCTGATACATGATCTGATAGGCCGTGAAGATCATCTTCGGGAACAGGATATAGCCGATGACAAGGCCCAGAACGCCGCCGACAAGGCTCGGCAGCAGCCCGTAGCCGATGTACTTCCATGAGATCGAAAGGCGGCTGTAACCGAGCGCCTTGAGCGCGCCGATCTGCACGCGCTGCTCTTCGACCATGCGCGTCATCGTCGTCAGGCACACGAGCGCCGCGACGAGGAAAAAGATGATCGGCAGCACGCTCGCGAGGTTCGCCATACGGTCGGCGTCCTGGCCGAAGCCCGTGTAGCCGGGGTTGTAGCTGCGGCTGAAGATGTACCACTCGCAGCTGTCGATATCCGCGACCTTGCGGCGCGCGTCGGTGATCTTCTCCTGCGCGTCGACGATCTTCTCGTCGGCCTCCGCCTTGCCGTCCGCGTATTCACGAAGGCCCTTGCGGTAGTCGCGCTCGCCGTCCGTCAGTTCGGTGTAGGCGTCCGAGAGCTCCTTGACGCCGTCGGCGTACTGCTCTTCGCCGTCGTAGTAGTCCTTCCAGCCGTCGTCGAGCTTTTTGCGCGCGTCGGCAAGCTCCTGCTTCGCGTCGGCGAGCTGCACAGCGGCATCGTCAAGCTGCGCTTTTGCGTCGTCGAGCTCTCTTTTCGCCTCGCGCAGCTCCTTTCTGCCCGCGTCGAGCTCGGCCTCGCCCGCGTAATACTCATCCCAGCCGTCGTCCAGCTCGCGCTTGCTCGCGGCAAGGCTGCTGGCGCTGATGCTGTTTAACTGCGCGATGCTTTCCTCGTCCGGAAGCTGCGCAGCGATGGCGTCGCGCTGCTGCTGATAGCCCGCCCGCTTCATCGTCAACTCCGCTTTTTTTTGCTCAAGCAGCAGCTTTTGCTCTTCATCGACCATTTCCGGCGGAAGCTGACTCATTTCATTCAGCGTCCGGTCAATCTCGTCAATTGCCGCGTCAAGCTGTGCGATTCCCGCGTCAAGACGCTTCAGCCCCGCCTGTGCCTCCGCAATCTGTGCGCGCATATTGTTGAGCGCGCCGTCCGTCGCGGCGATGGCCGCGCTGTCGCCGCGGCCGAGGTCTTCGAGCAGCTTCTCGGGCGCGCCCCCGTAGGGCGAGCCCGAACCCGCAAGCGCGTCCGTCACGGTCTTGGCGAGCGAGTTGAGCTGACGCTCGCCGCTTTCCAGTTGTCTCCGTCCCGCGGCAAGCTCCCTTTCGCCGCTCTCGAGCTCCTTGACGCCGTCCTCGTACTGGGCAAGGCCGTCTTCATACTCTGCCCTGCCCTTTTCGTACTCGTCCAGCGCGTCTTCGTACTCCTCCATACCGTTGAGGTATTGCATTTCGCCGTCGTCGAGCTCGATCTTTGCATCGTCCAGCTCGACGCGCGCGTCCTTGAGCTCCTGCTGGCCGTCGTAGTAATCCTTCCAGCCGTCGTCGAGCTTCCTGCGCGCATCATTTAGTTCTTTCTGCGCGTCGCCGAGCTTTTCGTCGGCCTCGGCCTTCGCGTCGTCCAGTTCCTTTTGCGCATCGTCGAGCTTTTCCGTCGCCTCATCGACGAGATCATCGTGCCGCAGCTGCGCGCGCGCGTCGCCGAACGGCTCCAGCTCGTCGATGACGGCGTCGATATCGTCGTCATAGTCGCTGTAAAACGCGGTCATCTCCGCCGCGCCGGAAACGCGCACATAGGCCGCCGTGTAGTAGTCGAGCGTGAACGCCTCGCGCGGCAGGTACAGATACGCCTTGACCGTGCCGCTGCCGAGCGTCGACGTGCCGCGCTCCACCGCGAGGTACACCGGCGAGCGCACCGTGCCGACAACGGTATACGTGTCCTGTGCGAGCGCGTCGGAGAGATCGTCCCCCAGCGTGAGGGTGATCGTATCACCGATGGAAATGCTCATCAGTGAGAGCATATTTTCCTCCACCACGCACTCGTCCGCGCGCTCGGGCATGCGCCCGTCGCGCAGCAGCACCTCGTTGATGCCGCGGCCCGTGAGGGAGAGGACCTTGACCACCGCGTCGAGCGAGTCGGACGAGGCGAACGCGTCGATGACGTACTCGCCCTCGGCGTCCTCGACCTTGTCCTGTGCTCGAAGAGAGGTAATGTCGTCGTCGGTCAGGCCGAGCGTTGAAAGCACTTGAATGTCCGCCAAGTGCAGGGAATCGAGATAATCGTCGCCCGTGCGCTTCATGTCCGGCGCGGTCGCCTTGAGACCGGAGAGAAACGCCACCGATAGCGCGACCAGGATCATAATGGAGAAAAAGCGGCTGCGCGTGTGTTTGATCTCGCGCCAGAAGTCCTTCTGCATGGCGTTTTTCATCGCGCCGCCCCCTTTCGTTCCGATTTCTTCGTTACCATTCGATCAGTTCCACGCTGGTCGGATGCTCATTGCACTGCATGCTCTCCACCGTGCCGTTTTTGATGTGGATGACGCGGTCGGCCATCGGCGTGATGGCGCTGTTGTGCGTGATGACCACGACCGTCACACCCTTTTGCCGGCAGGTGTCCTGCAAGAGCTTGAGGATCTGCTTGCCGGTCACATAGTCGAGCGCGCCGGTCGGCTCGTCGCAGAGCAGGAGCTTCGGATTTTTCGCCAGCGCGCGGGCGATGGCGACGCGCTGCTGCTCGCCGCCGGAGAGCTGACCGGGGAAGTTGTTCGCGCGCGCGGACAGGCCGACTTCGTTCAAGACCGTCGCCGCGTCGAGCGGGTCTTTACAGATCTGCGCCGCAAGCTCGACGTTTTCAAGCGCCGTCAGGTTGCCGACGAGGTTATAGAACTGGAAGACAAAGCCGATGTCGTGGCGGCGATAGGTCGTGAGCTGGCGGGCGTTGAAGCCGCTCACGCGCGTCCCGTCGACCGTGATGGTGCCGCCCGAGCAGGCGTCCATGCCGCCGAGCATGTTGAGTACCGTCGTCTTGCCCGCGCCGGACGGGCCGACAATGACGCAGAATTCACCCTTTTCGATCGTAAAGCTGATGTGGTCCACCGCGCGAATTTCGATCTCTCCGCTGTGGTAGACCTTGGAAACATCCTCAAATGTGACGAAAGCCGCCATAGTCCGACTCCTCCGCTTTAAATATCATTTCTATTTTATTATAAGTGGAAAATAACGGAAATGCAAGTGTAGATATAGCAACTTGCATGAAAAAGTCGCTAATTTTTTAGGCAAAACCATGAGAGCTGACGATTGAAATTTGCCTTTTCCGCGCTTATAATACAAACTGAAGTAAATGAGAGAAAGGAGCGTGAAAACGAATATGTTTGAGAACTTCATCAAGCAGGATGTTGACGACATGATCTTCGGCAGCACCAAGCAGATCATCAGCGAACGCTGAGATCCGTTGTATCGACCACGCGAAAGCGTGGCTTTTTTGTTTTTATCGCCGGAAAGGCGAAAAAGGGCCGCTTCCACGGGAATTTTCGTCCCGAGAGGCGGATTTTTCTTGCCTTTGCACGGTGTGTGTGATATACTTTTTCGGCTAATGAAGGATAAAAGTAAGGAGAGAGAACGCCATGGCTGTGATCGAATACGATTCCTACAAGCAGAAGCTGCTTGCGATGGACGAAACATTTGAAAACCTCTTCAAGGCGCTGGAGATCGAGCAGGCCCGTCAGGAGCTGAACCGCCTCGAGCTCGAGGCGCACGAGGACGGCTTCTGGAACGATCTGGAGCGCTCGCAGAAAAACCAGATGCGCTCCAAGCAGCTGCAAAATAAAATTCACCGCTACGAAAAGCTTGTTTCCACGCGCGACGATCTGCTCGCGCTGATCGACATGGGAACGGAGATGGACGACGCGAGCCTGCTGCCAGAGCTCGAAGAGGGCTACAGTAAGCTCGAAGCCGATGTGGAGCAGGCGCGACTCACGACGCTCCTTTCCGGCGAATACGACAACTGCAACGCGATTTTGACGTTCCACGCCGGCGCGGGCGGCACCGAGGCGCAGGACTGGGCGCAGATGCTCTACCGCATGTATATGCAGTGGGCGAACAAGCACGGCTTTGAATTCGAGATGCTCGACTATCTCGACGGCGATGAAGCCGGTCTCAAGAGCGCGACGGTCATGGTCAAGGGTGAGAACGCCTACGGCTACTTAAAGGGCGAAAACGGCGTGCACCGCTTAGTGCGCGTTTCCCCGTTCGACGCGAACGCCCGCCGCCAGACGAGCTTTGCAGCCCTCGAGGTCATGCCCGAGCTGCCCGACGACATTGAGGTCGAAATTCGTCCCGAGGATATTGAAATGCAGGTCTACCGCGCGTCCGGCGCCGGCGGCCAGCACGTCAACAAGACGAGCTCCGCCGTTCGACTCATTCACAAGCCCACGGGCATCGTCACCGCCTGCCAGACGCAGCGCTCGCAGTTCCAGAACCGAGACTACGCCATGCAGATGCTCAAATCCAAGCTCATGGAGCTCAAAATTCAGCAGCACGCGGAGAAGATCTCCGACATCAAGGGCGTGCAGCTCAAGATCGAATGGGGCAGCCAGATCCGCTCCTACGTCTTCATGCCCTACCAGCTTGTCAAGGACACGCGCACCGACTACGAGACCGGCAACATCCAGTCCGTCATGGACGGCGACCTCGACGGCTTCATCAACGCGTATCTGACGAAGTCCGCGAACGGCGAACTGAAGAAATAATTCAAAAATGTGCGGAGCACATTTTTGAGAGGGGCTTGCAGAGTGCTGTGCTCACTCGCATTGCTCGCACACTTGCACTCTGTAAAGTATTTTTTGTCACGCACAGGTCGCGACAAAAAATGATCAAACTTTGATTCCGGCGCTGCGGCGCCGGAATTTTATATGTCGGAACGAAAAAGTTAAACAGGGAGGAAACATGGCAGAAAACACCAGAGAAAACAAGATGGGCACGATGCCCATCGGCAAGCTGCTCGCCAATATGGCGGGGCCGGTGATGATATCGATGCTCTTTCAAGCGCTCTACAACATTGTCGACAGCGTGTTCGTCGCGCGGCTCAGTCAGGACGCAATGAACGCCGTATCGCTCGCTTTCCCGCTGCAAACGCTGTGCATCGCGTTCGCCGTGGGCACGGGCGTCGGTATGAACGCGCTGCTCGCGCGTTCGCTGGGTGAAAAGAACATGCAGGCGGTCGACCGCGCCGCGGGCACGGGACTTTTCCTGACGCTCTGCACCGCCGCCGTCTTTGCTGTCCTCGGCTTTTCGCTCGCCACGCCGTTTTTCCGCTTTCAGACGGAGAATGCGCAGATCATCGCCTACGGCCGTGATTATGTGATGATCTGCATCGGCGGCTCGCTCGGACTGTTCCTGCAAATTTACGGCGAGCGCCTGCTCCAGTCCACGGGGCGGACGGACCTTTCGATGATCTCGCAGATCGCGGGCGCGGTGTGCAACATCGTGCTCGACCCGATTTTGATTTTCGGCCTTCTGGGCTTTCCCCGCATGGAGGTCGCGGGCGCGGCGGTCGCCACGATCGTCGGCCAGTTCGTCGGCGCGGGCCTCGGCCTTTTCCTGAACCTCAAGAAAAATCCCGAGGTGCAGATCCACCTCAAGGACATCCGTCCCCACCGCGCGACGGTGGCGGACATCTACGCCATCGGCATCCCGTCAATCATCATGCAGTCCATCGGCTCGGTGATGACGTTCGGCATGAACAAAATTCTCATCTCGTTCACCGAGGCGGCGACAGCGGTGTTCGGTGCTTACTTTAAGCTCCAGAGCTTCATTTTCATGCCGTGCTTCGGCCTCAACAACGCGATGGTGCCCATCGTGTCGTACAACTTCGGCGCGCAGAAATTCGACCGCGTGCGCAAGACCGTCCGCCTGACAGTCTTCACGGCCATCGGCATCATGTGCGTCGGCTGTGCGCTCTTTGAGTGCATCCCCGAAACGCTGCTGGGGATGTTCTCGCCGACGGACGAAATGCTCTCTATCGGCAGGGTCGCTCTGCGCATCATCGGCGTACATTTCCCGCTCGCGGGCTTCAGCATCATCGCGGGCAGCGCGTGTCAGGCGCTCGGCAAGCCCATCTATGCGCTCATCAATTCCGTCTGCCGCCAGATCGTCGTGCTGCTGCCGGCGGCGTATCTGCTCTCGCTCACGGGGCGGCTCGAGCTTGTGTGGCTTGCCTTCCCGATCGCGGAAGTCGTGAGCGTCATCCTGAACGCCACGTTCCTGCGGCTCACGTACCGCGCCTCGCTCGAGAGAAAATAATTCTGCCTGCGCGCAGACGCAGATCGGGGAGAGTCTCTTATTATAGAAGAGGCTCTCCCCTTTTATAAACGTTCCGCACGGCGGTTCAAATTTTTTCTTTTGACAGACCGCACAGACGCGGGTAAAATACATTTGATAAGCTACACTTGATAAATTGTTTTCGCAGGAGAACCTATGAAAAGACAACTTGCAGCGCTGCTGCTGACGATTTTTGCCCTGTCCCTCACTGCCTGCGGCGAAACGGCTGCCGAGAGCGAGACGCGCACGGTGTACGCGATGGACACGGTGATGAACCTGACGGTTTACGGCGAGAACGCCGCTGCCGCGCTGGAGAGCGCGGAAAAGGAACTGCACACGTTGGACGAAGCCGTCCTCTCGCGCACGGCGGAGGGCAGTGAGCTCTATGCGCTCAACACGTCGAACGGCGAAACGGTTGAATACGGCGCGGACGATATCTTACCCGCGCTGATCGAAACGGCGCTGACGATCTCAGACGCGACGGACGGCGCGTTCGACCCGACGCTCGCCCCTGTGCTCGACGCGTGGGGCTTTACGAAGGATGAGCACCGCGTGCCGTCCGCAGACGAGCTCAAAGAATTGCTGAGTCATACGGGCTGCGGCAAGGTCGCGCTCGAAAAAACGGCGGACGGCTGGACGGTCACGCTTTTGGACGGCGCACAGCTCGACCTCGGCGGCATCGCCAAGGGCTACGCGGCGGATCTTCTGCGCGCGCAGCTTGAAAAGGAGGGCGTCACGTCCGCGACACTCGACCTCGGCGGTGATGTGTTCGTCATGGGGCGAAAGACCGACGGCAGCGATTGGCGCATCGCCGTCAAGGACCCTGCGGACACGGAAAGCTACCTTGGCATCGTATCGGCGGCGGATAAGTTCATCGTGACCTCCGGTGTGTACGAGCGCTATTTTGAAGAAAACGGCGTGCGCTATCACCATATCCTCGACCCCAAGACCGGCAGCCCCGCCGAAAGCGGGCTCGTCAGCGTGACCGTGCTGTGCGAGAACGGCGCGTGGGCGGACGCGCTCTCGACGGCGTGCTTCGTCCTTGGCCCCGACGGCGCGCTTGCGCTGCGCGACGATCTTGCCGACCAGGGGACGGATTTTGAGCTCATTTTAGTCACCGACGATGGCCGCGTGCTTTACACCGACGGCCTTGCCGATGCCTTCACGCCGAACGACGAAAGCGGGTACACGTATGAAGCGCTCGCCTAAGCTGAAGCCGACGAAGTGGGACGCGCTCGTTGTGCTCGCGGTGCTGCTGCTCGCGCTCGGACTTGGCGCAAGGCCGTATTTCGCGGCGAAATCGGCGGGCGAGCTGACGGTCAGCATTAGTGTTGACGGCGAGACCGTTGAGCGCTGCGCGCTCAGCACCTACGAAGGCGGCACTTACAAAAGCCGCGGCTATACGCTCACTGTGGAGGTGGCAGACGGCGCGGTATACGTCGCCTCGAGCGACTGCCCGAATCAGGACTGTGTGCACTCCGGCGCGATCTCGCGCGCGGGGCAGAGCATCGTCTGCCTTCCCGCCCGTGTGGCCGTCACGCTCGAGGGCGCGGCGTCCGACTACGATCTGATCGCGGGGTGAGCGCATGAGGATCAAAACAAGAGAGCTGACGCTCTGCGCGGTGCTCGCGGCGCTCGCGCTTGCGTTGTCCTACATGGAGTCGTTTTTTCCGCTCGCGCTCATTGTGCCGCTGCCGGGCGTCAAGCTCGGCCTTGCCAATATCGTCACGCTCTACGCGCTCTATGCCCTCGGCTTTCCGAGCGCGCTCGCCATATTGTTTGTGCGCTGCACGCTCGGCGCGCTGTTTGCGGGGAATGCCTCGGCGCTTTTATTCTCACTGCTCGGCGGGCTGTCGGCGCTTTTGGTGATGGCGCTTTTGAGCGGGGCGAAAAAGCTCAGCATTTTCGGCGTCTCGATCGCGGGCGCGGCGGCGCACAACTGCGGGCAGGTCTGCGCCGCGCTCATCACGCTCGGCTCGACCGCGCCGCTCTACTATCTGCCGTTTTTGCTGCTGGTGTCGCTCTTCACGGGCGCGCTCAGCGGCCTGGTCACTGCATTCTTGTTCCGCGCGGTGGCGCACACGCCCTACGGAACGAAGGGAGAGAATCAACATGGATAAAAAGGACGAGATCATTCTCCAACAGCTCGACGTCATCCGCACGATGACGCAGAACAACCTGAATCGCATGGGCAGCGACTTCTGGGGCGCGCCGCTGACGCCGGACGCGCCGAAATCCGCCGTCCCGAAGGAAGTTGCGCCCAAAGCAAACGCGCCGAAGAGCGCGGACGAGAAAAAGGAAGAGGAAGCGCCGCTTCCCCCGCCCGAGAAGATCGAGGACCTTAAAAAAGAACTCGACACCTACATCGGCCTTGGCGAGGTCAAGCGCGAGGTGAATAACCTCATCAACATGGCGACCGTCTTCAAGCGGCGCGAGGAGGCGGGACTGCCGAATGCGGACTTCTCGCTCCACATGGTCTTCACCGGCAACCCCGGTACAGGTAAGACGATGATCGCGCGTTTGATGGCGCGTGTCTACCGCTCACTCGGGATCCTTTCCAAGGGTCAGCTTGTCGAGGTTGACCGCAGCGGGCTCGTCGCGGGCTACGTCGGTCAGACGGCCATCAAGACGAGCAAGGTCATCGAAAAGGCGCTCGGCGGCGTGCTGTTCATCGACGAGGCCTACGCACTCAACGGCAAGGGCGACAACGACTTCGGCCAGGAGGCCATCGATACGCTGCTCAAGGCGATGGAGGACCACCGCGACGACCTTGTGGTCATCGTGGCGGGCTATGACGGCCTGATGGAGAAATTCATCCACTCGAACCCCGGCCTTGAGTCCCGCTTCAACCGCTACCTGCACTTTGACGACTACACGCTCGACGAGATGCTCGAGATTTTCAAAATGCAGTGCCGCAAGTCGCTCTACACCCTCTCTCCCGACGCCGAGCAGGACGTCAAGGACTTCATCTACGATGAGAACGCCGACGGTGTGACGTTCGGCAACGCGCGCGGCGTGCGCAACCTCTTCGAGCAGATCTTGACCGCGCAGGCCAACCGCCTCGCGAAGATGGAGAGCTTTACAAAGGATGATTTGATGACCCTCACGCGCGACGATGTCCTCCACGCCCGCGGCATGGAAGACAACACGACCGTCGCCGAGCTCGAAGCAAAAGCAGCAGAAAAAAAGGACGAATAAAAAAGGAAGGACGCGCAGCGTCCTTCCTTTTTTATTTCGTTGTTACGCTTCCTTGGCGGCGGGCTCTTCCTTCGGCTTATCCTTGGGGACGACGCGCTTTTCAGGCGTCACGCGGCCCTCGTCCACCGCGACCATGTGCTCAAGCAGGCGGACGACCATGTTGGAGTAGCCCCATTCGTTGTCGTACCACGCGATCAGCTTGACGAAGTCGTTGTCGAGCATGATGCCGGCGGTCTCGTCGAAGATGCAGGGGCAGGAATTGCCAATCAGGTCCGTGGAGACGACCTGGTCCGCGGTGTAGCCAATGATGCCCTTCATATAGGTTTCGCTGGCGTGGCGGATGGCGTAGCAGATATCGGCGTAGGTGGTCTTGACCTTGAGGTGGGCGGTCAGGTCAACGACGGAGACGTCCGCCGTGGGGACGCGGAAGCTCATGCCGGTCATCTTGCCGTAGAGCTCGGGGATGACGCGGCCGACGGCCTTGGCGGCACCCGTGGAGGAGGGGATGATGTTGTTGAGGATGGAGCGGCCGGTGCGCCAATCGCTGCCGCCGCGGGAGTCGACGGCCTTCTGCTTGGCGGTGGCGGCGTGGATGGTGGACATGAGCGCCTGCTCAATGCCGAACTCGTCGTTGACGACCTTGGCAAGGGGCGCTAAACAGTTGGTGGTGCACGAGGCGTTGGAGACGACCTTCATGTCGGAATGGAGCAGCATGTGGTTCACGCCCATGACGAACGTGGGGGTGACCTCATCCTTGCCGGGCGCGGTCAGGATGACCTTCTTCGCGCCGCCCTTGAAGTGGCGGGAGGCCTTCTCGGTGGTGTTGTAAGCGCCGGTGGACTCGATGATGTACTCCGCGCCGCAGCTGGACCAGGGGATCATCGCCGCGTCGGACTCGCTGAAGACCTGAATGGTGTGACCGTTGACGATCAGGTTCTTGTCCTTGTGCTCCACCGTGCCGTTGAACTGACGGAACACGGAATCGTATTTGATCATATAGACCATGTAATCCAGATCCGCTTTGCGCAGGTTGATACCGCAGATGTCGAACTGCTCCGGATGCTCGATCATGATGCGCAGCACGACGCGGCCGATGCGGCCGAAGCCGTTGATGCCCACTTTGATAGCCATAATGATAATCCTCCACAGAAAATGTGATCGTATTGTTCGGAGCTCACGCCCCGTCATTGCAGATTCATTATATCATGAAGGATTTTTTTGTCTTCCCCTTTTCGGGAAAAAGGTAGCTGAACTTTGTTGCACAAATGTGTGCAAAACAGACAAAAACAGCGAAAAACATTTGTCTAACTTCTCCAAATATTCCATACATTTGAAACATTCGAAGCATCCGTTCGTGCAAAAAAATGCGCTTTATCGCACTAGAATGACAGCAAACTTGCAAAACGAAAACGGTCCTCTTTGAGGGCCGTTTTACTTCAGTCTAAATTCAGTGGAGGCGCATTTCGAGCCTCTGGCTCGAAACAGCCAATGTCCCCCACGTGCATTTCGTGCTCCGCACGAAACAACTAACGCACCCCCGCCGCGCATTTTGCGCCTCCGGCGCAAAACAGCGCCAAAAATGAAAAATAGAAGCAGAGACCCTCATCACGCACCAAAAAGCGTCGCAGACTTTGCCGCCCGCAGGCGGCAAATAATCTTAATCGTTTTTGGCGCGACATGCGCGTGCCAAAAAACTCTTCTCACGGAGCGGAGTGTGCGCGCCTGCGGCGCGTGCATGTAGCGCAGTGCAATCTCCTCAAAAAAAGAGGACGGCTTTCGCCGTCCTCTTTTTTTGAAGTGTTTACGCAAGCGCCGCGGTGATGATCGCCATGGAGTAGACCTCCTGGGCGTTGCAGCCGCGGGAGAGGTCGTTGATCGGCGCGTTCAGACCGAGCAGGATCGGGCCGTAAGCATCAAAAGAGCCGAGGCGCTGGGCGATCTTGTAGCCGATGTTGCCGGCGTTGATGTCGGGGAAGATAAAGGTATTGGCGTGGCCGCCGACCGCGTCGGTGATGTGCTTGGTCTTGGCGACAGCCGGAGAGACCGCCGCGTCGAACTGGAACTCGCCGCCGATCGGGGTGTCGGGCATGAGGGCCTTGGCTTTCTCGCAGGCATTGCGCATCTTGTCGACGTCCTCGCCCTTGCCGGAGCCGAGGGTGGAGTAGCTCAGGAAAGCGACCTTCGGGTCAACGCCGAAGATCTTGGCGCAGGAAACGGTCTCCTTGCAGATCTCGACGAGCTCGTCCTCGTTGGGCTTGATGTTGATGGCGCAGTCGGCCATGGCGAGCACTTCGTTCTCGCCGGAAGCGGCGGGACGGACCATGATGAAGCAGGAAGAGACGATCTTGTTGCCGGGCTTGGTCTTGATGAGCTGCAGCGCGGGACGGACCGTGTCGGCCGTGGAGTAGGTAGCGCCGCCGAGCAGGCAGTCGGCCTTGCCCATCTTGACGAGCATGGTGCCGAAGTAGTTGCTCTTCTTGAGCGCGGCGCGGCACTCGTCGGCGGTCATCTTGCCCTTGCGCAGCTCGACCATCTCGTCGACCATCTCGTCCATGCCGTCGTAATTCTCGGGGTCGATGATCTCGGCACCGCGGATGTTGAAGCCGATGTCCTCAGCGGCGGCGGCAATCTCATCGGGGTTGCCGACGAGCACGGGCTTTAAGAAATTACCGGACAGCAGACGGGCGCTCGCTTCGAGAATGCGGTGGTCGGTACCTTCGGTGAAAACGATCGTCTTGGGGCTCTTTTTCAGCGTGTTGATCAGTTGTGCAAACATGTTGATTCCTCCTGATATATGATGTGCCGGTCAAGCGGGCACAGATTTACGGATATAGTATACACCCACTTTTTCACCCTCTCAAGGAAAAATAACGCAAAATTCATGCAAAAGTTTACAAATTTTCCAAAATCTTACAATATATTAGCAGTATCATTTTCCCAAAAGGCTTGACGGAGCCTTGAAAACCAAGTATACTGGTCAATGGTTACAAATTGTAACTTTTATTTTTACTTGCATCCTCTAAGGAGTTTTGATATGTCAGAGCAAAAACGATCCACCCCGCAGCGCAGCGAGGCACCCACGCAGCGCCGCCGTTCGAATGCCTCGCCGCGAAGACGGCCGAGCAGGCGCGGCGGCATGCCGCAATGGCTGAGCGGCTGGCTCGAGCACATGGCGCTGTTTTTTTCCACGCTCGGTGCGCGCATCCGCCGCATCGGCCCACGCGCCCGCACCGTGATGCGCGAGAGCAGGGCGCGCAACTTCCCCGAATCCAACCGCTTTTTGGTGCAGGTCTTTCTCGTCATCGGCGGGATGTTCCCGATGTGGCACTCGCTGCTGCATGAAAGGGTGATGGCACACCGCCGCCAGCGCAGCCACGCTGCCGGCGAGCACGAGGACCGCTGGCGCAGGCAGGCGCGGCGCGTGAATCCGTTCTACTTTATCGGCGGCGCGGCTGTTGTGGCTGCGATCGCGCTGTTTTTCTCGTTCTACACGCTGGGAACGACCGTGGAGTATAACGGCAGCGTGGTCGACACCGTCGCGAGTGCCGCGCAGGCACGCAAGGCGGCCTCCAAGCTCGAGAGCATCACGACCGAGACGCTCGGCAAGTCCTACGAGATTGCAAAGGATGCCATCCATTATTCGACGGCTTTCGTCCTCCGCAGCGATGTGACGGATTCGACGACTTTCGAGCAGGACCTCGCCGACGAGCTCGGCCAGGTGACCTACGGCTACTCGCTCTATGTCGACGATGAGCTCATCGGCTCGACGCAGTACGCCGGCGCGCTGGACGAGCTGCTCAAGCAGATCAAGCAGGTCTACGCCTCGGCGGATACGCTGAGCGTCGACTTTGTCGAAAATGTCCGCATCGCGGAGGGCTACGTCCCGACCGACAGCGTGATGAACCTCGGCGAGATCGCCGAGATCCTGAATTCGACAAAGTCGGGCGAGGTGACCTACACCGTCGTCAAGGGCGACACCTGGGGCCAGATCGCCAACAACAACGGCATGACCGCCGCCGAGCTCGAAGCGCTGAACCCCGGCTACGACATCAACCGCATCCACATCGGCGATGCGCTGACGCTCTCGAACGCCGTGCCGTATCTGACCGTCAAGGTCACCGAGCGGCAGAACTATGTCGAGGACGTCAACTATGACGTGAACTACGTGAGCGATTCGTCCATGTATCAGGGCGACGAGCGCGTGATCTCCAAGGGCTCGTTCGGCAAGGCCGATATTGTGGCCGACGTCACCTATATCAACGGCGAGGAGCAGGAGCGCACGGTCATCTCGTCCGTCACGCTCTCCGACCCTGTGGCCGAGACGCGCGCCCGCGGCACGAAGGTCCGCCCGACCTGGTACCCCACCGGCAGCTTCCGCTGGCCGTGCTCGGGCCGCATCACGTCGTACTTTGGCTACCGCAGCACGGGTATCCGCGGCGCGACGAGCAACCACAAGGGCATCGACATCGCCTGCTCCTACGGCACGCCGATCTATGCCGCCGACGGCGGCCGCGTGACCTACGCGGGCTACAAGGGCGCGATGGGCTACGTCGTCATCATCGACCACAACAACGGCTATGTCACGTATTACGAGCACAACTCGTCGCTGCTCGTCTCCGCGGGACAGACGGTCTACAAGGGCCAGCAGGTTGCCAAAGCGGGCCGCAGCGGTGTCGCCAGCGGTGTCCACTGCCACTTCGGCATTCAGAGAAACGGCAGCTACGTCAACCCGCTCAACTATCTTAGCTAAAATCAAAGGGATCCCATCCGATGGATGGGATCCCTTTGATTTTAGGGGATCGCACTTCGCTTCGTGCCTTGCCGCCGTAGGCGGCTGCGACACGCGCGAAGCGAGAAGAATAAATCGCCACGCGCATGTCGCGGCGATTTATGATTAAAATTATTTCGCGTCTGCGGACGCGAAAGTCTGCGACGCTGGTGCCTGTTTTCTGCCCGTGGGGGCAGAAAATGCGGCGGGTGGGGGACGGAGGATGTTGCTTCTGGCCTGTTCGCTGCCGGAGGCAGCGAATGCGGCGGGTGTTGGATGCTGGCTTTTGCGCCGATTGGGGTGTGGGGGCCTGTTTGCCGCTGGTCGCGGCAAATGCGGCATGGGGATCATGAAAAGACCGCTGCGGCGTTTCGCAGCGGCCTTTTTTATCGTGTTTACTGTTCCGTCAGGACGCGGCGGACCTCGCCGGTGAAGTAGAGCGAGCCCCAGGAGCAGATGGCGTCATCCTCACCTGCAAGCGCTAAGGCGCGGCGGACGCCGTCGTCGGTATCCTTGGCGGGGACGGCCTGCACGCCCTGTGCGTTCAGCCACGCGGCGAGCTCGTTTTCATCGAGTGCGCGGGCAGAAGGCGGCGTGATGACGACGAACGCCTTGGCGAGCGGGAGCGCGCGGCGCAGCATTTGCTGCCAGTCCTTGTCGCGAAGCACCCCTGTGAGGAAGATGAGTTTTTTGTCGCCGTAGAGCGCGGCGAGCGAATCCATCAGCGCGTCGACGCACTGGGGATTGTGCGCGCCGTCAACGATGAAGTCCGGCCCGCGGCGCAGAAGCTCGAGCCGTCCGGGCCACTGGGCGTGGGAAAGGCCCTCATCAATGGCCTCGTCCGTGAGCTTGTCCCAGCCGCGCGAGCGCAGCGCGTTGCACACGTCGATGACCGTCAGCGCGTTCAAGAGCTGATACTCGCCGAGAAGCCGCAGGTGGTACGGCCCGCGGCCGCGGTATTTGAACTCTTGACCGTCGAGCGAGGACGAAATGCGCTCAAGCTTTTCCTGCGCGGTGATCGTGAGAGCCACGTCCTCCTGCGCGCACTTTTCGCGCGCGACGTTCTCCACGCCCTCGCTCTGGCCGAAGAGCACGGCGTGTGAGCCATGCTTGATGATGCCGCATTTCTCCGCGGCGATCTTCTCGACCGTGTCGCCGAGAATGGCCGTGTGCTCCAAGCCGATGTTCGCCACGACGCAGACCTCCGGCGCGGGGATGACGTTTGTCGAGTCCATGCGCCCGCCGAGGCCGACCTCGAGCGAGACGATGTCGCACTGCTCCTGCACGAAGTAGAGGAAGGCGATGGCCGTCATGATCTCAAAGCCCGTGGGCAGTTCGCTCATGCTCTCCGCCGCGTTCCGCACGGCGTTTGTGAGCGAAATGAGGGAGTTGTCGTCGATCTCTTCCCCGTTCACGCGCATGCGCTCGTGGAAGCGCAGCAGGTGCGGCGAGGTATAGAGCCCCGTGCGGTACCCCGCGCGCTGGAGCACGGAGGCGAGCATCGCGGCGGTAGAGCCCTTGCCGTTCGTGCCCGCGATGTGGACGAATTTGAGTTTCTTCTCGGGGTTGCCGAGCAGGCCCAGAAGCTCGCGCGAGCGCGCAAGGCCCGGCGCGCTCTGCTCCCAGTTGTCGAATTGCAGATATTTGAGGGTCTCCTCAATGGTTTGCAGGTCTTTCACATTGTTCACCTGTATTTCCTGTAGAATAAGGCAAAGGCGTCGGCCCTCGCCTGCGGGTTTTGATCTATCGGTCGATCTTGCGCAGCATGGCGGTGAATTCCTCGGGCAGCGAGCATGTGAGCGAGACAAGATCCTTCGTCCGCGGGTGGATAAATTGCAGCCCGACCGCGTGCAGGCATTGACCGGTTAGACCCGGCACGGCCTTTTTTGCGCCGTAGACCGTGTCGCCCAGGATCGGGTGGCCGAGGTAGGCCATGTGCACGCGAATTTGATGCGTGCGGCCCGTTTCGAGCCTGCACCGCACATGCGTGTAGCCGGGATAACGGGCGATGACCTCCCAGTGCGTTACCGCGCGGCGTCCACCCGGAACGACGGCCATGCGCTTGCGGTCGCGGCTGTCGCGCGCGATGGGCGCGTCGACCGTGCCGCTGTCCTCACGTAAGTTGCCGACCACGATACACTCATACGTGCGCGCGAGCGTGTGGTCGGCCAGCTGGGCGGAGAGGAACTGGTGCGCGTAGTCGTTTTTTGCCGCGATGATGAGCCCGCTTGTGTCGCGGTCGATGCGATGCACGATGCCGGGGCGCAGCGCGCCGCCGACGCCGGAGAGACTGTCGCCGCAGTGATACAAAAGGGCGTTCACGAGCGTCCCATCCGGATGGCCCGGCGCGGGATGGACGACGAGCCCGCTCGGCTTGTTGACGACGATGACGTCGTCGTCCTCGTAGACAACGTCCAGAGGGATGTCCTGCGGAACGGCGTCGATGGGCGCGGGCTCTTCGGGGGTGAATTCGATCTGCTCGTGTCCCGTGAGCTTGTAGCTCTTGTTCGGCGCTTTGCCGTTCACGAGGACACGCCCGTCCTCGACGGCTTTCGCCGCGGCGGAGCGGGTCAGGTCTTCAATTGCGCGGGCGAGGCAGGCGTCGAGCCGCGTACCGGCATCGGCTTCACTTGTTTGCAGCAGGATCGGTTCCATCGACCTTGTTCCCCCAGTTTTTCTCGTCGCTCTTGCTGTAAAAGGCAAGGTAGTAAATCAGCGCGCAGACCGTGCCGCACACGACGAACACATCCGCCACGTTGAAGACGGGAAAGTCCATGAACATCGTGTCCAGCATGTCGACGACGTACCCGAGGCGTACGCGGTCAATGAGATTGCCGATGCCGCCGCCGAGGATGATCGCAAGCGACCACTGGCCCAGCGGATGGCGCACGATCTTGACGAGCAGCCATGCGATGGCGCACATGCCCGCCGCCGTCAGCGCGATGAGCAGCCACCGTGCGCCCGAAAAGCTCGACCACGCCGCGCCGTAGTTGTGCACGCGCGTGAGCTGTAACAGCGGCGGCAGCAGCGGCTCCGATTCGCCGAGCGACATTGTGTTCACGACGAGGAATTTGACGGCCTGATCCGCCGCCACGCAGAAAACCGCCGCGAGGGCAAGGCAGACCGCCTTGCCCTTTGAGCGTCGGTAAAATGCAGCGTATAAAATCACCATCAGCGCCAGCGCGCCGAAAAAGATCCACAGGATCGGCCCTCCGATGCTGCCGGAGACGACGATCTGTGTCGTGCCGTCCGCGCCGCCGATCACGCCGATATCGTTCATTCGCTCTCCTCTTCTCCTGCGGGGGTGTTTTCCGCAGGCTCTTCGACCGCCGGTGCGGTCTTGGCGACCTCGACGATCAGAATATCGTCTGCCTGACGGAGCGCGGTGCGCTCAGCCTCAGGCAGCTCCATGGCGTCTGCTAAGTCATGTGCCGCTTCGGCCACGACGAGGTAGCTGACGTACTCGTCATTTTCCGCGTACACGGCCATGCCGCGCTCGTGCAGAAATTCCGCCGCCGCGGGCACATCCAGCGTGATGATGGCATAGCCGCCGCTTGCGTCGGCGGAGCGGTCGTCTGCGCCGTCTTCCGCGTCATAGGTGTCGAACGGGCTGGCGTCGGCCTGCACGCCCTCCTTCTGCACAGCGGAATAGCTGTAGGTAAAGTCCTCCGCCGTGTCGCCGGACGCAGCGGGCGCGCTCGCCGTGTCATTGCCGCTGGTGTTGCAGTCTGCGGCGCTGTCGCCGTTACTGCCCATCGCGGGCGCCAGCTTCCACGCCGCGGCCGTGACGACAAGCAGCGCAAAGCACGCGGCCAGCACGCGCGGCCATGCGCGGCGGTGGCGCGATCTCGCGCGCTTTTCCTCGTGCACCCGCTCGAGCACGCGCTCGGAAAAGCCCTCCGGCGCGTCGAGCTCGGGCGTTTCCTCGAACATCGTGTGCACGATCATCAGTTCCGAGAGATACTCCCGGCAGTTCTGGCAGTGCTCTACGTGCGAGAGCACCTCTTCCTTTTCGTTTTCGCTCAATTCTCCGTCCACAAAGGCAGAGAGCGCGGCGGCGTACTGTTCACAACATTTCATTTGGCGCTCATCTCCTCACGATTACATTCTGTAACTTTTGACGAAGCAATTTCAAAAAAGTTCCCGTTTCCGGATAAAAAGTTGCGCAAAAGTGATCGGCCCCTGCTGATGCGCGATTTGACCGTGCCCAGCTCGATCGACGCGCTTTCTGCGATCTCGGTGTAGCTCAGGCCTTCGATCTCGCGCAGGATGAGCACCTTTCGGTACTCCTCCGGCAAGGCGGAGAGGCCCTCCTGCAATAATTTCTGTGCCTCGCGGTGCTCGACCGTCTCCTGCGGCTGGGGCGAGGTGTCGACCGCGTCGACAAACAGCTCCTCGTCGTCGAGCGAGACGCTGCCGCTCTGTTTTTTTCGCCGCCGCAGCGTGTCGATGCAGGCGTTCGTCGCCAGACGGTAGATCCACGTCGAAAGCGATGACTCCTGTCGGAAGCGGTCGATCCCGCGCCAGAGCGCAAGAAAGGCATCCTGCGCGGCCTCCTCGGCGTCCTCACTGTTGCCGCACATGCGGAAGCACAGCGTATACACTTTTTTCTCATATTGGCGGATCAGCTCTTCGAAGGCGGCTTCATCCCGCTTTTGAAGGCGCGCAATGAGTTCCCGTTCGTTCATAGCTTTTTATCTGATCCTCAGCGCAGATCCCGCTTGATCGACGCGCTGAGCGCGTACAGCTCGGAAAGCGTTGAGAGCTGCACGATCTTCTCCTTATAATAATTCGCGTGGCTGATGCCCTTTAGGTACCAGCACAGGTGATGGCGCGCCTGTAACATGGCGACGCGCTCGTTTTGATACTGCGCGGAGAGTTCCACCTGACGCACGGCAGTGTCCCACCGCTCGGCAAACGGCGGCAGCGGCGGAATCTCGCGCCCTGAGAGCGCAGCGGCAGACTGCGCAAAGAGCCACGGGTTGCCGAAGCTCCCGCGGCCGATCATCGCCATGTCCGCGCCAGTAAATTTGAGGATGCGCACCGCGGCCTCGGGCGAAAAAACGTCGCCGTTGGCGATGACGGGGATGCTGACGGCCTGCTTGACGTCGCGGATCGTATTCCAGTCGGCCTCGCCGCCGTACATCTGCATGCGCGTGCGCCCGTGCACCGCGACGGCGCTGACGCCCACTTCTTCGAGCATTTTGGCGAGCTCGACGGCGTTGATGCTGCCCTTGTCCCAGCCGCGGCGCATCTTCGCCGTGACGGGGACCTTGACGGCGCGCACGACCGCCTCAGCGATGCGCGCGGCCTTTTCGGGATCTTTCATCAGCGCGCTGCCGTCGCCGTTTTTGACGACCTTGCCCACGGGGCAGCCCATGTTGATATCCAAGATGTCCGCGCCGGAAATTTCGATCGCCATCTGCGCGGCCTCGGCCATGCAGTTCACATCGCTGCCAAAGATCTGCGCGGCAAACGGCTTTTCGCTCGGAAACGGACGAAGCAGCTGTGCGGTCTTCGTGTCGTGGTAGCACAGCGCCTTGGCGCTCACAAGCTCCGTGACGGTGTAGCCCGCGCCTTTTTCGGAGCAGATCTGGCGGAATGCAGCATCCGTTACGCCCGCCATCGGCGCGAGCGCGAGCTTCGATTCAATTTTTACCATTCCGATCTGCATAGTCCGCCTCTTTTCGATAACAATACAAGTATAGTATAGCATAGCAAGGCCGACAAGTCAAAGGAACAAAACGCGGACGGAGAAGTTTTTTGCAAACAGGTGTTGACATCACGGCGGAGGTATGGTATATTATCTGTTGCCGATATCTGCCGGTGTGGTGGAATTGGTAGACACAGGGGACTTAAAATCCCCCGGTAGCAATACTGTACCGGTTCGAGTCCGGTCACCGGCACCAGTATTCCCTTAATTTCATATCGCGGAGTGGAGCAGTTGGTAGCTCGTCGGGCTCATAACCCGGAGGCCGTAGGTTCGAGTCCTGCCTCCGCAACCAGAAAAGTCCTGATTTCTTGCGAAATCAGGACTTTTTCCGTACTTTTGTGTCCAATAACTTGCTCGCTGTTTTTCCTGACCCAAACGCTGACCCCAACGGGAGCGGACAGCGGAAAGCACTATACCGCACCAGAGAGAATGTTACCCATTGTCTTTGCCGCTTCACGCTTGGCGGAGGTCGTTACATGAGCGTAGGTGTCCAGCGTGAAGCCTGCCGAAAAATGCCCCAGCATGCCAGATACGGTTTTGATATCCACACCGTTTTGCAAGGCCAGCGTTGCAAAGGTGTGGCGCAGGTCATGGAAACGCACCTTTGGCAGCCCTGCCCGCTTTAGAACGCGTTGCAGCATGTGCAGGACGCTGTCCGGGGACATGGGGCCTCCGGTGGGCGATGGGAATACCCATTCGCTGCTACCCGTTTTTCTTCTTTGCTGCATCAGAACGCTTATCGCGTCTGCCGACAGCGGCAAGGTGCGGTAGGCGTTTTTCGTTTTCAGCGGCATCTCAATGATCTTGCCGTCGATGCGCCCGATCTGCCGTTGAACCCGAAGGTCTCCTTTTTCCAAATCAATGTCTGACCATTTTAATCCGAGCAACTCGCCCCGCCGCAGGCCGGTGGTCAGGTCGATGTAGTACAGGGCGAACACGCCGCTGTCTTTTGCCTCGCGGAGGAAGGACGTCAGCTGCTCAACAGGAAGCGTCTGCATTTCCTTGCGCTCCGCCTTCGGCAGTGCGCAGCCGTCTGCCGGATTGTGGGCGATCAGCCGCTGCTCGACTGCCAGCTTCAGGGCAGAGGAAATGATTTGATGGATGTTGCGCACTGTTTTGGCGCTCAGTCCCTTGGGCTGCTTCTGTGCTTCGATTCGCTCTACCCGCCCTTCCGCCAACAATTTCTTGTAGAACTGTTGCAGATGCAGCGTCGTCAGATCATTCAACGGGATCTTACCGAGCTGCGGCTTGATGTGGTTTTCGATGTAGCCATGATAGGTCAGGTAGGTGGATGGGCGCATTTTGATTTTGGCATAGTTCTCGTACCATACTTCTAACCAGTTACCCACGGTGTAGGTCTTGGCCCGTCCGTAGTCGATTCCCACATTTTCCTCGATGGCTTTCTTCAACTTCTCCTTGACTTCCGCTTGCGTCTTTCCAAGGATATTTTTGATGATGGATTTCCCTGTTTCTGGATCGTGACCGACCGTGTACCGGCCCTCCCAGCGGCCATCCTTGCGTTTTCGGATATTTCCCTCGCCGTTTGCTCGTCTTTTCGGCATAAAATCAGCCCCTTTCGACAACGAACAATACCGTAACCAAGGGAACAAAGCTACCGGGAAACCGAACTGTTATCAGAAAGTTATCATTTGCCCCATCGGGGCTGTGCCACCTTATCTTTGGCTATTGCGGCGCAATTTCTGCGCTGCCGGAGCGTTCTCTTTAGTTACAGCGGTGCGATTTTTGAACGCTTGAAAGTCTCTTTTCATCGACTGCGGTGACTCAAAACATGCTTGCCCTGCACTGCCGATCTTGAGAGACGTGATTACCTCGATTTCCTTCCGAAACGGCCACAAGGCACCACCAAAATCCTTGGGACATCCGCGTTTGCGGGAACCAAGACGCCAGCCGCTCTGAAATCCCATTCAAAAGACGCCACAACCGCCTGCGCTGAAACCCCCGTCAACTGCCCGCACTGCGGGCAGAAGCGACCGGGCAGAGCGTCGGTTCCGATGCCAGCCCTTTATCCTGCTATAAATAAGATGCGATGAATCTTTAAATAATTATCCGTTTTC
>ERZ809407.1076-NODE-1076-length-26465-cov-40.748201_pt1 | contig 26465 bp, 28 predicted proteins | sample MGYA00520792_ERZ809407 | MGnify/ENA primary metagenome ERZ809407 (study PRJEB31576, sample SAMEA3212665) | Homo sapiens | biome: human-gut; feature: human gut; material: fecal | place: Sweden | collected 2012 ...
ATTGCTATGTTTCACTCAGAATGACCACACTGGTCAGACTGGATTCAAAATATGCCCCTTTTTAAAGTGGGCTCATTCTTTTCTTGTCGTATGACATAATTATCAGTTCGCAATCCGGCTAATCTTGCTCAGGCAACGTGCCGTCGCTCATCCGAAAAGCTGGTGCAAAATTCGAGTGGATTATCGGGACTCCCAAAAGTCGGATTCACACCACCGAGAATCCGCCCCAAGGAATCCGCCCTAGTTGAAGAGAAGAAATAAAACACTGATAATCAGTGTGGAAAATATTTTTGAAAATAATTTTAATCACAATATACTAATCTGTGGAATCCGCCCCAATAATCCGCCTTTGGAGCAGAATCCACCCAACAACGATACAATGGCAAATAACCCAAATAGTACAGAAAACGGCAAGCCAAAGCAGCCTGCTGACAACTCATTGCAGATAGAACTTGAAGCATTGAACGCCCACCATCTGCTGGTGATACATGACATGAACCTGCTGACCGATTTCTCCATGCCACAGGAATACGTTTATGACGGCAAGACTCTGAATTTTGAGATTGGACAAGGAATCGATAAGATAGAGGAAACGGACTTTGTGCCAGAGGTGGAGATGTCGGACGAGGTACTGAAGACTTTGGAGGCTGCTCACAACTTCTTCGACCAGCAGGATGTGTCGCTCGCAACCACCAAGATTGCCTTCATGGACGAATACGAGATGCCTATCTATCCTGACGAAGAGGGTTTCATGGGTACGAAGTGGTTTGAACTGGATTCGCTATTTGAGAGTGCCGTTTCGGGCCTGCTGAAGGTAGCAAGCATCGGGTCGATAAAGAAAGACGGTACGGAAGTGTATATCATTCCGCTGCATGATGGTGCTGATCTGGAGTCGAGAGCCAACCAACGGGCCTACATGAAGAACCTGATGTTCTGGGAGGGCATGATAAAGGGTGCTGCCGAAGGACCTCTGACCCGAAGGACGGTATCGCTGGCAAAGCGGAACAAGGGTAAGAACGCACCACAGAAGCGGAAGGATGGTCTCTATATCACCGGAACCGTAGAAAAGAACGGTGAGACGCACTACCAGACGGAGGCACAGTTTACCGTGGATGCCGAGAACCCACAGGAGGCGTACATAAAGGTGATGCAATCATTGTCAAAGACGCTGGAAGCATCCCTCGAATCGCTGAAGAAACAGATGGAAGAGGTTCAGCTGAAACGTGATGCAATTGACAAGATGGCTGAAATGGCAGCTAAGACTGGTAGTACTCTGGAAATTACTTTTGAAGACAATACATCAACAAAAGAGGATGACAAGTGATGAAGACGGAATTATTGTTCAAGGGTCGTGCTCTGCGTGACAGATTGAACAACATTTATGCGCTTCTGGATTGTTGTCTCAAGTATATCAGTCATGACGACTCGTTCGACCGTATGTGTCAAGCCGTCTACTCCGAGCTTGACCATCTGGGTGACAGCCTCCTGAAACTGGAAGAGAAATACGCTCAGGAACTGCCCGTGAGTGGTGACGAACCGCTCGAAGTGGAATGGGAAGTTGAGTTTGAGAGATTGGCTGGTTGCTCTGAGAAATTGCGATCGAGCGAGTTCTACAGAGATATGCCAAACTTCTCCGGAATACTTGCAGAAAAGTTGTTTGAAGTTGCAGAACAGATGAACCGCATTGCCGAGAAACTGATTCCCGAGGACAATGCGGAGATATACGTCAGCTATAGTGTGCGCGAGATGCAACACTACCACATGAATGGCTGGATGGGAGAATTGAGAAAGATACGAGGAGGGTCAAATGTTCATGGTGACAGTACGAACCGAGGTGAGTTGTACGTGAAGCAACGCAACCATTACCTGAAGAGGGTTTCCGATCTGACGGATGGTGTGGTGGACATGGATTCGGGCACCATCTATCAGGAACCATTGGGCAGACACCTCTGGGGATTCAAGCACAATATGGAGGGTACGCCTCAGCAGCACCTCGATATTCTGAAATCGGTGAAGGCTGCACAACATTTCGGTGTGCAAGCTCATCAGGAGATTGTCTTCCTGCCGAAGAAGGTGGTAGCACTAAGTGAAGAGGAGGAGGCAGCTCTGAACGAAGAGGAACGTATGCAACTGGAACTGCAACGCAAGCAGGAGCTGGTTGAGACACTTCGCCAGCGCAGGTTGCCCAATGTGGTGTTCCTTGTGTTCAAGTGCCAGAAGCACTTCGTGAAGGGGGTAACGCAGAAATGGCTGTCGGAACTCCTGGAGGCGATGATACTGGATGCAGAGATCTCAGAACAGTTCTGTACCAAGTTGGCTGACCAGAGCAAGAACAAGACGGTGTGCCAGCTGTTAGGTGAACTGAAGAAGCTGAACCTGATGGATGACAACGTGAATGGTGCGCAACTCGCCAAGGAACTCAACCTCTACGGCATTGCTGCCGATTCGGTGAAACGCTACATCCGTGAGGGCTTCCGTGGTGAAGAGGAGTCGCTCCATAACTTCATGGCAGATTACATCACTCGCGAGAAGGAAGAAGAGACGGCATCTGAGGAAGATGATCTGAAAGAAGCGTGACCTGTTACCTCGGTTTTGGCGGTGAAAGCCTCATAGAGGTGGCTGTCGCCACTACCTCAGAGATGAATATAAAATAATAAAATTAAATTCTAAAATATATAAGGTTCGCGCATACACACATACGAAAGGAAAATCATGCAAGAAACGGGGTAACGAGGTAACACCCTGGTAAAGAGCGTTACCTGTTACCCGTACCTTTGCATTGAAATGGTTTATGGTCTCAGGTCTGTGGAATAAGCGAATATTCCAATACTCTAAGAGGTAAAAAAGAGCTCGAATCACGATTATAAGGAATCCGGATTTCGGTTATAGGGAAAGTCGGAGAATGAGGCGAAAAAATGCGTAACTTTGCATCGTGATTCAGACGAGTCGAAACTTATGCCGGATAGGCGTCTTAAGTTAAGACAGACGTCAGTCATAAGTTAAGACCAAGCGAGGTCATAAGTTAAGACTAAAATCAGGACAAGGATATAAGGGTGGCTCTGAACCATGGTAAATGAGCAACTTTGAAGTTCTTGCACTCCTGATACGAACCTCCCGATGAGGCGTCTGAAGTACACAAGCATTTACTAACCATTTAACCTTAACCGAAACGAAATGATTAACTATTCTATCGCAATGCGTGGCGTGAACGCAAACCTCTTTGAGATCAATCAGGCTAAATCACGCATCAAGGCAGCACAGGCTGCCGGTAAGACTCCTAACAGTGCCGACACTGCCCTTGTGGCCAGCGAGGTGCAGAACGCTTTCGCGGTGGCGCAATACACCGATGTGATGACCATCGAGAAGTTCGCCCGCCATATTGCATCCCACGGGTGCGTATATTCGCGAGCCGACATCAGCGCCATCCTCTATATGGCTGTCGATTGCATGCGCGAGCAGCTCCTGGAGGGCAAGAAAATCCGTCTTGGCGACCTCGGTGATTTCTCCGTATCAATCTCCAGCAAGGGTGCAGAGACTGCCGACAAGTTCTCCGCTCAGAACATCACTGGCGTGAACGTGGTGTGGGATTGCGGACAGGAGTTTAAGAACCTCATCGCAGATGCCGAGTTCAACCTCGTTGCGAGCCGCAGCGCTCAGGCCGCAGTTCTCAAGGCCATCAAGGCCGGCCAGACCACCGTGGACCTCACCTCCCCCGACAACCCGTCTGACAGCCCTTCGGGCGGCGGCTCGGGTGGCTCTCAGACTCCTTCAGGTGGCGGCTCTGACTCGGGCAGCAGCGGCGGCAGCGCTTCAGGCGGCTCTTCGGGCGATGAAGACACCGGATTTGAGTAATTAAAAAGCGTTCCGCGCCCTACGGGTGCTCCCGGGCCACAAGTGGCCGTTCCATGTGCGCTTCGCACAGTTCCAGGCGCGCCAAAGGCGCTGTTCCATTCGCGCTAACGCGCGTTCCAGTAGCCTGCGGCTCTGGTGCGCCTGAAACCATCTGGAACTATCTGGAACCACTTGGAACTATCTGGAACCACCTGGAACGCGCGCAAGCGCATCTGGAACAGAGCCATAGGCTCCCTGGAACGCCCCATCGGGGCTCTTGGAACGCGCAAAGCGCCTTCGCCATGCGAATCTTCTACCTGACTTTTGCAATTAGCCTCCTGCTTATCATAGGGGGCTTCTTGCTTCCGCCAATGGGCATCATCGATGGCAGCGTCCTGACTGCCGTAGGCGAACTGCTGATGTTCGGTGTCCTTGCCCAACTGCCCGCCATTATCGATGCCGCCAAGAACGGCAAGAGCATCAAGCTGACCAAAGGAGATTCCTCGATTGAGGTATCATCCCCACAAGATTAATTCGAATCTTCTTCCCCAAGATTAAGACGATTTTTTCAATCTCTATCTGCAATCCCTTCGAATCCCACAAGGCTTCGAGGGGCTTGCTTGTTGCTATAACTCTTAGACTTTTTGACTTTTAGTCTTTATAAAAAACAAAAATCAATATGTACAAACATTTTTTCAAGCGGGTGATTGACTTCACCATCGCATTAGTCGCACTATTGGTCATCTGGCCGATACTGCTCATCATCTACATCTGGCTCACCATCGCCAACAAAGGTGCCGGAGCCCTGTTCTATCAGGAGCGCCCGGGCAAAGACGGCAAGATCTTCAAGGTCATCAAGTTCAAGACCATGACCGATGAGCGCGATGCCGAGGGCAAGCTCCTTCCCGATGCCGACCGCCTCACCAAGGTCGGCCGCTTCGTCCGCTCCACCTCGATCGATGAGCTCCCCCAGCTCATCAACGTCCTCAAGGGCGACATGGCACTCATCGGCCCTCGTCCGCTCCTGCCCCAATACCTCCCCTTGTATTCCAAGGAGCAGATGCGCAGACATGAGGTGCGCCCGGGTATCTCAGGATGGGCACAATGCCATGGCCGCAATGCCATCAGCTGGACGGAGAAGTTCAAACTCGATGTGTGGTATGTGGACCACTGCTCGCTCCTGACCGACCTGAAAGTGATTTTCATCACCATAAAGAAAGTGCTTGTGCGTGACGGCATTTCAGCCGAAGGTCAAGCCACAATGGAATTTTTTAACGGACATAACTGATGGCAAATGTGTATTTATTTGGAGCCAGTGGGCATGGGAAGGTCATCAAGGACATTCTGAATGCCAATGGCATAAAGGTGGAGGCCTTCGTGGATGACAACTTTCGGGTGAACGAATGTGCAGGCCGAAAGGTGCTTCATGATGCTGGGGGGCTGTCGCCCATGATTGTCAGCATTGGGGTAAACAGGATAAGAAGGATGATAGTGGATAGACTTGTTGCCAAGGCAAATGCAGAGGGGCATCTATTGGAGTTTGCCACTGCCATTCACCCTTCTGCTATCATCTCTCCTTCTGCAAAAATCGGTGAGGGATCTGTCGTAATGGCTGGAGCTGTAATCAATGCAGATGCTGTGATTGGCAAGCATTGCATAGTGAATACAGGCGCAACAGTTGACCATGACTGTGTGATTGGTGACTACTGCCACATTGCTCCGGGTGCTAATGTCAGTGGAGGAACTCACATAGGAGAAGGAACTTGGATAGGCGTGGGTGCATGTGTTATCCAGTGCCTTAATATTGGTAAGGATTGTATGATAGGTGCAGGCAGTGTGGTGGTGAAGGATATTCCTGATGGCGTGACTGCCTATGGCAATCCTTGTAGAGTGAAAACTAATATAAATAAAGATAACATTATGAATAATAGTAATTTAACCCAATTAATGGGGGGTAAAACAAGAGTAGAAATTTGTCTCACTAATACGCTTGCAGCAGAAAGGAGGATGAGCCATGCTGCATAACATCCTCATCACCTCAGCTGGCAAGCGAGTGGCTTTGACCCGCTATTTCAAGGAAACATTGAACCGATTTTTCCCTGATGCCAAAGTATTTACCACCGACATGAACCCTGAGATGGCTCCTGCCGGATATGTGAGCGATGGGTGCTTCAAGGTGCCGAGAGTGACGGATAAGGATTATCCTGCGCTGCTGTTGGAAATCTGTGAGAAGAATGAAGTGGGAATGGTGATTGCCACCATCGACACGGAACTGTTGCTGTTGGCTGACTTGAAGGAGAAATTCCGAAAGAAGGGAATCCATGTGATGGTGAGCGACAGGCAGTTTGTGGAGATGTGCAGGGACAAGCGGAACACGGGTGCGTTCTTTGAGCATCATGGAATACGTGTACCAAAGGAGGTGGACAAATACCATCCAACTTTCCCGTTATTCGCAAAGCCTTACGATGGTTCGCTGAGCACCAATCTGCATTACATCAAGACGGCTGACGAGCTGACGCAGGAGATTCTGGATGACCCGAAGCTGCTTTTTATGGAGTACATAGACAAGAAGGTGTATAAGGAATATACGGTGGATATGTATTTCGGCAAGGACAACCGGGTGAAGTGTATCGTGCCTCGTGAGCGCATTGAGATTCGCGCTGGTGAGATCAACAAAGGGCGTGCGGAGAAGAACGAGATTCTGACGTTCCTGAAAGAGAAACTCGGTTATATCGAGGGCTGTGTGGGGTGCATCTGCATGCAGCTGTTCTTCCATCCCGAGACAAAAGATATGGTGGGCATCGAAATCAATCCACGTTTCGGTGGCGGTTATCCGTTGAGCTATATGGCTGGTGGAAATTTCCCTGAGCTGCTGGTTCGCGAGTATTTCATGGGCGAACACGTAGAGTACTCCGATGGCTGGAAGGATGGCATGCTGATGCTCAGATATGATGATGCGATATATGTATAATGATAATACCAATAATAATTATGATAAGGATTTTACAAGTAATAGGTTCATTGGGATGGGCAGGTGTAGAAGCTGTGGTGATGAATTATTATCGTAACATAGATAGGTCAAATGTTCAGTTTGACTTCATAACGTGTTCTGATAAACAGGAAAGATACGATGATGAAATTCAGCAGATGGGAGGAAGAATCCATCGCCTTCCATCAAGATCAAGACACCCTTTAGCTTATATGGTGGCATTAAGACATGTGATAAAAGAGAACAGGTATAAGATAGTACATATTCATCAGAATAGTGCCTCTATGGCAATGGACGGCATTGTATCAAAAATGTGTGGAGTACCGGTCGTGATAGGTCATTCGCACAACACCAGATGCAATGTAATGTGGCAGCATTATCTTTTCAAGCCATTTGTCAATCATGTGCTGACTCATAGATTCGCATGTTCGGAGGCTGCAGGAAAATGGATTTTCGGGAATAGAAAAGATGTGGTGTTGGTTAATAATGCTATTGATAGTCAAAAGTATCATTTTAACAAAGAGTTGAGAGACAGGAAACGTTCTGAACTTGGACTTCAAGAAAAATTTGTGGTTGGGTTTGTAGGGCGTTTGCATGAACAAAAGAACCCTTTCCGATTGCTGGAGATTTTCAAGAACCTGCTTGATGCAAAAGGAAATTGTCAATTAATATTAATAGGGGGTGGGGATTTAGAATCTTCCTTGAAACAAGAATGTATTGCCCAGGGTATAACAGAGAAAGTTTCTTTCCTTGGTGTCAGAACGGATGTGAGTGAATTCATGATGGCTATGGATATATTCCTAATGCCTTCGCTTTTTGAAGGAATGCCTGTTGTTGTTATTGAGGCTCAGGCTACTGGGTTGCCTTGTGTAATATCTGATAAAGTCCCTGCACCTAACTTAACAGGACGAGTAAAGGTTGTACAACTTGCAGATGAGAATAAAAAATGGACAAATGTGTTGTTGAGCTATGATGATTTCCAAAGGGTAAAAGCAACTGACATGATAATTAAAGGAAATTACGATATTGTGCATGAAGCAAGGAAACTTCACGATTTTTATATACAGAATATATGACGAGAGTGATTTGCTTTGATTTGGACGATACGCTCTGTAAGGAGATTGATTGCTTGAAGTCGGCCTTCAGAGAGATTGCCGAGTATTCGGCCGAGCATTGCCATGGGTGTAGTGTCCCAGTGGCGGTATTGGCGCATAAAGCGTATGATGTGATGATTGCGGCTTATCAGGAGGGACAGAATGCCTTTGATGTATTGAACAGTTTCTTGGGATTGGATTTGCCTATCGCTGACTACCTATATATCTATCGTAACCATAAGCCGAAGATTGCCCTTTGCGAGGATGTCGATCGGACACTGGATGCCTTGAAGGCTGAGGGCGTTCGCATCGGACTGATTACCGATGGTCGCAGTGTGCAACAGCGGAACAAGATTAAGGCTCTTGGCTTAGGACGATGGATTGAGAATGCTGACATCGTTGTCTCTGAGGAGTTCGGAAGTGAGAAGCCTGCATTGGCCAACTATGAATATTTCATGAAGCGATATCCTGAATGCCATGACTTCACATACGTTGGCGATAACCCTCGGAAAGATTTCATTGCTCCCAATTCACTTGGTTGGATGACCATCTGTTTAAAGGATGATGGGAGGAATATTCATAGGCAGGAATTCTCAACAGTAAAAGAAGAGGCTATGGCAAAGAGGCGGATTGAGACATTGTTAGAGCTCATTGATTAGTTTTTTATAAAACAAGATAGGCTTCGTGTCGCCTGAAAGGCGATGAAAGATGATTGATTGCTGATTACTGATTCAAATATACTCCACTCATGTCAGGAGGTAAACTGTCTCAGATTGAGGAGGAAGATGTTTATAAGGTGACGATACCTATAGAAGCGCTGGCTTCTGATGGTGGACAGAAAAGTATACAGGAAGGTATACAGAAAAGTATACAGAAAACACCAGAGAGAATACTCTCTCTTATCAGCAATAACCCTTATGTGACTAAGAATGAAATGGCTTCAACTCTTAACCTTTCGGTTCCTGCCATTAGTAAGCAATTTATATTATTTCAATGAAATAGCATAGTTTTTGATTTTATTAATTTTGGCGTGGCCGCTATGGTCATGCCCTAAATCTTATATACATAATGGAAGAAAGAAAGAGAATATACTTGTGCTTAGCGCACATGTCGGAAGATGGCGCAGAACAGCGCTATGTAAAGGAAGCTTTTGATACGAACTGGGTGGTGCCTCTTGGACCGAATGTGAATGGATTTGAGAAGGATCTTGAAGAGTTTGTAGGGGAGGGGAAGCGCGTTGTTGCGTTGTCGGCAGGTACGGCGGCGGTGCATCTGGGTCTGCTGAACTGTGGCGTGAAGCCTGGTGATGAGGTGATTGTGCAGAGCTTTACGTTCTGTGCTTCGTCGCATCCTATTACTTACTTAGGGGCGACGCCTGTTTTTGTGGATTCTGAGGAGGAGACATGGAATATGGATCCTGAGTTGATGGAGGTGGCTATAAAAGACCGTATTGCAAAGACGGGTAAGGCGCCAAAGGCGATTGTGCCTGTGGCTCTGTATGGTATGCCTTACAAGATTGACCGTATCATGGAGATTGCGAACAAATACGGGATTCCGGTGGTGGAGGATGCTGCTGAGGGCTTCGGTTCTAAGTATAAAGGACAGGTGCTGGGCTCTTTCGGAAAGTATGGCGTGCTGTCGTTCAACGGTAACAAGATGATTACGACTTCGGGAGGTGGTGCGCTCATCACTGAGGATGAGGAGCATTGGCGCGAGATTATGATGTATGCCACGCAGTATCGTGAGAGTTATCCTTATTATCAGCATGAGAAGATTGGATATAACTATCGTATGAGTAACATCTGTGCCGGTATCGGTAGGGGACAGATGACAGTGGTGAATGACCATATCGCGCATCATAAGCATGTGCAGGGGCTATATGAAGAGCTTTTGGCGGATGTAAAGGGTGTTACTGTTCATAGGCAGCCTGATAATGGTGATTATGACAGTAACTACTGGCTTTGCACTATCACTATTGATGAGGATGTGAAGGTGAAGGGGCAGGAGGATGCTTATAAGGCCATAGTGACTGGGGCTGTTGGCGGTGCCGCTGGTGTTATCCATGCAGCAGAGTCTGCTCATACCGATTGTGAACCAAATGCTAACGTAGAAGCTATGCGTGTGGCTCTCGACAGGGCTCAGATTGAGGCTAGGCCGGTGTGGAAGCCGATGCACAAGCAACCTTGCTATAAGGATGCTCCTGCCTATCTGAATGGCGTTAGTGAGGCTATATTCAAGGTGGGGATGTGCCTGCCGGCAGGGCCTTATGTGACGGACGATGACGTGCGCTATATAGTGGAGTGCATTAAAGAGGCGATAGTGGGATAACAATGTGCCCTGTCGGGGAACTGTAAACAGTAAGAACTGTAAGATTTGAACCACGAATTGGGCGAATTGAGCGAATGAATAAACGAACGAAAGCGTCATCGGAAGAAATTCCGATGGCACTTTGTTTTTAACGAACACGGATAAAACGGATTATACGGATGAATAGTTGAGTGTCAATCAATCCGTTCAATCTGTTCAATCCATTTGCTGCCTCCTTTCTGCATGAAGTGGATGACCTGGTGGCGGTTCTTGCGCTTGTTGGCACGGCAGGAGACGTGGATCCAGAAGATGCGGCGGTCGGTGGTCTCCTTGATGAGCTGGTCGTAGTCACAATGGTTCATGATCCAGGTGAACCACCGGTCGAGGATGTCGGTGTCGGTGAATCGCTGGCCTTGCTCGCCCGTGAAGTCATAGAGGGGGATGCGGATGTCGCAGGCTTCGCCAAGGGTGTGCTGGGAGGAATAGACACCTCCGACTTTGAGGTTGAGCTGTGGGGAGCGGTAGCCGGAGCTGATGATGATGGGTTGGCCTGCGAAGGCTCGGAGGGGTTCAAGGATTTCTTTGCATAGCTGCTCGAGGGTAGGGATGTACTGAGAAGGGACGTGGTTGTCGATGCCATGCTTGGTGGCGGTGGCACTTCTTTCGAACTCGGATAATGAGAAATGTTTTGAAAGCTTCATAATGATATAATTTTAAAAACGAACACGAATCTAACGAATAGTTCCGGATTTTTTTAACCGGATGATCACTCGGATGATGAGGAGCAGCAGGGCTCCGACTACTAACCAGAAGGTGAAGTGGGTCAGGTGGTCGAAGAGGGACAGGGGTCGGGTGATCTCCTTCACCTCGGTGACTGTCACTTGATACGGGATGCTGTCGTGCTGTACCTTGTAGATGGTGTCGCGGAGGTGGCGGTAGCGGTACTCGACCGAAACGTCACGGAGATAGACGGTGTCGCGCGAGCGGTCGAGCTGGCGGTCCTGGAAGATGTAGATGGAGTCGTACTGAACGTTGCTCAGATAGACGGTATCTACTGATGTGCGGTCAACGACTTGAAGCTGGCGACGGGTGGCACATCCCGTCAGCACTAAGGCTGACAGGAGTGCAAGGAGGATGATGAGCAGTCGTTTCATGCGTTGATGATTTTGAGGGTTACTTCGTTGCCTCGCTCTATGCTCTTGCGGAGACGTTCGTAGAGGGTGTCGAAAGCGGCTCTTGAGTGCTTGAGGCATCCAGGACAGATGAAGGTGCCGACGATGATGCTGCCGTCTTCACGATGATATACGCCATTGCCGGGTTTGAGCAAGTGGCATACCTGTGGCTGATTGCGATTGAGCTTGATGCAAGTGAGCCTTTTGCAGCTGCTGCAGTCGCCTATCTTGATGACGGGCATCTTGCGGGCATACTTGCGGCACTTGACGATGCTAAGTGGATAGACTCCGGAGGGAAGTGCCGTGGCGACATTCTCGGCGGTGTTGCAGAGACGGAGTGAACCGTCGATGGTGAGACTGCCATCAATTGTCTCATTGGTTTTGCGATGGCGGGTGATAAGTATCTGCATAATATAAAAATGAAATTCTATCGAGTTGACGTTTGACGTTTTGACGTTTTAGACTCTCTCGCAGGCTCAGTGCTTGCTAAGATAGTAATCCGAATAGTCCTTGTAATCAGGTGGGAGCTGGTGGCGGACAATGGAAGAGGGTGACCCAAGCAATTGTCGCAAATCCAGAAACAAACGCTCACCGGGCTCGTCCTGATCGGGATACATGTGTAAGACTGTTGATAGCTGAGAGTTGAGGGTTGAGAGTATTTGCAGATCCTGCGGCTTGAGGAGCGTTGCCGACGGTATTGCAACGGCCTTGTGACCACTGGAGAGCATTGCCCAACAGTCGCTTGCTCCCTCTGTGATAAACAGAGGCTCGCCTTTCTTGAGAAGCTTCAGCACGGGCAGATTGTAGATGTGGCAGGTGTGACCGTAGGGAAACTTGAATCGGGGGGCGGATGATGACTGATTGTTGATTGATGATGACTGATAACTGAGATTGCGGTTCTGCACGCCTATGAGCTGGCCGTCGATGTCATAATAGGGTATCTGAAGCCATGACGTGCCTTGCTTGTCGGTGAAGGAGTTGAGGCGACACCAACTGACGACTCGCGGGTCGAGCTTGCGCTGGTCGAAGAGAAAAGTGCGTGCTGCTTCGTTGAGGAAGGGACGGTCGAAGAACCTGAGGTACTTGCTGGCGTCGAATGTGTGCTTGGGCGTTTGGGGTTTGTCGGCAGGTTGCCACTCTGAGAGAATGACGTTGTGCTCGTCGGCAAGCCACTTGCAGGCATCGGCAAACTTTAGGTTGAGATGGTTGGCCACAAGATCGATGGTTCGGCCATGTGCTCCACACACATAGCAGCGGTAGCGGTTCTTGGATGTATTGAAATGTAGCGACGGACGTTGGTCGTCGTGGAAGGGACAGAGAGAGAAATGGCGCTTCACTATGAGTCCCAGTCGCTTAGCGACCCCCTCTATGGGGAGGTCGATAAGCTTTTGGATGTCGTTTTGGTCTATCATATTTTCTTGAATGTGTTTTTGTCGAGTTCCACAATGAGCTTGAGCTTCTTCCACAGACTGATGAAGGTGCGTGCTGGCGAGGTGAGCTCTTGCTGCTTGATGAGCAGCTTGAGCTGGTCGCGGGTGAAGGTCTCGGTGCAGAGGTCGTAGAGCCTTGGCTTCTGGGATGGCGATTCTCCGGCACGCTTGGCGTTGAGCTCGTTGAACTTGTCGCCCCAGCGGTTTAACATTCCATGGATGATATACTCGCTGAGAAAGCGGTAGATGCGGATGCAATGATTCTGGATGGCGACTGATGACTGATTACTGAACGCTGATGATTGAGAATTTAATGATTCCTCCAGCAGATACAGGTAATAGCATAATGTGGTGGCTCGGAAGGCACTCACACTGGCACGCTTGCGGAACACCTTGATGGCTTCCGACCCCGAGAGGCTGTACTCCTTGGCCTTGCGCTTGATGAAGCGGCGGCACTCGTTGTCGAGCCAGCTCATGTCGATCTCCTTCGTGGGCTGCAACTGTCCTTCGGGAGTGTAGGTGTCCTGCATCATCTTTTCAAGTATGGCGTTGATGCTGTGCAGTTGGGAGTCACTATAGGGTATGAACACCTCGTTGTCGGATTCCACGTCGTCGTCGAGTTGACAGACAATGCATCGGGTGATGTTGCCGCCCTCGATGGCCTTGCGGTCGTAATACTCGTCGAGTGCCGCCGGAGTGGCGCAGAACATCGAACAAATATTTATATCAACGATCGCCGAATAGCTGTTATCCGACGCATAGTCGATACCGAAGAGCGAGCCAAGGTCGTAGGCCGTACGCATGATGGTGCGAAGGTTTGAATAGCCTTGCTTGCCGGCATCGGTCACCTGGGCGAGTTCCTCGGCGAACATCCAAAAGGTGAGGGTGTCGCCAAGGATGCGCTCGTAGAAATCGGCTCGCTTGGTGAGGACGGTCTTGGAGATGGTGGGCGGAATGACGCGGATGGTGGTTCGCGGTTCCTCTTCCAACTTCTCGTTGGCTTTCCGGCGCTTCTTCTTCTCGCGATACTCCTGTTCGAGTCGGCGTTGCTCCTTGTCGCGAGCTTTGAGGGTGTCGTTCATGATGAGGCCCTCGATGTCGGCGGCAAATGACTTGCCGCACGACTGGGCTCCCTCGATGACCACCTGAAGCAGCAGCGAGTGCATGCGGGTGGTGTCGTGATAATACTTAACGCGGATGCGGCTTGCCAATGCACACAGGGGGGCGAGTGAGGCAATGAAGCTCGGCACCTTGCGCGAGTAGGGGGCATTGCTGACAATCTCGCGGATGATGGGTGGCAGGTCCTTGTCCTTGGGCAGACTAAGCCGATCGAGTGTGGTTTCAAGTTCGTCTTCCATCTTTAGTCAATGATATTAAATGCGTTCAACAATTCAGAATATACCTTGAAGGCAAGATATTGGCGGTTGGTGATGCCACTGGCGTTGATCGTCTTCATGTGAATCTGATACTTGCCGTTCTGCATGTGCACCAACGAGCAGTAGTTGCCATCGAAGAGCTTCGGGTTGCGCTTGGGGCGACGACTCTTCACCGCCTCCTCGAATCGGAAGCCACCGGTGATCTTGCTGATTACGCCGTTGAGGCACTGTCCTTCTTCGATGGGGAGGGACGGTTGGGAGTTGTCGGGTGTCTGGAATGTGCAATCCAGGGTCACGTTGGGATAAGTCTTTTTCATAATGCAAAATGAATTAGAGTTTGGGAATTGACTTGTTGCGGTAGTGAAGCGGACGGAGAATCTTCTTGTTCTCAGGCTCGTCGTTGAAGCCGCCTCCGGCACGTGTGATGTAGAAGTAGAGCGCGCCTAAGGTGAAGTCGGCGGGCGGAATGATGTCGCCACTTTCGAGATAGTCGAGAAGTGAGTAGCAGAGCTCCTCTTGGGCGCGCTTCTTCAATACGCGAAGGATGGGGCGCACGAAATCCTGCTGCTCGGGCTTCAGGTAGTTGAACAAATCAGACTGAACTGATTTTGGGAACACGAGCGGATCGGTGGATTGACCTGCCGATGATTGACGGTAAAAATTCTGTTGCATACGGAATATAAATATATTAGAAATGAAATTGCTGGATGAATTGTTCGATGTCGGCACATATATCGCCCATCTGGATGAGCAGGTTGTCCTGACGGTTTTCGCTCATCTGAGCGGCACGGCGCCATGCTTCGAGTGCCACCTCGTTGCTGAGGTCTTCGAGAAAGCGGCGCGAGGATCGTTCTGACCTTCTCCTCAGGTAGGGCTTAAGACGACGGGCACACTCTGGACGATCGCTGATGTAGTACTCGGTGAAGCTGCGGAAGCTGATGAACTCTTCGTTTTGCTGAAGTGATTTCTTAATTCTCATAATTGTTCATTTAAATTAATTATATTGTTTATGATGTGGTGCGGAAAGCCGACATGCGCCTGACCTGCATCTGACATTGAATCAGCAAAAAATCATCCATAAGGGGCGTAATACCTGTTAATACCAAATCTATTTTTTTGACCGCTATAGAGGCAAACTATTAAGATTTGGCGCAAACTATTAAGAACTATTAGAAACCATAGAAAATGTATTAGAACGATATTATGATAAGACTGACTGAGGCTGAAATCGACACTCTGGATGCCGAATACAGCAGGATCTATCCTCTCTACAACGTCATCTCGACAGTGGTGGAGGACTATGAGGGAAGCAAGGGCGGACTGCGTGCAGTGGAAGTGTGGCGCGAGGTGCTCGATCTGGAGATGCGATTGCCCACTGCCCCTCGTCCCGACAGATTCATCGCCAGCGAGCGAACACGGCTGATGAAGAAGTTCAGGCGATTTATGGTGTATTATAAGGGTGAGCTTTGCAGAGAGTCAGCTGAAGACCGAAGCGACGAGGATGTGGAGCGAAGCCTGATATGTGTGCTGCTGGCTTTCGGAATGAGGCTGGCAAGCTATCCCGAGGGAATGGACAACCCCTACGAACCCATCATGAGGCGCATACGCAAGATGGCTCTGCAATGCAAAGACCTGGAGATGGTGGCTGCCATCACCAACGAATACTACGACGCTGAGGACGAGGAGGAGGAACTTGGCAACTTTGTGCCCGAGGAGGACGTGCTGAGGCCTCACGTAAGGCCAAGGCTCACAAGCGAGATGCAGGCGATTCACGACCGACTGAAGCCGGTGTTCACTTACTTTGCAGATGTTCTGGTGTACGAGAAGACCGTGAGTGCCAATGTGGCTGACGAGGACTTCTATGGCATTTGGGACAATCTGTTGATGAACGAGAGCATACTGAAGGAGCTTGACAAGCCAAACCAGAACATCAGGAACACTCTGACCGACGACGACATCAAGGAGGGGGATCACGAATATATAGTCAAGGACAACTCGTACAACCTGAAGTTAGTGCTTAACATCATTGGCGTGATGATAGAGCTGAAGGTGGTGACGTCGAACATCAGCACCACCCGGAAGATGTTCTTCGATGACATGAAGGACAAATACTTCAACCCACGGTACTACAAGATGTTCGGCACGTCAGACTCGGCTTTCCCCACAGACGGAATGTATAGCTTGATAGTGAAGATAATCAACGAGCACGTCGGGAACAAATGAGACAGATGAACAACTATTTAATCTTTTAATTTAGATATGAGTGAATTTACACTATACTGCTACCAGTGCTGCCCTATACGACCAGATATCCCTAACAACAATAATGAGGAGATATTTCCTGATGAACTGGAGAAAGCCGACAGGAAGGCCCTGGACAACATGAATGTGCATCAGGAACTGATAGACAAAATTCTTACTGCCGACCTCTACCGACACTTTGAAAACAATAGAAAGAATTGGCGGTTTTGGCGATTTGTGGGAACAATTTTGAAACTATTGATATCATTTAAAGATAAAATGAACATGAAATCATCTGTTGTCTTATTGAACTTATTGCGAATTGCGCTTGGTAATTCTGTGGAATGGAAGGGGGAAGGAAGCGTGGACTGGAAGGAGGTGATTGGGCTGGCACGGAAGCAAGGGGTTCTGGCTATTGCTTTTGATGCCTTGGAAAAGGTGCCGGCGGAACTTCGTCCTTCTAAGCATATTCTGCTGGAGTGGTTTGGCAGGGTGAACACCATGGAACAGGTGTATGAACTCTATGTCAATACAATCAAGGATTTGGGGCGACTTATCGGCAGTAATGGGCTTTATATGATGGTGATGAAGGGATATGGATGTTCTCTTCACTATCCTAAACCGAATCACCGGCCTTGTGGGGATATTGATATCTTCCTGATGGATAAGGAGGGAAGGCATGACGAGGAGATGGTGAAGGCTATCGATGACGTGGTTGCCAAAGAGACGGGTGCTCAGATTTCGTACGATGATGAGCATCATTCTATCTTCGCTTTTGGGAAGTGTACCGTGGAGAACCATGCTACGGTTCTTAATGTATCGCCATATAAGGTGAATATCTGGATTAATGATTTGTTGGAGGAACTCGCAAAGGATTCTACTGATCAGGCTGTTTGGGGATTGGTTTTGCCTTCTGCCAGATTTTATTCTATCCATCTGCTCCGACACATGGCTACTGATTTCGCTACGAAAAAAACGACGTTGAGGCATGTGCTGGATTGGGCTACGTTTGTGAATTGCCATTCTGATGAGATTGACTGGGGCTTTGTGAGGGATGTTGCCCATCGGGCTAAGATGCATCTTTTTCTTGATGCCTTGAATGGGATTTGTGTGGAGTATCTGGAGTATCCCAAGGAGATGTTTCCTGTGGAAAAGGAGAATGTCGGACTGAGAGATAGGGTGTTGGGAGATATTCTCCATCCTGAATTTCAGGCTGAGGAACCTCCTATGGAGAAGAGATTTGCTCATGGAATTTTCTCGACGAAGAGATTGTGGGTGAATAGGTGGAAACACAGAATGGTGTTTGATGAGAGTATCCTTTCTACGTTCTGGCATTCTGCGATTTATCGGATGAGACACTAAATTTTTTTAATAGCTGCTATCGTTTGATAGCTTTTAACAAACATCGCATACTAACAAAGAAAAGTATATCATATTTAATGTAAATTTATGAATTCAGAGAGTAAAAGTAAATTCAATCTTTGGCTGTCTGAACATCCAGAGTCGTTTCATCCCAGTGATGAGGCGCGGATGTTTGATTTTGTGAATTCCCTCTATGAAACGGAGGGAAATATATGTATTGATGAAATTTTCAGTGGTTTTACCAAAAGTCATCCTGCTTACAGCAAGGAGGAGGCGATGAGATTGAGTGATAAGTGGGAGGAACAGATCTCGCTCATCATGAGATTCCTGGATTGGAAGAAACAAATAAAAAAATAATTTAGTAAGAAAGTAAACTATGTGTGGAATAGTTGGATATATAGGACAGAATGATGCTTATCCTGTTCTTATCGAGGGGTTGAAGAAACTGGAGTATCGTGGATATGACAGCGCTGGTGTGGCATTGATTAACAGTCTGGATCAACTGAATATTTACAAGACAAAGGGTAAGGTGAGCAACCTGGAGGCGATGGCTGCCGACAAGGATTGTAGCGGCTGTATCGGTATCGCCCATACCCGTTGGGCTACCCATGGTGAGCCTTCTGCTACCAATGCGCATCCTCATGTGAGCATGAGTGGTGACTTGGCTTTGGTGCATAATGGTATCATCGAGAACTATCAGGTTTTGAAGGAACAGCTTATTGAGAAGGGCTATGAGTTCAAGAGTACTACCGATACCGAGGTGTTGGTGCAGTTGATTGATTTCTACTATCAGCAAAATGGCAAGGACTTGGTTTCTGCCGTTTGCCAGGCTTTGAACGATGCCATCGGTGCGTATGCCATTGCTGTTGTCGAGAAGAATAACCCTAGCCATCTGGTAGCAGCACGCCAGTCTAGTCCGCTGGTAGTTGGTGTGGGTATGGATAATCTGGACTTCTATATCGCCAGTGATGCGACTCCTATCGTGGAGCATACGGATAAGGTGGTGTATCTGGAGGATGGTCAGATTGCTGACGTCAGGGTAGGTGAGGAGTTGAATATCATCAACCTGGAGCATTCTGCCTGTCATTACGATATCAAGACCGTGGATCTGGACATCAGCAAACTGAGCAAGGGTGGTTTTGATCACTTTATGCTGAAGGAGATCTATGACCAGCCTAACTGTCTGAAGGATTGTATGAGTGGTCGCCTCTTTGCTGACAAGGAACATCCTGAGAACAACCGCATCGTTCTTTCTGCGCTTCGTGATTATCGTGACCGACTGGTTCAGGCGAAGCATATCATCATCGTGGCGTGTGGTACCAGTTGGCATGCCGGACTGATCGGTAAGCAGCTGATTGAGAAGATGTGCCGCAAGAGAGTGGAGGTGGCGTATGGCAGTGAGTTCAGATATGGCGACCCTGTGATTGAGCCGGAGGATGTGGTGATTGCAATCAGTCAGAGTGGTGAGACGGCGGATACCTTGGCTGCGATTAAGCTGGCGAAGGAGAAAGGTGCGCTGATTTTCGGTATCGTGAACGGTGTGGGTTCTTCCATCGCCCGTGAAACGGATACGGGTATCTATATCCATGTGGGTCCGGAGATTGGTGTGGCAAGTACGAAGGCTTTCACCGGGCAGGTGACGGTTCTTACACTTCTTGCTTTGGCTTTGGGGCATGAGTTGGGAACCCTAAACAATGCTGACTACTATCAGATGATAGAGGAACTTTCTGAGATTCCGCAGAAGATGGAGAAGGTATTGGAGCAGGCTCCGATAATCAAGGATATCTCCCGAATGTTTACCTATGCGCACAACTTCCTGTATCTGGGTCGTGGTGTGAACTATCCTGTGGCGATGGAGGGTGCCTTGAAGCTGAAGGAAATCAGTTATATCCATGCTGAGGGCTATCCTGCTGCCGAGATGAAGCATGGTCCTATCGCTCTGGTAGATCAGGATATGCCAATCGTTTTCCTTGCTACGCATCATCAGTTGTATGAAAAGATTATCTCGAACATGCAGGAGGTGAAGTCGAGAAACGGCCGCATCCTTGCTGTGGTGACTGAGGGTGACCAGCAGGTGAAGGAGATAGCGGATAATGTATTGGAGGTTCCAAGAACCCTGAATGCGCTGGTTCCGCTGCTGAGCGTAGTTCCGCTGCAGCTGCTTGCTTACTATGTGGCTGTGGATAAGGGACTGGATGTGGATATGCCGAGAAATCTGGCAAAGAGTGTGACGGTAGAATAATATGAATTTGATTTCTAAAATTATCTAATCTTTTTCTAAAATCATCCCGTCCTTCTTTGTTGATAAAGCGAGCTGCACTCGGCAATTTGAAAGCGAGCTTTCATTGCACTCATTGGCATTGCTTTTTCCCCTTAAAGAAGGCTTTTTCGAAAACCTACCCGTCCTTCCTTACCCTTAAGGAAGGCTCCACCTTTCTCACCAAGCCTCTCTTCCCTCAGGGACGAGAGGATGTAACCGCCCTACAGTGCTATATTTGCCCCACCTGTCCCTCCCCTGCGGGAGGGTCCTTACCCTATACCCAAGCCCTAAATCCCTACCATAGGGATTAGGGATGTAACCGCCCTCCGGTGCTCAGAACCGCTACGCTCTAAGGTTGGCGGGGCATCAAAGCCCTGCGCCATATTTTGCGGGATGGGACCGCCTGGGGAAAGCTTGTGTGTTGTGTGTCATATAGCTGTAAGTTATGCTAAAAGATATAGCTATCTGTAAGTTCCTATATCTCTTTTAAAAAAGGTGAGTATCTTTATTACCAGGAACAATAAGTTTAATTCAAATATTCAAGATAGTATGGAATCAAAAAGTTTATGTATGTGGAATTTGGGTTCAATAATCTTGGAACAATCAAGTGAAATTCTACCAAAATATTATGCTCTTTTTCATTATGTGACGTGCGATGAGTGCACAATTGATGCTAACAAAAAACAGTTGTTCCAACAAATTGTGTCTTTGGAATTGTTTTTGAACTATTTCTATTCAATTTATATCGTTTCTTTGAGAGGAGCTTTACTTGCTATGAATGAGAAAGAACAGAAAGCTAATTTGAAATATGTTAATGCCTATATCATAGAGGGATATAAAGCTTTATGGGGATTTACAAAACACTATCAGAGTTTATGGGGACAGTTCATCAAGTTATATTCTAAAGAAAAGAATACAGATACTTTCGACGAAATGTTAGACGAAATTACTTGTGCTCTAAAAGAGTATGGCGATAATGCCATAACAGATAAAGATGAAAGGTGCTTAGCCATGCATTACCAAATAGATAAAAATGGTAACCCGCAGGAATTATTGAAACTTGATGAAATAACTATAGAGAAAGAGCAAGAAAGGTATTATCAGTTTAGTCCTATATATCATAAAATGATAGATTGTTTGGTCGAATTGCTTAATTATTATTTGTTTAAGCCTTATCGTACAGAAACTCTCAAAATTCAACCTTTGCTTCCAGAATTAAATATAGTGGACCAGTTAGTCTGGCATGATAAAATCAATGAAATAAATTTTGCAATCACCAAGAACATAGAAGCACAGGCTAGTTCTTTTGAAAATTGCAAAGATATGTTACATAAGTATCCTCTTATGTTTAAGGAAATTAGCAGAAAATATAACGTTGATTTAAGCGATTGTAAAGAACTGCTTAGATCGTCCGAGGCAATGTTGGCTATTTCTTATTTTTCCATAGATTTGTGTAGTATCTTAAAGGTCTATTTTAATTCAACGATACCTTTGGAAAGAAACATAGCCTTATCCAGAATGAATATTATATGTCATTCTATCATTGATAGGGTTTATGGTTATAGAGATCGCAAAGGATCATATTGGGAGCAGTATATTACTAAGCCATACTTTAATATGGAACTTCCTGACAACGTGGTAAATATCAGAAATGTTATGGAGTCTTTGATTGCTTCTAATACCTATACTCAAGAAAAGCGGTCATCCTTTGTTCATTTGAAAAAGGATAATTATATTAGGGCAATTAAATATTTATATTCTAATAGTCCATTGGTAGAGATTCAAAACTCGGAAGCAATAATTAAAATACTTCCAGAGATTCAGAAAGCTATAGTAGGCGTGGTGAAGCAGGTTGATTCAAATATAAAATGTAGTTATGCAAGAAAGAATTCATGGATAGATGAGGATTTGAAAAAGATAGCACCTTATAGAAATCAGCCTAGAGTAAAATTGGTTTACGAATCTCTTTTGCTATTAAAGAAAGGAGAAATAATGGAAGCAATTAAAATATTGAAGGATATTTAATAGAAGACTTTATAAAAAGACTACCATATAAGGTCCTCTATGCTTCATGATTTGTACACATGTAGGAGTACAAGGAAAAAGAAATAATGGAGTAGTAAGTATAGAAAATTTAATTTGTCAGATATGATTGATAAAAATAAAATCAAAAGAGTTTTTGAATTATACGAATACATCTGCCTGGAAGAGAAAGAAGACTATATCGTATATGCTGTTGGTCGCAATCTTTATCCTGGAGTAGAAATAGTTTGTTTTGATGATGTAGATGATGCCAAAATAGAAAGTTTGGTGTCGTCCTTTAGGCTGCAAAATTATTCGGTACGGGTATGCAAAAAGGAACAGGTATCTAACATAGAGGATTACCTCTTTGATTGGTTCTTTCAGGTTGAGCAATCAAATAAAAAAATTAAAAATAGATATGCAGAATATACATCTGCTGTAATGCGGGCTTATGGTTTAGATGAAGCACAAATGTCTTCAACAGAGTATGAGTATGTAAAATGTCCATATTTAATTGAAAGAAACTATGGACATGTTGAATTCGATAATGGAGTATCCATTGTAAGTGCATTGAGACAAGAACTTATAACGGATGGTGCAAAACTAATTATTGTAGAAGCTCCTGCTGGTTATGGTAAAACTTCAACAGCAATGGAGTTATTGAACAGCTATTCTGATGTCACTTCTAAGGTACGTCCCTTTTATATGGAACTTTCTCTTGATCGCCAAGCTCCGACCTTCTATTATTTATTGATTTCTCAAATTAATAAAACTTTTAATGTTTTACTAGGGGATACAATAGTAATGCATAATATAAAGGAAGGCAGAATTCCCTTGATTATTGATGGTTTTGATGAGTTGTTGAATGAAGATTTGGATGCAGGAAATTCAAATTTTGATAGAAATAAAGGAAAAACTATGTTAGAGACTATAGCCGACTTATTAGAAGGTAATGCTAAAATTGTTCTTACAACTAGAAAAACTGCGATTTTGTCAGGACCGGAGTTTTATGATTGGTATGAGAAAAAAACATCAGTTAAGCATGACATTAACATAGTTAGATATAAATTGGATCAACCAAGAATTGAAGATTGGCTGAATGAGAAAAAAATGCGCAATTTGCCAGCTCACATTCAAGAGTTATCTAATCCCGTTATTTTAGGTTATCTCCATTTTCTTAATGAAATAGAATTTGAAAAGGAAGCACAATCTGATTCCCTCGTTCAAAGTTATGTTAGTAAATTGTTGAACCGTGAAATAACAAGACAGCAATTACCTTTCTCTGATATTAAAGAGCAGCAATTGATTTATGAGCGTTTGGCCTCATCCTTTGCGTATGATAATATTACATCTGATTTGCGTAAAAATATTAAGGACAATATTTTGTTGATGTCGTCTGATATTCTTGATAAATATTCAACACCTAGTAAAGACACAGACAGCATTGCTAATAGTTTGACTAATCATGCTCTTTTAGATAGGAAGGGAGCTAATAACATAGGGTTTATCAATGATTTCGTCCTTGGACTCTTTATTGGGTATTCACTAATAGATACCGAGAATGATGAACTTCGTGGTTATTATTGCAATATGTCATATCAGTTCCTTGAAAAAGTTATAGTTTCGATATCTGCATGTGATGAAGAAAAAAGAGAGTATGCTTGTATGCAATTAGAGGATCAGTGTACTAAGATGACCCCAAACTTACAATTGCTCTCAGAGATTAAACTACTACATCAGCCTAAGTCTCATTTCAAAGAGACTTATATGGAAAATTTATTGTTAAGAAATACTGTTTTTGGGGCTCCTGCTCAATTTCAAAATTGTCACTTTGTTAATATTGAATTTGTAAAGGGCAATATTGATTTTGATATTTTTAGCAATTGTATGTTTATTGGATGTAAGTTTAATCAAGTAGAAATCTCTGGAGTAACAAATGGAATAGATTTCTTTGAATGTATTAAGGATGGATTACCTTTTGATCCAAATGCTCAAGAAGAATTTATAGATGGCGAATCTTTAGAGCAAAAGGAATCTTTAGATTTAGAAATTCTAAGAAAATATATACCTAAAGGTGGAAAAGGAAGAAAAATGCAAATCATTTCACGTTTAAAAAATGAGTTTGATGATGGGAAAGCTTTTAAAAAGGTTTTCTGTTCTCTGGTTGCCAGTGGTTTAATTCTTACAAATGGAGACCAATCACATATTTCCGATGCAGGTTTAGAATATCTCACCAAACATTTTTAATATATGGACACTATAAGAACAAATATAGAGAATCGTATTATTCCGATTCTTGATAAGGCAGGAATGTATTATAGAATTTTTTCGCGTGTAAAGTCAACATCTTCAATCAATCGCAAACTATCCAAGAAAGCGATAGAGTATAGAGAAAAAGGAAAAAAAATGCAAGATATCATTGGTATTCGTATTATCTTCTATTTTCAAGAAGATGTTAATATTTTCTACGAAAAACTCAAATGCATGGAAGGATATGATAAGATTAATGAGTCAAATTCATTAGAAGAACTGAAAGAATTATCTGATATTATAGAAGGTTTAGATGGAAAAGATTCTAATCAAGGTATGTTGAAAAAGTTATTGCCGTTTCATGATAAAATATTCATGCCCGAACGCTTGAATATAGTTATGAATATGAACGAACAAGAGAAAAATGCCTTTCAGTTTTTATTACCTACTTTAGGAGATTATGCTGATTTGATAGATTCTACATATGAAATTCAATTAAGAACGGTTTTGTCGGAAGGCTGGCATGAAATAGAACATGATTTGCGCTATAAAACTAAAGACGAAACATGGTGGAATTTTTGTACGGAAGAGTCACGCATGTTAAATGGTATATATGCTGCACTTGAAACTAATGAAAGAGCGTTGTCGCAAATGATAGAAGAACTTACTTATAAAAACTATAAAAATCATTCATGGGATGCCATGATAAGATTCCATTTTTGCAAAAGAATGACAGAAGATAAGCTTTCTCCTGATATATGTTCTATACTTGATGATGATGATAGGGTTGCGAAGGATATATTGCATGTTACACGGGCTGAATTTACAGAGTGGTTATGGGCAATACCTCACAAAATCTCCTTGTCTACACAATTTGCATTGTTTCTTATTAATAGGAAAAAGTTAAACAATGGTACTATCTTAAGCATAGAACCTGAACCGATACGAATGATATTGGACAAGTTGGGGTAGTTTTATAAGATATGATCAGTAAACCACCGTAGCGGTGTAAGTAAAGTAGGTGAAAGCCGTATTGTGTGCCTAGATGGGTATTTCGAATGATATCCGTTCACTTATTTCGGTGATATTCTTTCAGTACATTAGTAATCCTCTGCATTGTTGGGGATGTCACAAATACTGCGTAAAATAATAATATATTAAGTATGTTATCCGTAGGCATAGCCCAATCAATGGGCTATACAGATGAGTTTACTACCTAGAGTTGTTTCTATACGAGCAATGGTTTGAGTCGTGAAGTTATGTCTGCCTGTTAGCCATTTGGAGATTTCTGAGTCTCGCTTGTTGAGTAATCGGGCGAAATCCTTTTGGGTGAGACCCTTGGCTTTCCGGATCTCACTAATGCGCTCGGCTATACCGAAAGACAAATCGAACTCTGCCTTTTGCTCGGCAGGTATCGCAGCGAGGCAATCACGGAATAATTTGTTCTGTATCATAACGCTTAAATTTCAAATGCGCTTATAATTCGTTGTCTAAGATTTCCATCATTTCTGCTGCTGTAATCACTTGCGGTTCTTTAGGGAAGTGTTTGAGATTACCTGTTACTAAGAAGGAATCTTCCTTGCTTAGGCAGACTTCATAGAAGACTCGGTTGTCCTCATCTGGCATGTTGCCATCATAAGGAAAACGGGACGTATCAATGACTGCATATACCATTGCGTTCTTTTCTTAATCGTCTGACTTCTCTGATTTCTTCATTGCTTATCATGACGATAGTGGGTGGAGCGGTTGCTCCAGTAATCATGGGGTATATTGCGGATACTACGGGGAGTATGGCGATAGCCTTTCTCATACCATTGGTTTGTTATGGGGTGATTGGAGGGTATGCGTTATCGAAACGCCACGTTCCTCTTTAGATAAAAGGATTTTTTCGAAAATCACCCCGTCCCTCTTTACCCTTAAAGAGGGCTCCACCTCTCATCTCGGTCTTCTCCCCTCAGGGAAGAAGAGGGAAACCGCCCTACTCGGTGCTCGGAACCGCTACGCTCTAAGGTTGGCGGACCATCAAAGGTCTCGCCATTTTTTGCGGGATGGGACCGCCTTGCTAAAGGTGGATAGGTATATCACCATTACAGCGTAAGGTTTTAACACACTAAGTATTTACCTTTGCATC
>ERZ809407.1081-NODE-1081-length-26336-cov-5.976865_pt1 | contig 26336 bp, 16 predicted proteins | sample MGYA00520792_ERZ809407 | MGnify/ENA primary metagenome ERZ809407 (study PRJEB31576, sample SAMEA3212665) | Homo sapiens | biome: human-gut; feature: human gut; material: fecal | place: Sweden | collected 2012 ...
CAACAGAATTTCATTATTCACAAGAAAAGAGCTATCTGATTTCAAATGAAGTCAGATAGCTCTTTTTTGTCATACGCCAATTATCATAAACTCTTCGTTCTTGCCAATTTTCTATCCTGCCGGGAAACTCCCCGCATCTTGACATTTTCCGCCTGCTTGCCTTATCATGTTCTTAGAAAATCAGCCCTTTGCAGCAGCGTACAGCCTGAGGTCAATGTTTTTAGGAGGGGCGGTGAATCCCTCTCCGGTTTTTAAGCAGAGATCAGCTTTCTACTGCAAGAATCGGCCTTTATGCCAGAGGATATGCTTGAGCATTGTCCGGTTTCTGATCTCCCACCGCAAGTCCGATCCACGCTGCCATTCCCTGTCATTTTTGAAGCATAAGAAAGAAGGTCAGAACAATATGAATTACACTTCCGCCGAGGCAAATAAGCTCTTGAAGAAGCTCAACGACGAATATACCGCGCTGCTCGACAAGGAAACGCGCAGCCGTGACTTCCGCGCCGCGATGGGCGAGGACGTAGCGTCCGTGCGCCCGGTCTATGATTACGCCGAGACGCAGGCGCGCCTTGCAGCGCTCGAAGAAAAGATCCGCCGTCTTAAGCACGCGATCAACTGCTTCAACACGACGCATTTTGTCGATGGCTTTGACATGACCATCGACGAGATGCTGGTCTATATCCCGCAGCTCACGAGACGCAAGAATAAGTTGCTCGAGATGAAGAGCCGCCTTCCCAAGGAGCGCGTTGAGGAGCAGTACGGCCGGCCGTCGAACATCATCGACTACCGCTACGCAAACTACGACATTGCCGCTGTGGAGGCGGACTATGAAAAGACCGCCGACGAGCTCTCCCGCGCGCAGCTCGCGCTCGACGCGGTGAACGGGCGGGAGACCTTCGAATTTGGTGAATGAGATTCTCCGTCGTTTCCATACGAATGCCAGACTATTTTGATAACAGAGTTACGATCTCCGTAAGTGTTTAGGGTTCGGTGCGAGCATCGGTTATTTTGATGGTTATTTGTTATGCCGCCCCGTGTTCAAGGTTTGGGGGACAATTGATTAAGGCATCGGTGGGGCGAGAAAACTTTCTGGGGGCCGAAGTACGGTTACAGGCTCCCACATCGAATGAACTATGCAAAAGAGCCATCTGAACTACCGTGGAGTCAGACGGTTCTTTTTCTTTTGAATTCTATGCTTCGACGATCACTTTCGCCGCGGTTTCCAGTGCTTTGACCATCAGCTCCAAGCTCACGCTCGGCGCATTGCCGTCCTTTGCCTGCTCGGGCAGGTAGGGGACGTGGACAAAGCCGCAGCGCAGGGCGGGATAGCTCTGCGCGCTCTCGTGCAGGGCGCAGTAAAGGAGATTGTTGCACACGAACGTGCCCGCGGAGTACGAGAGCTGGGCAGGGATATTCTGCTCACGCAGAGCGTCGACGATCTCGCGCGTCGGGATCGTCGCAAAATAGGCGTCCGGACCGCCGGGAACGACCGGCTCGTCCGTCGGCTGCTTACCCGCGTTGTCGGCGATACGCGCGTCGCGCAGGTTGATGGCCACGCGCTCGACGCGTATGCAATTTGCGCCGCCGTACTGGCCGACGCAGAGCACCGCGTCGGGACGCAGCTCCGTCAAAAGCTTGTGCAGCGCAGCACCGGAGGCGTCAAACTCCGTCGGAATTTCATGCTTGATGAGCTCTGCTCCCCCGATGCGGTTGGGAAGCCGGCGTGCCGCCTCCCACGAGGGGTTGATCTGCTCCCCGCCGAACGGCGTGAAGCCTGTGACAAGTATCTTCATTTGACAGTTTCCTCCCCGATCATCAGGCGGATGATCTCGTTGTCGGTCTCGCGCATGCCGTCGCGCGCGATGCTGCTGACGGCGCGGATGGTGTTCTCCACACCCTTGACGACGATACCGTCGCCGCCGTAGAACTGGCTGTCGTGCCGGTACATTTGCATGCCGAGAAGCCCCGCCTCGACCGCTGAAGCGATCTTCGCCGCGCAGCTCGCCTTCGCCCCGTCGCAGAGCATGCCGGAGTTGATGGCGAGCGCGTTGACGATCGTGTGGGCAATCTCATCATAGCGTCCGCCGTACAAGTAGCAGATGCCCGCTCCCGCCCCCGCGCCCGCGCTGGTCGCGCCGCAGTAGGCGGAAAGGCTGCCGATGCCTGTTTTCAGATGGATCGTGACAAGGTTCGACACGACGAGCGCGCGGTAGAGCTGCTCCTCGCTCGCTTTCAGCTCGCGTGCGTAGACAATGACGGGCAGCGAAGCCGTCATGCCCTGATTGCCGCTGCCGGAGTTGATGACGACAGGCTTTTCGCAGCCGTTCATGCGCGCGTCCGAGCCCGCGGCAGCCCAGGCCTTGGCGCGGTTCTGCACGCTGTCGCCATAGGAATCGAGCAGGATTTTTCCGATGGCCGCGCCGTACTGTCCTGTCAATCCTGCCTCAGCGATGGCCGTGTTATATTCGATCTGGCGCGCGATGGGCGCGCGGACGTCGTCTAAATCGACCTCGTCGGCAAAGGCGATAATGTCCTCGACCGTCAGGCTCCTGCGGCTCTCGGGCGGCTGGGCCGCCTCCTCGGAAAAGGGCTTGTTGAGCAGCACTTCGCCGTTTTTCTCGATGCGCACGACGTTTGTGTGGCTGCCGACGATCTGGACGAAGGCCGTATCCCCGCCTGCGAAAACACGCACCTGAATGTCGAACGGGCAGCGCAGCGGCGACTTGCTCACCGTGATCTCCGCCGCGGAAAGGTACTCGTCCAGCAGCGGAAGCTGCTCCTCCGTCACGTTTGCCAATACCTCTAACTGCGCGCCGGCATCGCCGACGCGTACTCCCGCCGCGACCGCGACGGGAAGGCCCTTTCGCCCGCCGGTGTGCGGCACGATGACACTCTTGACGTTTTTGATGATATTGCCGCTCACGGTCAGCTCGATGCGCTCGGGAAGTGTCCCGAGCGTTTGGCGCGCAAGCGCACCCGCGTAGGCGACGGCGATGGGCTCAGTGCAGCCCATCGCGGGTACAAGCTCCTCATGCAAAATCTGAACGTAGGTCTCATACAGCGCAGTATTCATTTTTGCTCTCCCATCTCTCATTGCGGGCGTGCGGTCTCTCCTCCGCTCGTTACCCGCTTCTCTCTCCGCCCATTGTATCGGAAATGCGGTTACAATGCAATGGACTTTCCACGTTTCACGCACAAAAAGGCGATATCCGGTCGGATACCGCCTTTTTGATGCTATTCCACTCTTACAAACCGTAAATTTCGCCGTACTTTTCCTCAAGGTACTGCGTGTAGACCGTCGGGTCGAACTTTTCGCCGAGCGCCTGCTCTAAGAGCGCGCCGGGCTTTTTGAGGCAGCCGTACTGCCAGATGTGCTCGCGGTTCCACGCGTTGATGGGCGCGAAATTGCCGGTCTTGAGGCACTTGTCCACGTCGACCGTCTCTCTCATCTTGCGAAGCAGCTGTGCGCCGTAGGCGCTGCCGAGTGCGTAGGACGGGAAGTAGCCGATGCTGCCGCCCGACCAATGGCTGTCCTGCAAAACGCCGTGCTTGTCGTCCGGCACGTCGACGCCGAGGTATTCCTTGTAAAGGCGGTTCCACTCGCCCGGCAGGTCGTGCACCTTGAGTTCGCCGTGCATCACACGCTTTTCGAGCTCGTAGCGCACCATGACGTGCAGGCTGTAGGTGACCTCGTCGGCCTCGGTGCGGATGAGGGACGGCTCCGCCTTGTTGATGGCGCGGTAGAATTCCTCCGCCGTGTGGCCGCCCAGCTCGGGGAACAGCTCGCAGAGCTTCGGGAACACGAAGCCCGTGAAAGCGCGCGAGCGGCCGAGCAGGTTTTCATAGAAACGGCTCTGGCTCTCGTGGATGCCCATGGAGACACCGCCGTCGAGCACCGTATAGGCGAGATCATCCGCGCTGCCGGTATCATAGAGCGCGTGGCCGCCCTCGTGGATAACGGAGAACATGGAGGAAGCAAAGTTATCGGCAAGATAGTGCGTCGTGATGCGCTCGTCGAAGTGCGAGCCGAGCGACGTCGTGAACGGATGCTCGGTCGTGGACAGGCCGACATGGTCCAAATCGAGGCCCATCGTGCGCATCAGGTAGTCGGAGAGCTGCGCCTGCTTCTCTTCGGGGAAGCTGCCGTGCAGCATTGAATCGTCGAGCTGCGGCTTTTCCTTGATCTTCTTGAGAAGCGGCACGATGTGCTCGCGCAGCGTTGCAAAAAATTCGTCGCACTGCGCCATCGTCAGCCCGTCCTCATACTCGCTGAGCCAGTAGTCATAGGGGTCCTTTTCCGGCGCGCAGTAGTGCGCGAAGCGGATGTTGGTCTCGAAAATTTTCTCAAGCACGGGCTCGAAGAGAGCAAAGTCGCTCGTCTCCTTCGCGCGGTGCCATACGTCGTCCGCCTCGACAAGCAGCTGCTGGTAGGCGACGTACTCGTCCATCGGGATCTTCTGCATATTGCGGATGTCCTTGATGAGCAAAAACACCATGCGCTGCTGCTTTTCGTCGAGCTCAGATTTGCGCGCGTCGAGGAATTCGAGCAGCGCGACGGTCTCCTCGCCGGTCGTGAGCTTGTAGTGTTCCTCGCTCAAAATACTCATGGTCTGGCCGCGGTTCGCCGCCGTGCCCTTGGGCGCGGTGGTCGCGCCGTCGTAAAAGAGCAGGCCCATCGCGTGGCCGTAAGCCGCGAGCTTGGCCTGCAAAGCCATCAGGGACTTGATTGCTTCATCGAGAGTCATGATGATCTCCTCACTTTCTCTTTTTCTGTGAAAATATCATAGCATGAAAGGGGCTTGCTGCGCAAGGGGGAACGCTGAGGTTCTCCCCCTGTGGCCGCGCAGAAGAGGTGGGCATTCTCTCGCGTGAGAGAATGCCCACTTGTATCCCCCAAGAGAACGCGAGGGGAGTTCCCCTCGACCCCCGACATTGGCAGTTTGCAGTTCGAAGATCTGCGCAGCCTGCGGAATCGAATGCCTGCCAAGTGTGGGTGCTATACGATTTGAGTTGCTTCTATTACCCGCTGCCGCTCTGCCTGTATGAGCGAAAAATTCATCATTTCACTATTTTTTCTCTCACGGTTTCGCAAGCATCTGCACTGACGACCCCCTGTTCTTTCAGCAGTGCCAGCACTGAAGCAAGCGCATCCTGCGGATCACACCAGACATCCGGAGCATAGCCCCTGTGATCGACATTTTCTCCGTCCCCATAGAGGAAAAGCGTTGACCCAAAGCGCACACCGATGCCGGTATATGGCAATGTAAAGGTGCTGATATTTCCGCAGAGCTGGTATCCCGCCGTGTTGCTGCCGACAATGAGCACATTGTCAAGCGTTTTCAAAAGCTGTACCGCGCCCTCGCCGGACGAGCCGCAATGATCGTCAACCAACACGATGATCGGAATATCATTTTCATACCAGGTCCCGTGGACTTCACGGGCAAAGCAAGTTCCCTCATCTTCCGGCAGCAGACTCTCGCTGTTTTCCGCAGCAAAAAGGGCGCTGTTTTTCTGCGCATACAGCATGGAGGTCTCAATACTGTTCTGCGTTCCGAGGAAACTCTGTATCCACTTTCTCGGCCAACTGTCCGAGCCGCCAACATTGCCGCGCAGATCATAGATCACCGCTTTACTCCCGCGTGCTTTTGCCCCTTCCCGAGCATAGCGTGCAAGCATATTATCATATGTGCCGGAAACAAGGCTGCGGAGGGAAACATAGGTAAGACCGTCTTCCTGTATTAGGCGGTAATCCAGCGTGCCGAGGTCAACATCAAGCGGCTGACTCTCCGTCCAGTCAAGGCGATAGATTTTCGCTTTTCCAGAAGAATTTTTCAGTGTGACACTGCTCTGCACGGCGTCCTTCCGCAGCGCAAAAAGCGTCGGCTGATAAACAATGCGTCCGTCTTGCAGAAGCGTCGGCTGCACGCTGACATGTTCATCGGAGAAGCTACTCAATGTCCACCTCTCCCCGTTATTCACCATATAATAGCTGCCGTTGACATCCTTTGAAAAATAGAAGTCGTCGGCAAAGAAGTATTCATATCGCACCTGCGCTTCGATCTCTTCCGCCGCCGGTTCATAAATCATGGCATGCGCGTCGTGCGTAAGCATGAATGCGAGAGATTCCTGCAGTTTTTCTCCCAGCGCAGAAACTTTAATCTCATCATCCTGTGAGGAAAGCCATTGTGTCACAGCGTCCTCCGCTGCGTCAAACTTTTCCTGCCCAAAGTATTCGTAAGCGCCGTAAGCGCTTTGCAGCGTGCGGAACAGCAGGGAAACATCAGACTGCGCCTGTTCCTTCGACACCGTCTCCATCGCGGCATGACCTCGTAAAAGGCTCTCCACCTCGCTCTCGCTCAGCAGCCCTGCCGAGGCGGGGTCATCCGAAATCGCATCGGCAAAACCAGCCGCAGAGGGAACGTGCTCCAGTTCTGCACGGTGAGTTTGTGAAGTCTCCACCATCAAAGAAGAAAGTTCTTCTCCTTCCGGAGCGTAGGAAAAGTCCAACGCCTGCGGTGCGCCGCAGGCTGACAAAAGCAGCAGCAAAACTATTGTGCTACATATAGCAAATCTTTTTTTCACAAATTATCCCCCTATGGAAAGTGTGAAGGTATCATAGCAAATTAAAAACCTGTTTTCAATCATTGACAGGGAACGTTCTTATAAAAAACAGGACACCCAGTTCAGATGTCCCGTATCTATTTGGCCTACCGAAGCAAAAAACGCTTTTGCGCCGTACAAGCGTTTTGCGCAGCAAAACCTTGGCGGAGGGGGAATTCACTTCGCCCGAGCATTTTAATTTCCTGTCGGAATCCGAAAAAGAGGCCACAACATACGTTGTGACCTCTTTTTTGGAGCGGGCGACGAGGCTCGAACTCGCTACCTCCACCTTGGCAAGGTGGCGCTCTACCAGATGAGCTACGCCCGCGGAACAAGATGTACTATACCAGACATTTTTCGCTTTGTCAAGCATAGATTTTAGGATTCTGTTGCAAAATGCGGGGGGCTGTGATACACTTGCCCGGTAAATCGTATTTTTCAGGAGGCAGTCATGGCCACTTTACAGGAAGAGATCTCCCGCCGCCGGACGTTTGCGATCATTTCGCACCCGGACGCCGGTAAAACCACGCTGACGGAAAAGTTTCTGCTCTACGGCGGAGCCATCGCGCAGGCGGGTGAAGTCAAGGGCAAGCGCGAGCGCGCGGCAAAATCCGACTGGATGGAAATTGAAAAGCAGCGCGGCATTTCGGTCACGTCGTCGGTCATGCAGTTCCAGCACGGCGGCTACTGCATCAACATCCTCGACACGCCGGGACATCAGGACTTCTCCGAGGACACCTACCGCACGCTGATGGCCGCGGACAGCGCTGTCATGGTCATTGACGGCGCAAAGGGCGTCGAGCCGCAGACGCGCAAGCTCTTCAAGGTCTGTGCCCTGCGCAACATCCCCATCTTTACCTTTATCAATAAAATGGACCGCGAAACGCGCGACCCGCTCGAGCTCTGCGAGGAGGTCGAGCGCGAGCTGGGCATCGACACCTATCCCGTCAACTGGCCGATCGGCTGCGGCAAGGAGTTTGCCGGTGTGTACGACCGCGATAAGCGCTGCATCCTGCACTTCACCGACGCGGGCCACGCCAAAAAGGCGGGCATCACGGAAATCGAGCTCGATGATCCCGCGCTCGTCGACCTGATCGGTCAGGCCCGCCGCGACACACTCGCCGAAGAGGTCGAGCTGCTCGGCGCAGGCCGTGACTTTGACCTCGACGCCGTGCGCCACGGTAAGCTCTCCCCCGTGTTCTTTGGCAGCGCGCTGACGAACTTCGGCGTCGAGCCGTTTTTGAACGCGTTTTTAGAGATGACCACGCCGCCGCTTCCGCGCGTGAGCGACGCGGGCGAGGTGGACGTCTACTCCCCCGAATTCTCGGCTTTCGTCTTCAAGATCCAGGCCAACATGAACAAGGCCCACCGCGACCGCCTCGCGTTCATGCGCATCTGCTCGGGCAAATTCGAGCGCGACACCGAGTATTTCCACGTCCAGTCCGGCCGTAAGATGCGCCTTTCTCAGCCGCAGACGATGATGGCCGCCGAGCGCGAGATCGTTGACGAGGCCTACGCGGGCGACATCATCGGCGTGTTCGATCCCGGCATCTTCTCCATCGGCGACACGATCACGATGCCCGGCAAAAAGTTCCGCTTCTCCGGCATCCCGACGTTCGAGCCCGAGCACTTCATGCTCGTCTCACCCAAGGACACGATGAAGCGCAAGCAGTTCGTCAAGGGCGTGGAGCAGATCGCGCAGGAGGGCGCCATCCAGATCTTCAAAATCCCCGACAGCGGCTTTGAGGACGTGGTCGTCGGCGTGGTCGGCACGCTGCAGTTCGACGTGTTCGAGTACCGCATGAAAAACGAGTACGGCGTCGACCTGCGCATGAGCGGCCTTCCCTACGAGCACCTGCGCCTGATTCGCGAGTGCCCGTGCGACGTGAAGGACCTGATGCTCTGCTCCGGCTCGCGCGTGCTCGAGGACTTCAAGGGCCGCAAGCTCATCGCCTTCGGCGGCGAGTGGAGCGTGGGCTTTCTCACCAAGCACAACGAGGGTCTTATCCTCGACGACTGGCTCAGCGTGTAACAGATAACACCTATAATATAAGGAGAGACGCGGCTTTCGCCGCGTCTCTTTCGTTATAAAAGCATCGCAGACTTTGCCGCCCGCAGGCGGCAAATGATCTGGATCGTTTTTTCTGGCGACACGCGCGTCAGAAAAAACACTCTGCGCGGAGCGTGTGTCGAGCCCGCGAGGCACAAAGCGAAGCGAAACTTTCTCAAAAAAGTGGTGACACCACTTTTTTGAATGATCTTACGCGTTGTAAACGTCCTCGTTCAGCACGCCCTCGGACTTGGCAACATAGATGCTCGTGGCGGAATCGCCGACAACATTGAGCGCGGTGACAAGCATCTCGATGGGGCGGTTGATGGCGAGGATGAGGCTGTAGGCCAGCATTGCCGCATCATTCACATAGCCGAGGCCGGAGAGGATGGTGAAAAGGATGATCGCGCCGGAGCCGGGGGCCGCGGGCGTACCGGCGGAGGCGATGAGTGCGAGCAGCGCGATGACGACGAGCTGGGTGAAGCTGATGCTGTAGCCCGCGCAGCCGGCGATGAAGAGCGTTGCGATGACCTGCATGATGGCCGTTCCGTTCATGTTGATGGTCATGCCGAGCGGCAGGACGAAGGAGGCGATCTTCTCATCCACGCCGAGCTCCTCGACCGTGGTCTTGACGTTGAGCGGGAGCGTCGCCGCACTCGAAGAGGTGGAGAAGCCGAAGACCGCGACGCGGGTGATCTTCTTGGCGAACTTGAAAGGATCAAGATGCGCGAAGATCGCGATGAAAGCGGGATAGCCGATGATGAGGAAGATGAGCAGCAGCGCGACCGTGAGGATAACGTAGGCGACAGCTGGCTTGAGGTGCTCCACACCGTAGGATGCGAAGGTGCGCGTGAGCAGCATGAAGATAGCGACGGGGCCGAACTTGCTGACGACGAAGTTCAGAAAGACGATAACGACGTCGTTGAGCTCCTGGATGAGCTTGCGCAGCGTCGCGGTCTTCTCCTCGCCGAGCGTCTTCATGCACAGGCCGAGGGACACGGCGAGGAAGACGACGGCGAGCACCGCGGTGTTGCTCGAGAAGGTGGAAGCGATGTTCGAGGGGATGACGTTCAACACGACGAGCAGCGGATTGGAGCCCGCCGAGCCTGAAACGCTCTCGAGCCCGTCGACCGCAATGTGGAACACGCCCATGTTATAGAAGACGATGCCGCACACGCAGGCGAGCAGGAGCGCAAAAAAAGAACAGATCAGGAAACCTTTGATACACTTGAAAGAAATTCTGCCAAGCGTACTGGTATCGGAGATCTGTCCTATTGCTAACGTAATGGAAGTGAAAACCATCGGCACGATCACGAGCTGTAATGCACGGATGAACATCTGACCGGCCAAATAGAAAAGGCCAAGCGCGCTGCTCGCTCCCGCAGCGGTGATATCCTGGAACAAAAGATCATTGATGGTCGTCCACACCGCTTCCTGACCGGAGGAATTCAAATGCTCGCGGAGGAACAAAAACAGGAGTCCGGCCGTCAGTCCCGCGACGAGGGAGATGGCCATTTTCGTTGCCAGTGTTTTCTCTTTCCTTACTTTCATGTGTCGTATCCTTTCTTTTCCCGCGCCCGCTCGCCCCGTTCCGGGACCCGCGTTTGCGATTTTTACGAGCATACTACGCAGGCCCCCTTTGTGGCAAGTGTGTTTTTCCATAAATATTAACAAATTCTGAATGCATTCTCCGACAATAGTGACAAAATTCGATTTTTGTGTAAAAAGTGCAAAAAATCGTGTAGATTTTTGTTGACAAACGTCAAGAACGCGTATATAGTGTGAGCCGTAAAAAAGAGTAGGTGCAGCCGCTTCGACCGCATCTCAAACGATAATAGCAAACCCGGTGAAAACCGGCGACGCAAAGCTATAGGGCCTTACCCCTGGGAACAGGGCTGGCAGCCAGTTACCGAAAGGAGATTGCCGTATGAAACGGCTGTTTTGTCATGCCTGCGCTATGCTCGCAGTGCTTATTGTCATGTCCATGTTCACGGTTGTGAACGCCAGCGCTGCCAATGGCACCACCATTGACACCACGAATGCCAAGTATGGTTTCGTCACCGTCAACTACACCTCCAATGCCAAATTGAAGGTCGGCATCCAGTACGGTAACGAAAAGACGTCTTACAAAAACTGCCCGAGCGGCAAGGACGCCGTCTTCTCCCTCGAGCAGGGCGACGGCACCTACACCATCTCCCTCTGCGAGAACATCTCCGGCACGACCTACCGCGTCGTGACCAGCAAGCGCGTCAACGCCAAGATCGAAAACGCCTACGCCCCTTACCTCATCGCCACGACCGACGTGCAGTTCACCTCCGGTGACGATGTGTGCAAGAAGGCCGCCGCGCTCTGCAAAGACGCCAAGACCGATATGGACAAGGTCACCGCGATCTACAACTACATCGCCGGTCACTACACCTACGACACCAAGCTCGCTAACGACATCACCTCCGGCAAGGTCAGCAAGTACATCCCCGACACCGCCGCCACCCTGAACAGCAACAAGGGCATCTGCTACGACCTTGCGTCCCTCTTCGCCGCCATGTGCCGCAGCCAGAACATCCCCTGCACCCTCACCAAGGGCTACGCCGGCAGCAGCTACCACGCCTGGAACAAGGTCAACGTCAGCGGCAACTGGTACCAGATCGACATGACCTATGCCGTCACCAAGCGCGTCATCAACGAGACCACCTTCGCCGGTTGCGTCTCCCCCCTGACCTACTCCCAGCAGAGCGACACGCTCGCCGTGTCCGCGGTGGCGTAAAATATCACAATTCGTCGAATCACGGCGGCAGGTATTTCCTGCCGCCGTTTTTTTCTGCGCATTATTAGTCCTGTTAATATCTTATATATTTTTTGAAAATCTCCTTGCATTTTTGGGCAAATCTGGTATACTGTGAACATAAAATATTGGCAAACACAAATATCTGTGCGGCTCGCAGAAGAGCAACTGTACAGAAAAAGGCACAGCAGGCGAAAGCCTGTGTCGCAAAGCCACGGACCTAAACGGCGCTCGCGCCGCACGGCAGCCGGTTGCCAAATGCAGATTACCTCCCCCCTTCTTCGCGCCGTACAGGCAGAAGAAGGAGGATTTTTTTATGTCTGAGAAGAAAGTTGGCAAGCGCCTTCTCACCTGGGTCCTGGTCCTCGTGATGACGCTGTCGCTATTGCCGCTGAACGTGCTGGCGGCAGAGGTGGACGGACAGTCGAATTCGTTCGTTGAAAAGACTGACGGAGCTGTAAATATCAAGAAGTCTGTTTCGGACGATGGCTCAAATCTGACGTTGGAAGCGTGGGTCACCGACGAAAAGAGTACAATGCAGACCTATGTACCAATGGATATTGTCCTCGTATTGGATGTGTCCGGCTCAATGGATGAAAAAATAACGTCTTATGCTTATCAAAAAACAAAGAAGGATAAGTGGGCACCTTCTAATATTGATTGGGCAAGAGAAACCTACTACGCTGAACTTGACGGTAAATACTATCCTGTAAGCTATAAGCACACTCGCGTTGGCAGATACCATAATCAGTATTGGTTGGAAGCCAACGGTCAGATAATTGGTGAAAAGGTCTCTGGTTATTGGGATACGTCCTATCATGGAGTTCTGTATACCTATAATGAAACAACTGGAACTCAGACGAAATTACAGGCCATGCAAAAAGCTGTCAACAGCTTTATCGACAGCGTTGCAGGACAAAAGGATGGCGATGATCCGGTTGCCCACAGAATCGGAATTGTCAAGTTCTCAGGAGAGAAGTCCGACAGCATTGGCAATAACACCTATGAAGAAGGATTTCCTTTCCCTCAAATGTACAATTACACGCAGGTTCTTAAAGGATTGACGGATGTAACAACGGGTGCAAAGCAGCTGAAAAATAGTGTAAATTCCCTAAAGGCAGCCGGCTGCACATCTGCCGACTATGGCATGGAAAAGGCAGCTGACATTTTGAAAGACCGCAAGGGCGACGATGCAAACCGTCCCGCTGTTGTCATCATGTTTACGGACGGTGAACCGAACCGCGATAGTGGTTATGACAAGGCCGTTGCTGGTGCTGCGGTCAAGGCGGCAAAGGGTCTGAAAGATAAAGGCATCAAAGTTTATACAATCGGTATGTTTGGAGATGCAAATCCGTCTGATACTAATACTAACAATAAGTTCAATCAATATATGCACGGCGTATCTTCGAATTATCCCAATGCAGTAAATGACAAGAATTCCTCCTCCGGTGTAAACCTTGGTACTCGTGCTTCTGGAAATTATTATTTTGCCGCTGCCAATGCTGGTGAGTTAGATAAAATTTTCCAGAGCATCAGTCAAGAGGTTTCCAGCCTTAAGCTGGACGTTGGCAACGATACGGTACTGAGCGATACCCTGTCCAGCTACTTTGAACTGAATGCTCCGGAGGGAGCCGAAAATTCCGGCATTACGGTCAAGAAGGCTGATATCGCAAGCAACGGCCAAAGTTGGAAAAATGCAATTGCTGCCAGCGGCGTTGATGTTACCATTCCTGGTGGCAAAAAGATCGATGTTACTGGATTTGACTATAAGGCCAATGCTGTTACCAAACACACAGACGGCACTTACACTGGCGCAAAGCTGATCATCACGATCCCCATCAAGCCGAATCCCAACGCCGCATGGGAAGCCGGCACGAAGAACTATCCCACCAACGAGACGACCAACGGCAAGCAGGCAGGCCTCATCTATAAGGATGAAGCAGGCCGCGAAGCAAAAACCCTGCTTAATGAATCTCCGACCGTGCCGCAAACGGCGTATACTGTTGAATTCAAGACAGACGGCAACGGCACTCTGAATGGTGAGACCTCCTATACGGTGCTCGCTGGAACCAAGTGGAAGGATAAGATTACCGTCCCCACTTGTCAGGAGAATAAGGACTTTACGTTTGATCAATGGGACCCTGCTCTTCCTACGGATAATTCGTCCATCGACAACAACTTGACCTATACCGCAACGTTCAAGTCGGCAAAAGCCAGTTATAAGGTGGAGCATTATCTCCAGAATTTGGATAATGACGAGTATACGCTGAAAGATACCGAAGCGAATCTGTCGGGGACGATCGATACTCAAGTAACGGCTGAGCCCAAAACCACCTATACTGGCTTTACCTACAGTGACGAAGCCTCGACTGACACAAAGTCTGGCATTGTTACGGAAGACGGTGAGCTTACTCTCAAGCTCTGCTACACCCGTAATACTCATCAGGTGATTTATAAAATCACCGGCAGCAACTTTGCAAATCAAGAGTATGCAAAGCAGGAGAACATTAAGTATGGTGCACCGCTAACCCTGATTAGCGACGACATGGCCAAGTCCGGTTATGAGTGGAGCGGTTGGTCTTCCCTTCCTGAGACAATGCCGGATGCTGATGTCATTGTGACGGGTTCTTATACCGCTGCCGACGACACTGATTACACGGTTGAACACTATCTGGAAAATCTGGATGGCAGCTTCACTCTGAAAGAGACCGAGTATCTGAACGCCAAGACTGATACAGACGTTACCGCAACGGAAAAGAGCTATACCGGCTTCACCTTTGATAACAACGTTGAAGGTACAGTTCAGAGCGGCACGGTCGACGCCGAAGGCAGCCTTGTCCTCAAACTGTACTACACCAGAAACAGCTATAAGGTAACATACAGCTATGATGGCACTGCGCCCGACGATGCCACGCCTTCCCTTCCCGGGGAAGCCTCCTTTAAGTACGGCGCATCTGTGACGGTTGCGGATTTACCTACCTCTGAAACGCATAATTTCATTGGCTGGAGCACATCTGATGCAGCGATCAGCAACAACCAGTTCACCATGCCCGCCAAGGACGTAGAACTGACCGGCCGCTGGACCACAAAGGAAATTGAGCCGACCACTGTTACCGTGAACTTCAAAATCGTTGGCGGCACTTGGGATGATGATGATACTATCCCTAAGACCGTAGAAGTGACCCTGACCAACGGCGAGGGCTCGCTGGCTAACGTGACGATCCCCACCGGCAAGCCTGACGACAAGCACGAAGGGACCGGCACTTGGAGCAATAATGCAGAAATCTCGGGTGACCCAAGCCCTGATACCGTGATTACGCAGAATACTACCTTCACGCTCACTTTTGATGCCAAGGAGACTGAGCCTCCGACTCCTGGCACGATTCAGCTCGGCGATTTCATCTACAAGAACTTTGAGAGCAGATACGGCGCAAGCACCGAAGAGACCTTCTATGCCTACGCAACGGTGACGCCTTACTTCGTCAATGCGTCTGAGCAGCCCGCCGAGCCTGAGCAGACTGAACAGTCTGAGCAGGTCGAACAGTCCGAGCAGGTCGGACAGTCTGAGCAGACTGAACAGTCTGACGACACCAAGTTGGTTACTGAGGTCAGCGAAAGCTTAACTCTGGACGATGGTCTGGTTGAATATGAAGGTTCTGTCACTCTGAAGGCTGGTTACTCGAACTCGAAACAGTTCACGTTTGAGGAAATTTCCCTGCGCGCAGGCAAGTACTACGTTGAAGTGTACGAGCGCGACGACGGGAACGATAATGTCGTTTACGACGATACGACATATTCCTTTACCCTGACTGTAAACGAAGACGGCACTTACCGCGCAAGTGATTTTGCATTCTGTGCGGAAGGTAATGGTAAATTTGTTCCGATGGAGAATGCAACGAAGGTTGAGTTTACCAACGTGTACACCTATCGCCGTCCGCATCATCCCCGTCCCAAGCCCACCGTGGAGATCGAAGACGATGACGCGCTCGGTCTGAACACGACCGACCACTTCGCCTATATCGTCGGTTACGGCAACGGCGAGGTCCGCCCGCAGAACAACATCACCCGCGCCGAGGTCGCGACCATCTTCTTCCGCCTGTTGACCGACGACTTCCGCGACGAGAACCTGACCAAGACCAACCGCTACTCCGACGTGGCCGCCACCTCCTGGTACAACACCGCGGTCTCGACCCTGAGCTCCATGGGCATCATCACGGGCTATCCCGACGGCACGTTCCGCCCGAACGCCGCCATCACCCGCGCTGAGTTCGCCGCCATCGCCGCCCGCTTCGACAACGACGGCGACAAGACCGCTGCGAAGTTCAGCGACATCGCGACCCACTGGGCCAAGGATGAGATCAGCATCGCCTACAACAACGGCTGGATCACCGGCTATCCCAACGGCACCTTCGGCCCCCAGCGCGACATCACCCGTGCCGAGACCATGACGCTCGTCAACCGCGTGCTGAACCGCCAGCCCGAGACCGAGGAGGACCTCCTCCCGAACATGACGGTCTGGACGGACAACGCGAACCCGAAGGCCTGGTACTACCTCGCCGTTCAGGAAGCGACGAACAGCCACTACTACGAGTTCAAGACGAACTCCCAGTATGAGAAGTGGACCGAGCTGCGCGAGACGCGCGACTGGACGCAGCTGGAAAAGTAAGTCAAAAATCCTCCACCCCCTATTGTAAAAGGAAGAACCGCTCGCAAGAGCGGTTCTTCCTTTTTGCACTCCCCTCGCGATCTCAAAATCCATTGACAAAGCGAACGTTCCTGTGTATCATATCAACATACTTATAAGATAGGATTTATCTCAATGACCACTATTTACGCGGACAACGCCGCGACGACCCAGATGAGCCGCGCCGCGATCGACGCCATGCTCCCCTATCTGGAGACGATCTATGGCAACCCCTCAAGCCTGCATTCCGTCGGCCAGCAGGCGGCCGGGGCGCTGCTCAGCGCGCGCGACCGCATCGCAAAATGCCTGAACGCCTCCCTGCGCGAAATTTACTTCACCTCCGGCGGCAGCGAGGCCGACAATCAGGCCATTCTCTCCGCCGCGCGCCTCGGCGAACGCAAGGGCAAAAAGCACATCATTTCGACCGCATTCGAGCACCACGCCGTGCTGCACACGCTCCAAAAGCTCGAAAAAGAGGGCTTCACCGTCGAGCTGCTCCCCGTCGGCCCCATTGGCACCGTGACGGCGCAGCAGGTCAAGCGCGCCATCCGCGAGGATACGTGCCTGGTTTCCGTCATGTACGCCAACAACGAGATCGGCTCCATCCTGCCGATCCGCGAGATCGGCGCAGTCTGCCGCGAGGCGGGCGTGCTATTCCACACCGACGCCGTGCAGGCCGCGGGGCATCTGCCCATTGATGTCAAGGCGCAGAACATCGACCTGCTGTCGCTCTCCGCGCACAAATTCCACGGCCCGAAGGGCGCCGGCGTGCTGTACGCCCGCCAGGGCATCGCCTTGACGAGCCTCATTGAGGGCGGCGCGCAGGAGCGCGGCAAGCGCGCCGGCACGGAGAATATTCCCGCCATCATGGGCATGGCCGCAGCCTTCGAAGACGCCTGCGCACACCTTGACGAGAATGCAAAAAAGGTCAGCGCCCTGCGCGACCGCCTGATCGACGGCCTGTCCAAGATCCCGCACAGCGCGCTCAACGGCGATCCCGTGAATCGTCTCCCCGGCAACGTGAGCTTCTGCTTCGAGGGCGTCGAGGGCGAAAGCCTGCTGCTTCTGCTCGACGCAAAGGGCATCTGCGCGTCGTCCGGCAGCGCGTGCACATCCGGCTCGCTCGGCCCAAGCCACGTACTGCTGGCCATCGGCCGCCCGCATGACGTGGCGCACGGCTCGCTGCGCCTGAGCCTGTGCGAGTGGAACACCGACGAGGAAGTCGACCGCATCCTCGAAGCCGTGCCCGAGGTCGTGGAATACTTACGCGGCATGTCACCGCTGTGAAACGACCTCGTCAGCGGCAAAAAGCAGTTCGCTCTATAAAAGCACGGCAAAATAAGGCAAAACGATAAACGCGGCATCGCTTCTCACAGGGACATTCCCTGCGCCAAAGCGTGCCGCATGATGTGAGGAAATATGGACAAGGTATTCATTGCGATGAGCGGCGGTGTGGACTCAAGCGTCGCCGCATTTTTGATGAAGGAGCAGGGCTGCGAGTGCATCGGCGCGACGATGAAGCTCTTTCACAACGAGGACATCGGCGTCAGCCGCACCAAAACTTGCTGCTCGCTCGAGGACGTCGAGGATGCGCGGCTTGTCGCGCTGCGCCTCGGCATCCCCTACTATGTCTTCAACTTTTCAGACGACTTCAAGGGGCAGGTCATCGACCGCTTCATCTCGTCCTATGAGCGCGGCGCGACGCCAAACCCCTGCATCGACTGCAACCGCTACCTGAAGTTTGAGCGGCTCTACGAGCGCACCCGCATTTTAGGCTGCGACGCCATTGTGACCGGCCACTATGCGCGCATCGAGCAGGAAAACGGGCGGTGGCTGCTCAAAAAATCGCTCGATGAGAGCAAGGACCAGAGCTACGTGCTCTACTCGCTCACGCAGGATCAGCTGGCGCACACGTGCCTGCCGCTCGGCGCGATGCACAAGAGCGAGACGCGCCGCATCGCGGAGGAACAGGGCTTCTACAACGCCGACAAGCCGGACAGTCAGGACATCTGCTTCGTGCCGGACGGCGACTACGCAGGCTTTATCGCGCGCTACACAGGGCACGACTGCCCTGCGGGCGACTTTGTCGATGAAAGCGGCCGTGTGCTCGGACAGCACAAGGGCATCGTGCACTACACCGTCGGCCAGCGCAAGGGCCTCGGCATCGCGGCGGACGCGCCGCTCTACGTCAAGCGCATCGATGCGGCAGAAAACCGCGTGGTGCTAAGCGGCAACGACGCGCTTTTTTCTCGTGAGCTGACGGCAAATGACTTCAACTGGATCGCCTACGATGTCCCGCCGCGCGAGCTACGCGCGACCGCGCGCGTGCGCTACCACCAGCGCGAGCAGGCAGCGACAGTCACGGTGCTTTCTGACGGGCGCGTGCACCTCGTCTTCGACGAGCCGCAGCGCGCTATCACGCCGGGTCAGGCCGTCGTGCTGTACGATGGCGACACCGTGCTCGGTGGCGGCACGATTCTCTGATGATATTCTTCTCTTTCTCTCTTCCGCTCATCCCCTGAGCGGGCGCGGGGCGCAGGCATCTGCGCCCCGCGTTTTTATTCCCGCCCGGTGCTGGGACATCTCTCTTGTTGAAATGATATCTCTTCTATATTATTAATATTTTTATCGACACTATTATCCGACTTATCGTATTATAATAGCAGGGCACTCATTTATTGAAAGGTTGGTGGATTGTTTGAATTTGCCGGTAAAATCCATCTCAGACTATATTAGCGAAATTGAAAAAAAGCCCAAGCAGACTAAGGTAGATCATACTATCACCGTTTTTCGCGGAGAATCAAAAGTTTATGACACTCCGTGCCAACCCAATATTTTCAGGACCCCACTTTCACAGTCCGATCGGTTCTTTGAAAAAATCTCTTCGACGAGATGTCCGCCAACCATCTGACAGATGGAAAGACCTATCTTGAAATTGCCATCGACGCACAGCATGGCGGTTTTCCCAGCAGATTACTGGATGTTACCTACAACTGTATAGTTGCCCTGTACTTTGCCATCACCCCGTATTACACTGAAAGTGAGACCAGTCACGACAATGAAGATGGTATCGTATATATTTTCTTTTTAGAAGATATATACTGTCCGACCGGCAATAACATCAATCAGGCCTATAACGCGTGCATTGATCATAACTCCGACTGGTTCTCCGATCAGGAACTATTCCAAAAAAATCACAAGCTGATCGATCACATCAAGAAGAATCCCCGTATTATCGCGCAGCAAGGTGCTTTCATCCTGTTTCAAGGCGAACATTTGAGCTCATTCCCCCGTTACCGCTATGAAACGGTCAGAATCGACAAATCTGCTAAAGCACAGCTCCGGAACGATTTACGTCTCTACTTCGGGATACACACGGGATCCATCTACCCAGAAGAGTTTAACCTTGTCCACGAAATGATACGAAAAAGTAAGAACGTTTCCTCCGGTTCCTTCTCCCTCGAAAATGAACTGAAACTGATCTTTCACAATATTGAAAAGCTGTCAGAGTATTATCTGGATGAACTCGAAGTAGCCTCCAAAGACGAATATCAGCAAATCATCAAGACCGCAGAGGCCGAATTGTTCGATTACCATTTACGGCTGAAAAGCTTTTTAGATCATCTCGAATGTCATTCTAATGTCAACAAGGACTACAAGGACTACAAAGTTGATTGTCAACGTTGGAAAGAAACATTTAACAGCTTAATCAACAATTTTGCGGATACTGCTGAGGCGCTCATGCAGGAATATCCAGATTCTGCAATACAAATCTGCCGCCGAGAGCTACTACTGTAGTCCAGATAGAAAAGTTTCCAGATAGAGAAAGGTGAAACAAATGGAACAGCTGAAAAGCAAAGAATATACATCCATCGCCAAGCTGATGCGTGGATTCCTTGAGGAAATTGAACTAGTTCCCTACAGCGAGCTTCCTTCTCCGCAAGAAATCGTTAAAGAATTAAAGCGCCGACGCTATCTCGAAAACGGAATCACTGCACAGCAACTTGGCTGTGCAGAAGACGGTGATCAGGTCGTTTTCGTTCACTACTCCCCAAAGAAGCCTCCGGAAGAGGTGTTCAAAATCCTACAATCTCCCCTTCTTGAAGACGGCGACCCTGTGACCTGCCATATTGTCGTTCTTACAAACACGATCGCAGAAAACGCACAAGTCGAGGCCCAAAAAGCGCGGATTACTAAACTGGCCAAAGCAAGCCTTTCCAATCGCTTCAAGGACAAAAAAAGGTCAAAAATTTGCTTCTGCACGCTGCACACTCCAGCAAAAACTGAGCAGGTTTTTTCCATCGCAATTCAAAGCAGGATTCGCTCGCCCCACTATGATTCTGCCATGGAATTTAATGCTGATTCTTCAAAGGCAGGCACTTTAGAAAGCTATCATATTTCTTCAGATGTATATATTGCAAAGCTGTTCGACATTGTGAGCCTATACAATCACATCGGTGCTGAACTGTTTGCACGCAATGTCCGGTATCATATTCGAGATGCGTTGAATGTCGAGTCCCAAATCCAGAACACTTTAACCAAATGCCCGTCAAGCTTTTATAATTGCAATAACGGAATCGCCATGCAGATTAAAAGTCAAAAGAACCTGGATCGGCGAGCCGAAAGTGATATCCGTCTGACCTACTCCGAAATAGAGGACCTCTCGATCATCAACGGTGCGCAAACAATTTCGGCAGCTGCTAATTTTTTCTTTCAGCAAACGGATGATGCCTCACAAATTGAAAACATCCAGTGTGCAAAGAAAAAAGCATGGGTTCTGCTACGCGTTTTTTATCCGGATGACAAACCGCAAAAGAACTGTTCACAGGCCTTTGATCAAATCAGTATTTCGCTCAATCGTCAAAAGCCCATTACTCCCATGGACGTTGCATATACCTGTCCGCAGATCACGCTCATCAACTCTTTTTATGAAAACGGCACCTACCCCCTTTATTGCTTTAAGCTTCTGAAACGGGGGCAAAATGAGCCTGGCCGCTTCCATTATCAGCTTTCTGATTTTGGCCGCATCGTAACTGCCTACTATTACAACGCTCCCGGTGAAGCACGTTCCAGCCCCACACAGGTCATCGTTCGGTATAGTGATACCTCCAGCGAATATGACACAGTCGAATTTTCCGAGAGCGATCCTTCCAAACCGATATATGCTCCGTTCGATCTGTACGATGACAAGGCTGCTTTATTTCTATCCTGGTACAAGCCTGTCAACTTTGCCGTGAGCATCTCCGAAGTATACCGTTTGGTAGAAAAGCAGTATCGGAATGCGGCAACCCCCGATGCCAACACTCTGGCCGTTCTGGCAAATGGGCGGTACTTTTTTGTAGCATATGTTGTAAATGCATTAAACCACGCAGGCAAGCCTTTAACAGCAGAGCGTTCGTTTGCCAATTTCGATTACAGCGCCGACCATGTAAAGTGCGCCAAAGAATACATCATCGAATTGATCTTACAATATTCCACACTTGTGGCGCAATTTGCAGAAACATATCTTAAAAACGCCGGCTCCGGCAGAAACACACTGAACTCCAACGACTTTAAAATTCCAGCATTTTATCAGGCCTGGTGTGATAATACTCAAGGAAACGATCAAATCTCCAATTGGTTGAACTCGCTTATGGCCGCACTTGGCGGCACCGATGAAAAAGTTTCTGAGCCAGCGTAATAATATAGCAGGGCGATATTGTTCTGTCGGTTTATCTCCTTAATACCATAAGCGGGGCGCTAATGCGCCCCGCGTTTTTTATTCCCGTTCACCGAGGGCTTCCTCCAGCTTTTGCAGCGCGCGCTTTTCGATGCGGGATACATAGCTCCTCGAGATGCCGAGCTTTTTGGCGACCTCGCGCTGTGTGCGGGGCATTCGGCCGCCGAGGCCGTAGCGCGAAGTGATAACCTCTTCCTCCCGCTCGGTCAGGCACTCATGCACGAGCTTTCGCACGCGCAGGCAGTCGTCGCGGTCCTGAATGTCCAAGTACATCGTGTCCTCAACGCCGACGACGTCCATGAGGTAGAGCGACTCGCCGTCGGCGTCGGAATCGAGCGAATCGTTGAGCGACACCTCGCCCTGTAATTTCTTCCGGCTGCGAAAGTACATCAAAATTTCATTCTCCACGCATTTGGCAGCGTAGGTCGCAAGCCTCGTACCCTTTTCCGGACGGTAGCTCGAAACGCCTTTGATAAGGCCGATAGTGCCGATGGAAATGAGATCATCCTGCTCATCGGACTGGGTATAGTATTTTTTAGCGATGTGCGCCACGAGGCGCAGATTGTGCTCAACGAGCACATTGCGCGCCTCAATGTCGCCCGCAAGCATGCGCTCGACGTATTTCTTTTCCTCCTGTGCCGAGAGCGGGCGCGGGAACGAGCCGCCCGACAGGTGGAGCGAGAGCAGCATGGCGTGCGTAAGCAGATAAAGTGCAATCGACAGCATAAAAACGCCTCCTCTTTTTCTCCATCCTATGGCCGCACGGGAAGTCCCTATGCAGTGCTTCTTTCCATGACATGAAGGAACCATTAGGATTCATTATGTCTTTTTAACAATGTCGAAAAGTGGGTATTTCCGTTTTTTGTGTACTCGTCCAATCTTGCATAATCAGTCGCTTTTCCCCCTTGCAGGGTGAAAAAATGTGTGTTAAGATGCGTTCATCTTCAGGAAAGGAGAAACGTCTGATGACTCAGTTCTTTGCCAATGCAGCTGCATCTCACTTCGCACAGGCCGCCTGTGCCGCTTTCTCCTGTTCTGATATGAACAGCATGATTATTCTGGACGCCAGCCTTATTCTGCTGGCGTCCTTTATTATTCTGCCTCTGGCAGTACTGGTAAGAAACAAAACTGAACAGCCTGTCCGAATCGCGACGCAACTTCGACTTCTCTCCCGATTCTCCGCACGAGATAGAGACTGATATCACGAAAGAGGCTCCGTCGATTCGACGGAGCCTCTTCCTCTTAGCTTTTTCACTTTTTCTCGTTCGGCCGGCGAAAAAGCGGAAATAGATCCCCCCATTCCACATTTTTCAGAAAGAGAGATCCCTCCAATGGACTTTTTAAACTTCCTCATGGCGCTCAGCCCAATTGTCGTCGTGCTTGTCGGCATCCTGGGCTTCAAAAAATCCGCAAAAACCGTCTCGCCCATCGCCCTTGCCTGGACGCTTATCCTTGCCTTTACCTATTTTAACCTCGACGGCCTCACGTTTGCTGAAAACGTCAAGGTGCTCGACCCTCTGGTCTGGAAGGGCATCAAGGAAGGCCTCAAGATCGTGCTGATGGTCTTCGGCGCGTTCACCATTTTGAACCTGCTGCGCGAGACCGGCGCCATCGAGGATGTGAAAGCCACCATTGCGCAGATCAGCGACGACCGCCGCGTGCAGGTCGTCATCATCGGCATGATGCTGCCGATCTTCCTTGAGGGCGCGGCGGGCGCGGGCGCTCCTGCCGCCATCGCCGCCCCGTTCCTTGTGGCCCTCGGCTTTAACCCCACCACCTCCATCGCCATCGCGCTGCTCGGCGACGCGACGCCCGCCTCGTTCGGCGGCGCGGGCCTGACGACCATCAACGGCGGTGCGGCCCTCGTTGACGCGGGCCTTGCCACCGTCGCGCAGAACGCCGCGATGGCCGGCCGCTTCCACATGTTCGGCGTACTCGTCATCCCGTTCATCATGATCGGCATGGCGTTCGGCAAAAAGGGCTACAAGGGCATTCTCCCCTACCTCACTTTCGCGGGTGTGAGCACGTGCCTGACGATGTTCCTCCTCTCCAACTTCGTCGGCGCAGAGGTCACCTCCATGGGCACGGGCCTCATCTCCATCCTTCTCTCCGTTGCGTATGTCAAGCTCGTCGGCGTGAAGACTCCGGACGAATTCCGCAATGAAAGCGCCAACCATCAGCGCAAGTACAGCTCGTTCAAGGCCATGTCGCCTTACGTCTACATGCTCGTGCTGCTCCCGCTCATCCGCTACGGCTTCCCCGCCGTCGTTGAAAACGGCTTTGCCATCATGTGCACGTTCGGCTACATCTTCTGGGTCGACCTTGTCATTCTTGTGTGCGGCATCCTCGGCGCGCTCACGCTGGGCGTGAACTTCAAGACCTACAAAGAGGTCTGCAAGCGCACCGCGAGCGGCGTGCTGCCGGTGCTCGTCACGATGGGCAGCCTCCTTATCGTCGCCTACATCATGCAGTCCTCCTCCACGGGCATGATGAACCTCCTCGCCTCTGACATCGCCGCCGTCGTCGGCCGCTTCTATCCCGCGGCAGCCGTCCTCATCGGTTCGAGCGGCGCGTTCATCACCGGCACGGGCCTTGGCTCCAACATCATGTTCGCCCAGATGCACATCGACGCCGCGGCATCGCTCGGCATGAACCCCATCACGATCTTCGCCGGTCAGAACGCGGGCGCTTCGCTCGGGAACCTGATCTGCCCGAACAACACGGTCGCCGCCTGCGCGACGGTCGATCAGGTGGGCAACGAGAGCGAGGTCATGAAGAAGACCTTCAAGGCCTTCGCCATCATCCTTGTTTTGTACATGGTTCTCGCCATGCTTTATACCTGCGTGCTCTTCCCCAACTTCGGCATGTAAGGGCCGCACAAACGATCAGTTAACTACACGGGCACACCGTTTTTGAGAAAGGAAGTATTCTTATGGCAAAGAAAAGAGTTCTCGGCGTGGTCGGCATGGGTCATGTCGGCGCACATGTGGCTTACGCTCTGGCGATCCAGGGCATCGCAGACGAGCTTGTACTCGTCGACCAGAACGAGCATAAGCTCGCAAGCGAAGTGCAGGATCTGCGCGACGCAGTCGCATACATGCCCCACCGCGTGACGGTGCGTGGCGGCGATTTCTCCGACCTCGGCGTGTGCGACGTCATCGTCAACAGCGTCGGCAAGATCGACCTGCTGCGCGGCACGCATGACCGCGTGACCGAGATGGACTTCACCATTCCCGCTGTGCGCGGCTACGCGGAAAAGATCAAGGCCAGCGGCTTTGACGGCGTGCTCATCAACATCACCAACCCCTGCGACATCGTCACGCGCGAGCTGGCACTGCATCTGGGTCTGCCCCGCGGCCGCGTGTTCGGCACCGGCACGGGCCTCGACACCTCCCGTCTTCTGAGCGCGCTGGCGCGCCAGACCGGCCTTGACCACAAGTCCATCACCTGCTACATGATGGGCGAGCACGGCAACCAGCAGTTCGCGCCCTGGTCCTGCGTCAGCTTCCGCGGCGTGCCGCTGGACGAGTGGGCCAAGACCGACGAGCGCTTCCGCTTCGACCGCGACGCGCTGCAGAAGGAGTCCATCGAGGGCGGCTGGGTCACGTTCTCCGGCAAGTTCTGCACCGAGTACGGCATCGCCACCACCGCCGCGCGCATGGCCTACGCCGTGCTGCACGACGAGAAGGTCATCCTGCCCGCCAGCACGGAGCTGTGCGGCGAGTACGGCGAAGAGGGTCTGTTCGCGGGTGTTCCCTGCGTCATCGGTGAAAACGGCGTCGAGCAGGTCGTCGAGCTGCCGCTGACCGCCGACGAGAAGGCCACCTTCCACGCCTGCTGCGAGGGCGTCCGCCACAACATGGAGCATCTCAAGGAAATCTAAAGAGCAAACAAATTTCGACAGGAGGTCATCCTTATGAATATCACGATCACTAAGACTACCCATCCCGGCACGCTGCCCCCGTCCGACCAGCTCGGCTTCGGCACCGTGTTCACCGATCATATGTTCCTGATGGACTACAGCGCCGACAAGGGTTGGCATGACGCGCGCGTCGTGCCCTACGGCCCCATCACGATGTCCCCGGCCGCGAGCGTTCTGCACTACGGCACCGAGGTCTTCGAGGGCATGAAGGCTTACCGCCGTCCCGACGGCGGCGTGCAGCTCTTCCGCCCCTGGGAGAACGTCGCCCGTCTGAACCGCTCCTGCGAGCGTCTGGGCCTGCCCCAGCTTGATCCCGACGATGCGCTGCAGGCCATCAAGACCGTCGTCAAGGTCGACGAGAACTGGGTCCCGAGTGATCCCGGCACGTCCCTCTACATCCGTCCGTTCCTGTACGGCACTGACCCGACGCTTGCCCTGCACGGCGTGCATGAGGCCACGTTTGCTATCATCCTCTCCCCCTCCGGCAGCTACTTCAAAAACGGCTTACAGCCCGTTCCCATCATGGTCGAGACCGAGGACGTCCGCGCGGTGCGCGGCGGCACGGGCGAGGCCAAGTGC
>ERZ809407.1084-NODE-1084-length-26287-cov-8.647568_pt1 | contig 26287 bp, 28 predicted proteins | sample MGYA00520792_ERZ809407 | MGnify/ENA primary metagenome ERZ809407 (study PRJEB31576, sample SAMEA3212665) | Homo sapiens | biome: human-gut; feature: human gut; material: fecal | place: Sweden | collected 2012 ...
TTCCGATCTACAAAAAGTCCGGCGATCGCAAGTTCGGCGACAAACCCTACGGCGAACGTAAATTCGGCGACAAGCCCGCCGGCGACCGTCGGTTCGCGGACAAAAAGTCCGGCGACCGCAGGTTCGGCGACAAACCCTATAAGCCCGGATTCCGGAAGCACGACGACAAGCCGGCTTCCTATCCGAAATTCACGCCCGAAAAGCAGATCGGCGAAATGCGCCTGAACCGCTTTCTGGCCCAGTCGGGACTCTGCTCGCGCCGCGAGGCCGACGATTTCATCACGGCGGGTCTGGTGACCGTCAACGGTCAGATCGTCACCCAGCTGGGCACCAAGGTGCTGCCCACCGACGAGGTGAAATTCAACGACAGCCGCGTGCAGGGCGAAAAGAAGGTCTATCTTGTGCTCAACAAGCCCAAGGGCTATGTGACTTCGCTCGACGATCCGCATGCGGGCAAAACCGTCATGGAGCTGGTGCAGGGCGCCTGCACGGAACGCATCTACCCGGTGGGGCGTCTCGACAAGAACAGCCTCGGACTGCTGCTGTTCACCAACGACGGCGATTTGACCAAGCAGCTCACCCATCCGGCCTTCCGGAAGAAGAAAATCTATCAGGTGTCGCTCGACAAACCCCTGACGCGCGCCGACATGGACCGCATCGCCGAGGGCATTACGCTCGAAGACGGCGAGATTTTCGCCGATGAGATTTCCTATGTCAAGGACAACAAGCAGGAGGTCGGCATCGAGATCCATTCGGGCCGCAACCGCATCGTGCGCCGTATTTTCGAGTTCCTCGGCTATACCGTCACCAAGCTCGACCGCGTCTACTATGCGGGTCTGACGAAAAAGAACCTCAAGCGCGGTGCATGGCGTTTCCTCTCCCGCGAGGAGGTCGAACGGCTCAAGTCCGGCCAGTACGAATAACGAAAAAGGGTGATTCGCAAGAATCACCCTTTTTCATTCAATGCGTGTCCCGGTACCAGCTCGTCTGCTTGTTCTCCTCGACGTATTTGTCCGACGGTTCGCTGAACGACACCCCCGAATAGTAGGCGACGGGGTTCATCCGGCCGTTGTACGCCGAGTAGAATCCCGGTGTGCTGAGCCGTGCGGCTTTGGGAAACGCCTTGTCCAGCTGCGCTTTGAAATCCTCTTTCAGCTTCGCGTCGCCGCAGGCCAGTTCGACCCAGTGGCCCAGATCGTAGAATATGTGCGAAGACATTCCCTCGTAGCTTTGCAGCTCTTCGGCATAAGACTTTTTCGGCGCGGCGTTGATGCGCCGCATGACCTCCTTCATGCCCTCCATTTCCGACATCACGGCCAGCGAAATGCAGCCCGATTGGGTCGTCGCGTCGTTCATGTAGAAGTTCCAGAATGCTTCGCATACCTTTGTCAGATCGCGTCCTTTGCCGCCGTCGGTGAAGAACCACGGCATCGCCCGGTCGTAGGGGAATCCCTGTCCTATGATTTCGCAGGGCGCGGCAATCACGTAGTCCGTGCATTCGCGCAGGTCGTAAAGCGTCTCGATATTGGCCATGAAGCAGGCGTCGAAAAGCAGGTAGTCGGTCCTGTAATTCTGGGCCTTGACCGCCGCTGCGAAGTCCGTAATGTCGATCGACCGTCCCGTGTCGCCGAACGAACGGGTCGTCAGCGCCCCCGGCGCCGGGGTCCATAAATCCTCCAGCTCCTTCGACATCCGGGCCGAGTAGCTGAGCGCTCCCTGATTCGCGGGCACCCACGCCTTGCCGTGACAGCCGACGATGATCCCGTAATGCTGCGCCGGGGCGAATGCCTCCACGTCGGCCAGCATGCGCTGTACGCATGCGGGATCGGCCGCCGCGAAATCGTCGTAGCTTTTCAGCAGCGCGAATGCGGCCGCCTGCTTTTCGGCGTTGAAATACGCCTCGTACATTTCGGCCTGCGAGTGCGCGTTGGGCTGATAGCAGACCAATACGCGGCCGTCGCCCGGAACGTTCGCATCGACGGCTTTCAGGACGCCGTCGATATTCTGCTTGTAGAATTTCAGCAAATCCCGTCCCGGCATGTAGAGCAGCATGGTCTGCGTCGCCGTCGCCGGACTCTGCGACACGGTGACGCTGCACTGCGCGCCTCCTGCGTTCAGAGTCAGCGCGACCGTTCCCAGCTTGACGCGGCTGCGGCCCGGATTCCCGTCCGACGCCGTCACCGTTACCGTCGTCTCTCCCCGGCCGCCTGCGGCCGGGGAGATGCCGAATCCGCCGCCCGTGGTGGTCAGCGTCCACGTCCGGTCGCCGTCACGGTGAACGCCGCTGCCGATCCGGCCGTGCTGCGCAGCACCGCTTCTTCCTGTGAGCTCGTTATTTCCGCCGGCTCCCGCTCCTTTTCGCAGCCGGTGAAAACCGCCAGCGCCAGCAGCAGGCACAATGCGCGCCGGATTATTTGTACGTACGGGGTTTGAGGTTGTTGAACTGCCATGTGCGGTCGCGTTTATAGGTATAACCTTCGGGTTTGTTCCAGTATATGCGTCCGAAGTCGTAGTAGAGTCCCTTGCGCTTCTTGCCCTCCACCGTGTAGGGTACGGTCAGCGGGATGAACTCCACCGTTCGGCTGATGATGCGGCTCTTGTCGTACGAAAGCCCTTCGGTGGCCATCACGTCGAGCGCGTGGTCGAACATCAGGATATGGCGCGGCGTTTTCTGCGTCAGCGCGTCTCCCGACTCCCGGATCGCCCGGATGACGCCCTGCATCCGGTTGTAGTACATCTTTTCCTGCAGTTTGTTGCCCAGCGCGCCGTGGGCGTAGGCCATCAGGTTGAGGATCTTGGGGCTGAACGGATCGCGGGCCAGCGCATCCTCGCCCGTGTAGAGCATTGCTTCGAGCGTCTCGACGGCCGGTTTGTCGGGATCGAGTCCCGAAGCCATCAACAGCAGCTTGTCCAGATCGGGATTCGAGTCCAGCGGTTTGTAGCTCTCCTGATAGGCGTAGCCGTAATAGAGGTAGTGGTAATCCTCGTCGGTCAGCGTTTCGTCGCCGGCGTTGTAGCGCATCATCAGCGACGGATAGTAGAACGGCGACTCGGCGTCCATCGTCTTGTTCTGAATATCCTCCTCGTCGGGAACCTTCGCCGCGGCCAGCGCCGGAAGCAGAAGCAGTAACAGCAGTAAGTTTTTCATATCCGTGTTTTAGTCCGTATTTTAGACACTAACGCGGAATCAGCGCAAATCGTATTCCGCAATCAGCCGGCTGAACTTTTCGCGCAGCGCCTGCGAACCCTCGACCAGCGGCAGCCGCATCGTGGGGCCGATTTTGCCCATCATCGAGAGCGCGCATTTCGCACCCACGGGATTCCCCTCCTCGAAGAGCGCGTGCACCGCTTCGTCGAGCGCCCTGTACTCCTCTTCGGCGCGGTCGAAATCGCCCTGCTTGGCATGACCGACGCACTGCATGAAACGTTTGGGAAATACGTTCGCCGCCACCGAAATCACGCCTTCGCCGCCGCGGCGCATCAGGTCGAGCGTCATGCCGTCGTCGCCCGACAGCACCAGAAACCCTTCGGGGCGGTTGTCGAGGATGCGCTGCATCTGCTCGATGTCGCCCGACGCCTCCTTGATGCCGATGACGTTCTTCATGTCGCGCGCCAGCCGCAGCGTGGTCTCGGCGGTCATGTTCACGCCCGACCGGCCCGGTATGTTGTAGAGTATCACGGGCAGGGGCGAATGCTCCGATACGGTGCGGAAATGCTGGTAAAGTCCCTCCTGCGAGGGTTTGTTGTAATAGGGCGTCACGCTCAGGATGGCGTCCGCGCCCCGCAGGTCGAATTCGCGGAGCTGGTCCAGCACCTCCGACGTCGAGTTTCCGCCGCAGCCCATCACCAGCGGCACGCGGCCTGCGATATGGTTGGTGATGAACATGGCGATCACCGCGCGTTCGGGCATGTAGAGCGTCGGGGTTTCGGCCGTGGTGCCGAGCGCCACGATGTAATCCACGCCGCCCTCTATTACGTAATCTATCATGCGCGCCAATGCCTGATAATCGACGCGTCCGTCCGATGTGAAGGGGGTTATCATCGCGACCCCCACGCCTGTCAGTTTCTCTCTTATCATCGTATTCCGGTTTTGTTCGTAGTTTCTTTTCCTGCGGCCGTCTTCCGCGATCCGGCGCTTACGCCGTTCCCGCCGCCGCGTTTCCTGCTTCCGCTGTTGTGTCTCCTGCTTCCGCCGCCGCATCTTTATTTGCCGCCCTGCGTTTTAGCCTTCTTTCGGCATTGCGTCTTCTGCCTTCACTGCTGTGTTTTCAACTTCCGCCGCCGTGGCATCTTCCGTTCCCGCCGCTGTCGTCTCTTCTGTTCCCGCCTCCGTTTCTTCGTACCGGCGGGGACGGCCTATCCGGTTGCGTCTGCCGGCTAAAACAGCTTCGGCTCGGCCGCATCCTTGTGCGCCGTGCTCCCTTCCGCGCCCCCTTACGTCCGCTTTTCCGCCGCATTTGCGGCGGGTATTTCGTCGCTGCCGATCATGGCGATAAAATCCTCTTCGGAGATGATCTTCACGCCCAGCTTCTCGGCTTTCTTGAGCTTCGCCGGACCCATATTCTCGCCCGCCACGATGTAATCGACGTTCGCCGATACGGCCGCGAGGTTCCTGCCGCCGTGTATTTCGATCAGCTCTTTCAGCTCGTCGCGGCTGTGGTTCGAGAACTTGCCCGATATCACGAAACTCTTTCCCGCGAGCGACTCCGACGCCAGCTCGCGCGCTTCGGCTTCTAACTTCACGCCCGCGTCGCGCAGGCGGCGGATGATGGCGAGGTTCTTCTCGTCGGCGAAGTATTCGATGATCGCGTCGGCGATGCGTCCGCCCACTTCGTCGGCTTCGGTCAGCTCCTCGCGCGTGGCTTTCATCACCGCGTCGAGCGACCGGAAGTGTTCCGCGAGGTATTTGGCCGTGGTTTCGCCCACGAAGCGGATTCCCAGCCCGAACAGCACGCGCCTGAAAGGCACTTCGACCGATCCCCGGATGCTCCGGATGATGTTGTCTGCCGATTTCTCGCCCAGCCGCGGCAGACACGCCAGCTGCGGAGCCTGCAGGTCGTACAGGTCGGCCACGTCGCGCACCAGCCCGTTTTCGTAAAGCAGCTCGACGGTCTCTTCGCCCAGCCCCTCGATGTCCATCGCCTTGCGGCGGATGAAGTGGATGATGCGTCCGATGATCTGCGGACGGCATCCGCCCTGATTGGGACAGTAGTGCTTCGCCTCGCCTTCGTATTTCACCAGCGGCGTGCCGCATTCGGGACATACCGTGATGTACTCGAACGGCCTGCTGTCTGCCGGCCGCTGCGAAAGCTCCACGCCCGTGATCTTGGGAATGATTTCGCCGCCTTTCTCGACATATACCATGTCGCCCGGACGTATGTCCAGCAGGGCCATCTGTTCGGCGTTGTGCAACGTCGCCCGGCGTACCGTCGTGCCGGCCAGCAGCACCGGTTCGAGGTTGGCCACGGGCGTTATGGCTCCCGTGCGTCCCACCTGAAAGGCCACGCTGTCCAACCGCGTCAAAGCCTGCTCGGCCTTGAACTTGTAGGCCACGGCCCATTTCGGGGCCTTGGCCGTGAATCCCAGCTGCCGCCGCACGCCGAAGTCGTTTACCTTGATTACCACGCCGTCGGTGGGGAAGGGGAGTTCCCTGCGCGCTTCGTCCCAATGGGCGATGTAGGCGTCTATCTCCTCCACACTGCGGCATATGCGCATCTGGTCCGAAATCTTGAATCCCCATTCGCGTGCCTTCTGCAAACTCTCCCAATGGTTCGTGAAGGGCAGGTCGTCGCCCGCCAGCTGGTAGAGCGTGCAGTCCAGACCGCGCCGCGCGACCACCGCCGAAGCCTGCTGCTTGAGCGTTCCGGCCGCGGCGTTGCGCGGATTGGCGAAAAGCGTCTCCCCGGCCGCCTCGCGTTCGGCGTTGATTTTGTCGAACGAGGCGTAGGGCATCAGTATCTCGCCGCGTATTTCGAAATAGTCGGGCCAGTCGTCGCCCCTGAGCCTGAGGGGCACTGTCCGCACCGTGCGGACGTTGGCCGTCACGTCGTCGCCCTGCGTGCCGTCGCCGCGCGTCACGGCGCGCAGCAGCCGGCCATGTTCGTAGGTGAGCGATATGGCCGTGCCGTCGAACTTCAGCTCGCAGACGAATTCCGTGGGGCCCGTCTCCTTCTCGATCCGCTCGATGAACTCGTGCAGCTCGTCCGGCGAATAGGTGTTGCCGAGCGAAAGCATCGGAAACCGGTGCTTCACGCTTCGGAACTCCGCGGTGATGTCGCTTCCGACGCGTACCGAAGGTGAGTTGGGGTCGGCCATTTCGGGATGCGCGCGCTCCAGATCCTGCAGTTCGCGCATCATGGTGTCGAATTCGAAGTCGGAGATTTCGGGGGCGTTTTCGACGTAATATCTGAAGTTATGGTACTCAAGCTGCCGCCGCAGCTCTTCGATTCTCTCGCGTATCATAATATAAGTATAACCTGCGTAAAGGTACGTATTTTGTTCGTAACTACCTGCAAATTCAAAAAAAATGCAAAAAAAAATTGAGTATGTGGTGCGATATGTAAATTTTGCTTATAATTGCAGAAAATTTCCAAGCATTATTATGGCTAAACAGAATACGACGAAGAAACATATCGTAACGAGCTTCCATAATCTGGCCCCCGAACTGCAGGAGGCCGTCAAGCAGAAATACCCGCTGGGGTTCACCGAAGCGATGATGCGCGTGGACAAGCCCAACGGAGATTTTTTCTATGCCGTACCTTTCGATACGGACGAAATCGCCTACATGGTTAAGATCGACGTCAAGATCGACGACAATGCGCAGGAGGACGACGACAAGGACTACTACGACGACGAGATCAAGGGTGCCGACGAGATTCAGGACGACGGCAATTCCGACGGCGGCGACGACTCCGACGACGACGTAAACATCTGAGGCCTATGACCCGCTTCGTTCCTCTCCTCGCGTTTGCGCTTCTTGCGGCCTGCGGCCTTGCGGAAGACGAACGCGACGACAAGAACAAGCGTGTATACATCACTTTTGCAGATCCCGCATTCGAGGCTTACTGCCTTGAGCATTTCGACATCGACCACGACGGACGCATTTCGCGCTACGAAGCGCAGCGCGTCCTGAAAATGGACTGCCCTGACCGCGGCATCGCGCATATGTGGGAGATCGGCGAATTCTCGCGGCTCGAACGGCTCGACTGCAGCGGCAACGACCTCACGCAGCTCGATCTGCGCAAGTGTACGCTGTTGCAGACGATCGATTGCAGCCGTAACCGCATCGCTTCGCTCGATCTGGACGGCCTGCGCGCTCTTCTGGAGCTGAACTGCGCGGACAATGCGCTCACGCTGCTGGACCTCAAATCCGCCGGAGCGCTCCGTCTGCTCGACTGCAGCGGCAACCGGCTCGTGACGCTCGACCTGCGGCCCTGCTCGGAGCGGCTTAAGGCCGACGCGGGCGGCAATCCTCCGCTCACGACCGTCTACTGCCGCGCATCGCAGAGCGTCAGTGCCGACGGACATACCGAAATAATCGTCCGCTGATTCCGTATCGTCTTTTTGGTTGATCCGCTCCCGGCCTCCGCTCCCGGCCTCCACTTCCGTCCGATTCGCTTCCGTCCGATTCGCTCCCGGCCTCCACTTCCGTCCGATTCGCTCCCGTCCGGTTTCTCCGGGGCGGGATTGTCGTTTTTTCTTCGCCTGCGGCATGATTCAGTCCGGCGTTTTGCGAATCTTCCGAATGGCGATGCGGGGTCTCTGCAGTCCGTCCGCTCTGCTTGCCTTTCCGTCCGCTCTGCTTGCCTTTCCGTCCGCTCCGTCCGCCGCTCCGTCCGCCCATCTGCCCGCCTATCCGGCCGCTTCGCCCGTTTTGGCCGTTTCGTCTTTCCGTCTGTTTGGTTCGTCTCTCCGCCCGTCCGCCCGTCCGCCCGTCCGCCCATTCGTCCTGTCCCCGTCTGTTCCGCCCGTCCGCCCGTTTGTCCATTCGTTCGGCTGTTCCGCCTGCTTTGTCTCTCCGTTTGTCAGCTTTGTCTGATCCCTGTCTATCCTTTTATCCATTCTGCCCGCCCATCTGCCCGCCCATTCGTCCTGTCCCGTCTGCTTCGTCTCTCCGTCTGTCAGCTTTGTCTGATTCCCGCCTATTCCTTTATCCGCTCCGTTCGTCCCGCCCTCCTGCTCTGACCTTTCTGTCTGCTCCGCCTGCCACCTGCCTGCCCGCGCTTCGTCTCTCCGCTCATTCGTGTCTGTCCGCTCCGTCCGCTCCGTCCGCTCCGTCCGCTCCGTCCGCTCTGTCCGCTCCGTCTGCTCTGTCCCGTCCGCCTGCTCCGCCCGCGAATTTTATTCCGCCGATTTCACACAGTGCTTTGTTTTTTCGTCGCAGGATGTTTTTTTCGCATCCGATTTCTGATACATTGTTGAAAAGTCGCCGCGGCGAATTGGGTATTTCGGATAATAATTAGTACCTTTGGATGCAAAAAATGTCTTTTGTACACAAAAATACAACCGGATACAATGAAAAAAGTTGACGTTATCCTCGGCCTGCAATGGGGTGACGAGGGCAAGGGAAAAGTCGTGGATGTGCTGACGCCTGCCTACGAGGTCGTCGCCCGTTTTCAGGGCGGTCCCAATGCCGGTCACACGTTGGAGTTCAACGGCGAGAAATACGTACTCCGCTCGATTCCTTCGGGCATATTTCAGGGCGGAAAAACCAACATCATCGGCAACGGCGTTGTCATTGACGCCGTCCTCTTCCGCGAGGAGGCCGAGGCGCTCGCAGCCAGCGGCCACGACCTGACCAAACAACTCTGCATTTCGAAGAAAGCCCACCTGATCCTGCCGACCCACCGCATTCTCGATGCGGCTTACGAAGCGGCCAAGGGCAGCGCCAAGATCGGCACCACGGGCAAAGGCATCGGTCCGACCTATACCGACAAGGTGAGCCGCAACGGCATGCGCGTCGGCGACGTGCTGAGCGCCGATTTCCGGCAGATTTATGCACGGGCCAAGGCGCGCCACGAGAGCATTCTGCGCGGTCTGGGTTATGAATATGATATTGCGGAGCTGGAACGGAAGTGGTTCGAGGCCGTCGAATACCTCAAGCGTTTCAACATCATCGACAGCGAATATTTCGTCAACGGGTGTCTGGCTCAGGACAAGAGCATTCTGGCCGAAGGCGCTCAGGGCACGCTGCTCGACGTGGACTTCGGTTCGTATCCGTTCGTCACCTCCTCGAATACCGTCTGCGCCGGCGCCTGCGTCGGTCTGGGCATCGCCCCGAACCGTATCGGCGAGGTCTACGGCATCTTCAAGGCCTACTGCACGCGCGTGGGCAGCGGCCCGTTCCCTACGGAGCTGTTCGACGAAACGGGCGCCCGGATGCGCAGTATCGGCCATGAATACGGCGCCGTTACGGGCCGTGAGCGCCGTTGCGGCTGGCTCGACCTTGTCGCGCTGAAATATTCGATCATGATCAACGGCGTGACACAGCTCATCATGATGAAGTCCGACGTCATGAACGACTTCGAGACCGTCAAGGTCGCCACCGAATACGAGGTCGGCGGCGAGCGCACCGCGCATTTCCCCTACGAGATCGGCGACGACCTGAAACCCGTCTACCGCGAGTTCGAAGGCTGGAAGTGCGACCTGCGCGACTGCAAGAGTTACGACGACTTCCCGGCCGCATTCAAGGCGTACGTCGAATTCATCGAGCGCGAGACGAGCGTTCCCGTGAAGATCATCTCCGTCGGTCCCGACCGCGGCGAAACGATCGTCCGGTAGGGGAGTCTTTCGGCCGCCGCATGTCGCATGCCGCGTATGCTGCGCCGAATGTATCCCGCATGCCGTATTGCGGCCGGATATGCGGCCCCGTGCGCGGAGTTTTCCGCCTGCCGCGGCGTCCGAAACAACGAAACCGATTTAATTTTGTAACTATAACCTTATGAAAAAAGCACTTAAAATTGTCGTATTGGCCAAGCAGGTGCCCGATACCCGCAATGTGGGTAAGGATGCGATGACCCCCGAAGGGACGGTCAACCGCGCGGCGCTGCCGGCCATCTTCAATCCGGAGGATCTCAATGCGCTCGAAATGGCGCTCGCGCTGAAAGACCGCACCGAAGGCTCCACGGTTCATATCCTTACGATGGGTCCGCAGCGCGCCGCCGACATTATCCGCGACGCCATGTTCCGCGGGGCCGACGGCGGCTATCTGCTTACGGGCCGCGAGTTCGCCGGTTCGGACACCCTCGCCACGTCGTACGCGCTCTCTTGCGCGCTGAAAATGATCGCTCCCGACATCATCTTCGCGGGCCGTCAGGCCATCGACGGCGATACGGCGCAGGTCGGACCTCAGGTGGCCGAGAAGCTGGGCCTGCCGCAGGTGACCTATGCCGAGGAGATTACCGAAATCAAAGCGGATTCGCTGGTCATCAAACGCCGCCTGAACTGCGGCATGGAGACGGTCGAGACGCCCGTTCCTGTGGTCGTTACGGTCAACGCGTCGGCTCCCGAATGCCGTCCGCGCAACGCCAAGCGCGTGATGACCTGCAAATTCGCCCTCGCCAAATCGGAGATCGCCGCAGCTCCCGACTCGCCGGCCGCCAAGCGCGCCGCCGCCAAGGAGTACCTGCAGATCGTCGAGTGGGCCGCCGCCGACGTCAATCCCGATCCGCAGCAGCTGGGCCTTGCGGGTTCGCCCACCAAGGTCAAGAAGATCGAGAACGTGGTGTTTCAGGCCAAGGAGGCCAAGAAACTCACGTCTTCCGACGAGGATATCAATTCACTGATGGTCGAACTTATCGCGAGCCACACGCTCGGTTAAATCCGCAGAAGTAATCCATGAACAATATATTCGTATATATCGAGAACGAGGGCGGCAAGGTCGCCGACGTGTGTCTCGAACTGCTGACCAAAGGCCGCGAACTGGCCACGACGCTGGGTGTGAAGCTCGAAGCCGTAGTGCTGGGCGAGCATCTTGCAGGTATCGAGACCGAACTGGCCAAATACGGCGCCGACACCGTCTGGGTCGCCGACGACAAGATCTTCGCACCTTTCCGCACGCTGCCCCATACGGCCGTCATGTGCGGCCTGATCGAACAGGAGAAACCCCAGATCGCGCTGTTCGGCGCGACCTGCAACGGCCGCGACTTCGCCCCGCGCGTATCGTCGGCCCTCTACAGCGGTCTTACGGCCGACTGCACGCAGCTGGTGATCGGCGACCACAAGGACGCCAAGACCGGCAAGGAGTATAAGGACCTGCTTTACCAGATCCGTCCCGCTTTCGGCGGCAACATCATCGCCACGATCGTCAATCCCGACAACCGTCCCCAGATGGCTACCGTCCGCGAAGGCGTCATGCGCCGCGAGTACGCCGCCGTGCCGGGCGCCGGCGAGGTGAAGAAGATCGACTGGCAGAAGTTCGTGAAGGACACCGATCTGGCGGTGCGGATCCTCGACCGCGAGATTTCGGAGAGCAAGATCGACATCAAGGGCGCGAGCGTCATCGTCGCCGGCGGTTACGGCATGGGTTCGAAGGAGAACTTCGATCTGGTGTTCGAGCTTGCCGACGTGCTGGGCGCCGAGGTGGGCGCCAGCCGCGCCGCCGTGGACGCCGGCTTTGCCGACCATGCCCGTCAGGTGGGCCAGACCGGCGTTACGGTCCGTCCCAAACTCTACATCGCCTGCGGTATTTCGGGTCAGATCCAGCATACGGCGGGTATGGACGGTTCGGCCATGATCATCTCGATCAACACCGATCCCGAAGCCCCGATCAACAAGATCGCCGACTACGCCATCACGGGCGACGTCAATGAGATAATCCCCAAGATGATTAAGTACTACAAACAAAATTCGAAGTAATGGCAAATTTCTTTTCAGATAACAAAGATTTGCAGTTCCACCTTGGGCATCCGATGATGCGCAAGATCGTGGAGCTGAAAGAGCGCGGTTTCGCCGAAAAGGACCTCTACGATTTCGCGCCGCAGGATTTCGAAGACGCTATGGACTCCTACCGCCGCGTGCTGGAGATCGCGGGCGAGGTCTGCGGCGAGGTCATTGCTCCGAATGCCGAGGGCGTGGACCACGAAGGCCCCCGCGTGGTGAACGACCATGTGGAGTACGCTTCGGGTACGGTCCGGAACATGAAGGCGATCGTCGATGCGGGCCTGAGCGGCATGACGCTTCCGCGCAAGTACGACGGTCTTAACTTCCCGCTGGTCTGCTTCGTGATGGCCAACGAAATGGTGTCGCGCGCCGACGCCGGCTTCGAGAACATCTGGGGCCTTCAGGACTGCGCCGAGACGCTCAACGAGTTCGCTTCGGAGGAGATCAAGGCCAAATTCCTGCCGTGGGTTTCCGCGGGCGCTACCTGCGCCATGGACCTCACCGAGCCGGACGCCGGATCGGATCTGGGTGCCGTGATGCTCAAGGCCACGTGGTCCGAGGAGAAGCAGACGTGGCTGCTCAACGGCGTGAAGCGTTTCATCACCAACGGCGACGGCGACGTTTCGCTGGTGCTGGCCCGCACCGAAGAGGGCACGACCGACGCCCGCGGTCTGTCGATGCTGGTCTACGACAAGCGCGACGGCGGCGTCAAGGTGCGCCGTATCGAGAACAAGATGGGTATCAAGGGATCGCCGACGTGCGAGCTGGTCTTCACCAATGCTCCGGCGCAACTGGTCGGCGACCGCAAGATGGGCCTTATCAAATACGTGATGTCGCTGATGAACGCCGCCCGTCTGGGCATCGGCGCCCAGTCGGTGGGTCTCTGCGAGGCCGCCTACCGCGAAGCCCTGAAATATGCCCACGAGCGCGAGCAGTTCGGCAAGCCGATCATCCGCTTCGCCGCCGTTTCGGAGATGCTCTCCAACATGAAAGCCAAATTGCAGGGCGTCCGCGCGCTGTTGTACGAAACCACGCGCTTCGTCGAGGTTTACAAGCAGTACGGCCATATCGCGCACGAACGTTCGCTCGAAGGCGAGGAGCGTCAGGAGATGAAGTTCTACAACCGCCTTGCCGACGGCTTCACGCCGCTTGTCAAGCTCTTCTCGTCGGAGTACGCCAATCAGCAGGCCTACGACGCCATCCAGATCCACGGCGGTTCGGGCTTCATGAAGGATTACCCCTGCGAGCGTCTCTACCGCGACGCGCGCATCATGAATATCTATGAAGGCACTTCGCAGCTGCAGGTCGTCGCGGCCATCAACTCCGTGACCAAAGGCACCTTCATGGAGCAGATCGAGCGTTACGCCGCCGCCGAATACAGCCAGCCCATGCAGCCCGTCGTTGCGAAGCTGAAGGAGCTGACCGCGAAATTCGCGGAGATGATCGCCCGCGTCGAAGCGGGGGACAAGGAGCTTTGCGGCTTCAAGGATTTCCACGCCCGCCGTCTTGTCGAGACTGCCGGACATATCATCATCACCTACCTGCTGGCGCGTCAGGCCGGCGAGTCGGAGGAGTATGTCAATTCGGCGAAGGTCTTCTGCAAGCTGGCCGAAGGCAAGATTTCGGAGGCATACACCTACGTCATGAACTCCACCTTGGAGGACGTCGAGCTGTTTAAGGCCGTTATCGAAGAGACGGAGTAGTCTGTCCGATACGCATTGTAAAAAAGGTTCCTCCCTTCAAGGCGGAACCTTTTTTTATTTGTGCGGTTCTGTTATTCGAATAAGATGATCCTGCAGTCGGAAAGCGTGACCTGTTTTGAAAGGTTATTCCCACGGATTTGTGGTCAGTTTGATTCCCCGGAAAAATTCTTCCATTGAAACGCCGTAATAGCTGCATAAAATGGCTACTGAGTAGACCGACAGCATTCGTTTGCCCGATTCCACCCGGCCTATATTGATTCCGGTATCCATCGTAACACGCATTTGAGATAATTTTCTCTTCTTGCGTAATGCTTTCAATCGCTCGGCAAGGTCGTTTAAGAACTGATTATCTTTTCTCGGCAAACTCATTTCATACAAAAAAATTGCTTTTCTCGAAAAATATCGACTACCGATCGGTATTTATTGGGGAATTGTTTATATATTTGTATCGGTAAACAGAAACTCCGAATACAGAAATTATGCTAACTTTGCGAAACGATACGGCACCGCCGTAACGACATATTATAAGGTTAAGACAACCTTTACGCCGTTGACGAACTTCCGACTGTTTATATAACAGGTTTATGCATGGTGTAAACATTGTCTGAAACCCTTGTCATGTCCCGGCCTTGCGCCGGGACGGGCTTGGGCGTAAGGACAACTGCCATGCAAGGCTCGGAAGGCCGGTCAACGGGAGTTGCACCTGCGCCCTTGCTTTTTTTTGCGCAGGCCGATATTACCGGGTACGGTTCGGGCAAAGAATTCTTCTAGTCTGTGAAATGCGTCACTTGTCAGCCCTGCCGTACCCGTTTTGCGCTTTTGGGGAATCCGGTAGCCGCCGCATTGCCGGACGGATGATGCGCCGAAGGCGGCTTGGGCGTTTCAGGTTCGTTTGTCGCCGGGGTGCGTTATCAATTCTGACGGACGGCGTATTCCCGTCCGATAGAAAAGGGGCTGCACTTCGGAGTGCAGCCCCTTTCGCCGTACATTACCGCTCGGCCTATGCCTTTGCGGGTTCCTTTTCGGCCATCACGCAGCGCGTCGTGCCGAAGATATTGAGGTTGAGGTGCCCGGCGACATAGGCCAGCGCCTTCTGCGCCTTGACCGAGTTGCCGGCTTCGTCCAGCGGGGGAGCGAACGCCGCAACGCCCATCACGCCCGGAACTACGCCCATGATGCCGCCGCCGACGCCCGTCTTGGCCGGCAGGCCCGTCGTGAAGAGCCAGTCGCCCGTGTGCTCGTAGAAGCCTACCGTCGCCATCAGCGATGCGATCTTCGGCGCCAGTTCCGGTTTGAATACCGGCTGCTTGGTCACGGGATTCACGCCGCCGTTGGCGATCGTCGCGGCCATCGTTGCGAGCTGCTTGGCCGTCACGCCGATCGAACACTGGCGCGTGTAGATGTCCAGCGACATGTCGGGATCGTCGTAAATCCGGTTGTAATTCTTCAGCAGCCATGCGATCGACTTGTTGTTGAAGTTGGTCGCCGTCTCCGATTTGTACAACTCGTCGATCACTTCGACCTGCGATCCGGCCAGCCCTTCGATAAAACCGACGATCGACTTCCATTTGCCGTCGCTGTCGCCGACGGGTTTCACCATCGAGCAGGCGCTGATCGCACCGGCGTTCACCAGCGGCGTCGAGGGGTGGTCGTTCTCCAGCAGGATCGCCATGATCGAGTTGAAAGGCAGTCCCGTCGCGTCGGCGCCGATCTTGTCGAGCATCTCCTGCGCGCTGTACTGGTTCATGGCGAGTATCGCCGTCGGCACCTTCGATACCGACTCGATGCCGAATTTGTAATCGGTGTCTCCCACGGCGATCACTTCGCCGTCGGGCAGGCAGGCCGCGATGCCGAAGAGGTTCGACGGCACGTTGGCCAGATAGGGGATATAGTCGGCGTTCTTGCCGCCCGTTTCGTTCTTGCAGCGCTCGTATGCCTGCTGTACGGCCTCGCGGACCGTAGCGTTGTCTATTTTTTGAATCATTGTCCGATCTGTTTATCGATTTATTTGTTGTGAAGTTCCGTCTCCGAAGGTTTCGCCGTCGGTTCGGGAGTGTTCGTATGCACCGGAGCCGCTGCGACGGGCTGCGTTTCCCAATGGAACGGCGCGAACTCTGCAGCAGCCTGCGGGTCCTTCCACGAGGGTTTGCGCAGTGCATAGATGACGAACGGCGCGCCTACGACCACCACGCAGCCGATAATCAGCACCGAGAACCATACGGTATTGCTTCCGGTCGAGATCTGGCTGGGTGGCACGAAGCTCAGCACGAACGCCAGCAGGGCGCCGCAGAAACCCATACAGCCGAGGAACCACATCAGCCCGTTGCCCTTGCCCAGACGGAACGGACGGTCGGTGTTCTTCATCTTGTATCGCAGGACGATGGCGGCCGAGAACATGAGCATGTACATGATCAGGTACAGCAGCACGGTGAGCTGCGACAGAATCTGGTAGAACGACTGCACCGAAGGCATCACCACGAACAGCAGCGCCAGCAGCGTCACGACGCATCCCTGAATCAGCAGGATGTTTTTCTGCACGCCGTTTTTGTTGGTCTTCTGGAAGAACGGAGGCAGATAGCCCGCCTTGCCCACGGCGAAAATACCCTTCGAAGGACCTGCGACCCATGTCAGCACGCCCGCCAGCACGCCGAACATCAGGGCGATGGCGATAATCGGGCCTGCCCACGACATATGCAGGTAGTGGAAGTAGTTGTCGAAGCCCACCAGCAGCGACTGCGTCAGGCTGATGTCCTTTGCGGGAATGATGAAGCCCAGCGAGAAGGTGCCCAGCACGAAGATGCAGACCGTGACCAGCGAACCGATGATGATTGCCTTGGGGTAGTTCTTCGACGGGTTCTTTACGTCCATGACGTGTATGCCCATCATCTCCATACCCGCATAGAAGAGGAAGATGCTGCTTGCCAGCACGAGGTTGTCGAATTTCGAGAGGTCGGGGAAGAATCCCTGCGACATGTCCATGTGGTTGTGGCCGCCGGTCGAAATGTAGATGATGCCCAGCAGGATCAGCAGACCCGCGGGAATGATCGTGCCGATCATGCCGCCCCATTTGCTGATTTTACCTACCCATCCGAGTCCCTTGAGCGCGATGAACGTGGCGATCCAGTAGATTGCCAGCACCATGCAGAGCGTGAAGACCTTGTTCGAGGCCAGCGCCGCGTCGTGCACGTCGTTCATGCCGATAAAGGCGATCGACACGGCGCCGAACGTCAGTACGGTGGGGTACCAGATGGTCGATTCGATCCATTGCAGCCAGATGGCAAGGAATCCGGTGCGTGCGCCGTAAGCTTCGCCGACCCAACGGAAAACGCCGCCCTGTTTTGTCGAGAACATCGCGGCCAGCTCCGCGGCGACCATGGCCGTGGGGATGAGGAACACGATGGCGGCAAACAGATAGTAGAATGCCGACGAAAGTCCGTAGACGGCCTCTGCGGGCAGGCCGCGCAGACTCACTACGGCAGTCACGTTCATAATTGCGAGTGTCATCACACTCAATTTGAACCCGGTACTTGTGGTAGTTTTCTTTACATCCATAATTCAATGAAATTGAGAATTGATTTTAACGGATGAAAACGTTGCAACTACCGTGCAAATCCGTCGTATGAACCTCTTTCGCCGGGAGGATGGTAGGATTGTAGCCGAAAAAAACTATATTTGCACATAAAACACTCCTTTTATGTACCGTATTGTTGTTATTTTGCTTGCGGCCCTCTGCGCCGTCTCGTGCGGCCGCCGTTCGTCGCGGCAGCAGACTTCCGCCGCGCCGCAGATGCGGGTTTTCCTTCCGGCCATCGCGCCTTCGAGTCTCTCCGACGACGCGAAGCGCGACTACCTGCGCTGGCATTACTGGGACCGCTTCGACTTCGCCGACACGCTGTTCATCCGCGAAGTCGATACGGTGCAGATGGTCGAGGCCTATGTCCGCTGGATCGCGCTTATCTCCGACCGTCCGACCGATGGCGCGCCGATGGATTCGCTCATGCGCCGCGCTTCGGCTTCGCGCCCCATGCTCGACTACTTCACGATGCTGGCCGAGCAGGTTATCCACGACCCCAATTCGCCGCTGCGCAACGACGAATTCTATATTCCCGTTCTCCGGGCGGTGCTGGCGAGTCCCTACTACGACGAGTACGAACGTATCGGACCTTCCTACGACCTCGATATGGCGATGCAGAACCGCATCGGCGAGCGGGCCAACGATTTCCGCTATACGCTCGCTTCGGGCGCCACCGGAACGCTCTATGGCGTGAAGGCCGAATACGTGCTGCTGTTCATCAACAACCCCGGCTGCCCGATGTGCAAACAGCTGCGCGAGCAGATCGGCGGTTCGCCGATGCTCTCCGAGATGATCGAGCGGGGACGGCTGAAGGTCGTCGCGCTTTATCCCGACGAGGACCTCGCCGAGTGGCGCGAATACCGCGGCCATATTCCGCCGAGCTGGATCAACGGCTACGATGCGGGCTGCGTCGTGCGCGAGAAGAGCCTCTACGACCTCCATGCGATCCCGGCGCTCTACCTGCTCGACCGCGACAAGCGCGTGCTGGTGAAGGATTCCACCGACGTGCCTTATATCGAGGAGGTTATCGACCGCCGGGGCTGACTATAAGCAGGGCTTATCGTTCTATAAAAAAAGACAATCGTTTTTATATGCGAATTTCGCCCCTAATCGTTACCTTTGCACCACACAAACAGAATATAAACAATAAACATTACTACGATTATGGCAAAGAAATGGCGTTGTACCGTATGCGGTTACATCCACGAAGGTCCTGAGGCACCTGAGCAGTGCCCGATGTGTAAGGTAGGCAAAGAGAAATTCGTCGAAGTCGTCGAAAAGGAGGGTGACCTCGAATTCGTGACCGAGCACGTTATCGGCGACGGCAAGGGCGCCAGCAAGGAACTCTGGGAGGGCTTGCAGAACCACTTCATGGGCGAATGCACCGAGGTGGGCATGTATCTGGCCATGAGCCGTCAGGCCGACCGCGAGGGTTATCCCGAAATCGCCGAGGCTTACAAGCGTTACGCATGGGAAGAGGCCGAGCACGCTTCGAAGTTCGCCGAGCTGATCGGCGAAGTGGTATGGGACACCAAGACCAACCTCGAAAAGCGCATGAACGCCGAGTGCGGCGCGTGCGAAGACAAGATGCGTCTGGCCCGCATGGCCAAGGAGCAGAACCTCGACGCCGTACACGATACCGTGCACGAAATGGCCAAGGACGAAGCGCGCCACGGCAAGGGCTTCGAAGGTCTCTACAAGCGTTACTTCGGTAAATAACGGCTGATTCAATCGGAGTTTCCACATATTTGCGAGGGTGAACGGTTTGCGTCTGAAACGCCGTTCACCCTTTTTTCATCTCCCTGCCGTACTGTTTGCCGGGGTCCTCTTTTTCTTTGTTTTTCTGTTTCTCAGTTTCCCGGTGTCCTCTTTCGAACTTTACCTGCGTGTCAGGGGTAGCTGTACGAAAGCATATGTCCACGCGGACTTGCATCTGTAAGGTTGCCGTCCTGTCACAAAAAAACGCCGGTGCAATCCCTTGCACCGGCGTTTTTTCCTACCTTATCTGGATCTTCTGAGGAACGAAAGGAACGAAAACTTGTCGGATAACCAGTCATACCCCTCCTTGATCCGGGAAGCGACCTCGTAGACCGTTTCGATCCGGTCCCGGATGTAGTTCAGGGCCGAACGCACGGCCAGCAGATAGACCACGGCTGCGATTACGGCGAAGAACCCTCCGGTAATGAGTGCTGCGACTGCGACGGACCCGGTCAGCGACGCGAGCCACATGACGAACGCATCGATGAAGAGGATGATCGCAATGGCAGCCGTCACACCGAAAAAGATCAGCGATGTGACGATGTTTCCGGTTGGCGACGGGCTATCTTTCATGGGGCGGTCCCGTTTATTCGTCCTTGTCGCAATCGCAGTCAAGACCGTTGCAGTCGCAATGAATTTTGTCAATTTCATTTTTCAGCTTGCGGGTGCCTTTTTTAGCCATATCGCGGATGTCCTCACGGAATTCGGGTCCCGATTTGGGGGTTACGAGCATGGCGACGACGGCTCCTACCAGAGCGCCGCCCAGAAAGGAAGCGAGACAATTTGCAGAATGTTTCATATTCGTATAAAGTTTTAAATTCAGCAGGAAATCTTGCAAAGTCCGGGCCAAAACGCTACCTTTGGATGTATGACCGAAGACCGCCTTACCACCGTCGCTTTTACCGGCCACCGCACTTACGGGGGCCAAGCCGCTGCGGCTCTGCGCGCGACGGTGGGGGAGTTGTACGCCCGCGGCTTCCGGACCTTCCTCTGCGGCATGGCCATGGGCTTCGACCTCGCCGCCGCCGAAGCGGTCCTCGCGTGCCGCGATTCCCAAACCGCATCGGTCTTTTCTCCTGCCGCGGCTTCCGCTGCCGCCTTTCCCTCCGTTGCGGCTTCTGCTGCTGTCCCTCCCGCATCGGCCTTTTCTCCTGCTGTGGATTCCGTTTCGGCCTTTTTTCCGGAACCGCACTCTCCGCACATGCCGATGCCCGGTTTGCGGCTGGTCGCCGTAATTCCTTTCCGGGGACAGGAGAGCCGCTTCCCGGCCGTGGACCGCGAACGCTTCCGGCGTGTGCTGGCTGCCGCCGACCATAGCGTGACGCTCTCCCCGTCCTATCATGCAGGGTGTTATGCCGTGCGTAACAACTACCTTGTCGAGCACGCCGCACTGCTGGTCGCGTGGTACGACGGTTCCCCCGGCGGCACGCACTACACCGTTCGCCGCGCTTTGGGCCGGGGGCTCGAATTCATCAATCTCCATCCGCATTCCGCCGCACTCCGGCAGGCCGAACCGACGCTGTTCTGACACTCTCCCGACCCGCGGAGGAAACGCACTGTACGGCGGCGGTGTTCCGGCCCGTACTTTCTGCTGTCACCGTTCGACTTTTCTGCCCTCGCTGTCCGGCCTTTTGCTGTTGTCTTCTTCCTTTTTGCTGCCGTAGCCCTCCCCGGCCTTTCCTTTCATCGCCGCTCGGCCTTTCTGCAGTTGCCGCCCGTACTCTCGCCGTCGCCATACGCTTTCCCGATGGTCTTTCCCGCATTGCCTTCCGCTTCCTCTAATAAAAAAGGACGGCATGCAAGTGCCGTCCTTATCCGTTTTCGCAGTATCCGCGCAGTTATTCCAACTCGATGCCTTTCAGCAGGCTTTCGATCCGCAGGCGGGTTTCCCGCTTGCCGTAATCCTTTTTCCCGTACCTGAATGTCGCCGTAACGAGCGATCCTTCGTAAAGCATGTCGTAAACGGCGTAAACCAACTCCGGATTCTCCGTTATGTATCCTTCGCTGCACAACATTTCGCGGCCGCCGATTTCGGTGCGCTGCGTCGGCGCGATGAATCCGCCCGTGTAGAAGGCCGAATCGCGTTGTGCGCAGTGGTCCGAAATCTCATCGACGGACGTGATCTCCTCCGGAATCATATCCACGACCTTGCCCAGACTGTAACCTATCCGGTCGTTGTAGGTGTCGAAACCGTAGTAGGCGTAGGTTTCGTCCGTTTCGGGCTGCACGGTTTCTTCGAGCAGGGTGTATCCGGCGGGAATCTTCGCCTTGATTCCCTGCGCACCCGTGTAGATTTGTTCGGTATCCACCACCTGCATCTCTTCGCCGCCGGCCAGCCGCACCGACAACTGTCCCAGATAGAGCAGTGCCGCGAGCGAACATGCCGCCAGCGCCGCCGTGCGCCAGAATGCCGTGAAACGTCCCTCCTGATGCTGGATTTTCAGGATGACAACGAGACCTTTGATCGCCTGAATCGCGCCCCAGATAATGGCGCCCGTTGCGACTACGTACCGGCCCCCGGCTGTCGCGAAATAGTAGGATAAGAAACTGAAAGCCAGTCCGCCGACGCACCAAAGCGCTCCTGCAAGCAGGTTCTTCTTTGCTTCGGCCATCTTCTGCGACCGGTTGCCGTCCGCAGAGTTTTCCGCCGTAACCTGTGCGGCAGCCTCTTCCGGCATCGGTTCGAACACATCGTTTTTGTTTTCCGGTGTCTCCATGGATAAAGGTATTTTTAAGGGTTAGGGATCTAATGCGGCAAAGATACGGGTATTTTTCCTTTTCCGCCTGAAAAAGTTGGAAAATCACCGCCCTCAACCGTCCCGGCCCTTCTGCCGTCTCCGCTTGGTTTTCCTGCGATCACCGTCCGTTCTTTTGTCGTTGCCGTCTTCCTCCATTCCTCCTTCTTTGGCTTCTCTGCCGTCGCCGGCGGGTCTTGCTGTCATCGCCGTCCGTCCTTTTGTCGTTGCCGTCTTCTTCCGTTCCTCCTTCTTTGGCTTTTCTTCCGTCGCCGCTCGGTTTTTCTTCCGTCGCCGTCCCGGCCCTTCTTCCGTCGCCGCCGAGCCTTTCAGCCGCCGCCCGCTCTTTCCCGGCCTGCATGAAAAATCCCCGGAAGCCGCGCTTCCGGGGATTTGCTGAAATCCTGTTTCGGAAAGGATTATTTCCAGTTGAGGATCTTGTGGAAATCGTACTCCTCCGGATTGGGGACATACTGCTTGGCAGCCTCGTAATCCGCGGGCGTGATGGCGTTGAGGATGGTCTCCACCACCGACGAGAACTTGTCCGACTTGATGTCCACCAGACGGGGCGGAATCTTGCCCGTCGTGGGATCCTGCAGGTCCTTGAGGTAGAGCGGACTTACGTTGCCTTCCGAATCCACGTAAACCATGCAGCCGGTCTTGCCTTCGGCGAAGAGCTTGTGCACGCCGATACCCAGCTCCGAGCAGTACGTCAGGTCGTATGCGATCGGGGTCTGGCAGCGGATCTCGTAACCCAGCTCCACGGGGCGGCTCTTGACCTTGATGCCCAGCTCCTTCACCTTCTTCTCGATCATCTCGTTGAAGATGTGCGCCTTCGATACCTTGCCCAGTTCGGGGTGTCCGTGCTCGTCATAGGTGAAGTGGATGCCGCTCTTGCGGATCTCCTCGTCGCTCAGCGCGTGGAATACGCCTTCCGAGATAACGGCAGCTCCGTAGTCCATGCCCATGATCTTGCGCTTGATGATCGACGAAATCACGAGGTTCACGATCTTCTCGACGGTGATTTCCGTCTTGTCGAACATTTCGGGAATGACGATCATCGGGTAGTGGCAAGCCTCGCCGATGCCGAATGCCAAGTGGCCGGCGCTGCGGCCCATGGCAGCCAGTACGAACCAGTTGCCGCTCGTGCGGGCGTCTACATAGACGGCGCGGGCGATGACGGCGCCCTTGTCCTTGGCCGACTCGTAACCGAACGTCGGCGTGCCTTTCGGCAGGGGCAGGTCGTTGTCGATGGTCTTCGGGACGTGGATGTTGGCGATGGGGTATTTCTTGGCCTCCAAGAACTTGGCGATGCGGTTCGCGGTCGAAGCCGTGTCGTCGCCGCCGACCGTCACGAGCAGTTTGATGTTGTTGTCGGTGAAGAACTTGAGGTTGAAGTTGTTTTCGAAATCCGAATCCTTGGGTTTGAAACGGCTCATCTGCAGGAACGAACCTCCCTGATTGAAGATACCGTCGGCCATGGGATAGTCGATGTCCACGGTTCGGGGCGAGGGGTTGAATAGTCCCGTGTAGCCTTCGTGCAGGCCGATTACGCGGTAACCTTTGCGGAGGAAGGTCTTTGCGACGCTGCCCACGACGGTATTCATACCGGGTGCGGGTCCGCCGCCAGTCAGAATTGCGATTGCTTCTTTCATGGTTGTGTTTGGGTTTTTATGTTTGAACCTGAATTAACCTAAAATTGACGCCCAAAAGTACGATTATTTTTTCAAACGGGCAAAAAAAGCCGTTTCGATTGACCGATGCGGGCCGTGTAATGTCTTTACGGAATAAATAGGAGCATCCTGCGATTTGCAAATCGATATTTTTTATCTATATTGCATAACCATATTGCGTCTAACTCTCACATTTAAAAATTTTTGCTTATGAAAAAACATTTACTGCCATTGTGCGTGACGCTCTTTCTGATTTTTGCCGGGGGAATGACTGCCGGCTGCGATAAGCTGGATGATAAATACAAGTCGGAAAAAACTGTCACGCTCACCATCGCTTCCGTCAAGCCCGCTGCTGCCGACGACGACTATGATTGGTTGCAGGGGCTGCCTGTCTATATTTACAAAGAGGAGAGTCCGGACTGGCGGTTGTGGTATTCGCATGATCCGATCCGGGGCTTCGATGAAATCTATGAAGAAGGATATGAATACGTAGTCAAAGTCCGGAGACTGACACTGGCCGGTCCTCCTCAGGATGCAGGCGCATATGTATACGAATTGAAAAAGGTCGTTTCAAAGACGCAAAAGGATTCCGAAGGTGTTCCCGAATCCTATCTTCGGTGAGGTGAGGAATGAAAAACGGTGTTCGGACACGATCCGAACACCGTTGAATACATAAAATTCAGTACTGATGAATATGCTGAGTTTCTGTTGCTCTTATTCCCTGAATTTAGAGAACGCCGTGGGGCTTACTCAATTACCGTAACGTTCACAGCCTGATCGCCTTTGGCGCCGCTGCCGACTTCGAATTCGACTGCCTGACCTTCGTTGAGCGACTTGAATCCGTCCGTTACGATACCGGAGAAGTGAACGAAAATCTCTTTGCCGTTCTCTCCCGTAATGAATCCGTAGCCTTTTTTGCTATCGAACCATTTTACCTTACCTGTCATAAAAATTGAAAATTAAATAGTTTGTACAGGGCAAAGTAAAGTAAAAATCACTGGCTTTCAAAACTTTTTGGCATGTTTTTTTCAGGTTCGGTCGAAATTTTTTTATCTTTGCTCTGTAACAATGACCTTAATGACGATGCGATATGAATAAAAAACTGAAACTCGCTCTGGCTGCGCTGCTTGGCTTTTCGACTGCCTGCTCGACGGTCAAAAACGCTCCGGCGAAGGGCGCAGAGGAACAGAAGCAGGAGACCGGATCGCAGGAGGTTCAGGACTCGGTGAAGGTGCCGCCCCGCATTGTCGTCATGTACGGCGTGCGTCCTCCGGGACAGGCCGGACCTGCTACGGGCGTGCATATTCCCGATGCGAAGGTGCAGTCCGCCGAACCGGAGGAGCTGGATCCCGTTGCGGAGAAACCGACCGAGGATACGCCCGTCATGGACACGAAGAAGGGCGCCAAGGCTCCTGAGAAATAATCCATGGCGCGCCGCCGTCCGGGCCTGCGCAAACGGCTGGCCCTCAATATCTTTTCCGATCTCTACGCTTCGACGGTCGCCGAGCACCGGCTCACGACGCTCTTCTGGGAGTGTACGCTGCGCTGCAACCTTTCGTGCCGTCACTGCGGCAGCGACTGCCGCGTGGACCCCGGTGTGCCCGACATGCCGCTCGAAGACTTCCTGAAGGTGCTCGACGAGGAGATCACGCCCCATGTCGATCCCTCCGAGGTGCTGATTATCTTTTCGGGCGGCGAGGTGCTGGTGCGCGACGATCTGGAGCGTGCCGGAGCCGAAGTCACCCGCCGCGGCTATGCGTGGGGCATGGTCACCAACGGCATGGCCCTGACCGAAGCGCGCTTGCGAAGCCTGCTCGACGCCGGACTGCGCAGCGTTTCGGTCAGTCTCGACGGCTTCGAACGCGAACACAACCATATCCGCGGCAATTCCCGCAGTTACGACCGCGCGCTGGCGGCCCTGCGCATGATCGTCCGCGAACCCTCGCTGACCTACGACGTGGTGACCTGCGTCACGGGCGCCATGGTGCCGCAGCTCGAAGCGTTCCGCGACATGCTGATTGCCGAGGGCGTTGCACATTGGCGGCTCTTTTCGATTTTCCCCATGGGCCGGGCCAAGAACGATCCGTCGCTGCGCATGACCGACGCGCAGTTCCGCGAAATGCTGGAATTTATCCGCCGCACCCGCAAAGAGGGCAGGATCGGGACCAGCTATGCCTGCGAAGGCTTCCTTGGGGACTACGAGACCGAAGTCCGCGATTACTTCTACCAATGCGCCGCCGGAGTCTCGGTGGCTTCGATCCGTGTCGACGGCGCCATTTCGGGCTGCACGTCGATCCGTGCCAACTTCCATCAGGGCAACATCTACCGGGATAAATTCTGGGACGTGTGGCAAAACCGCTTCGAACCCTTCCGCAACCGCGATTGGGCGCGGCGCGGCGCATGCGCCGACTGCAAGATGTTCCGTTACTGTCTGGGCGGCGGCATGCACCTCCGCGGCGACGACGGCGAACTGTTGTACTGCCACTATCACCGACTGTAGTTACGCCGTATCGGAATTATCATTGATATGCTGCTGCGAATCGTTACACGCTCTTTGCCCCACATCTGTCGTGAAAGGTGCTCAAAGCCTGCTTTTGGTTCCGGTTTTTGCCGACTAACTGCACTGCGGCAACACTTCCGGCGGCGGATAGCCGCTTATTGTCTTCGCGTGAGTCTGAAATTAAGCCGTTCGGAGCGATGATTCCACGAACCGCCTGCAAGACCGATTTTGGGACAAAAGTTTGCCGGAAAGAAAAAAGCCGCTATCTTTGCATCCCGGAATCGTGACGGTTCCCCCGGCCGGAAGAGTCCGGGATTGACACGAAAAGCCCTGCGGGGCCGATGTAAGGCCAATCACGGGTTTCAGGGCCGGGAACGACGGGGTGTAGCGCAGTCCGGTTAGCGCACCTGCTTTGGGAGCAGGGGGTCGTGGGTTCGAATCCCGCTACCCCGACGATTGAAAAC
>ERZ809407.1095-NODE-1095-length-26128-cov-28.612626_pt1 | contig 26128 bp, 23 predicted proteins | sample MGYA00520792_ERZ809407 | MGnify/ENA primary metagenome ERZ809407 (study PRJEB31576, sample SAMEA3212665) | Homo sapiens | biome: human-gut; feature: human gut; material: fecal | place: Sweden | collected 2012 ...
CACTACCAAAATAATTCGCAAGCATTTTCTCTTGCTCCTTATTTGGGTAAAGCCTGAACTTATATGTCTTCTGTATCACTTTCATCCTACAAAGATACGAAATTTTTCTCGAAATACAAAGGAATGATGTAATTATTTGCAAAATATTACGCTATTTCAATATATGTGATGCAAATAGTGACACCTTCAGAAAATACATAGAGAACCAAAGCTAATTATTGTGCCAATTCATCCCAAAGGCTAAAGACCTTTGGGTTTTCTTGGCAACATTATATAAAAACCATCAAAGAAACTCACATAGTTAACAGTAAAAGTTCCATATTAAACAGTTTAATCTTTCTTGTCAAACGTAGAATACATAGCTACCTGAAACAAGTTCCTCACTTCAGAATTATCTGACTTAAGCCAAATACCATCCTTGCTAGCCACATAAACAGCCAACACCATAAGAAGAAAAGAGTACAAGCAGTTAAGCCCAACCTGAGCAGATGGCAAAGCAGCACCAACCCAGAGCAAAGGGATTACCAGAACATTTCGCCTGTTTAACCATCCATTGAAAATATATCTATTCATTATTATAAGTTTAAGCACTTTTATACAAAGGTACAAAAGTATTAAAAATATAATAGAATACCAACTTTTCGTTAGGAATTTTACTGATAATTCCTCAAAATACATGAAAATGAGGCCATTTCTTTAAAAAAAATCTATTTCAGTACCCCCTTAAAAAGTATCTCTAAGAAAAAAGCACGTTGAACTGTCCACAAGTCTTTAGCACGTAGGCAGTTCAAATTAATCCTTGTTGTAGTGGACGATGGTCTCGTACTAGAACAACTAGACCCTTTTATTGTTCCTCTTATGTCTTAATCCTTATTGTAGTGGACAATGGTCTCGTACAATGAATGCATCACGCATTGATGTGAAGAAGAATCCGTCTTAATCCTTATTGTAGTGGACAATGGCCTCGTACAATCTTATTTTCAACGAGACCTTAACAGTTGAGCAGTCTTAATCCTTATTGTAGTTGACAATAGCCTCGTACGGGTAAAATAGCATATGATGACTTTAAAGAAATGAAGTCTTAATCCTTATTGTAGTGGACAATGGTCTCATACATACAAAAGGTTTCACAGGGTTTACTTGTGACATTGAAGTCTTAATCCTTATTGTAGTGGACAATGGTCTCATACGCTCCATGTACCGCCACGGCACCCTCTATTGTCTTAATCCTTGTTGTAATGGAAGATGGTCTCGTACTGAGGTTGCCGAAATCGCAGTAAATGATAATGGTGAGGTCTTAATCCTTGTTGTAATGGAAGATGGTCTCGTACATCCTTAAGTCCACTTACAATGGATCCAATGCAGCGGTCTTAATCCTTGTTGTAATGGAAGATGGTCTCGTACTAGTAGTAGTACTTTTTATTTTCATCTTCTTTAAAGTCTTAATCCTTGTTGTAATGGAAGATGGTCTCGTACTTCAAAGAAAAAATTGGTACCACTCAGAGTGGTATGTCTTAATCCTTGTTGTAATGGAAGATGGTCTCGTACACTATACTATCCAAGGCGATGATATCGAGAACCCTAAGTCTTAATCCTTGTTGTAATGGAAGATGGTCTCGTACTCGACCTTATAAGACCATACTGATTATCAGTAAGTTAAAGAACTTCACTAAACAAATATTGACTTTTCTTAACCGAAATTTAACTATTCCTTAGCGGGTGCAAAGGTACGACTTTTTTCTGAGATATGCAAGCCAATTATTCTTAAATATTTAGGCCTTTTAGACCTCACTATTTAGTTCTGTTAACAACAAATCAAAGAGTTAACCCAAAAAGCACTCTTCAGCATAAAAGTAAACTACACCATCACAATATCATAAACCAACAAATTAAACTACAAAAAAACTATTCCTCACATATATAATAAGGTATTATATGCACCCTAAACAACAAAAAACAGGAAAAATGAGCCAGTGAAATATCATTTCACGATGTTCCCCTACCTTTGCACCCAGAAAAACCAAAGCCGCTATGGTTAAGTTGTTAGCGACACAGTTGTATCCATTCATAAAAATGGCATAAAACAAAAGAAAGTAGCAAAAAAAGGGAAAATCGAGTGAGTGAAATACCATTTCAAACTCCCACAGTACTTTTGCAAACGAAAACAGGAACAAGAAGTTAAACCCATTAAAATTAAAGAATATGAATTACGAATATCGCTACCTCATGGAATACCTCCCAAAGAGATACTCCGCTACAATGAAACAAGAGAATGCCAGAGAAGTCATCTACGACTTCAAAAACGGCTACTGCAGCCTTAGCTTGATGAACACAATCGTAGAATGCATCAAGGAAATAAAAAACGAAACAGGTGGCAACAACTGGAGAGTATGCTTCATACCAGCATCCACCCACCACAAGACAGCTTGCCGCTACCAAAAGCTCGAAACCTTCATCGAGAAGGAAACAGGAATTGCCTGCGACTACCATACCATCCTGCCCATCCAGGACCAGGAATCAGGCCACATCACAGGCAAGAAGACAAACCCGGCAGAGAACTTCAACATCAAGACAAGCGACGTTGCCGGCAAGAACATCATCCTCATAGATGACGTCATCACAAGAGGCATGACATACGTGCACACAACCAACAAACTCATCAACAATGGTGCCAACATGGTAAAGGGACTCTTCCTCGCCAAAACAATCAATCCTGACTGGGTAAGACATTCAGCATAGCCCTTCAGAGAGAACAAGAGAATAAACGTAACATATAAAGATCATGACAAAAGAACTCAAAATGAACGCCATCCCAATGACAGAGGATGCAGCATCAACAGTACAGGCTACCAATAACCTGGAGTACGTAAACCTCATGGAGTATCTCCCAATGAGATTGCCAGCAACGGAAGAGGAAGAGAGAATTCGCAAGATAGTCCATGACTTCAAGAACGGCAAGTGCTCACCGGAACTGAAGAATCAGTTCACCGATGCAATCAAGCAACTCAAGGAAGAACACAAGGACGTGAAGCTGAGAGTCTGTTTCATGCCGGCCTTCACTGCAGACAAGACAGCCCTCCGCTACTCACAACTGGCAACTGCCATCGAGACAGAAACAGGCATACCAAGTGACTACCACACCATCCTGCCAAAGCGAGCAACAGAACTCATGGCTACCGGGAAGACTAATCCAGCAGAGGACTTCCTCTTCAACAAGGAACAGATCGAGGGAAAAGACATCATCCTGATAGGTGACATCATCACCACGGGAACAAACTTCACCAAGACAAGTCTAAAGCTTGCAGAACTTGGAGCAAAATCAGTCATCGGCCTGTTCTTGGCAAAGACCATCATTACAAAGTAACAAAAAATTAAATCAAAAATATAAGAATAATGAATAATTATCAATTCCTTAAAGAATATCTCCCAGTGAGATACCAGGCAAATGCCCAGCAGTTGGCAGACCGTCAGACTTGCTATAACTTCAAAGACGGCTACCTCAACGACGAAGTTAAGAGTGGATTCCTGAACAAGATCCAGGAAATAACAAATGGCGAGAATACAGGTTGGGCCATCTGCTTCATCCCTGCATCCACCAAGAGCAAGACCCAGGCACGCTACAAAAAGCTTGCAGAAGCAATCCAGGCAGCCGGCTACAAGGTAGCAATCAATGCCATCTACAATGAGCACGACCATGAAGCTGGTCACCTCACTGGGAAAACCGGCAACCCAATCGAAGGCTTCGGCTTCGACGCCAGTGACATCGCAGGCAAAAAGCTCATCGTCATTGACGACATCATCACAAGAGGAAGAACCTTCCAAATGGTTGCAGAAAAGCTGGAAACCATGGGGGCAGCAAGCGTAACAGGACTGTTCCTGGCAAAGACCTTCAACCCAGATTACCATCCTTACTATGATCCGACGGACGATTACGATTCGGAAGACTACTACGATCCATCAGACTACTACGAGGAGGAAGAGACATACGACAACTACAACGGTTCATACGCCCAAGACGTAGAAGGCTGGAGCGACCAGGACATAGACGACGTTTTCGACGGCGATCCTGATGCCTATTGGAACATCGACTAGTACAAACAGAACGTGCAGCTGCATAACAGAAATAATAAAAAAAAATAGAACATAAAGAAATATGGCACTCAATACAGAACTCATTTTGACATTGAAAAACCTCAAAGGGTGTGGAAACAAAACCGTTCTCTCCATAGCCGAGTTTGCTCCATCCCAAGTGCAAACCATCGAGGACCTATGCCACTTCTGGCCAACACTTAAGGGCAAGAAGTTCGAAAAGTACTCTGCCACTGATCTCCAGGAAGCCAACAGAAAGGCACTGACCATCATCAACGATGCAGAGAGAGAAGGTGTAGGCATCATCTCCTATTACGAAGAAGCCTTCCCTCAAATCCTGCGTGAGACCATCAATGAAGATGGCAATGCTGACGCTCCATTGATTCTGTTCTACAGAGGCAACATCAAAGTTCTCCAAATGCCGGGCATCGCCATCATCGGTACAAGAGAACCGACAGAAGCAGGAACCCAGGCAGGAATCTACTTCGCAGAAAAGTTCGCAGAACAGGGTTTCAACATCGTATCAGGTCTTGCCATAGGATGTGACACTACCGGTCACCAGGGAGCATTGAACGTGAAGGGAGCCACCACGGCATTCCTATCCAACGGCTTGGATTGGGAATCCATCTACCCTAAAGAGAACCTGGAACTGGCCAAGAACATCGTGGAAAGCGGAGGACTGCTGCTTTCCGAGTACCCGGTAGGACAAAGAGGCAACCGCTATACCCTGGTGGAGCGTGACAGACTGCAGGCAGGACTCTCATACGCTACCATCGTCATCCAGACAGGTCTTAGAGGAGGAACCATGCATGCAGTAAATGCCACCCTCAAAGCCCGAAAGCCCCTCTTCATGATCAAATACAAGAACATGGATGGACAGGTAGGCGGAAAAGCAGAAGGCAACAAGAAGTTTCTGGAAGATGGAAAAGCACACGCCCTGACATCAGGTTCATTCGAAGATGCCCTTGCCGTCATCAGAGAATCAGTAGAGAAAATCAACAAAGCCAAAATCAAGGATTCATTATTTTAGCATATGATAAAAGGAGTGATTTTTGATCTGGACTTGACCCTTGTAGATACCACAATACTGGAAAATGCCAGAAAGATGAGAAACTGGCACGAGGCATATGGGCTAATCCCATATACCTCCATGTATGCAGGAATCCAAGAAGTCCTAGACAAGATAAAAGCACAAGGAATCAAGATGGCAATAGTCAGCACCTCACCCCGTCCCTACGTGGAAAGAATCGTTAGCCACTACCAGATTCCAGCAAGATTCATCGTTGGCTACCATGACGCCCATCCCATCAAACCTCATCCAGCCCCTATGCTAAAGGCATTGGAGCTGATGAATGAGAAAGCGGAAGATGTTCTGAGCTTTGGAGATAGGGCAATAGACATGATTGCAGCTAAAAAAGCAGGCATAAAAGCCATTGCATGCCTTTGGGGAACTAAGGAAAGAAGCATGCTGCTTGGCACCGCATACGACCAAGCAATTAGCTCTCCACTGGAGATTCTCCCATACCTGCAATGACGATCGCAGAGACATTGAGTATGGTATAATATCCTCTCATCAGGTTCCACTAGACATCCACAATTCTAATGGAACCTTTTTAAATCACTTACTCCCACAAAAAACAAAATTAGAGTAAGTGAAATACAATTCACTATTTTGCAATACCTTTGTGATCATAGCGCTCTTTTACCTTTTTACGTGCCCCCTATAATAAAAAAGAGATTACTTGATTCCAATATAGAACAAACAACAAATAAACTTATTCCAGTTGATCATATCACAGAAAAGATATCGGCTGTATCACCTAAATGATACCGATGTACTGATAGTCCTAAAGTCTTATGCAGTACATCTATTGCAGCAGAAGTCGTACTCCCATACCACCCCGGCAGTCCCAGCCCGTATAGGGCAAAAGCATTACACAGTTTAAATGACAACGTCTTATAAGTTTTTTATCCTAGAAGACCAGGAAGGCAATGAACTTGATTTCCTCCTTAATAGCATTCCATTCTCATATAGTAAATCATTTCAGATGGATGGTCTGTGTTTTCCCCGTAATATCAGTTACCACAGCGATCCCCCCATCACGAATCTCCACCTTCTCATATTTGGCATCAACTATCACCTTGCCTGTTACTGTCATAACACCCCAATGTCTGGGAATCTGTTCAAAGGCGCAATAGGCACCGACTGGTTGCGCTATACTATGGTAGAGAGGTGGCACGATAACTTTACCATCTACCTTCACACCCCATTTCTTTCCAGCCTGATATAATTCTACATGCCCTGCCTCCGACTTCTCTTGCATCAGCAATAACTCCTGTTCCTCTTGCTTTTTCCTGCGCTGCATTTCTCGCTCATAGACCAGTTTGCCAAGCCGAGGCATCGCAACCATCAAATTCTCGCTTTCTGTTTTGGGTTGATTGCAACCTATATAGGTCTTTTTCAAGCTGGAGTCAACGAAGTAATAATCCTCATGGCTGTCCATGACCACTATGCCACTGTCGTATAGGTCGGTACATAGCCAATATACATGAGTATGGTCGCCACGTAAAAAACAAACCTTTTCACTGTTATCTTTATGCATTCGCATAGAGCCGCCATCCTCCTCTTTATAGATCCATTCCTGACAACCACTGGCTGTTGAGCGTCGAAAGTTGTAGATCAAATAATATCCATAATTCCATAGGTCATATTGGGAAGGGCGAAAAGGTAAAGCAAAGTACTCGTAGGTACGAGATCTGAAGAGACCATTATATTCGACGAACTCCCATTTATTGATGGTGATTACCTCGGGAGCATCTTTCGCATGAATGTCCTCGTCTATGACAACTCTCGCCAAGAGATCGTAGTAACATACAGTCTTTCTGCGAGGTCGATAGAACAGGATGTTGCCATCCAACAGCTTCATGTCATAATAGTTGCCTGGTTCTATCACCTGTTCGCCTTGTCGGTTCACTACCGTCATCTTTCCATCAGGCAGCTTGATGATGGCAAACTCCCCTTTGCTATCTACAAACTCACGATACTGTATCGTTTGGAGCAATTCTTCATGGCTCATCACCATCATCATTTCTGAGTCTGGATGAATCTGAATATCGTCTTGCTTCTCGTTCATCAGGAAAAACTCTCTATCCTTCGGAGTCTCCTTTCTCTTGCCAACTTTCAGCTTTCCCTCGAACATAGCATTCCAGTTCCATACTTGCGAAGGTAACCCGAACACCCGATATAGTCCCACATTATCTATAATTACGCAGTTCTTCTTTCCCTTAGCCACTCGCAATCCACGTCCCACCATCTGTAGATACTTGGCAAGCGACAATGTAGGTCGAGCCAACTGTACAAACTCCACATCCGGACAGTCAAATCCCTCCGAGAAGATGTCCACATTCACCAGCACTTGGATGTCACCTTTCTTGAAGGCTTCAATGTCTTGTTGTCTTTCAGTGGCAGGTGTCTTCGAGTCTATGGCTATGGCTTTCACGCCATGTTCCTGATACAGTCTTGTGATTTTCTGAGCATGAGAAATATTGATAGCATACACGATGCCCTTTCTGTCTTTGCCAAATTCTTCCAAACTCTGATAGAGCCTTTCGATACTCGGTTTCTTATTCAGCAACATATCCATTTCCTTGTTCTGGTAGTCACCATCAGCCCCTCGCTTCTGCAAGGAGTCGATGAGCCGTTGCGTCACACCATCCGATTTGATGCTCACGAAATCGTATGTTGCCAATCTTCCCTTGCTGATAAACTCAGGAACACTCCACGACTGCACCAATACGTCAAACAGATCAGTAAAACCCTTACCGTTCAATCGGCAAGGTGTAGCCGTCAGTCCCAGGAACTTAGCTTTCGGGAATCTCTCCCACATCTCCTTATAGGTCTTGGCAAGAGCATGGTGCGCCTCGTCAATCACTATCATTCCCGGTTCTTCCTCTATCTCGTCATAGTGTCTCATCAGCCACTGAATGGACATCGCCTTGACGGATGACAATAGGGAAGAGGTGCTTGATGCGAAATAAGAATGGAACTTTCTTACGGTTTCGTCTATCTGCGACACCAGCTCTCTTCTATGGGCAACAATCCATACTTTCTCCATTGGATTGCCATTCACGAAAGAGTCTATAACTGCTGTTAACAGGTATGTCTTACCTGTTCCCGTTGGCATTTGTGCCATCACGGATCGATGAAGGCGCAACGCCTTCTCAATCCGTTCCTTCATATCCTCCTGATAATCATAAAGTTTGATTTTCATCACCCAATAGAATTATTTAAGCGTTTCATTCATTTTGCTCCAGTCTCTGTTCATCAGTTCCTCTATCATGCCATATATCTTTTTAGCATATCTCGTTCTGGCATGATTGTCATAGAGCGTACCACTCAGGATACTTTCATAAAATAGGATGACAAGGCTTTCAGCCTGACACCTGAATCTCCTATATTGCCTTTCATCATACTCCTTGTTGTGCCAGTAGTAGGCACCCGCCCAATTACGCTGATGATCATTCAGAATCTCTGAAGTAAGAAAAACATACTTTATCAAAGTAGCCTTCCTACCCTTCATCAATTCGTTTATCTTGCTGTGGAATACCAAAAAGACATTGAATGACATGCCCTCCATGACGGCTTTCAATTCTGCACTCTTTTTCTTGACAAGAACCTGATCTGCCTCCACCTTCGCAGCAATCTCATTCTCCTGCTTAATCTGTTCTTCCAGATAGGTCGTGTCCCATTTCCTCCAGATGAGCTTCCTGATATAGACGTCCAGTTCCAAGGCCAACTTACCTTCCAGAGTCTCCTTTACCTGAAATTTCTCATCCAATAATAAGTCGCGCATCTTCGATAACAACTGATAAACTGTTGAAGAAATCAACTCCCGCTCAGCAGCAGCATCTTCTCCAGCAATTACCTTGTCACCCAAGCAAGCAATATTCTTCTCCAATTCCCCCAACTCATCAGAAGAAAAGAACCCATATTGCTCCAACTTGCTCATCATTCCATGAATTTCAAAATACAAGGCATTGCAAAATGTGACAAAATCCATGTCTTTCAGCGACTTCATGAAGATAGGAAGATAGCAGATGACAGGATAAACCTCCATACTCTGAGGCATCTCCATTTCCTTCGGCAACTCCACCCCCGAAGCCTTGCCATCCTCTCTCGCAGTCGATATAATCTCGCCCGTCTCAGGATTTCGGGCATCGAGATAATTGCCAAAGTCAAACCCCTTGTCAATTGAGTCCATACCCGTCAACTCCTTCAACAACACCTTCGGCTGCTTGGCATCACTCTTCATAATCTCCCGGAACACATCCACGCTTGCCATACAGAGATTACCTACGGCAGAGGCAAACGCCACGTTCATCAACAGATTACCATGCAGCAAATCTTCGAACTTCTCCCCATAGATGCGTATGGAGATGTACCATTCCTTGGAATTCCCCTCAAAACCAATGGTAGATATGTGAATGTCCTCAGCCGTATCAGTATGCTGTCCATACAAACTGCTGATAACTGGATATTTCTTCCGGAAATGTTTCTTGATGATGCGCTCAAAACGGTCATAACCATTCTCAGCAAAATCAAGAACATGCGCCCATCGGCAACATGCCATGATGTAACCGTCATGGTTCAGGAAGTTCATGTTGAAGTACTGGTGCTCGTTGATCCTCACCGTCACCTCCAACTGCTTGTTGGTCTTTTTATTGAACGCAAACGTGCCTTCAGACGGAAAATCCAAAGGCACACTCGTTGTAAACACAGGTAAAATTACAGGTGCATTTCTCATCATGTCCTATATAAATGTCAGTATGTAAAGTCAAAAATAATCAGAAAAAAATATCTACATCAGAGAGCTCTCCAATTCATTCGGCTCACGAACGATAGCCAAAGGCTCCCCATGAAAAGGCTCCACCGGCATCAAATCCATCAGTTTCTTCTTCATGCCCCGATGATTTGGGTATTGAACAGCCGTCTCTGCAATGAAACGACATACCTCCTGCCTCTTCTCCTCATGGTTCCAAGCCTTGACAGCAACCACCAAAGCCTGATAACTGTCAAATAACAGCTTACCAATACGCCTTTTGTATTCACCAACCAAATCCTGTATGTCGCCTCGGTTGATAAGCAATGGTATATGCTTGCATAGGGTCATGGCGATGCCATAAGCAGCATCAGGCCTGTTCTTGGCCAGTATCTGTGGAATGGACTTCTTGTGCCAACGCTCCAGAAGCCGTAGCAAAGCCATGAAGTCATCATTGTCCCTCGGCTCAAAGCTTACTTCCTGCAGGAGATATTTGGAGTATTCCTCCTCATAATCCACACTCAGCCCTTTGGGAATATAGTTGATCCTCGGCCGCTCCATCCGAGCCCAATACCGCTGTCTCTCCATCATCCGCTTGCGCTGCTCATCATTTTTGATGCGCACCAGCTTCTCATAGTTCACCATCGTCTCAATCTCCCTGAACTCAGGAGTATTCATCACCTCAGCCTTCAGATGCTTCTTGATGAGTTTTACCAAGTAACGCCGCCATACCTCTTTGTTCTCTTCTGTAACAAAGGATGGGCATTGCTCTCCGTAGCAAGTCTTCCAGGTAAATGGCTCAATGTCTAGATGCCAGAGGAAGGATTTATGTTGTGGGGTATTACTCATTTTACTTTGGTTTACGTTTTAAAACTTTTCCTGTCAGATAATCACCTTTCTCTTTTACCTGACCAATATATTTGGACTGGTGTAGAGCTTCCATGAAATGCTGTGCTCCTTCTATTTGCTTGGAAATAGAATAAACCTCTCCTTGTTTATCAAGTCCTTCAAATATACCTTTTGTTTTAGCGAAGATGTCAGCCAGTTCATTCATAGCTATTAATCTTTTCGCAATACAACATGTACTAGCTAAAATCTTTAAAGCAGGATTGTCTGACTTTTCCATAGCTTCCGTATATAGAGACAAGTTAAACTCACTGTCAGATTTTCCGAAATATGATAGTAAAGCATTAGCTATAACAGGCGTAACACTTTCCGTTTCAATTTTATCCAATATGAAGCTATGGTATTTCTTATATTCTACCCAACTCAGTATCTCAACAACTGTAGTTATGCTAAAAGCAAATTCATCCCACTCTGATATAATTTTATCTGGATCCTTACATAGGAGGTATTTGCTCAGCTTTGGGTTTCCTTTTATTATGTCTTGATAAATACTTGGAGAAACAGTAATGATACCTTCATCTACAACATATCTTACTCTGGTTTCATTTAATTGTGAAAGTTCCTTACTCCATACATCTATTAGCCAATGGTTATTAAATATGGAGAAAGCTATATTGTCATTAATATTGTCAGACTTTACAACACTTGCTAACAACTCTGTTTCATGTTCATCATTACTTTGCACAAGCTTTGTAAATTCTTCCATGGTCTTTTCCTCATTGAGATTCATGAATACAACAAGCGAACTGTCTATTTTCCAAGTACCTATGCAAGAGCAGTAATATTTAACATTTTCAATCGTCATTTTAATTTTGTTTTTCCAGAACAGATTTCTTACGATATTTTCATCTGAAATACCCTTACAATCATCCCACAAAGTATCATTATGCTTGATAAGTTTAATAATATCGCTCGTTTGAATATCTTCATCCATTAAAGACACTATTGTATCAGAAGATTCATGGATGTTGCTTGAAGCAAGCATAAGATTTTCCACAAATGCTGGTAATTCCAGAAGAACATAATCCTGAAGTTCATTCAGTTCTGTCTCTTTTATAGAAGTATAAATTGCAGAATCCAAATTAACTACAGGCAAATCATTATGCTTGAATATCACCTTGATATTATCCAATGTTAGAGCATACATATTATTCTCATATATATAAGAATATGTGTCAGCAGCATTGCTGTCATCTATCAACGATTGAACATTTAAATCCAGCAAATCAAGAAGTTCCCGCGCCCTTACTTGATCTATATCTTCAAACAAATCAGAATAATTATTGTTATCGTTTACATAAGTATTGAATGGATATGAGGTATTTACAGATCTTATGTCGTTTATATCTGCATACTTAAACATCGTGGATATAACCCTGTCTTTATCCTTATTAGTATGATTCATATCCATATTTAATGATTTCCAAACATTTTTATCAATATGGACTAATCGCTTGATGAAGGTCGGTACACAATTGCCTTCGTGCATGAATTGATATAGCAAATCTATATATTGTTCATGAACAACCATTTGTTTAAGAATAGCATCACATTCATCCTCATATTCATCTTCATGCAGTAAGCAGAACTTCAACAGGTCTTTGTTTAATATTCCCTTATGGTCATAATCTGCAACAGATAGGTTCTGGATAAGAGAAGGTATTTCTTGCAACTTATAATCAAATTCTTTAGGTGTATTGAATTTGATAGAAAGAAGGAATTCCTGATCTGAAGGTGTTAGTCTTCCTTCTTGGAATATTGAAATATAGAAGAAATATTCTTCGTCTATATATCCCTTTTCCAAGAGATATTTGAGAACCTTATATTTTTCTTCTTCACCTTTTGGTATGTCCACATGCTCAAAGATATCCCTATCTGATTTTGCAATATCTGTGAGTGTATATTTATCTATGGCTGCTATTCCATCCATAAAAGCCCTGCGCTCATCTCTAAGATATTCTATTTTGTTATTTGCAACTGATTGAATATTTTTTTTCCTTACGCTATATTTATAACTTTCTCCTAAAGTAGATTTGATTTCATCAAGTTTAGGATGCCTAGACGAATTACTATAACGGTTGCTAATAAAATAAATTTTTCCTTTAAGAATATGCTGTATATTTTCTTCAGAAAATAGACTACCTATATCAGTTTTGCTACCATCACAGTATATTTCCCAGCCCACACCTGGCCATAATTTTAATAAATTTCCAACAATAACAGCGCGTAATTCTTCTATAGACCGAAGAGACTCTTCTGATATAGCTTGTATCTCCAAGTCTATCTCCTCTAATCGTTTCCAATCATCTTTTTTGATTTCATTCTTTAATATTCCTGCAGATATAAATGTCTCATAAACCACGCCCTTATTCTGATGCAACAAAGAAAAATCTGTAGGATAGAGATTCTTATATAGAATCATAGCCAGCAATTTATCCTTCTTAAGTTTCTTGTCAAGCAAGTTATGATAAAGATCAAACTCATTCACTACATTTGTCAATACCCTCATATCATTAACAAACGCTGATATATCCGTAATAAATGAAGAATTTACCTCTGCCTCAGGAATACGTAAGCCAGTAATTTTTCTTCTGAACAAGTCACCAGAATTAGAAGCATTCACAAAAGGAATAACAGGAACTATATAGTCAAAGAACTTTGTTCGTTCTTCTGCATTGGCGAAAATGTCATCTTTCAATGCATATAGAAAGACAATTCTCCTTCCTATTTCTTCAGACTGGTTAAGAATCAGGTTTAATTCCCTCAATTTTGTAAATATATGAGTATTTTCAAAGCGGTCTATATCTTCAAAAATTACAACATTATACTTCTTTTCCTGGAAGAGATAAAGAATCTCATCCAAATAGCGATTCATAATGGAAACATTCTTCTTCTCTTCAAATTCTAAGGTAGCCTTATCTAACGTTAGGTTTTTGATACTAATCTTCTTTATAAAAAGAATAAGTTGAAATAGAATAACACATATACCAAGAATGAATACACATATACTTAACCCAAATAAGAATGAAGATTTCAAGACTTCTGTTGGAATCAAGAAGTACTTTGTCACCTGTTCCTGACAAAACAGGCACAAGTTTGCTACAACAAACAACAATATGCACACAACCACAAAAATTCTCTTCTTGCGTGATGTCCTTTCAATTCGTCCGAATCTTGATTCTGGTATATTTGTCGCTTTTACATGGTAGAAAAGTTGTTGCAATATACTATATTCCAACTGTTCCTCAAAGCTGTCTTCTTTAGTCTTTGGTGTACTATCACTTTCAGACATATTAACCTCAACAAAAGACGCAAGCGACACATTCACATAATGATATTCCGGGTAATATGCTTTGAAAGTTTTAAGTATAGAACTCTTGCCAGCTCCATAAGAGCCAGTCAAAGCAATATTGAATACATTTGGTTGGTCTATCGCATTTTTTAGGCGGATAATATATTCTTTATGTCTCTTGAAATCGTCTATAGGAGACAATAAGGATATGTGGTTTTCCCCCGTATCTTCTAATTTCCATCGGTTGACTTTACGACTACAATTGACAGCTATTTTACGAATGTATTTTCGATAGGCTTTATCTATCCTTTCCTTGCAGGAAATAACTCTTGACATAATCAAATGTCTACAAATACCTATCAAATAGCAAATGGTACCCATAAATGACATTCCCAACAATATAACTATTACTGTAGGATTCCAATGCATGTAAAAACCGACAGCAATAGCAATGACCATGAATGCCGAAAATAGTGCAAAAATAATATTCTTCTTCATATTATTCTCTTATTTTTTTATCTGCCATATTCCATCTGTGCTTGTTTCAGTATATCTTGACAGAATTTGGTTAGAGGCTTTTTGGATATATCTTCTATGTCCATAGAGATACCCATCCATTGATTCAATAACTTTTTACGTTCAATATCAGAAATAAACGTGAGCATATTGCGACAATAAGTCTCAGATCACCCCAACAGACACTCGAATAACACATTATATCCCCCAATTAATCGAGTTAAATTCCTGAAGCATTTTCTCTCCACACTCGGGCTCTACAGATTTTACAAACATGATTCTTCCCAAAAGCCAATATTTATACATACCCTGATCAGGGTGCCTATAAGCTATATGATTAACTACACCAAACTTTTTGCAACAATATAGTTCCTTCCAAACATCCTTGCGATATTTTTTCGGAACATGCACTCCATCAGTAATAGTCAATCCGGTAACCATCTGCCTATCACATGAGAAACTTATTTTCGTTTTCTTCTTGTTTGGACGAAAATGATGAGCATAAACTATTTGATAGATATCACGCATACTTGGCATAATACTATCTGAATTACCAGAAAGGGTTATATCATCAGCATATCTACTATAAATACAATTACACTTACTGGCAAGTTCTACGAAAGCATCATCCATTGACCGCACAATCAAATTGGAAAGCATCGGACTTGTCGGTGCACCTTGAGGAAGCCTAAATTGGTATGTGCAGATTTTAGTAAGAACATCTACCACCTCTTCCTCATAGCCCAATTTAGAAAAATACTCCCATACCGAATCATATTTTATCGAATCAAAGAAATTCTGTATATCAACATTTATCAGCCATTTACTTCTGGCATGCCTCCTAGCATTGGTGACAATATTTCTAATGTCATCTTTGTCCTTAGGCATAAAACCTTCAGCACAAGGAGAAACAGAAGATAAGTCTTTAAGAAGTATATTCTCGTAAACCCACCTCTGTACCCTCTTCAAGTCTGAATAAGGAGCACTTATCATTCTAACGCCACCAGTTTTCTTCTTTATACTATAGTTATTGTAACAACATAGATTCAATAAAAACATTTCCATTCTCCCCTTCTTGATATCAGGAAAGAATGAGAAAAAATGACACTTATCAAAAATAACAGGAACATTATGGCTATGCAAGATACCTGCATAGGCCAAACATTCCGATATATATTGCTGTGAATGCCCTTCTATCTCAGCTTGTTCTGAAAAAAGAGACTCCCAAGTTTGTTCCATAAAATTATTACGTTAGTTGCTCACGTGAGTGAGCATATCGAACTTATGTTCGATATACTTAGTATAATGATATTTTAAATCAAGCATGTCCAAAAGACATACGAATATGCTAATTCCATATTCAGCTAATAATTTTACTTCACGCCCCTGAAAGTCTCCGGTATGTAAATATTATCTTTTTCATCCCAAATCCGAAATTCTTGCATCCCTTCATCTCTCAATAGCTTATATCTTTTTATTGCCTCTTTATATTCATTCAACGCCAATGAAGTTGGCTTGTGCTTACTATCCCATATTTTCTTATCAATCCCTTCTTGCCATAGACGATCCATTTCCACTAATGAAATACCCATTGTATTGTAAATGAAAGCTTCGCTTTTTCGCCTGATCAAACATATCAAGATAAAGACAAGATTGAAATTACTCTTTGTAAACAACAAGCTGAAATCTACGTATTCACTTCCACCAACAAAGATTTTCTTCAGGCACGACAACCATCTGTAAACAGAATTTCTGTCAGTATAAGCCCGTTTTATTTTCAGGAGATTATTTCGAGGCACCAAAGGATTCCAGTTTCTACCTTGATATTGGTTATCAGACCATAATACAGGAACCGTATTGTTTGGCGACGAATGCTGCATCAACACCAGGCTTTGGGTATTTTCGTAACCAAGAGGGCAACCTTTATATAATTGTTCTCCATACTTATAGCACATCTCACGTACCGCTTTAGTCTTAAAATAACTCCCAAATACTTTTTTATGAGGATCAAAACCTTTACAATGCGAGTCTCCTAAGATAAGCGCCCCAGATATATCTTTAGTAATCTTAGAATAGCCATTATCCATCACTATTGCAGCAACAACATAAAGTCTTCCAGAGCTGGCATCAGTCAACACCTCTGGTCTCACAATGTTTTTAACAAGAGATAATGCTTTAACTACCGACCCTCCACTACCTATAAAATCATCCACATAAACAACAATATCTTTCAGAGTCTCCCATTTCACAGAGTTTCTATAAGAAATAAAAGCCTCTACACTTGAATGAAAATTCATACTCTGTAAATCATTTCTTTTCATCAAGCCATGAATCCAGTATGAAATGGCAGCGCCACTTTTCCCAGGTTTACCAAGAGGAACTATATGTTTTTTTCTATCTCTAGGCAACTTTACTATCTGGTCATAAAGACGCCCCTTTACATCGTCATCACGCAAAAAGATTACATGCTCCAACAATTGAACTGCCAATTCAACATCTTCATCATTAAAATTAAATAGCCATCTAATAACATCGTATGGTGTTATTTGATTATAAAAACGGACGGAAACAATATCCTCTATCCTTTTTTCAATTTCTTTTGAAAGTGTCTGCATAAGCCCCCTCAGTTATAAGATACGCAGTTTGACAACATTATTTCAACATGAGAACACTGTTGTTCACTATGTGAAGTCAGTGCTATTCATGAATAAATACACTTGAGCCTAAAAATTACTTGTCAAGGATGATTTGAGGAACATATAAAGTCTCATCCCTATAATCCGTTATTTGACGTGATTTCTCACCGAAAGAATAACCAATTCCAACAATAGTCTTCTGTTGTATGATATATGGCTGGTAATATTTCTTGTCTTTGATTTGATCCAAAGCGTCATTAGACAAATCTTTGTCGTTCGGAGAATACTTGAACTCCATGATATAAATTGCCTTTGGACAATCTATAACCATATCTATTCTACCATCTGAAGTAGCCACCTCAGATAAAGGACGCATCCCAATCAACGTTAAAGCAACATGGAAGAAAGAATGAAAATATCCCTCATTGAATTTCTCTTTATGTATGAGATAGGGTATGCTCTTTATGATACTATTAAGCAGACTGATGAACTCTTTGACATCGCCATTATACAAGCTTTTCTTAACTTGTTGATATGGTATTGGAACATTGTCATCAACTAATATAATGTCCAAGCATCGATTTGACATCTCAATAATCTCATTAACCATTGTAGCAATATCAACAACGATCAGGTCTGTATGCTCCTTCTTGAAGTTTTTCTCAACAAGATAATAGTTATCGTGAATAAATTGAGTAAAATTCTGAAGGAACGTAGAGAATTCATTGATAGAAGAAAACTTTGAAGGAATCAGATGCTGTCCTTTATCTATACTCAAATACTCTTTAAGATGCTCAATAATGGAATCATAGTAATAATAGAGGTGTTCACCTTGATTCAAATTAATGAAATTTGTTCTCCAATCACGACTAATTGCGTCATAGTTTAAAGACCATTTTTGCCATCGCGCATCCAGCCATTCGCTTACGTATTCAGATAATTCTCTTTCTAATTTCGTTATTTGCATTTTAACAGCCTCTTATAGAACAAAAAAAGGCTACTAAGCCCCCATCCCCTAAAAGTAGCTTATGATAAAAAGGGGATGGGAGCCTTTCGCCCATATGTTAATCTTTCAATCTCTTTTGACATCAAGAGAAGAGTATCTCGGCATCGCAGCATACCCTCCAATCACCCCATAACATACCAGCGGTATGAGAAAGGCAATCGCCATACTCCCCGTAGTATCCGCAATATACCCCATGATTACAGGAGCAACCGCTCCACCCACTATCGTCATGATAAGCAATGAAAAGGCAAGCTTGGTCTTTGTACCCGCATCCCTCAATGCCAGCGAGAAGATAGTCGGAAACATGATGCTCTCTCCCAAATACAAGGCTAAGAACGCAATGAGAGATAAGGTTCCGCTACATACCACTACAGTCAATGTGGCTACAAAGGTGAGGATGGCACAGACCAGCAGCACCAGCCTTGGCTGGATATAATTCATGATGACACCACCAGCCAACCTGCCGATAAAGAACAGACCCATTCCGCCAAAGGCGAGATACAGAGTGGCAGTCTGCTTCTCTATATGAATACTCTCCTCAGCATAGTTGATGAAGAAACTGTTCACACCCGTTTGGGCAGCCACATAAAGAAACAAGGTCAGCATACCAAAACCGAATGCCATCACTCGCATCGGCTTCTCCTTCACCATCTCGTTCGTATCCGCCTCATGCGCTCTCCTTGGGTCCGGCAACTTGATTCTTGACAGGACCAGCGCCACAGCAAGCACGAAGATACCCACCAGGGCATAAGGAATGGCGATGTTGACACCCGAGCACAGAAGCTGTCCGCCAACCAGCGGTCCCACAATCCATCCGATACCATTGAGCGACTGTGACAGGCCGATTCTGCTCTCCGCCTTGTCAGGATGTCCCAGTACCGTAGTATAAGGATTCGCACTCGTTTCCAGACAGGTCAGTCCGCATCCTATCACAAACAGCGACAGAACAAAGAAGTAGAAACTGTTGATCCTGCTTCCCGGTATGAACATCAGAGCATCGATACCGAAGAGAATCAGTCCGGTTATCACTCCCCTCCTGTAGCCCCACTTCCGGATAATCCATCCGGCAGGCAGTGCCATCAGAAAGTAGGCACCATAGACAGCAGCCTGCGTCAGGGCCGACATTGCCTTGCTGATATGGAACGTCTCCTGGAAATGCGGATTCAGCACCTCGAGGATGCCATGGGCAAAGCCCCACATGAAGAAGAGGCTGCTAATGATGAGGAAGGGCACCAGACCGGGAACACAGATACCGATAGAATCCGGGGCACCCGAGATGGTAATCAGACCCACCTTCAGCGTTCACCACAAACACATCCGGTTTCACCTTATCAAGAGTAGGCAGGAAGTCGACCACTCCGCTTCCCTCATTGATATACGCATCCTTCACCGCCTTGATATTCTTGACCATGAATAGCCTTTCCTCCTGCGGAAACATAGGCTTGCGATGCTTATACTCCAGATAAGTAGCATCCAATCCGATACCCACATACAGGTCACCATACTATGATGCCTGCTGGAAAAACTCCACATGACCAGAATGCAGCAGGTCATAGCAACCGCTCACAAAAACTTTTTTCTTCATTATGATTTATTGATAATAGAAGTGCAAATAGTAATATTTCCTATTAATAATCCCTTTTCGGAAAACTCATCATATATTCATTGAATTGCTTTACGCTAATACTACCATTGAGCATTCCTTTGAAATAATTTTCTGAAGTTCTGTCAAACTCATGGCTATTGAAAGGAGAGAATTTCGCTGCCAGAATGAAATTATATGGAGTCAAATAACGAAGTCTCAACATCGCCCTACCATGTAAGCGCATAGGTTTTCCGTTGACAATTGCTGAGCCATCATCATATTCCTGCCTTGTAATTTTTCGCTCAGGCAAATACCATGATGGCTTGAAAACTGCAAACTCCTCATCATAATATCCCTTGCTATCAAGTATATATTTTATCACATCATCGTTATGTGAATAGCAGCCACAAGGCTTATCTTCTTCAACTTCCACATAGACATACTGTCCATAGTATCTTCCACTGTCACGATATACAACTATACGCTTTATGAGTAATTCATCTGTATTCATTAGCACTTTGTTGTTTCCAATTCTTAGGAACGACTTAATGTCTTCAGCCGCTCCAGCTCTAAAGAACCATACAGGATCTGTATCAGCTTTATCTAAACCTTGTTCAAATTTCAAAGGAGCTTGCAAAAGTATAGAAAGACGCTTATTGATTTCCTTACGATCAGTAAATTCACAAACTCCGCGAACACCAGGAAATGCAACTGCCATTCTTCTAGCAAAGAACACTGTTGATGCCTCCGTTGCCTTAATAGGCTGATTCTTGCAATTGGTCTTATAGGAAAATACTACTAAAGGTAATTTATTTAATAGTTTGTCTATCCTTTGATAAGATTTTCTCCAATCAATTTTAGAAAAAGACCAATTAGCACAATATTTAAGTGAACAGTCTATTTCAAACTCCAAATTACAATCCTTGGCTGATGAGAACAAACCTATTCTCCGATGATTAAAATCGAAAGGCATATCATTCACATCCCAATCACCATTTTTTGCTAACAAAATAACTCTCTTATCTCCCAATGCATGTAAAGCATACCCCAATTCAAATATAACATTACTATTTGGCATCAGTTTTCTACCACAGCTGGCAACAGGAGTTATATCACACACAAAAATATCTGCACTTGATATCTTTTCCAAGATAGCATCTTCAATTTTAGGACTACCTGGAAGATTACGAGTTGCCTCGTCTATCTCGAGCTCATAACCATTGTCCTCCTTTTGCTTCTGACATTCAGCAAGAAGAGAATCTTTTATAATCCTCTTGTTACCTTTTAGGTCTGATTGCCAAGAAAAGAAAATTGTAAACTTTGTCTTTGACATAATCTCTCAAACTACATGAGTATAAAAACGACCGCTACTGTTTTTTACGCAACACTCAAAATAAAAGAATACTTATCGATATTCAGAAATAAAAATATCAGAAATTCAAAATTCTAGGGATGAGAATATAACCTATACTCCAGATAATCCCTGAAGTTCATCGATTACATCTATAAAATTAGAACTTTTTGCAACACGACCATTACCTCCAAGTTCTTTATATTTTTCGTAAATGGCTGTTCTTGCTTCTGTAATTAATCTATCAGTAATCACATTAACATCCAATTTTAGAATTTTTTCTCGGGTAATACTCGTTGTATTCAATATTTTAGATACAACCCCATACAAGAGATAAAACAAGATATCACTCTTCTCTGAAGTTGCCATTTCTGATGCTGACCGAAGATTCTGCCTAACTTTTTTTCCTAGTAACGCTACTTTATAGTAGACTTCTAAATCCCCATTTTTTTGATAGAGGTCTTCATACGTATTATCATCAGTAAGTAATGTTGAAGGTCTAGCACGTGCAAAATCCGGCTTTCTTAACAAAAGAGTTATCAAACATTGAGCAAGAAACGAAACTCCTATAATTTCAGAAGCTTTTTTCTTTTGGTTTTTATAATAGTTCTTTCGCCTATCATAATAGAGACCTCTTGTTTTAAAGTACATTTCTATCTGTAAATGAATCGAATCGGTAACCCTCAAAGATGATTTTGGAATATTTGTTTGATTATTTGTTGCAAATATAATATCATCTCTGACTTCCTCTGATTCCGGAACTATAAACCTTACTAAAATATTCCTTGTCTCATTTTTCATTTTTTCTTTATTATCAGAAAAAAAACGAAAAATTTCTGTTGAAGTTTGCAAGCCATTAACAATTTCGGGGTTTAATATAGACAAAGTTTTGCTTGTAACAAGAGTTATTTTTTCGGACAACACCGTTATACCATTATTTAACCACCAAAAATCTTCCATTTTTTTATTAAGCAGACTATCAGCAATACTAGAATTAACTGCATTTGTCCCCTGATAATCACGCACATTCGAATCAAATATACCTTTTTTGATTTTTCCTTCAGAATCTGCAATAAAACGGAAATATTCTACTAAATTTACAAGCGTTACAAACTCATTAGCCTGTCCCAAAGTAATTGGTTGGTCTGCAAGATTTATTGTCACCTCTTCATCGGCTTCACGATTATATAATTCTATGAGCTTATCAGCATCTACAAAACCAACTTCAACACGAGCTGATGGATACATCTTTTTTACAGTTGTTTTCAAATCATTTGCTTGTGATACTACATTTGGATGCAAATCAACCCCTAAAGTCACGTAATAATATTGAATATGAATTTTAGGTTGCAATGTTATCAATTTTGTTAAAGCACCTCTAAACAACTGAAACATATCCCGAACGCCTTCATTATATCTTTTCTTAAAATCGTCAATGTTACTTGACATGCTCAATAGATTTTCAGATACAGCTTTCCATTTCATCAATGCATCTTCACCAAATCTCATCGTATTCTTTGATTGTATTATTACAAGTTCTAATTGTGACCCTTTAGAGCATTTTAAGTTTGGCAGTTGATCTTGCGTCAATATTTCATTGTTTAAAAAAAGATACATGGAATCACAACCTCCATCATTTCCACAACCAGTAATACCATTAAGCAATTCTTCGTCACTTAACCCATAATCTTTTAGTATCTGCACTGCAGAGAAGAACTCAAAAAAATCATTCTCAACAAGAATTTCAGTTTGACCTTTAAACTCTTGATTAATAATTTCCTTTAGAAGCATCTGATTATTTGTCATAATAGTTTTATTTTTTATAGTTTATATTTTTCCAAAAGTTGCTCAAACATTTCCTTTTTGAACTTATAAAACTCTCTAACAGAAGTTTTACCATCCAATCTGTACCCCAGAACTTGTTTCTGAATATCATTTAAGTAACTATCCTCTATCCCCAAGGATGCCAGATTTTCTTTCCTGCCATCTGAAAAAGTAAGCAAGTTTTCATGCATATCAATCATCTTCAGCTTTTCATCCTTGTAGAATTCCTCTAATTTCAAAGTATCCTTATAACCTATAGATAAACGTTTTGGAGCAAACTGCATATTTACATCATAATCGTCTTCATTCATACTGAGCATTTCAGGAAATTCTCCCTTAAAACGAACATGCTCGTCAACAAATACATGCGGATTTTCCAAAGACAACTCATTTTCTAAAGGATCAAAAGCACCTTTGTTTGATATATCATTGCAAGTTGTACAACAAGGAATCAAGTTGTAAAACGAAACTGCCAAAAAGGGATATTTGCTCTTGGGCAAGAAATGGTCGATAGGAGGTTTCGAATCTCGTTTACCCTCATAAGAGGCAACATTTATCTGATTGCGTCCACAATAAGGACAAACTTTCAAATTCATTTTTTTGATGAATTGCAACTTATCCAAATTCTTTTCATATAACATCTCCACAAAGATATGATAGAGAATATCATGAAAATCATCTACATACGTCAATCCCTCATCATTTTTTCCAATAGAATAAAAATCTCCTGCTAAGAACTTTTTCTTATTAATTCCTGTTTTCCACTCTTTATCAGTATTCCATGCCTCTACATTATGCAAAATAGCCAAGCAATCTTCCCATGAAGCTGATAGCAATGTCTTCAAATTAGCATAAGAAGAATAATACTGCAAGAAATTCCAGGTAGGACTTCCCTTACAAACCTTATAAATAAACTTGATGTCCTTCGTTCGTCCTACAGATCCGTCAAAAGTAAGCGCCCCATCACGAAACCCTTCCATTAATTGACTGGTTTTACCAACAAGGGAATCCAGATGCCACTTCAGCATTTCTGCTGTTACATTATGAATCCTGTACATTTTCTTCAATGTTTAGTAAGTAATTTGCAATGAAAGAGTCACCTACCATTCTCATAATTTCATCTGATGGAGCTTTACCATTTCTCTGTGCACTCTGAATCCAGCGTTTCATAGCTTTAGCTGCCACATCTCCTATTGGAGAATTGGTAAAGAAGAAACTAGAGCGCAACATATCATAATAATTTGCGCCAAAAGTCTGCTTATCTACCTTCACGGGATTACCTTTAGACAAATACAATGTATTTTCAGTCAGAACATCACTCAATATAAATGGCGAATGAGTAGCTATTAAAATATTGACACTCCTGATTTTACGCCTATCGATTCCGGCTGCATTCAAGCATTCAAGTAACATCGCCACAAATCGTCTTTGGTATTCAGGATGATAATATAGTTCCGCCTCATCAAATACCAAATTTACATAATGATAAGGTATCCTGTATTTATCTGAATCAACACTTTGAATATTATTCAAATGATAGATGACATAGCTAATCATATACATCATTTGCTTTTCTCCACTACTCATCTTACTCAACTCAAATGACGTGTTACTATCTCTTTCAAAAGTATCATACTTATCTGCCATCTTCTTTCCTACCCGCACATACTCTATGTCCATATCGAAAAAGGAAGGATACATCAAATGAAGAAAGACTTCCTCATAAGTTTTTGCCGGAGACCTCGAAATAAATGTATAGGCAGTCTCACGAGCCTCCGTTCTCGACTCATGCCGCTTGATATAATCAAGACATTGATGAATCTTTAAAGTAATATGGTTAATTGGCTGTTCTTTTATTTTCTCAACCACCCGCTCAGCAATCATAGGCAAATGAGCATTTAGATATTTTATATCTGACTCATGCTTAGTCTTATCTTTTCCTTTTAGAAGTTCTAAACCCAACTGTTCATAATAGTCACTGTAAGTCAAACAAATCTTTAATGATTTATAAGATAAATAAAACAAAACCAATTTATACATCTCAGAATCCTTAGCAAAAACCATAACCAAGTCATCACATACAAAATCCTCCCATACTTCTTCTAATTCAACTCGGAAGTTTTCTAATAGAGAATAGTCCCATTCTTTATGAGCATTAAGAAATTTATCCCAAGTTTCCTTTTGATAGTTTTCTCTTAAATGAAAAGATACGTACTTTGGTCTATATCCATAAGGGAACTGCTTTTTCTTGGCAAGAAACAAAAGTGAAAACACTAAGATTCTCTGATGCGCCAATTCATTTTCTCTATTTATATCTATAGATCCATTAGTTCTATAAGGAACCAATGTTATTGGTGTCATATAGCCGTCATTCTTATGAAATAAACCATCAAGCCATTTTCCCTCAACAACATCCAAGCTATGTTTGCCATAATCATATTCATTAAAGGAATAGATACTATAGTTTACAGCTATAGTATAGAAGAATCCCTTAAGAATCTTATCAAAATTCGCTTGCCGCATCTGGATTTTCGTCATAAATCCCAAATTGTCTTCACGATATACAGAAACGTTCTCATAAGCACATTCGATTCTAGTTAATTTACCATCACACACATAATATAATTCTGCATTCACGCCATTAGCATATGACAAATGTGAAGGTATCGGCGAATTCTTGGTGCAAGACAACGCACATGCCAAATTGTTAATTATTCTGTAAAAGATATCTAAGAGAGAACTCTTGCCTGCTCCATTTTTTCCGACAATACAACCCACCGTAATTTTAGGTGATTTATAACTGGTTTTGTATATATTAGCTGCAATATCTGAAACTGGCGGAACTTCTATAAAGCCATTTTGAGGTTCTGGATACTTTCCAAAAGGATACCATCCTGGCTTAAGATTCTTACTTATATTTGCATCCATAGGATGAAGATATAAACCTATCAAACGCAAAGACAAATCATAATAATCAATTTTCATCATTTTGCGAAAATCATTCATGTTCTACTTTTTGAAGATAAAAAATCCATAACAATAAATCTCTTTGTAAGCATCCAACCCCTATGACAATACAACTCCATCCCCAGTGTTTACTGGGG
>ERZ809407.1135-NODE-1135-length-25319-cov-16.515199_pt1 | contig 25319 bp, 19 predicted proteins | sample MGYA00520792_ERZ809407 | MGnify/ENA primary metagenome ERZ809407 (study PRJEB31576, sample SAMEA3212665) | Homo sapiens | biome: human-gut; feature: human gut; material: fecal | place: Sweden | collected 2012 ...
GCACCCGTTTGGCGGGCTCCGATTATCCCATGGACACAAAATTTCTGACGCTCTCTGAATTCTTTCGTGAAAGAGACTGACGAGTGGTTGCGTAGACGAATCCGACAGATCTACTGGAAGCAGTGGAAGAAAGTTCGGACGAAATATGCGGCACTAAGGAAACTTGGTGCACCCGAAGGAAAAGCTTGGGAATGGGCCAATACGCGCAAGTCGAACTGGCGCACGGCGAACAGCTGGATACTCTCAACTACGCTGAATAATGGCACTCTCCGCAAATTGGGGTGGACGTGCCTAGGGGATGTCTATCACTGAGACACCTCTGAGGTTATTGATAACCGCCCACTGCGGATCCGCATGGTGGGTGGTGTGGAAGGGGCTGAGGACATAAAGTTCTCACCCCTATCCGATTGGCGGCAAAATGGTACGGCAATATAATAGTTGTACAGTATCCTTTAGCGTCACATTCAGGGAATCCGATGCAACTTTCTACTCTCGAACAGCACTGTGCTTTAGCCTGGGCCTATCTCGATTCGAACATAGAGTTTTCAGTGGATGCGTTAGGTCATCACCCCATCCTCAGCCCCATCCACGGCGCCATTACTCAAAACTCTGGCTTTTTCGGCATGTTCACCGAAAGCTCGAACAAGTTCTATCATAGCTATGCGTTCACCTTGTCTATGCTCGAACGTGGGAGTATTCGAGTTTTACAAACTCATGATAATAAAGCACTTCCCATATATGGCTTTCCTGAACCGTTTGACGTCGACGCTTATCATTACGCTTTTTGGGTAACAGCCCGTGCCTTAATGTGCCAAAGCTCTCTGTGCGACACCGAACCTGGCTTTTTTGATAAAGTCCACAAACGAGCCATGGCACATTACCTGATGATTCCCCTCGTGCCGCAATACGATGCGACAGCAGAATATCTCCTCGTTAAAACAGCAGGCCGGGTAAAGAAGGAAAAAGCGCTTCGTGATCTGACACACTTCCTAACCGTGATGGAGAAGCATCTGGCCTTGGCTAAAGTAGGCGTGACGGACCGAGAGATCATTCAGAGGTTCATGCTCCGCGCTGATGCTCTCAAGGCAATCATGCAGTCCGTCAAAGCGCCTGGTTGTCTGTTTGATACAGTTCAACAGCCTCCAATCTTCCTCATGGCTGGCGGCAGTTGCGCATGGATGAAAATGGCCGGAAAAGCGATGGATGATTAGACAATCTACTACGCTTTCATGCATCGTCTAGAACGCAAAAGCCCATTCCGTTGCAAGCGGTTTGGGCTTTTGGTGTATTAAAGCGCGACTTTTCGCGTCACTTCTGCTACGCGCCCTTCATCGCGCTTGTCGTACCGTTGAGTGGTCACGATTGACTCATGTCCCATTGCGAGGCGAACGGTGTTGATATCGGCACCGTTGTCCAGTAAGCGAGTGGCGAACGTTCTGCGAAGATCATGCGGAGTGAAATTGTCCACAGCGGCCTGCGCCCCGCGATATCTGAGCATCTGATAGATCGCACTCTCCGACAACGGCCAATAGCGCTGGATGTTGTCGCCCTTCTTGACGGCTACGAAGACATTTTCACAACCGTCATCACCCCTCAAGGAAAGCCATTCTTCCAATCTTTCCCAGGCCTCGTCTGAAGGCGCCACCCTGCGTTCTTTATTCCCTTTGCCTAGAATCGTGATGATGCGATTGGCCTTGTCAATTTGCCTGAATGTGAGTCCAACGACTTCAGCTCGGCGCATGCCGCATCCAACGGCCAATGCAATGATGGCTGCATCCCGCACAGTAATCGGAGTCTGCTGGAGATCCAAAGAAGCCAGAAGTTTGCCTGTCTCACGAGTATTGAGTGCGCGGCCCTTGGAAACTCTCTTGCCTCTAACGCTCTTCAACTCCCGAATAGCCGAGTATGTTTCGAGAGACATCATCCGTTTCAGCCATGCTTGTTTGGCCACCATGCGAAGTGTGCATAGCTGCAAATTGATGCTGGCCGGTGCCAGTCCTGCCTCGACCTGCATGGTGCGATAAGCCAGGAGGCGGTCATAGGTCATTTCGTGCCAAGGGCAGACATTGAGATCCGCATATCCGAATGCTTGAGCTATGGAGTTGAGGATGCGAATGACTTTGTTCCGAGACTGGCCTGCCGAAAGGGTCAGTACGTAAGCTTGTGCGGGATTGAAGAGCTGATCCTGCTGACGATGAACATCGACGGCTGTCGAAAAATCGGACTTCGGTGAGTTCGCAGGGTCAAGATAGACAACATCTAAGGACATACTGCATTGCGATAGAGGGAACCTGATATTAGATGGAAAGAGCAATTTCCATCAGATATTTTTGCACATTTTTCAACAGCACACATCGACGCCAAATTGACAAGAGCTCGATGAGCCTGGAAGCGGGCGTTAGAGATAACGCTTACCGAGGCCAGATACGCTGCTGAGCCTTGATCGAACGCGCGAACTATCATGATTTTTGCTGCCATATAGTCATCTATGCTTGAAAGGGGCGCTTTGTTTGCGCCATCGGCCGTTAGAGATAACGCCTAGGCACTAGAGAGACAGGCAATTCGAGCAGTTATACTAACATCAGAAAGCGAGCTTTCAAAGCCCCAAGACAGCCACCATCAGCTACAATGGCGTTATCTCTAACGCTTTCACCCCGCCGCTATGTCCGAAAAGAACCGTGCCCGACAAGAAGCCTTTACCAAACGGCGTCAAGCCGAAGGGCTTAAACGTTTTCAATTCTGGGCTACGCCGGAAGAAAAAGATTATCTCAAAAAGGCTCTTGACGATTTTAGAGATAATAGAGAATCGACAACTCCAATTCATCGTGAAACCCTAGTTAAAGGGCATAATACCTTTCAAGAAGAATTATTGAAAGGGGAATTTCCACCGATAAAACATAAATGCCCAACCTATACAATTGACAAGCCTTGGGATAATCTCCGTTATTGGAATAATCCTCTTCCAAAAGGTATTTTTGTTTTTGCAGATTCGCACAAGCGCGTTAAAGAATGGCGTGCCGTCAAATTAAATGGCCTTGGCGCCTTTCCCGTGCTCTGGGCCATTCGCTACGCCCTTGAGCAGCGTTGCTGGGCCCTGGCACGAAAGGAAGCGCCCAGAACCCGCAAGATCGACTTCGCCAAGTTCGATGTTCAAACCGAAATCTTGCTGATGGTGGGGAACGCAAAGCTCAAGGTGGATGAGTCCTTTAAGAATTCCTCTTTGGGCTTTCTAATGCATCCTATTGAAGCGGAGGCTATTACCGTATCAAGCTCTATCCTTAATGAGATGCTGGACGGCGTCCTCGTTGTTGTTGTCGATGAGCGTGGTAACCTTATCAAGACCAATGCCGAATGCCCCCAGAAGGATGAAATCCTCCTCTGGAAGCATGGACAGCCAGGATTGCGAAGAGATGAGGTGGCTGGTACGTGGCATGCTACGATGGAAGTTTTTATGACGGTGTTCCGAAGTTAAGGAAGCTCTTCAAAAACCCGTTTCAATTTCGGCTCACAAGGACTTTCAACTGTCACACAGGACAAACAGCCGTTCACTTCCTTGTTATTACGCGTCTCTACAAATAGGATGTCTTCAAGAAGAGAGCCCATAGCTCTTGCTAGAGAGATTTTGGAAACCTATTTGTTGGGATTACTAATAAAGGATTTTTTTTGAAGAGCTTCCTTAAATATTAATAACGGATTTCATCTTTCAATTTTCATGTATTAATTTTTACTCGTTCGTTTCTTACTGGCTGCAAGAATTCTGTTTAAATTTGGAACGTTCATCAATGTGACATGATCGGAACACTGATCTGTTATTCCGACAATTAGGACGGGACAACCTCCGGAATCTCCTCGCATAATACGTTCGCGCGCTTTTTCAATAGTTGTTGTAGTTGATGTTTTCAAGTCAACGGGCGGCAAGTAGTTTTTATACTGAGGATCGGCAGAAATATAGTCTTCCCAAAGATTAGTTACAAGCTCCTTGCAGGACGACAGTTCTTTCGTTATCAATATTGCACCATCAATGATTCCAAGATCGTACCAAGCGCGATAGGCCAAAATGTCGCGGTCAAGATTACCGTCTTTTGCATTCCATTCAATGTCAACGGCAAGTCTTCCTTTCAGAGCATCAATTAGGTACCCTTCTTGAAAAACATTTGTTGGTTGGATATGTGGAAACCTATTTGTAATGTCAATGCGTTGCGAGATCGTGAGAGAATTAAGTTTTACAGGCGTGCTTTCACCAGTTACTTTTGGGACTTTGTAGACGATTTGCTCCGTATCAACACGCGTTTCTTTCCAATCATTAGCGTAAAAAAGTTCTTCAAGTCTTTCGACAACTCGGCTCTTCCGACCTCCAGGAAACATCAAGTCTTCAGTTCGTAAAACAAAACGATCTAAAAACGACATAACCTCCTGCCATTCAGAAGGGCATGACGCAGAAAGAACGCTAGAGGCATTTCTGACCTCAGAAAAAACATATTTAGATAAGAGTTTTGGCGGGAAAGCCGTGGTGTAGCTGGTTGTCAGGTCCATACTTCTTAAAGATCTGATTAAAGATCTTTGTGCTATAATTGGGTTGTCCTAAACTAGGAGAGATGGATGATTGAATTACCACAAGTGGTCGGCGGATTCTCGACAATTTTAGCAGATCCACCTTGGCGTTTTACCAATAGAACAGGGAAGGTTGCTCCTGAACACAAACGTCTAGGTCGTTATGCCACCATGTCTCTAGATGAAATCAAAGAAATGAAGGTATGTGATGTTGCGGCTACGAACGCTCATTTGTATCTTTGGGTGCCTAACGCACTCCTTCCCGAAGGTCTTGAGGTTATGAAGGCTTGGGGGTTTCGATATGTGTCAAATATCATCTGGGCGAAACGCCGAAAGGATGGGGGGCCAGACGGAAGAGGTGTGGGCTTCTATTTCAGAAACGTTACCGAAATTCTTCTCTTTGGCGTGAAAGGTCACATGAGAACCCTTGATCCTGGGCGCTCTCAGGTCAACATGATCGAAACGAGAAAGCGAGAACATTCAAGAAAGCCTGATGAACAATATCACCTAATTGAAGCCTGTTCGCCTGGGCCTTACCTTGAACTTTTTGCTCGGTATCCTAGACAGGAATGGGTCGTATGGGGTAATGAATCCGCTGAAGATGTTGAGCCTCAGGGTAAATGCTACAAAGGCTATCAGGGTGGTGAAATTGAATTGCCTTATGCTCATGGCTATCAGCGGTTTACTGCTGAAACGAACAATGCTGTTTCCTCAGTCTTGGCACATGAGTATAAAAATGGGGCTTCGATTCGAGAGTTGGCTACAAAGTATCACTACAGCATTGCAAGGGTTCGATCTTTGCTAGAAAACAGCGGAGTTGAGATTAGAACCAGAGGAAGACAGTCATTCACAAATGACTCAAATTGATTAATACCTTTGAACGGAAATTAGAAGTAGTTTTAAGAAAGCTCTTCAAAATACCCTTTAACAAGGAGGCAAATGGTCATTTGTCCTGTGTGACAGTTGGAAGTCCTTGTGAGCCGAAATTGTAGCGGGGTTTTGAAGAGCTTCCTCAACTTCCGCAAGTTAACCACTGTCCACTTCATGGACGGCAGGACTATTCACCGGCCCTCTCTGCACCCCCAACAGAATCCTGAACTCCCTGCTCAATTTCACCTCGTGGAGCACGGACTCATCCCGGCACCAGGCCACATCTTCCTTTCCAAGGCGCCACGGCGCCTTCCTGAGATAGTCAGCGCCGAGGAGCGCAGTCGCACGTGGGATGCTCATCAAGTCAACGAGGCCGAGCTCATAGTCCTTCCAATGGATTGGCTTTCCAAGAAGCAATCCGGGCGTGTAGTGCCTACGGCAATAGGCTTGCGTATGACCGACCTCACGATGGACTGCGAAACCCTCAAAGAGCACCGTTGCGCGGGCTCGTGCAGTGGTTGGTGCCAGTTCCTTCATGGCCTTGTAGCGCGCCAATACGCCCTCCGGGAAGTCCACAGTAAGGCTTGTCGGATTCGGCCATGCAACGCCTTGTCGTTCACGCTCAGCGTTGTAGTCCTCTTGCCAGCGCCCCAACTCGGATTGGACGGACGCCGGCAGAATTCTCGTCACGCGCCACTTTGACAAGGGGGTGCGAGCAGGACTTTTCCCCTTGGTGATGGCGTCCTCAATTCTGACGAAACGCTTCCCTCTCTCTTCGAGGAATTGCGCTCGGAAAGCATCGGGATCGGTCGCAAACATGGAGAGAGGAACAAGCACGCTCATGACTTCAGATTCAACATTCTCGTGAATCCAGTCGGCAGCATCTTCGTAGGAAAAGAGATAGCTGGCTCGCTTCTGGACATCCGTCAGACGCGAAACCTCTTCTGCACAGGCAACACGGGCTTCGTCCGACAGAAAAAGGCGAGTCATGTTGCGCCCAGCGCCTTCCCTGAAGGCACCGTAGCTCTGCCAAGGGCCGATCTCAATGATCTCATGCATCGTGTGATGGTACTTCGGCAGATACGCGGCAACGTCCTCCGGACGATCCGTGAGAATGATGTGCTTGGCTTCAAGAGCAGCGCGCTTGCGCGTGACGCTTTCGGCTACGGCTTGAGCACCAGGCTTAATTTCGTTGAAGTCTTCGGTCATGGCGTACTACTAGCGACGGATTTGGGCGGGGATTATTGAACAATTTAGATATTTTATTATCGATGTCCTTTTTGTACGTCCCCCATTTGGCGAAAAACACCAAAGCTCGTCGGAAAGCCCTCATCTCAACGCAGAACCATCTCCCGATCGTTGATCTTGTCAACATCTGACTCAAACTTGATGCGCCCCGACATGACGGCGGCAGCTGCCTGTGCGCGCTCAATTTCGCCCGAGTTCTCCAGAATGTCCCGTGCAACTTCCGTTGCCTGCGAAAGCTCCTCGAACATCTCGTCGTCGAATGGAATCTTGGGCTTCTCGGCAACGTAGCAACCGATGGCTGCAAACCCGCTGTAGAGACATTGGCGAAGTTCCTTCGCCCTTTCCATCTTGGAGGCCAGTACCCATGCAATCTGGAGTATCCGGCCATACAGAGCAAGATCAACCCTCTCGACGGTTCGGTTGGCCACTTGGAGGAGGAAGACGCGGTCCTCGTCGCGGGCGTCATGGCTCCGATTGACATCGGAAGTGAGGCTATTGAGGTAATGCGGAACAGCAACTGCGTGCGAACGGTACTTTTTCTTGGGACGGGGCTTTTTGGACATGCGTCTTCCTTTGGAGAGGCGGAAATTCTAGCATTGCGCGCTCGACCCTCCCTCCTGCGCACTCAAAGTTGCAGGCAGCTCTACTCGGCGCGCTCGCTTATAAAGTCGAGCCGAGAAAACCCACGGTTTTAACCGCCGCGATGATAGGCGCTCAAATCCCCTTCGCACAAACTCGTGCGAAGCATACGTCCTCGAAAAGGACAGTGTAGGATTGAAGCCATGAAAGCCAATATCGCCTACAAGTTCGAACTGATGCCTACCCGGGAGCAGAAGCGAATCCTCGCTCAAGCTGCCGGGTGTCGGCGTTTCGTGTGGAACAAGACGATAGAACTGCAGAAGCTATGCCTTGAAAACAAGAAGCCTTGTCCAGAGCTTGAAGGCCACATGCCGAAACATGGGTTTTGAAGATCTTCCTTTATTGTGAGTCTAGGAATGAACTATTGCGACACTTGCGAATACGCTGAGAAAGCGATCTTAGATCAAATTAACTCTGATATTAGATCAGTCGTTATCACCTCTATCATTACCGGTCTTTTTTGTTCGGCCATGTACGAAGGGACTGATAGATCTATAGTCGCTCCTTTTCTTATATTCATTTTTGTTGGTTCTTATGTATTATCAGTAGGAAAGACTTATCTTAAGCCTATAACTGCTCAAAGATATTATGTACAGTTTCCTCCATTCGATCTCCTATCTCGGTTTTTATTTTTATACTCGGCAATCTCTTTAGCGACAGGGACATTCATTTTAGAATATTCTGAGTATGTTAATGGTTTTGCTTATAGTCACAGGTTTTTTGTGGAGCATTTCTCATGGCCATTGCTCATTGCGCTTCTATTTTTAGAAGGTTTCTTTTGTAATATTCTAGCGAAGCGTGCATACAAACAATGGGTAGAAGCATATATTCATAGCAACATTGACCTAATCAACAATTAAAGCTCTTCAAAGAAAGCTCTTCAAAACCCCGCTTCAATTTCGGCTCGCAAGAACTTCTAAATGTCACACAGGATAAATAGCCGTCACCTCCTTGTTAAAGGGTACTTTTGAAGAGCTTCCGTAATTTCTGTATTCGAGACGAGTCCGGTGAAAAAACTGAGTTGGCAATGAAAATCGGAAGGTCGCTCAATCTTCGAACTCCCGCGAAGTAGAAAGCCTAATCGAAACGGAGATGGCCCACTCGTTTGGGATCGTCCAAAGCAGAAAGGCGATAACCATTGCCAATACGACATGCAGAAGCACAATGGCAACTCCGACAAAAGCCGTACTCCAACTGTCCGGCGTATATTGATTCGCATAGACTACGGTTGCGTAGGCCGCGTACATGACAAGCCCGACGCCGACCGAACCACGAAGGTACTTCGGCCCTTGCGGGACGATAGGAAAGCGGCGTGCAATCAAGTACCACGCAAAAGCCGCGATGATGAGCGCGGTCGAAATGCAAATGTCAGTCATGAGGTTTTCCAGATTTAGCTCGTCACGCCCGGCACGGGACGATGCTCGCCGCACCAGCCAATGACGATTTTGTTGAGGTCAGGGAGATATTCGAAATACACTCGAATTGAGAGGCGCCTATCCGTCGAGACGCCGATCTTGAGATGCCTCACCATAGGGATGTCTCGATTTTGGAAGCGCCAGGTTCGTGCACGCATCAACGACTTGTTTTGCATGACGGTGTAGCTCTCCCTGCTGGCGTATTCAGACGACGTGAAGACACGGCGCGCCATGACATCGCCTCCTTCGGCCATCGCATCGACGTAGGTCGTCGCCAGCCTCATGAGAAGCGAAAGCAGACGCCGACCATTGCCGTAGTAGTTGACCTTTCGAGCTGATTCCCATGCGGAGGGAAGCACGTGGACTCTGTCGCCATGGAGCGCCGCAACGCATTGAAGCGCTTCTTCGGGCGTGGGCTCATATTGCGCATCGAGGCAAAGCCTGGAGAGAATGCCCTTGACCGCCTCCTCGTCCAGAACGTTTCCCCTCTTCTCGGATAGATCCGAATTGCGTTGCTTGAGTGAGTCCGTCTCAAGTTTCATTGCCTCGATGCGAGACTCAAGTTCGGCATTGCGCCCCGAGAGATGATCGATCTCGCCTTCGAGCGTGCGGACACGCTCAGAGAAACTATCGCTGCCGAGCTGTCGTGCGGGGCATGCGGCTTCAATCTTTGAAGACTCTAGATGAAAGACCCCTGCACGCGCCGCCTTGGCCTTGGCCTCTTGACCGCACCGGCTACGCTCCGCATCTCTTCTAGCTTTGGATTCAGCTCGCACTGCATTTGCCGCTTCCTGAGCCTCCCGTTGAGCCTTTTCCCTCAGGCATTCTTCGTGGTAAAGCTTCAGCGCCGAGAAACGGTGCTCCCTCAGGCGCTCTTCCTTCGCCTTGGGTGTCTCCAGAATATTGGCCACGAACCCGTTTTCGCGAGTAGGGTCGTTATCCCGAATCTGCTTCAAGAACTTGTTGTACTGCGGATTTGGCATTCCTTCCTCCTGCTCAGGGCCTCAAACGTGACTGACTTTGAGCTTTGGCGGAACGCTTGACGGGTTCGACATCTCTTGAGCCGCGCACGAGCAAGGGCGGAATCCAATGGAAGATGAATTCGCGCATATCCTTTTCCTCGGCCTTGGGCCAACGCCCCTTCCAGTACCCATGCCAATGCGCGGAGCGGACGTGCGAGCGGACTTCACGCTTCTTGCCGCTCGGAAGGCTCTGGGATTCGTCATGGACAACGCGGTAGTGCTTTGCCATGTCGTTTTCCATGGACTGCCCGACGTTCCAGATATGAGGCCCCTCGGCAGGGAAAAGCCGAAAGCCCTTCTTGACATGCCGTCCCTCGTTATTGGCGGGCTTGAGGCCGGGCTTGCGGTTGCTCACGATGTCGGGCTCCGTGGTGCAGAGGTAGAGCAGCATCGTCAGGATCGGGCGCATGAGCTTGACGTTGTGGGCGTAAAACGCCTCACGAACTTCTTCGGAGCGATAGAGCGCCAGGTGGTCGACCGATTTGATGTGCATCGCGGCCTCATCTTCCGGTCTCAACGGGTTTGTGAGCCAGCCTTCGTAGCGCTGCTTTAAGAATGCCTCAAGCGACGTCGCTTCCAGCAGCATGGCAAAGGAGGAAAGAAAGCCTTCGCCATTGTCTTTTACCAGGTTCAGTAACAGCTTCAGTGCAGGCCTTTCCATCGAGATGTCTTCGTTCTGAAGATGCGCCCAGAACCCGACGAGAATGTCGTTGCCATACCGTATATTTGGTGTTTCGACGTAGATCGACCATTGCGGCAAGCGAAGAAAGACTTCACAGGGGATGTCGCCCTTGAGACTTGAGGAGCAGAGCGCCTTGGCAAAGGACGGCGCAAAACGGAATACTCCTTGTGTGTAGCGCCATGGACATAGCGCAGATAGATAGAGTACGCGGCTCGCTATCCATTCATCGCGCATTGGTCCCTGTGGAAGCCTTGCAGCATCCGGGTGCGCCTTGAAATAGTCAATCCAGCCTTCGACCGGCACGAAATAGATTTTCGGCCAGTCAGGCAAGCTCTTTCCGCGCTCGGAGAACCACCCTTCGACGTAGGGCTGCAGACGCTTGAGCTCGTCCTTGAAGCGGAGCATGACCTTTTCGGGCGCATAGTCTTCCCAGCGGATGTCCGTTGGGATCGGCCTGTGTGCTTGATCGTCCCAAAAGGCGTTGAGAAAACCGGCAAGCTCCTTGGGACTGTAACGTTCAAGCGTGCTCGTCGCCTCGGGCTGTTCTTCAATTGCGGACATTGTTCCGCCGGTCGACAGAATCTGCATTGCTCCTTCCTTCTCCTGACCAGAGAAAAAAGGGGAAGGCGGTTCCCGTTCTCGCCTTCCCCTCTCCCCGGAAAACGAATTACTTTGCCTTGGCCTGAGGCGCGGCTTTGCGGGTTGCCCAAACGCCGTTGAAGGGGTCGATGGTCGTCATCATCAGGCGCAGGTGCTCAAAGAACTCGCCGTTGATGTGAAGCCCTGCGTTCAAGATGTTCGCCATGGCGTTCAGGAAGGACGCCTCGCCAAAGAGCGCGGCTCGCGGGAAGATGTTGGTCGTTGCCTGTCCAACCGGAGACATCCAGTTGACGACGACAAAGACCTGCAGCGTCTGACGATCAAGCCAGAACTCCACGAAGAGTTCCTGGATCGCCTTTTTCTCCTGGTTCTGGAAAGAGAGCGGATGATGGTTGAGTACGACGAAAGTGCGGTCTTCGCCGTTCTGCTTCACCGTACGGACGGAATGCCTATGAAGAAAATCGGGGAGCGGCGGCAGTGCCGGTGATTGCGTAGTTCCTTCGGTCGGTTGTTCCTGAGCGGGCGCTTGAGTCTCGGCCATGTTGCTTATCCTTATGTGTTCATAAGATCGAGAAAACCTCGGTCTATGCCGATAAGGTAAGGGGCGGGACTCGTTGGACCTCGGCTCTTTCGAAGGATCCCGGAAAAGGCCAAAAAGGGCGCCGAACGCATGTCCGAAGCCCTCAAGGAAAAGCGGAAATGGGGAGTCTCCGCTTGAGAAACGTTTTAGAAGAACAAACTTGCCTTGGCCGTCACGCTGCTCGACCAGTCACGGACGTCACCCTTCTCTACGGCGTAGTAGAGACCAAAGGCACCTGCTGCACCCTGATAGCTCATGCCGAACTTGGCCTGACTGAGCCAGTCGTTCACGAACTCGGCGCTCATGCTGTCGGAATAGCCATTGGAGATGCCGGAAACCTTGAAGTCGGCATCCTTGTCTCCGAACTGCGGAATGAAGGAGATGTCCGCATCCCAGTTGAGCGTGCCCGAGCGTCCGAAGAGCTCAAGCGGCATGAAGGTGCCGGCCTTGACGCCCACAGGCGTGCGCACGATCGTGGCATCAACATCCGAGAAACGGAAGGCGTCCATTCCCGACCACGAGGACATGAAGCCGTCCTGCGTGAGCTTCATGACATCCACACCAAGGTACGGCGTCATCCAAACGCGGTTCTGTCCGAACGGCATGCTCATGCGGGCACCGAGCACCCACATGTCGGCGTCGATGTCGGCCTTCACCTTTCCCAGGTTGTACGCATCGACTTCATGATTGGCCGTCATGTACGTGAGCGCTCCCGAGACATTGAGACCAGTGGAGAAGGTCTTGCCGCCATAGACCGAGAAGCCGTAGCCCTCGATGTCGGACGAAAGACCGTAGCTGCCGTCAAGGTCTCCACGCTGCGCCGAGAAAGCCGCGCCCAGACGCCAAGTGTCGTCGCCCATGGGCAGATCGGCACCGAACGCAAAACCCGTCGTGTCGGCTTCGTAGCCGTAGGCGCCCGTCGAGCGCGTGAAGTCACCGCTATCGGTCTTCGAGTAGATCCCGTCAACCCAGAAGGTTCCATAACCCTTTCGTGCCGAGGAAGCATGATCGAGCATCGTCGTCTGTACTTGAGCACCCATGCGCTGCGTTTCGGCCAAGGCACTCGAATCTGCAGCAAGAGCTTCCATGCGATTCGTCGCTAAGGCCCCGTTCTTGTCAACCAATGCGTTGGTGAGGAAAGCCACATCGCCATGCACGGAAGTGAGATCCTGGCGACCGTCCAGAAGCCAGTTCATCTGGTTCACCATGCGATAGGACTTGTCCTTCTCCAGGATGTTGTCCGAACCCACCGTGACGAAGATGCCCTTGTCATTCTTCTTCGTGCCGAGGGCCTTGCCATCCTTGTCGAGAATCCCGACCTTGAGGATTTCAGCCGTCGACGCATCGTCAAAGCCCTTCATGAGGTAATGATTGCCCCAGAGCAGATCGTCCGTCATGGCGATCACGGCACCGTCTTCCACGTGCAGATGCTGCGAGCTTTCGCCGTTGAGCAGGGCCTCGCCATGGAGCTGCGTCGTACCGAGAAGCAAGAGGGCATCAGAACCGAGATTCACCGTGCCCTTGGCTTCATCAACGGCACCGACGGTCAGCGAACCGCCCTGTCCAAAGTGCAGATCGGTATTGAGCGCAAGGATCGCCTTGTCGGCCTTCGAGCCCGTGTAGTTCTTCAACGCATTCTCAAGGCTCGACTTGTCGTGCGAGAACCCGAAGGTGCCGCCGGCAGATACGATGATGTCGGAACCCACGGCACCGTTCTTCAGAGACTTGCCCGCAAGGATCGAATCCTTTTCCACCATGACCTGACCAGAGACGAGATCGAGCTCGTCGGCGTAGGTCTTGCCCGTATTGTGCAGAACGGCTTCCTGACCGTCACGCGCCATGAGCATCGTCTTTGCAGTTCGACCAATCGACAGCGTGCCGACTTTAGTGTCACCCGCAAAGGTCGTCTCGCCTTCGTCGCCGATGGCATAGGTGCCCGTGACGTTCAAGGTGCCCAGATTGCGCACGATGCCGTCGGCATTGACGCTCGCATAAGCAAGTGTTGCGCCTTCGTAGTTGTTGATCGTGCCGAACGTATCCACCGTCACGGCACCGGCGTTGATCGTCGCACCCGTCTTGTTCTTCACCGTAGCAAAATCGTTGACGACAAGGCCGCCCGTCAAGTTGGCCGTTGCACCGTTTGCGTTGACGAAAGTCTGAGACCTCGGCGCGGCATAGGTGGAGGCGGCTTCAGGCGTTGCTCCAAGCGACGTCAGGCCGGCAACCGTCAGCGTGCCGGCATTCGTCACCTGAGTCGCTGACAGTTCGCCCGTCACATCCGTGCGCGTCCCGGAACTGAGGTTCAAGGAGCCTTCGCCCTTGAGCGAGGCAAGGGTGTAGATGCCGTTCTCCACGTTCACGGAAGACTGACGGTCATAGGTCACAGCCGCCAACATCCCTTCGGTTGCAGACAGCGCCTTGTGACCGAGCTTCAACGTGCCGTTTTTCAGCGCCATCGGCGCATCCGTGATGACGTAGCTCGCATCACGTGTATCGGCACCTACAGCCATCGCCATCGACGCCTGAGAGCCCATCAAGGTCAGGGTCTTGCCGTCCTTCACGGTGATGCCCGTCGAACCCTTGATGCCCATGAAACCCGTGTCCTGGGTCATGTCGCCCGTATTGCTAAGCGTAAAAGCCTTGTCCGTATGCGTGAGCGCTTCGGACGTCACAACGGAACCGGCTGCCAGCTTGCCTTCGGAGATCAGGGCGTTGACGACATCCATGTTGAAGGTGGAAGAGCCACTGCCGGTGCCCGAACCCGTGCCCGTGAAGTTGATGGTCGTACCCGTGCCAAAGGCGGCTTCAAATTGCGATTTGATGGATTCAGCAAGTTCGGTACCTGCGGCAATATCGGTGAAGTTGATCGTGCCGCCGTCTTCCCAAATGGAGTAGTTCTTCCAGTCGTTCTTAAGTGTCAAAGAACCTGTTTGCGTCGTTGATGTGGAAACAAAGGCATCCGTTGTGATAGACGACACTCCGCCATTCGAATTCAGGACCTGGATCGCTAGATGCTTGGGATCTCCTCCTGTTGTTGGCTGTCCATAATCTCCGGAATAGAGGGCACCTGCTTCTGCTTGGATTGTTCCTGTTGCAGTATTAGTAAACGTGATCTGCCCTGAACCAAAACTACCAATCGCATATTTGTTCAAAATCCAAATCCCTTGATTGGTAACCTCTACAAATGCTGTAGTTTCGCCGCCTTCTGTCAACGTACCAATGGCATAACCGAAATTACTCCCATTCCAAATCATTGTCCCGACATTGTTAAAAATAAATTCGGATTTTGTTGATTCCGACGCCCATGACCCGCTTGGCCCGCACACTAGCAAATTTATTCCGTTACCCTTCTTATTTAAATCAACCCCTTCCAAAGCCCCTTGAATTATTAGTTCATTTTCGTTTTGAATAGTAACATTTCCAACATCAGCAATTCCTTCACCAAAAGGCGATTTGTTAAATCCTATTCCGTTATTTATAGCTGAAGATCCTTGACTGACCCCTGCTTTTATTTTTAATACCCCATCATTTATTATCTTGAAATTTTGCTGTGTGCATCCAGCATTATCCCTATCCACAATGGTTTCAATTCCATACTCGCCTTCACTACTTCCGCCCAAAATCTCTAATAGACCTTCATTCTGAATATCAACGTGTATCCCAGTTGTCCAAGGCCAGTAGCCTGACGTCAACCCGATCTCAATGGCAGGCTTTGAATTACTCCCTTGGATTTTCATTACACCACTTGAATGGTTAATGATATGAGTTTGCGCAAGGACCGACTCCGCCCCCGGCTCCCCTAAAGCATAAATACCGTCCCCAAAAATAGTTAATGTTCCCGCATTATCAATCGTTCCGTTGGAACAAAAGAATATCGCATCATGCGTTCCTATACCATAAATATTTACTTTTCCTCCTTCTTTATTTACTAAGGCGCCATGCGAATATTTATTATCTATTGACGACAACGCTCTAATTGCATACCCCGTATCCCCAACAAACTCTATCGTTCCATTTCCAGAATTGACGATCTGTCCATATCCTCCTGTTCCATCTGAATTATCTATAGCTAGTTGATCAATCAAGGAATAAGTTTTCGCAGTAGCATTTTTAGTTCCTACGAACTTAACCGTATGATCAGTGTCATTAACAAACGAACCTTCCCCACCGTTGGCTATGGTTTCCCAATACGCCCCTGTCAAATCAATATCATTAGCACCTGCCTCAAAGTTTGCAAAAGCTTCACTTGTTTTGAAAGACCAGGTCGTTGGAAGGCTTGACGAGTTTCCGTTAAATGTAAACGGACTACTCCACCTCCAATCTCCGCTCCCAAAGTCCAAATAGCTAGATATAAAAAAAACTCCACCAATTTCGATTGGAGTTGCAACAACTATGGGAGCACCTACTACATTTCCACTCAACGCCCCACAAACAAAAACCCCCGCCATCGCCTTGGCCAAGGCTGCGGGCTTGAAGATTCTTCTCTCCTGCGCTCGCCTTGCTGTTCTTCGGAGCGCCTTCTTGTTCAAATTCGTCTTTTGCATGATTCTCCCCAAAATCAGTTTCCACTTTTCCTTGATGTGCGCACGCACCCTCACTCAATGGTCTTGAGCGCGAGCCGGTCGCTTTTAACATTCGTGCGGTCTGCGAGGCTCGGCGTGACATAGGCCACCTTCCCCTCCTTCATGACCAAGAGCGCTTGAATGTCGGGATGAGCCTTGAGAAAGTCGAAGGCTTTATCACCCAACACCCAAAGTGCTGTAGAAAGCGCGTCCCCACGCGCTCCGTCGTGATCAATCACCGTCACATATGCAAATGTGTTTTCTGCGGGCCTGCCTGTACGACCGCTCATGATGTGGCCGTAGCGCTTGCCCTTGATGTCGATATGACGTTCCTTGTCGCTGCTCGTCGTGACAATGTCGCCAGCATCGAGCTTGAAGTACCCGACGTAGTCGTACTGATCTTCAGCCGACGGTATGGCCGAGAGCCACTTGTCGCCGTAGGTGGGCTTGCCGACAAACGCGGTATTCCCGCCCAAGACAACCATGGCTCGATGCGCACCGTCGTCTTCAACCTGCTTCGCCAGAACATGGTTTGACCAGCCTTTGCCGATTCCACTCAAATCCACACTCTGTCCCTGCTCAATGCGGGCTCGACAGACCGATTGCGATTCGTTCGAGAAGTCGACCTCAACCTTTCGCCAGTCCACCTTTGCTTTGGCATCTGCGAGGGTTGACGACGACGGAACGGAGGTTCCGCCAAAGCCGACCGACCACTGCGCCGTCACCGTGCCGATCGTTGGGTCGAATGCACCGTTCGTGAGTTGAGCGGCTTCGCAGGGCATGACAACCCATTCGCCTGCATGGGCGTTGAGGTTCGTCATGGGACCAGGCTTATGAACGGATAGCAGGTCTTCGTGACGCGTGAACGTGGCGGAAAACCGATCGGCAATCCGCTCGACGGCAGGCTTGTCCTTCGCAAAGATCGTGGCCTGGATGATCGTGCCCATGGCCCGCGCTCTGAAGAATGCCTTGACGTCCGTCTGCGACTGATAAGCCTTGTCGTAGATGACATTGACCTCGGTCGCTTGAGTCGTCACGCCAAGCTGTCCGAAGAGTACGGCCATGAAGCCGAACATCATGCCCCGTGGTGAGGAACGACCGATCATCGCGCGTCTTCCATAGCACCATCCTTTCTGGCTTCGGAAAGCCAGGAGAGAATGGTTCTTTTCGAACACTTGATCTCGGCAGCGATCTCCATCAGGGATGCACCCTTGGCACGCATTGCAAAGGCCTTCTGCCTGTCTTCTGGCGTCCCAAGAGCATTGGCCTTGATTTGGAAGCGCCAGTTGCGTGCCCAGTCCCTCACCGTGTATGGATTGAGGAGCAAAGCAGTGGCAACAGCCTTGTAGCCAAGCCCGGCCTGAAAGAGACTGATGGCCTCCTTGTGCTTTTCGGCGAACTGCGCCTTGGTGTACGTCATCGACATCGTTGTCTCCATGCCCCTTCCCTGCCCGGGATGGGAACCTCCCTCCTCTGCCGAGGGCAGAGAAAGGAGGTATTTCCCAGGCATGGAAAGGGATCACCCGTTAGAAGCGATAGCGAGCGCCAAGACCAAAGGTCACGGCGGAATCACGCATGTCGCCCACGGAGACGCCGAGCTCACCGCCGAAGGAGAAGTTGTCCTTTTCAGCGGAGAAGCCCACGCGCACCGCACCAGTCACGCTGTCGGCAAAGTCGGAGGAGACCTTGTCGGCAGACTTGATGCCGTTGACCGTCACCGTGGTGTCGGCTTCCTTGTCACCGAAGACCGGCGTCACGGAAATGTCGAACACACCACGGGAAGTCCAACCGGAGGCCGTCGTGTTCATGCCTTCAAAGGCAATGCCGACGGGCATCTGGAACTGCACGAGCGTGTCGTTGTCGTAGTGGAAGGCGTCCTTGCCGCCCATCGTCGACGTATCGTCGGACGAGAGAACGGTGACGGCACGCAGGCCCACATACGGCACGGCAGCCACGTTGTCAGAGAGCTTGAAGTGCATTTCGCCCTTGAGACCGGCAGTGATGATGTCGCTCTTGGCGTTCATCGTGTGCTTGCCCATGTCCATGGCGGACGGGAGCGTCTGTTCAAGGTCGGCGTCCACTCGGGTGTAGCCCAGAGACCCGATCAGGTTGAACTGACCGAACTGCTGAGCGGCATAGCCCGTGATGGAGAACGCATCGGCTTCGTTCGAGGTCGAGACGAGCGAATCAACGCTGTCCATGTCGCCCTTCTGGTAGCCGAAGGCCGCACCGTAGCGCACGCCGTTCTGAGCCATCAGGTCGGCACCCATGATGAAGCCGATGTTCTCACCGTCAAACGCGGCGGAACCGCCCGTGTAGTCGGCACCCGAGACTTCGACCTTCTGGCCGAGCGCATTCGCCCAGAGACGCACGCCGTCCCAGGCCTGAGCTTCGCCTTTCTTGAAGTGAACGTCTTCATAGGACATGTGACGATCCACCTGATCCATGACATTGCCCACAAGGGTGAAGTTCTGGTTCATGAGACCGCCGGCAGCGCCGATCTGCGTGACGGAGTTGATCACCTCGGCCTGATTTTCAGCGGCGATAATGCCGTCTTCAACCGCCTTGGAGATGAAGCCGATCACGTCCTTGCGGTTCGGATCACGCAGGTCGGGATTCGTGATGATGTCGTTCACAATGCCGCCGGTGCCGACTTCAGGAAGCTTGTCATGAATGTCGCCGGAACCCACCGTGAGGATCACGTTGCCGTCCTTGTCCTGCTTGACTTCGAACTTGACGGCGGGATCAGCCGGGCTAACGGACTGCCAGCCTTCGACCGTTTCCTTGGCGAAGTCCTTGGTCACGTAGTAGTCACCCCAGCCGAGCGCACCGACATGGAGCTTGGCACCCGCGTCAACCGTCAGGTCGCCCTTGGTGTTGCCCACGAGCGCTGCGGAGCCGCCCTCTTCGATGGTCGTCATCTTGGAGGTGTCGAGCACGAAGAGCGAGTCGCCGCCGAACCAAGCGGAACCGGCAGTCATCGTCTCAGCCCTGGCACGCGCACCGGAGCCGACGGCGAGCTTGCCGTTGGTGCCGATCTTGAGCGGAGCCGTGTCGGCGATGAGGATGGAGTTGGCAGACGGAAGCGCTTCGGACGTCCTGGCGGAAGCCGCAGCTGCATCCGTCCACTTGCCCACCGTCACCTTGGCGGTGTCGATGTTGAGCGTACCTTCAATGTCGCCCTTAAGCATGAGGGAAGCCGCAACCTGCTTCTTTTCAGCCTGCTGGTCGTCATTGACCTGCTGACCAAGGAAGTCGATCACGCCGCCCTTGAAGTCAACGCCCTTCGTGACGGCGAGCGAACCCGACGTCATGATGAACTTGCCGCCCGTCATGTCGAGCGATTCGGCCACCGTGAAGGAGCCGGCTTCGCCCAACTGATGGACTTCGCCTTCGCCCGAAATCTTGACGGACTTGAGAACGGAAGCCTTGCCGCGATTTTCAAAGACGCCGCCCTGAACATCGAGCACGTCCTGAATTTCAACGGAAGCACCGGCTTCGGTGACGTACTTGCTGCCCGTCATCGTGAGCTTGTTGTGAACGGCACTCGAACCCTTCTTGTTGGTCACACCTTCGTCACCTTCACCAAGCGTCAGGTCTTCAATCACCTGTTCGCCCTCGTTGACAAGAGATGCACCCTCACCAAGGGAAAGCGTGCGGGCAAGGAAGATGCCGGCGTTGCGGCTCTGGGAACCGTCGCCCAACATCACGTAAGCCGTACGGGCGTCAATGAGGGCGTCGGTCTTGTTGTCGAGGCCGCTGACAAGGCTCAGGCTGTCAATGACCTTGAAGCCTTCGCCCTGAGAAGCGTCGCCTTCGTTCGTGAGCTTGTTCAAGGCAACGGTGTTGGCAATCGTCGTCTTGGAGTTGCGATAGACGCCGTCGCCATTCACAGACGTGGCCTGCAGTTCGCCGGCGTTGTTGACGGCACCGAACGTGTCAACGGTAATCGTGCCGGCAGTGATCTGACCCGTGTCGCCGTTGTGGAGCGTACCGAAGTCGTTCACCGTCACATCGGCGAGCTTCATCGTGCCCTCATTAAGCACGCTGGTTTCCGGAGCCTTGGCACGGACGTGCGAAGCATTGGCCGTCGTCGCGCCGCCAATGACGGTTGCGCCCTTGGAAAGGTCAACCGTAGCACCCGCTTCATTGTGGAAGACATGCGTCTGGCTGTTGAGACCAACGTTTTCGAACTGGCTCGTGAAGTTGTTGGTGCCCGTGGAGACGAGAACGCCCGCATTCTTCACCGTACCCGTGGTGACGACGTCGATGCCGGCCACCTGAATGCCGGTGGAACCTGCGCGCGTCACCTGAGCGGCTTCATTGATGAGCTTGCCCGTCACCGTGAGACGACCGTCAATCGTGAGAGAGCCGCCCGTCTGGTTGGTCATGTTGCCGGCCACGGTCGTGGCCTTCGTCACCTGCAGCGTGCCCTTGTTGGTCGAAGCAGCTTCGGCATCGTCCGTGAAGGACTTGGCAACGATGGCGCCTTGGTTGGTGAGCCTGGAGCCTGCGCCCGTCACGGTAAGCGCGTCAGTCGAGAGCTTGCTGCCGCCGACGGTTTCAACAGCGGCCCCCGTAGCCGTAATGGTCGCAACCTGATAGTCGCCGCCCTTGGCGAGGAGCTTGCCGCCTTCCGTCAGGGTGACGGCGTTGAGCTTGCCGGTGAGGCTTTCGCGATAGGTCGTGCCGAGCACGAGTTCGGAACCCGCACCCTTCACGTCAACGGAGCCGTTGTCGCCCACGAGCGAGCTGTGCGACTGATCGGCCTTGCCGACGAGTGCCAGACCCTTGCCGTCCTGAATGACGACCTTTTCCGTTTCAACGATGTTCGAGAAACCAATCGTGCCGTCAATGCGCACGCCGTCGGAGTCCTGACCGCCCACGTAGAGCGTCTTGCCCGTAGCACCCGTGGCAGGATCACGTGCATAAAGCGTAGAAGAGTCAAAGACGATCTTCGTCGGATCATTGGCCGTGATCAAGGAGTTGGCAACATCAACCGTGAAGACCTTGTCGGTCTTGCCAGTGAAGTGAACGGTGACGTTGCCGCTCGACACATCGTTGAGCGCCTGACTGATCTTGGTCACTTGGTCAACGTTGATAGAGTCCTTGAAGATGATGTCGCCGCCCGTCAGGGTCGTGTGATCCTTGATCTCCTGCTGAAGTTCGCCGACCTTCGACACACCGAGAACGGATGCACCGGAAACCTCGATCTTGCCGTTGCCGTCAACCGTTTCGTAGTTGAGGGCTTCGACCTTCAGACCTTCGAACATCTGATCAAGCGTCGTCTCAATGGCGCCGCCGTTGAGGGTGAGCGTCTTGCCGTCCTTGGAGCCCTGGTCAAGATTGATCTTGCCCACTTCGAGAAGACCGCCCGCTTCAAGGTTCACGAGGTTGTCACGCGTGAGCGAACCCACGGTGAGGATCGACATCCCGTTCTTCCAATCGTCATTGTTGAGATCGCCGCCCGGAATCTGAGAAGCGCCCGAAGCCTTGACGTTGTACGTGTTGCCCATACCGAGACCTTCGGCAGAACGGTTCATCACGCCGCCCTCAAGATTGATGGTCGAGTTAGAGAACCAAGTGCCGTCCGTCGACTTGATGCTGGCCGCGTTGCCCGTCTGGGTATACGTCACGCCGTCGGCATTCGACATCATGGCGATGGTAAGCACGTCGTTGTTGAGAAGCTTCGCACCACGCGTCATGTTGAGGTCCGCAATCGTACCGGCTGCGCCCTGGTTCGAAAGCGTACCGACAACGTTGGCCTGCTGCAGATCAAGCCCCTTGGCGGTGAGCGTCTTGCCCGTCGCAACGGTCGTAGCCCCCTTGGCCGTCACCTTGTTCGTCATCGTCACATTGCCGTTGACGTTCAAAGCCTGCTGGGCCGTAATGGCACCCGCACCCGTGTAGGTGGAATCCGCATTGAAGGTAAGAGCACCCTTGGCGGTCATCGTGCCGTCGATCTTGCCCGTGCCCTTGAGGGTCGCGGCCTGAAGCGTGGCCGTACCGGCAGCCGTCTGCGTGAAGTTCGTCACGTCAGCCGTACCGGTGGAGGTAAGCGTCTTGCTGTTGTTGAGAGAACCCTTGACCGTCAGATCCTTGGTGTTGACCGTCGCAGCATTCTGCATGGTCTGAGCCGTGAGGGTTTCGGTCGCAGCGAGTTCGCCGCCCGTCACATTCACGAGGCCCGTCACATCGAGGCTGTGCAGAGCGGACTTCTGTGCCGTCTGGTCAAACGCAGCCGTCTGCACCTTGCCCGTCGACGTCATCTGGCCGGCATTGGTGATCTTGGTGGTGATGTTGGCCGTATTGAGCTTCGTGGTGCCGTTGCCCACAAGGGTTGCAGCCGCAGCATTGCCGCCCGTCATGTCGAGCGTCGCACCCTGGGCGTTCGTCACAGCGGCAGTACCCGTCAGCGTCTTGACGGTGAGCGTGCCCGCGTTGTTGGCAATCTTGGAGGCGGAATTGAGGGCATTGAAGGTCATCGAGCCCTGATGAGTCATGTCGGCCTTCATGTCGGCAGACGCAACCGTACCCGATGCATGAGTCTTGAAGGCAGCCGTGCCGTTGCCGGTAAGCTTCGTCGTGACGTTCATCGTGCCGTCGACATCGAGCTCCTGGACATCAAGATTTGCCTGCGCAACAGACGTACCCTGTGCCACCGTCGTCTTGCCCGTCACCTTCATGGAGCCGGCACCATCGATGCTGCCCTGAGTCACGTTGAGAACACCGGCTTCAGCGCCGGTCGTGGCGGTGTTGGTGAGCTTGCCGCCGTTGACATTCAGATTCGTTGCCTTGAGCTTGGAGCCCGAGTTGGCCAACACACCCGAAGTGATGGTCACGTCCTTGGCTTCAATGGAGCCCTTGTTTTGCAGGGACTTCTTGACATTGATGGCGCCGTTCGCAGCGGTAATCGTGCCGGCGGCTTCATTGACCACGGAGCCGTTTTCATTGAGCGCGGTGGTAATGGTGGCCGTCTTGCTGTTCGTGACGGTGCCCGTGGCTTCAAGGGTGCCGACCGACATCGTACCCGTGTTGGTCAACGTGCCGGAAGCATTGAGCGTACCCGTTGCATTGAGCGTGCCGGCGTTCGCGGCGGTCTTCTTGACATTGAGCGTGCCATTCACGGTCATCGTGCCGGTGGCTTCGTTGGTGATCGTGCCCACACCGTCAAAGTCGGTGAAGGTGGCGGACTTCTTGTTGACGAATTCGCCCGTTGCTGCCGTCTGCTTCATCGTGGTGACATTCACCGTGCCCTTGTTGGTCACCTTCGCGGCGGCGTCAAATTCACCCTGTGCGAGGCTGGCACCCGTCGCAATATCCACTGCGCCGGTGGCGGTCAGGGTACCGGTACCCGTGACGCGACCGGTTCCCTGCACATTCAGGACGTCAACCGTTGCGCCGGTCTTCGCACTGTTCGCGAGTTCACCTGTCACATTGGCCGTGCCGATCTTGAGCTGGGTGCCGCTGTTGGTGAGCTTGCCCTGAAGGTCATAGGCATTCTTCACGGTCATCTTGCCCGTGTTTGTCACATTGCCCACACCCGTCGTGAGGGTGTCGGCAGAGAACGTACCGGCGTTCGTGATGACTTCAGTTGCCGTCGGGCTGAGGATTTCGACCGTCCCCATCTCGATTTCGCCCTGGGCGTTGTTCACGATCTTTGCAGCTTCGAGCTTGGCGTCACCACGGACGTAGCCCGAGTTGGTGAGCGTCTTGCGGGCCGTGAACTTGGTGTTTTCATTCGTCTGGCTGAAGCCGTCGTCCGTATAGGTCTTGTTAAGGGTGATGCCGCCCGTTTCCGTAATCGTGACGTTGTCCGCAGCGGAAATGCCGGCGGACTGGTCGACTTCCCACTGAAGGGTCTTGTCGGCGGCGAAAGCCGGGTTCACGAGCATGCCGGCAACCACGGCGGCAAGCGCCGTCTTGGCGAAGGTCTGAACCGGGGCAGACTGGCTGACGACGCTGCCCGTCTTCGTAGAAGCGTCTGCCTGAGAATGAGAGGTGGTCGCTTCGTTCACGACCACGAGCTGGCCGCGCACGGCGTTCCATACTGTTTTATAGATGCGATTCATTTTTTGACTTTGTTCTCAAATTAGATCTAAGGGCGAAGCCAGAACCGAATGGCCCAACTTCCCGTTGAGAACCCGTCCTCAAAGGCGTGTGTGTGCCGTGAAGCAACACGACGTCCTTGGGGGCCGATTCGTCGCATCCATTCTCAAATCGGCCTTTCAGCAAACTGATCCTCTATCGAAGAAAGAGCGCTTGACCTCTCGGACAGGCGATTCGAGGAATCGCATAAGAACATCAGCGGCGAAAAAGTCTGTTGCTCATCCGCAACAACTCCCAAACCCAGCGTGGCGCTTGTCGAAGTGGCGTCGTTCGAACCCAACGATTGAATCCATCCTCACCAAGAGTGAGGGCGGAGAGGGTTCCTCGCGGGTCGAGGTCTCGCCTCAAAAGGGCAACTTCCAGATGCGAAAGAGGCGGTGGCCGCCTAGCGTCGAGCGTCAAAATGGCACGAGGGCAACGGCCTGCGAACATATGCGCACGCGACGGCAACCGCTTCGCTCAACACTCAAAAAAGCGGCGGCATTGTTCGTTCCCCAAGCGTTTTCTCGTTCGAAAACTTCGCGTTCCTGCCCCCCTCCTCTTGGTGAGGAAACGAGCGCATTTCTCGCACGCTTTTGAGTTGCATTTTGCTAGTCAAAGGCGACGCAAAAGCGCATCCGAAAGGCCGTTTTCAAGCGTTCAAAAGCGCCTCTTTTTCACCGCTCGTTGTGGCTCGAAAGTGCGTCCGAAACATGTGCTCGAACGCTCGTTTTTCAACTCCCATTTGGAAGTTTCACAATGCTGAAATCTCTGCTTATCTCTGCCCTCTCAGGGCTCGTTTTATTGTCGAACGCGAACGCGCTCGACTTGTCCGGAACAGTGTTTGAACAGGTCGGTCAAGAGAAGAACATTGACCCTCATTTGCTCTATGCCGTCGCGCTTGCAGAGAGTGCATATTCACCAGTGAAAAACGCGCGCGGAGCCGCTCCCTACCCATGGACGTTACGTTTACCCAACAAACCGATTTATGCAACGTCCAAAATGCACCAGGGCTGACGATTACAAAATCCAATCAGTTGCGGCGCTCATATAGATGAAGCA
>ERZ809407.1142-NODE-1142-length-25196-cov-6.550257_pt1 | contig 25196 bp, 19 predicted proteins | sample MGYA00520792_ERZ809407 | MGnify/ENA primary metagenome ERZ809407 (study PRJEB31576, sample SAMEA3212665) | Homo sapiens | biome: human-gut; feature: human gut; material: fecal | place: Sweden | collected 2012 ...
ACGGGAGAAATCCCAAGTTGAACCCGAAGACGCACTGCGTGATGGTGCGCTTCGACGATGTGGAATGGAATAGGTTCCTGACGATGTACGAGGAATCACAGGTGTACGCGAAGGCCGTCTTTCTCAAGGCGCACTTCTTCGGGCAGAGGTTCAAGGTGCTGAAGGTGGACAAGGCGATGCTGGAATACCACACCAAGCTGTCGGACTTCCACGCCCAGTTTCGTGCCATCGGCACGAACTACAACCAAGTCGTGAAAGAGTTGCGCTGCCACTTTTCAGAGAAGAAGGCAATGGCGTTGCTTTACAAATTGGAGAAATGTACCATCGACCTTGTGAAGTTGAGCAGGGAGATTGTGGAATTGTCAAGGGAGATGCGGACGGAATGGGAACGACGGCAGGAATAGTCCGTTAGGGAATTTCATCGCCGACCATATCATCATCGGGCGGCCGGGAACCAGCTTCCGTGACGAGAACAAACCGAAAGGAATGAAAATATAAATATAAATACAAATGGAGGGCGTATATACAAATATTTTGCCCTCCACTTTTTATTTAGATAACCAAGCTCGTATATCAATGCTTCTTCATTAGTTCCAATCTTCCCTTATCCGTGCAGCATTCCATCAACAATGTGTTTACAACAAAGTTTGAGATACCTTTTATTCTATCTTTCTGACAGATAATACCTTCACGTATATCTCTCATTCTCATGCAAAGAAATGAAGAGAAAAGGAAGGAATCACATTCTTTCATACATAAGCCTTGACTGATGCAAATCTGCAAAGCCTCATTGAACTTACCTCGAAGATGTGCGATATAGCAATCAAATTCTTTAACGGCTATCTGATAATGTTTCAAATCCTTGAAAAAGGAGGAATGAAAAGAATGAAAGAACCGTATGGCATGTACATAAAGTCTGGTAATGAACTTTAACGAAGAATGTGTCTTCCCTGCAAGTTCACGTACATACTTGTATTCCCTGTCCATTTCAAACCGGATAGTAGATAGCACCAATGTTTCTTTGCTATTGGAAAATTTCTCGCAAAGAACGTTGACGGGCATGTGAAGGTTTAAGGCGACGGTCTCAAAACCTGTCATTCTGATGCCTTGATAGCGGAAGATGACCATTGCCATGTCATAAATATCATTGTTTGTCATTATATCCATATTTAGATCGTTTCCATCATGCAGCTCTTCAGAAGCATTGACGGCTGAATGCCATAGCTTGCCTTGAAGCTGCGCGAGAAGTGCGGGAAGCTCTCAAATCCCAAATCGTACAAGAAGGTGGAGGGTGATTTGTGGTTTTGGGTTATCAACCTGTAAGCCTCCTTCAAGCGTTTCTTCAGAAGCCATCTGCCCGGTGTCGTGCCGAACTCTTTGGAAAAATCACGGCGGAAAGTGGACAGGCTGCGACCGGTTGCCGCCGCAAGCTGTTCCAACGGCATGTTGTCTTTGTAATGCGTTTCCATGAATTCACGGAGATTTATCTTTTGCATACTGTTCATTTTTGAAAACCAATCGTACAATGCCGGACAGACACAGGTCAGGATGCCGATGCACTCCTGCATTTTCAGGAAGACGAGCGGGATGGAAGCCCTATATTCATTGTCCACTCCGGACTTGATGCCAGAGAAGAAACTGTCCACAAGCAAATGGCGAGGTATCAGTTCGACGCTTCCGTTACGAACGTCTGTCGTTTCTGCCGGTTTGTTCCGTAACAAATATTCCTCTACCGCATCTTCTGAAATGCGTACTTGCAACAGTTGTAGAGATTCCATAGTCGCAAACTGCACTTTCTCTGAACGGGCAACGAGCCAAACAGTCCCGACATTCAACGTATAGTTCATGCCATTCACGTTCATTGTCCCGTTCCCGGAGATGACATTGACCAGAAGATAATCATTGATGGAAGTTCTTTTTGTGGTTCCCCTACATATGTTCATCTTGAACATAATAGGATAATCCGGTGTTTCTATTCTTTTCATACCTAATGTTCTTTATTATGCCTTTAATGTATTTCTGTTACAGAGCCAAGTAGCTATGCTGCACACCACAATGATACCACTCGTTGTGTAGAGCATGTTCCCGATACCTGTCAGCGGGGACAGGATACCGCCAAAGAGGAACATCAGAAAGCCCAACAACGCGGATGCGATACCAGAGTTATGCCGCTCCATGTTCAACGCAAGCGTTGTAGAACTTGGCAATATCAGCCCAAGAAAAAGCAAGAAGATAAACAATGCCACTTCTACTATCCAAAATTCGGAACAGATGGAGAGGGCTGCCGCGACTGCCACACTCGTCATTCCGAAACAGATACAGCCGCAATGCAAAGCCGCGTCTGCATTACGGAATCTTGTTACCGCAAGACTGCCTGTCATTATCGCTATGGCATTGGCTCCGAAGCAAAGACCATACGTCTGTGGAGATATGCCGAAATGCACTTGGAATACGAATGGCGATGCTGCGATATAAGCGAACATCACTCCCATCGCAAACGCCTGTATCAAGACATAGTGCATGAATCGGGAGTTACGCATCACCTGTTTGTAACCGGCAATCATTGACGTTATGTTTCCTGTCTGCCGATTGTCACCGTCCAAAGATTCAATAAAGAAGGACAATGTGACAATAAGCAATACGCCAATCAGGAACAATACCCAAAATATGCCTTTCCAATCAGTAACCGTCAATAACATGCCGCCAAGCACGGGGGCGCATATCGGAGCAAGCCCTTGCACGGAACTGAGTATGGAATAGAACCGTGCCAACCGTGTTCCCTCATATAAATCCGTAGCGATTGACTTTGAGATAACCACACCCCCGGCTCCCGACAAACCTTGAAGCAAGCGGAAGAAAATGAAAGCATGAATGCCTGAAGCATACAAACATCCCAATGTGGAAACACAGAAAATCACAAGCGATACCATCAGGGGAATCTTACGTCCGTATTTGTCACTCAACGGACCGATAATCAATTGTCCGACAGCAAGCCCTACCATACTGAAAGTCAAGCTCAACTGCACCTGTGATGCAGTAGTGTCAAAATATCCCATCAAAGCAGGCAGTGCGGGCAAATAGAAATCGGTAACAAAGGGGCCGAATGCCGAGATAATGCCCACCATCAACAGAATATACAAGTGCGAATTCCTTTTCTTTTCAATCATATAATCAAACATTTTATTGTTTCTGACTGCAAAATTACAGGCAAATGTCCGTATCTTCTCGTTACATTTTATGGTATAACCGTTCAAATAGTGATATTCCCCGAAAAAGTTGTAACTTTGCAGCCATGAATACGATGGGGCAGACAAAAGAACAATTAGGCATAGGAATTTCCGATGGAAGTCTTATACCGGCGATACCTGTTGGAGAGGTTATGAAAATTCCAATCAACAGGCTGTATTTTATCATGATAACCGATGGCTCAGGCGTGGTGGAAATAGATGGGCATGATATTACCGTGAGCAAAGGTTCATTCATTTATATGCTCCCTCACCATCTTCTAACACTTTGTTCGCATTCCGATACATTCAGGACAGCCTATGTCTGCGTTACGTTTGACCTGCTCGCAGACTTTCCCCTTCTGTTAAAAGCAGAAATGTCAGACTATGTAGGCAACCATCCCTGCTGTGATTTGAAAGACACGGACTATGAAGTATTGACGAAATACCACAATTTGCTCGCTGACCGTTATCAGTCAGAATACACGGGAATAGAAATCGTCAAAGGTTTGGTATTTTCTTTCATAATGGAAATAAACCGGATATATTCCGGACGGAGCGTAGAAGTACAAGCAACGCATCAGGACAAACTTACGGACGCTTTCTTCAAACTGTTGCACAGTCACTATCCCAAAGAACATTCTGTCGCTTTTTATGCCCGCGAGTTGTGTGTGTCTGACAAGCATCTGATGCGCATAATAAAGAAGAAAACGGGACAGACATTTCATTTCTGGCTTACCGATTTCCTTCTCCGGCAAGCAAAATCAATGTTACTTTCCACAGACATGAATGTTACTCAAATATCGGAAAGACTTTATTTCCCGAATTCATCAGCTTTCGCCAAATTTTTCCGAAAAGGCGTCGGTATGTCACCGTTAGAATATAGGGAACAACACTCCAAATAAAAGAAAAAGATACCCCGGCAAATATTCAGTCGGGGTATCGGTACAACAAAGCTATCTAAAGACATTGGGGGATAATACAGATATTAATGTTCATTGTTCAGATGGATTCTCAGGATATTTCAATCGCAATGCTGTATTGTACGTTCTCCACATCGGAGGCTATATGCACCTGATACGTTCCGTTTTCCAGTTATCGGTTGTTTCGTCAAACGAAACCAACGACTTGACAGGAATATTGATTGTAACGGTTTCCGTTTCATCGCCTTGCAGAATATTTGTTTTCGCAAATCCTTTCAGTTCTTTTGCAGGCTTCTCCATATCCATGCCCGGAGCCGATACATAAACTTGCACTACTTCCTTTCCGGCTACCTTTCCGGAGTTACGTACATCCACTTGCACCGTAAGGGTATCGCCCTTTAATGAAACATTCGGATTAGCATACCTAAAAGTCGTGTATGACAAGCCGAATCCGAAAGGATAGGATAGGGATTTGTTTTGCGTGTCGTAGTAACGGTAGCCTACCATAAGCCCTTCCTTATATTCGGTACTGTCCACATTTTCGGTGCTGCCAGTTTGAGGGAAGTTTCCGGATGAAGGTACGTCTTCGTATGACAAAGGCCATGACATGGGCAGTCTGCCTGAAGGATTGCTCGCTCCGGTCAATATGTCGCTGACGGCATTACCACCTTCTTGCCCTGCAAGCCATGAAACGAGAATGGCATCCGGCATTTCTTTCCAAGAATCGGTATCCACTACACCGCAAACATTCAGCACTACGATAATTTTCTTCCCTTGACGGTGAAAAGCTGAACATACATTTTCCATCAAAGCCGCCTCCGTGTCCGACAGCATAAAATCATCATATTTGTTCCTGTCAATACCCTCACTTGACAACCTTCCAATTGTAATGATTGCCGCATCTTGTGAATGTGCAAGTCCGTTTATGACAGATTCAGGGACTGGCATTTCCGGAACTCGTGATATTGGATGTTCCATTGTAGCAGGCGGCAATTTGGTTGACTCTTCTTCAATATAAGAAAGATTGGCGTTTCGCAATGTATCCTACGGACATGCCGACACTCTGCAAGCCTTCAGCCAAAGAAACAGTGTATGCGCTGTTTACGTCACCGCTGCCTTTTCCGCCCGATATGAAGTCATACGATGATATTCCGAACAGGGCTATGTTTTTCTCGGCAGCTGGATTTATTGGAAGCGCATTTCCTTTGTTTTTCAACAGTACCATGCCCTCTGTCGCAGACATACGGGCAACCTGTCCGTGGAATTGCAAATCAGGCGTATTGCTATACTTGTATTTATGGAAACGCGGGGTCTGCATCACCAATGTCAAAATCCGCTTCACGTTTTCATCAAGTACGGATTCTGACAAATCGCCTCGTTCCACGGCTTCCTTTATCGCTTTCCGTTGCTTTGCCAATCCCGGCATCAGCAGGTCATTACCTGCTTCCATCTGGCGCACGGCATCCTGACCGCCGAGCCAATCACTTACCACCATACCCTTATATCCCCAATTCTTACGGAGTATCGAATCAAGAAGTATCTGGCTTTCAGATGTATATTCTCCATTCAGTTTGTTGTATGAAGTCATCACTGTCCATGGATTTGATTCCTTTACGGCAATTTCAAAAGGTTTCAGGTAAAGCTCATGCAATGTACACCGTGATATGATGGCATTATTGCCTGTGCGGTTTGTTTCCTGATTGTTGGCTGCAAAGTGTTTGAGCGATGTCCCCACTCCGTTTTGCTGGATACCATCAATCATGGCTGCCGCCATCTGTCCTGCCAATACGGGGTCTTCTGAATAATACTCAAAGTTCCGACCGCATAAAGGATTGCGCATGATGTTTACCGCTGGAGCGAGCAGGATGTCCACACCATATTCCAACGTCTCATTGCCCATTGCATTACCAACGGATTTGACCAAAGGAATGTTCCATGTCGAAGCAAGCAGAGTGGCGACGGGAAAGTGAGTACAATAGAAAGTGCTGTCTGTTCCTCTTCTTGTAGGGTCAATGCGTACTCAGGCCGGACCGTCTGCCATGACGATTGCAGGAATGCCAAGCCGTGGAATGGCATGAGTAGCCCTGCTGCTCCGGGTACAATCTTTCGAGTGCTGCCTATCATTGCAAGCATGTCTGTTGTACCTGTAGGCACATCATCGTCACCTGTACCTGTGACAATACTGATTTTCTCATCAATCGTCATGGCATTGATTACATCGTCAAGTGTTGCATTGCCAAGCTGTGGCGCATTTTGAGCTGTCATAGTCATGGAGGAGAACAATGCACAAACTACTCCAAAAACATTTTTTCCGTTCATCATATTCTTCTGTTATTTATTAAGAAATATCGTCAATCTTTGCTGGTTAACGATGTTGCAAAGGTACGTCTATAAAATACTTGCCATTTTTCTGTAAAATCCAATTTCAGTTGCCTTAAAAAGTCACTGTTACATTGAATCTTATAGACAAATGCGTATGAAAGTTTGAAGCAAAATTCAGGGGATATGCTATCGTACCTTTGCAGTCAGATAAATGGAGAACAATTATTTAATTCAATATTCACATGAGAATTTATTATGGATATGACAAGGAAATATATCGGAAGAGTAGTAGCACTGTTTTTGCTTGCTCTCTGCGCTTTCATGCCCGAAGCGGCAAAAGCACAAATCAATCCAAAGGCTTACTATCAGGTAGGATGGCAGTTTGATTTCCCTATAAACTCCGGTTATAACGACAAGATGAATGATTTGGGAATCTATTTGGATGCGGGTTGCTATCTGACCCCTCATGTTTCGTTGGGAGGATTTATCAACATAAATACACGTAGTAATTATATTCCCAGACAAACATTTACGGAAGGTAGTACCTCTGTAAATACCGACCAAGTACGTTCTTTTACTCAGATTCCATTCGGGGCATCGTTACGCTATAGGTTTGCATGGCGTTCACGCTGGCAACCCTATATAGGAGCCAATTTGGGCGCGAATTATGCCGAAGCGGAATCTGTACAGCAAATCTATACTTACAGGGACAAGTCATGGGGAGTATATGCTTCACCGGAAATAGGAATCAACCTTTATCCATTCAAACAGAAATATGTCGGTATCAACCTTGCAGCTTATTATAGCTATGCCAGTAACCACAGCAAGGTGTTCTATACCGATATGGACGGAATGAACAATTTCGGTATCCGCATCGGACTGGCATTTTAGGTGTACAGCCAAACAACAGCTATTATGATAATAAAAACGGGCTGCCCAGCTACAAATATTTATCATGCGGATACAAATGAGAGGGATGGATGTTAAAGTCAAATTCAATTGGAACTTACAAGCAAACCGGAATAATGGAAATCATCGACCTTTGCAGTGTTCAATAAAAAAACAAGAAGACAATGAAAAAAATTATGATTTTAGCCATCGTCTTGTTGTCAGGAACAACATTGATGGCACAAGCAGAAACAACCGATGTGAACAAGGCAGACACGTGTGCAATCGGGAAAAACGTAAGTAAGGAACAAGCTCATCAGGGGGCGGTAGAGGCGTTGAGCCGTTGTGACTTCGTACTTCAGGCTCATGGCATGGCTTCCACAAAGACAGACGATGTGGCAGAAGTAAATCCTACGGTCAATTTTCTTGCGGTGAAAGGTGACAAGGGACTTTTGCAGATGGCTCCTCCAACCGATAAGGATAACAGCACACCGCTTTGTGGAATGACGATGCAGCTGGATATTCTTTCCTGCGATGTGAAAACAGACAAACGCGGAAATGTTACCTGCTTGCTGTCTGCAATGCTTGACGGTACAGAAAAACAGTTCAAAATCAAGTTGAACAAAAAGAACAACAAGGCAGTAGCCGAGTACAAAGGAAGTTCATTCACTTTTATTGGCAAACTGCTTCCCGGAGAAGTGTCAGACATACATGTCGGTACAGATAAGGGATAAGCGTCACAAAACAGGTATATACCTTTAAAGGGTATATGGACATCGTATAAAAACAGGAAGGATTTTTCTTTTCATTCATACCTTCTGTTGGCTCCTGCGTGGTATGGGAACATACGGCGCAGGGCTTTTTCTTGGCAGTTCCCAACAGGTTGTCAAAGAGGGCAAAGTCATGGTCGCTACCCTCGATTTGTCAAAGTGCCACTTCGGGAAATTCGTCTTAAACGGCTTGACTTTTTTAGGCAAATGACGTTGAAGCTCTTTCATAAACGACGCGGATAGATATTGGCGAACTTTGCAGCGGTTAATAAAAAAGAAAAAGATATGATGAAAAGAAAAAGTATTATCCGGTTTGGTGCGGCAATGCCGTTGGTGCTTGCCGCACTCACATTGGGTGCGTGCAACAGCAAGCCAGAAGCATCCGCAACAGAAAACGAGTTTGAGACTGTGACTATCGAGCGTCAGTCGATAAACCTCAGCAGCCGTTACTCAGCTTCGCTCAAAGGGAAACAAGATGTGGAGATACGTCCGCAGGTATCGGGCACTATCACCCGGATTTGCGTCAGCGAGGGGGCGATAGTACATAAGGGACAGCCGTTGTTCATCATCGACCAAGTGCCTTATCAGGCTGCACTCGAAACGGCGGTGGCAAATGTAAAAGTGGCAGAAGCGAATGTGGCGACGGCAGAAATGACGTCGAAAAGCAAAGACAACCTTTACAACAAGAAGATCATTTCCAATCTTGACCGCCAAACAGCCGCCAACACGCTTAGCAGTAACGTGGCGCAACTTGCGTTGGCGCGTGCCGAGTTGAAGAATGCCCGCAACAACCTTTCCTATACGGTAGTGAAAAGTCCTGTGGACGGAAAAATCGGCATGATTCCCTATAAAGTCGGCGCATTGGTAAGTCCGCAGATTGAAACGGCACTTACCACCGTGTCCGACAACTCATGCATCTACGCCTATTTTTCCATGACGGAGAACGAGGTCCTCGGGCTTAGCCGCAAATCCGGCTCGTTGGAGAAAGCTGTGGAGGAAATGCCCACGGTACATCTTGCGTTGAGTGATGGAAGCATTTATCCGAACGAAGGCGAAATAGATGCGGTAGGCAATATTGTGGACAGTTCCACGGGAGCGGTCAGCCTGCGTGCCACATTCCCGAACAAGGAACACATTTTGGCAAGCGGAGGCAGTGCAACGGTAGTGTTCCCCTACGAGATGAAAGATTGCATCGTGATACCGCAGACCGCCACTTACGAAGTGCAGGACAAAGTGTATGTATATAAGTTAGTGGACGGCAAGGCAGAATCCACACTCATCAGCCTTTTCCCCATAGACGACGGACAGAACTACGTTGTAAAGGACGGACTGAAACCGGGTGATGTCATTATCGCAAAAGGCGCGGCTAACGTGAAAGAAGGCATGAGTATCAATCTTGAGAAGAGCAAGTAAGGGGAGGATACAAAGATGAACATCAAACGGTTTATAGACAGACCTATCCTGTCAATCATGATTTCAGCAGCCATCCTGCTGGTCGGAATAATCGGACTTGCCACGCTTCCTGTCGAACAATATCCCGACATTGCCCCGCCCACGGTAATGGTATCGGCTACATATACGGGCGCCAATGCTGAAAGCGTGCAGAAGTCAGTCATCGTGCCATTGGAAGAAAGCATCAACGGTGTGGAGAACATGACCTATATGACATCCACCGCAACCAATTCCGGTGATGCGAAGATACAGGTATATTTCAAGCAAGGGACAGACCCGGACATGGCTGCCGTGAATGTGCAGAACAAGGTCAGCAAGGCACAAGGACAGTTGCCTGCCGAAGTGACAAAAGTAGGTGTGACAACCATCAAACGGCAAAACAGCCTGTTGAAGATTTTCGGATTGTACAGCGAGGACAATAAATATGACGAGACCTTTTTGAACAACTATCTGAAAATTAACGTACAGCCGGCTTTGCTCCGCATACCGGGCATCAGTGAAATCGTAAGTATGGGAGCTAATTATTCCATGCGTATATGGTTGAAGCCGGAAATAATGGCTCAGTACAAGCTCGTGCCGTCGGACATAGAAAAAGTATTGGATGAGCAGAACCTTGAAGCAGCCACAGGCTCATTCGGCGAGAACTCCAAAAACGTACACCAGTACACTATGAAATACCGTGGACGTTTGGAAAAGCCGGAAGAGTTTGGCAATATCGTGGTGAAAGCTTTGCCCGATGGCAAGGTGCTGCGTCTGAAAGACGTGGCAGAGATTGAGCTGGGTGCATTGGAATATACCAAACAGGGAGAGATTGACGGGCATCCTGCCGCTACCTGCATGGTGTTCCAGACTGCCGGTTCCAACGCCAACGAAGTGGTAGGACTGATTGACGATTACCTTGAAAGCATAGAAAAAGATTTGCCCAAAGGCGTGAAAGTGGCACATCTTATGAGTACAAAAGATTTTCTCGATGCCAGCATCCATGAAATTATCAAGACATTGATTGAAGCTATCATCCTTGTGGTACTCATTACATTTGTATTTTTGCAAAACTTGCGTTCCACGCTCATTTCATCTGTGGCAATCATAGTTTCACTTGTCGGTACATTTGCCGCATTATCCATTGCAGGATTCAGCATAAACCTTTTGACATTGTTTGCCCTTGTGCTTGCCATCGGTATTGTAGTGGATGATGCAATCATTGTGGTAGAAGCGGTGCAGGCGAACTTTGACCAAGGTTACAAGTCACCATACTTGGCGACGGTGGATGCCATGAAAGAGATTACATCGGCGATACTCACTTGTACGTTTGTATTCATGGCTGTATTCATCCCCGTCGCATTCATGGGAGGCACAAGCGGCACATTCCATACCCAGTTTGGCGTGACGATGGCAGTAGCAGTGGGTATTTCCGCAATCAATGCATTGACACTTAGCCCGGCATTATGCTCGCTTATCATGCGCCCTAACAAAGAAAGTGGCATGAAAAAGGGATTCAAGGCACGCTTTCAGGTTGCTTTCGAGGCTTCATTCACACATCTCCGTGACAGATACGCCAAGGGCATATTGTTCCTTCTGAAGCACAAATGGCTTGGCTGGGCATCTTTGGGCTGCTTCACGGTGTTGCTTGCCATTCTTATGAATACTACAAAGACGGGGCTTGTACCCCAAGAAGATGTGGGAACGGCATACATTGATGTAGTTACTGCTCCCGGCAATTCGGTAGAGGAAACAGAACGGATTCTGACCGCCATAGAGCAAAAAATAAAAGACCTTCCCCAGATAGAGCATTACTCAAAGATTGCAGGGTCGGGAATGACATCCGGTGACGGATCTTCATACGGACTTTTCATCATCAAACTGAAACATTGGGATGAGCGCAAAGGCAAGAAAAACAGTGTGGAAACCATGTGTGAGGAAATATATAGCCGTACAGCCGATGTGAAGGAGGCTCAGATATTCGTATTCACTCCGCCGATGATTCCGGGTTACGGGCAAAGCAGTGGTTTCGAGTGCTATATACAGGACAAGAAAGGCGGCAGCGAAAAGGATTTGTATGAAGTATGCCAAAAATTCCTTGATGAACTGAAAAAGCGTCCTGAAATTGCGGCTGCACAAACTTCATTCAATATAAATTTTCCACAATATCTGGTGGATGTGGATGCCGTGAAGTGTAAGAAAATGGGTGTTTCCCCCAATGATGTATTGGATGCCTTGTCCGGCTATTACGGAGGTGTATATGCTTCCAACTTCAACCGTTTCACCAAACTTTATCGTGTGATGATACAAGCCGACCCGAAATACCGTATGGACAAAGAATCGCTGAAAAACATCTTTGTACGTACCGAAAGTGGTGATATGGCACCGCTGGGACAGTTCATATCCTTGACAAAGGTGTACGGATCTGAGTCTATGACACGTTTTAACCTGTTCAGCAGCATTGCCGTGAATGGTTCCGCCGCTGATGGCTATTCGTCCGGTGATGCCATTAATGCTGTAAAGGACGTTGCCGCGCAAGTGCTTCCGTCAGGATACGGTTACGATTTCGGTGGCATTACCCGTGAAGAAGCACAAACCGGCAGCAATACAATTATTATTTTCGGTATCTGTCTGCTCCTTATCTATATGATACTTTGCGGACTTTACGAAAGCCTGTTCGTCCCGTTTGCGGTAATTCTTTCCGTTCCGTTTGGATTGGCGGGCAGTTTTATTTTCGCAAAGTTGGCAGGGCTGGAAAACAATATATATCTGCAAACAGGCTTGATAATGCTTATTGGCTTGCTCTCAAAAACGGCAATACTTTTGACCGAATATGCGATGGAGCGCAGGCGATACGGCATGAGCCTCGGATGGTCATCCATGACAGCGGCAATTGCCCGGTTCCGTCCTATCCTCATGACGGTACTTTCCATGATATTCGGTCTGCTACCGTTAATGTTCGCCTCTGGCGTCGGAGCAAAAGGCAATAGTTCATTAGGAACGGGTGTAGTAGGCGGTATGATATTCGGAACGGTGGCACTGTTGTTTGTCGTACCGGTGTTCTTCATCGTGTTCAAATGGATTGATGAGAAAGTAATGGGAAAAAACAGATTAGAAAAGGTATATGACAATGAAAAGTAAGATAATCATATTTATTGTGGCACTATGCTCGTTGAGCAGTTGCCACATTTATAAGGCATATCAAAGACCAGATATGAATCTGGACGGGCTGTATCGCGGGACAGACAGCATACAAACCGATACGTTGAACTTCGGCAACTTGTCATGGCGCGAGGTGTTCACAGACGTACCGTTGCAGAAATTGATAGAACAAGGGCTTGCCAACAATACCGATTTGAAGATAGCCCGTCTGCGCATCGAAGAAGCAGAGGCATCGCTGAAAGCGGCAAAGCTCGCTTATTTCCCCAGTGTAAGCCTTTCTCCGCAAGGTAATATATCAAGTTTCAATGGCAATGCCGCATCGAAAACATATTCATTGCCTGTTACGGCAAGTTGGGAAGCAGGAATATTCGGCAGTTTGCTGAATGCCAAGCGCAAAGCTAAAGCAGCCGTAGAACAGAGTAAGGCATACCGTCAAGCTGTACAGACACAGTTGATAGCGACAATCGCTAACGACTACTACACGCTCCTGATGCTTGACCGCCAACTTGAAATAAGTGAGAGTACCTCTGAAACATGGAAGCAAAGCGTTCAGACAATGCGCGACATGAAAGAAGATGGAATGACCAATGAGGCTGCCGTGACCCAAAGCGAAGCCAACTATCGTTCGGTTCTGGCAAGCATACCCGATTTGAAGCGAAGTATCCGCGAAGTGGAGAACAACTTGTGTGCCTTGCTTGGCTGCAATCCTGCCCCGGTTGAACGCAGTCGCCTGATTGATATTCGATGCCCTGAAAACATGTCAGCCGGCGTACCCATGCAATTGTTGTCTAACCGTCCGGACGTAAAGCAGGCAGAGTCCACGTTGGCAATGGCATATTATGCCACCAACATAGCCCGTTCCGCATTCTATCCAAACATAACCATTGACGCATCAGCAGGGTGGACAAACAGTGCAGGTGAGATTATTGCCAATCCTGCCAAGTTCCTTGTTTCCGCCATAGGTTCGATAGTTCAGCCAATCTTCAATAAAGGCAAGAATATGGCAAATCTCAAGATTGCGAAAGCACAGCAGGAAGAAGCTCTGCTGTCATTCAAGCAAAGCCTTCTTAATACTGGAACGGAAGTTAGCAATGCCTTGTACATGTATCAATCTGCCGTAGAAAAAGGCGATGAAAGGGAAAGGCAAGTCAATGCGTTGGAAAATTCCGTAAATTACACTAACGAGTTATTCCTTCATGGTACATCCACATATCTGGAAGTTCTCACAGCCCGACAAGACCTTTTCGCAGCCCAACTTTCACAAGTAAACGATCGCTTTGAACAGTTGCAAGCGACCATCAACCTTTACCATGCACTTGGAGGAGGACGGAATGATGTAAATCCATAAAAATCATAATAATAGTTATATTAAAAACATACTGGAAATATAGTGCTGTTATGTCCCCAATAATAGTGCTATATTTTCGGTGATTTTATCAACCGGAAGTATTAAAGCTATGGCATACTTTAAAGCACATTTACAAATAAAAATCTTGTTAAGTTACCTGATTGTTGTGGCAGTGATAATAAGTGTGGTAGTGGTGTTTATATACGAACGTAATCAGATACAGAAAGTTAAAACGGAATCTGCCATGCTATGGAATATACATAAAAACGTTCATATCATTCACCGGAATATAGTTGCCCTTGCACTGCAAGGAGAGGTCGCTTTGGGCTGGAATGAAGATATGAGCATCAAGTACCATGAACAACTAAATTACACAGATAGCCTGCTTGTGTCATTAAAAAAACGCAATGTCAGTTTTATAACAAAAGTATCTATCGACACTATTCAGATATTATTGAAGGACAAGGAACTTCTGCTAAATTCCATGATGCAGATGCAAAATGACTACAATGAAACTCAAAATCGATTTTATGATGAAATGCCAAATGTGATAAAACAAGCATCACAGGTGCAGATTGTAAAAACGAAGAAGAAAGGACTTGCCGGTTGGCTTGGAGGTAAAAACTGTGTATTGATAAGACCGAAGGCTGATAAACTGAATAGACTGCGAAAAGAAATGATGGCTTTGCATAGGACACAAATTAGAAATGCCGAAATCCGCATGGATAGTTTGTCGATTAAAAATGAACAATTAAACCGAAGACTTGCTATGATGCTTAATTCGCTGGATAGTGCCAGCGAGGATTATTTTGTACACTATAGCAATAAATTAGATAATATTCGGATAGAGTCATTACATATTCTTTCTTCGATTGCGACAGTTGCGTTTATTTTATTTTTTATCTCATTCATCATCATCCATAAGGATATAAGAAGAAATATCAAAGCTAAGAGAGATAGAGAATGCCTAATTAAAAAACTAAATTCCACAGGAGTGAAAAACGAAGAACTGATAGCTTCTCGTAAGAAGGCAGTACACACCATTACCCATGAGCTACGTACACCATTGACTGCCATACACGGCTATGCGGAACTGATACGTGGCAACGGCACGGCAGAAACCCAACGCCATGCGGAAAGCGTCCTGCAAGCCTCAAGACGGATGATAGCCATGCTCAACTCGCTGCTTGACTTTTTCCGTCTGGACAGCGGAAAGGAAAAACAGAACCGCAATCCTTTCCGCCTGCAAAGCGTGGCAGAAACATTGGATACGGAGTTTCGTCCTATGGCGGAAAACAAGGATTTGAAACTCATTGTGGAAAACAGTGCGGATATTATCCTCATAGGTGACAAGGAGCGCATCATACAGGTTGGTGACAACCTCTTATCCAATGCTATCAAATACACGCAATCCGGGATTGTGTCATTGAAAACAGCCTATGACAATGGCACACTTTCAATTATGGTTGAGGACACGGGCAGCGGTATGAGCGAAGAGGAACAGCAACGGGTATTCGGGGCATTTGAACGGCTCTCAAATGCCGCCACACAGGACGGCTTCGGACTGGGATTGTCCATCGTACAGCGTATCGTGGTCATGCTCGGAGGCACAATTCGTATAGAGAGCGAGAAAGGCAAAGGCAGCCGCTTCACGGTGGAGATACCCATGCCGACAGCCGAAGGACTGACGGAGGAAATTGTTCCGGGTTATACACGCCACAATGAGGAATATCACGAGGTGATCGCCATAGACAATGACGAGGTGATGCTCCTGATGTTGAAAGAGATGTTCGCCAATGAGAGAATACACTGCGATACATGCACGGATGCGGCGGAACTGATGGAAATGATACGCCGGAAAGAGTATAGTCTGCTTTTTACCGACTTGAATATGCCGGAGATAAACGGTTTTGAACTGCTGGAACTGCTACGCACATCCAACGTGGGCAATTCCAAGACTATCCCGGTAGTTGTGGCAACCGCTTCGGGCAGTTGCAGCGAGGAGGAACTTCTGGAACGTAGATTTTCAGGATGCCTGTTCAAGCCTTTTTCCATTTCGGAGCTGTTGGAGGTGTCAGACCGATGTGCCACAAAAGGCGCACCGGACGAAAAGCCTGACTTCTCTTCCCTGCTATCCTACGGCAATGAATCCGTCATGCTGGACAAACTGATAACGGAAACCGGAAAGGAGATGCAGGCACTCAGGGAGGCAGTACAACGAAAAGACCTGCAAGGGCTGGATGCCCTTACGCATCATCTGCGCAGTTCGTGGGAGATACTCCGTGCAGACCGGCCGCTGGGAGAGCTTTATAAACGGCTTCATGGAAGCGGAGCACCGGACAAAGAGGCAATAGACAGTGCCGTGACCGGCGTATTGGATAAAGGCATGGAGATTATGCGGCTGGCAAAAGAGGAAAGGAGGAAATACAATGGATAAGACACGTATCATCGTGGTGGAGGACAATATCGTGTACTGCGAGTTTATATGCAATCTGCTGGCACGAGAAGATTTCCGCACCGTAAAGGCTTATCATTTGGCTACGGCTAAAAAACAGTTGGCACAAGCCACAGACAAGGACATTGTGGTGTCCGACCTCCGCCTGCCCGATGGCAACGGTATCGACCTGTTGCGCTGGATGCGCAAGGAGGGAATGATGCAACCGTTCATCATCATGACCGACTACGCCGAAGTGCATACGGCTGTGGAGAGCATGAAACTCGGTTCGCTGGACTATATTCCCAAGCAACTTGTGGAGGACAAACTCGTTCCGCTTCTCCGTTCACTGCACAAGGTGCAAGAAGGGAAAAAGCATACTCAAATACCTATCTTCACACGTCAGGGCGAGGCATACCAAGAAATCAAGAGGCGTGTCCGTCTTGTCGCTCCCACCCGGTTGAGCGTGCTGATATTGGGTGAGAACGGCACGGGAAAGGAGCATATCGCACAGCACATCCACGCTCAAAGTAAACTTGCAGACAAGCCGTTTGTCCCCGTGGATTGCGGCTCACTGTCTCCGACATTGGCTCAATCCGCCTTCTTCGGTCACAGGAAAGGGGCTTTCACGGGAGCGGACAGCGACAAGACCGGTTATTTTGAGGAAGCCAATGGAGGTACACTCTTTCTTGACGAAGTGGGCAATTTATCAATGGAAACACAACAGATGTTGCTCCGTGCCATACAGGAACGGCGTTACCGTCCCATCGGGGCAAAAGAGGACAAGACCGCCAATGTGCGGATAGTGGCGGCGACCAACGAGAACTTGCAGAAAGCCGTCAATGAAAGGCGTTTCCGGGAGGATTTGCTCTACCGCCTGAAAGAGTATGTGATAACAGTACCGCCTTTGCGTGATTGTCAAGAAGACATACTTCCGTTGGCAGAGTTCTTCCGTGAAGCGGCAAACAAGGAGTTGGAGCGCAATATTAAAGGCTTTGCCGCCTCCGCCCGGAACGCCCTGCTCACTTACCCGTGGCCGGGCAACGTGCGTGAGTTGAAACAGAAGATACAGGCGGCGGTGCTGCAAACGGAAGGCGACACAATAACAGCGGAGGATTTGGAACTCGGCTGTGAACAAACGTCCTCTCCCGCCGGTTTTACATTGAGGAACGAGGATGAGGAGAAAGAGCGCATCCTGCGGGCATTGAAGCAGGCGAAAGGGAACAAGAAACTCGCCGCCAAGATGCTCGGCATCGGCAGGACGACGTTATATAGCAAAATGGACGAGTACGGATTAAAGTCTTAGGTGGGCGGCACGGCTGGTAATTCATATAGTTGTCTATTACGGCTCAATTCAAATTTTGAATGCCAATTGAAAAAAGTACAAATTCCAGTGGTTGTGAGGTGCGATTTTCAAAAAATAATGTTACCTTTGCAATTAAGAAAAGCGTTCTTTTGACTTAATGCAAAACAAGACAGAATATAGAAATTCGCTTGTTTCCAAATCGTTACCTATTAAGAAACGATTCTTTGTAAGTCGCTCGTTGTCAATGAGAAAGAATTCAGGCAATGTCTTCTCTGATGGAAAGTGATAGGCTGTGCAAGGAAAAGCGGACAGGTGAAGATAAAACGTAAACCGTTTGAAATGAGCATTGTTTCAATGTTCTGCCAAGTGAAGAAAATGCAAATGACAACGGAATATTGAGGTTGTTCAGTTATCAATTCGTTACCTCGATTTTAGCCATTCTTTCAAACTTCCTAAGACAAAGGAAGTTATAAAAATATTCCAGAATTACAACAAAAGAATGACAGTAAGTGTAAATATATCAAAAAAAGATGTAACTTTACAGTCACAAGTCTGTTCCTTATAAAGGAAAACGTACAAAAAATGGCGTATATTATTAATTGGTTTAATTGAAAGTATTTTTATGGAAAATGGCATTCTCCATTTTATTTTAGATTGTCGATCCCTCTTGAAAAAGTGGAGTACATAAAATTGGATATTATGAATAATACATAACCCAATTGCATAATTATTATCGTATCATTGTATGTATGCAATGTTAACAGAAACGATTGCTAAATGATTTGAGAATTAAATTATTGAACCGTCTGATATGCAACAACTAACCATAGCACTACGCGCTCTTTTTAGCAAGATTACAGGTGATGAGATCCTTCGGAATGCAGGGTTTCTTCGCAACAAGAATACTTGTATAATGGATATCATTCACTATGATAGTAGTATAAACGAGTCAGTAATCAATCAACTTTTGCAGGAGGCCGATGAGACGACATACTCTATAGACCAACTTATTATGACAAGTCAAATGGTAACAAGAAAGTGGATGATGCCTGACACGAACTGTCTTCCTGTGCAGTTTTCTAAACAGGATTCAGTCTTCAATATGTTACTTCACTTTGCTGTATCTACACTTATCATTAAGGATGGTGACCCTGTATGTAGATATAGACACCTGTTGAGATGGCATAGCCTGACTACGCAGTTGGGTGAGGATCTGTTTACCACTGCGCTATTGGCAGCATACAATATGAAGACTGGTTATAATCGTACATATTTTGACTGGGACGCATTCCTACGTCATGACAGTAAGGAACTGAATGATTTGTTTGACCGCCCGATGGCGGAACTGCACATGCATCTCAAAGGCTCATCTTACAACGTTGATATTAGTTGGTTATGCCTTATGAACAATATCGAAAAGATGTCTGACAATTTCGACAAGGTAAAAGACAACAGGAAATACACAGACTGGGACTTCCAACTCTATGAAAAGGTAAGACGCGCTGCTGTCATACGTTATTATCTTGCAGGAATAGTTGGTTGTGTTAGCAATACCATCACAAAAAGCCAACTTTATGATCTCATCAACCATACCGATTCATACGAAGAAGCAGATGACGCACATAAACCAGAAATTCCAAAGGATGTAAAAATCTGCTTTCTGGATTTCTTGACAGAAGCTCACGAGAAGAATGTCAAGGAGGCTGACAAAAATAACATACCTAAAGAGCATGTGATTGACTACATTCCTGTTAATCATTATAAAAAGGAACGAGTTGCAAATCTGGTGATGTCATCCGAGAGAAAGTTTATGTATCTCATGTTCAAGAAAATTTTCTCAAATGATACAAATCTTGATGCAGATACAGCAACCTTATTCTATGCTTATCTGGTTTACAAGGACTATTTCCGACATACCATACTCCAACTCAATAAACGGGTAGGCTTCGCTAATTTCGCAAATTATGAAGAACTGAAAACATCCTATATAACTCCTCTTTATAACCATTTGGTCTATAAGGCAGCTATAGAAGGCTTCCTTGGAAACGACAAAGACAGATATATAGAGGCACGAATAGTCCCAAAGTCAACTCCAGAAGAAATATCGTCTTCTCTCAAAGAAATTTATGATAGTATCGAAGAACCCAAACGAGATAGGTGCAGTATAATCTTCCACTTCATTAAGAGGCGTGACGAATCTTTCACAAACGAGAAAGCCATTCGCCATAATCAACTTCGTGACGATGTAAAGAAGCAGGCATTTGCTATTTATAGATTTAGACAACAATCAAAAGAGCATGAGAACCTGATTGGAAAAGTTGTAGGTGTTGATGCTGCTAACTCGGAGATTTATGCTCGTCCGGAGGTTTTTGCTCAAGCGTTCCGTTTCCTACGCGGGCATGATGTTTATTCCTCTGAACTAGATCGTCCTAATGATTTGAATGTCACTTATCATGTGGGTGAGGATTTCCTAGATATGTGCGATGGATTACGGGCCGTAGAAGAGGCTTTGCTTTTCCTCGGATTACATAATGGAGACCGATTGGGACATGCACTCGTGCTTGGCACTGACGTACGTTCTTATTATCAAAAGAGGTATGATACCATTTGTGAAACGAAACAAGTTATACTGGATAATGTAGCTTGGCTATATCATAAATGTTTAAGACTTCTTGGCTATAAACCAATCTGCGGTTTTCTTGAGACGATGTTTCATAGGTATTTCAGGGATTTATATAATCCTGAAAGGTCTGAATCAACCAACATTATAGAAGATATTTTCAGTTCTAATGACAGCTTAAGACATTTGGATGATATTGAGACTTATTATTTGTCGTGGTTGTTACGTGGAAATTCCCCTACTTTTGGAGTGGATCTTTCGCCGGATATTTACAATGCTCTTCCGCAAGATAGCCTTGAAAGGAAGTGGGCAGATGAAGCAATTAACCATCACAAAACAATCGAGTTGGCTTGTAGAAACGAAAAAGCCCGGGAATTGTTCGACTTATATCATTCTCGCCGAACAGCAAAGAACAGTGAAGAAGTGGACTCCTTTATGATTCCACAAAAGTATCGGGAAGACTATTACACCCTTCTTGAGGCATTACAGCAAGATTTGTTAAGAACGATAGAGAAACGCCATATTGCAATTGAGTGCAATCCCTCATCCAACTACAAGATTGGAGAAATGGACCGATACGATAAGCATCCGATTGTCCGTTTCTTTAATTATGGTATTGATACACCATACCCATCTCATGATATATCGGTTTCAATCAACACAGATGACCAAGGAGTATTCTCGACATCGCTTGAGAGAGAATATTCACTTATGGCTCTTGCAATGGAGCGTAATGAACTTCAAGGATATAAGAATTCTCCAAGAGCAGTCTTAGATTGGCTTGATAGGATTCGCCAGATGTCCCTGGAACAACGATTTGACCAAATTAATGCAAAATAATTATAAATATAAATATTATGGCAAATAAGTTTTTTAAAGAGTGTTTTTTACAAGACATCTATCATTATGAAGCATTGGAAGTTTGGGAAGAGCTGGAAATCGGTGAGAAACTTTCTCTGGGTAAAGATGAAAATAAGGATAAAAAAGTAGTATTAATTTATGGGGGAAAGCGCATAGGACGACTAAGCGATGATGATGCTAAACTTATATACGATTTCATCGAGGCAGGACGCAAAGATGTGTTTGTTGGAATTGTTAGTTTTAAATCCGGCGAAACGGCAGATGAGAACAAACGTTTGAAGGTCGTAATCAAAATAAGAGAAAATTGAAACAAAGCCGTAGGTAATAAAGCAGAAGGAAAATAGAACAAAATTAACAAATAAAGCCTAACTGCTAATTTTCGCAGCCGATTTTGGCAAAAAATCGAAGAAAAGGCTTACCTTTGCAAATAAATATACATACGTGCATGATGTACGAGGAGCAGAAACAATTTCTCAGCAAGCTATTGACGGTCTCTTGCCCGTCTGGATCAGAGGAACAGGTTATAGACTTGTTCCGTGATTCCGTTTCATCTTATGTCGACGAGATAAGCACAGATGCTATGGGAAATTGCATTGCCCACAAGAAAGGAGAAGGTCCTAAGGTAATGATTACAGCTCATGCTGATGAGATAGGCCTTATGGTTCATTATATCGATGAAAAGGGCTTCCTCTATTTCAAAGAAATCGGAGGTGTGGATACGGCTCTCTTGATGGGGAGAAAGGTTCTCGTACACGGCAATGACGGTTCGGTCATAGGCGTTATTGGTAAGAAGCCTATTCACCTTCAAGACAAAAAGAACCCATCACTGGAAATTAATCCAGAAGATTTATGGATTGATATTGCTGCTCGAGATGGTAATGAAGCAAGAGCTAAAGTATCTATTGGTTCTATAGCTACCATATTAGCGGATGTCTCCTATCTGAGCAATACAGTTGTTGCCAGTAAAGCACTTGATGACAGAATTGGCATCTTTGTTTTGACTGAGATCGCACGTCAGTTGAATGCTATAAAAGCAGATGTCTATTTGGTCGCTACCGTGCAAGAAGAGCTTGGGGCACGTGGTGCACAGGTTGCTGCTGAAACAATCAAACCGTCCATTGGAATAGCCATTGATGTGACACATGCGACAGATTATCCGACATCAAATGCAGTACATGATGGAGACATTCAAGTAGGTAAAGGTGTCGTAATCTCTAATGGCCCTAATATGGACAAAACTTTGACATCAAAGATAAAAAAGATTGCTGATGAAGCCAAAATTCCATACCAGATGGAGGCAATCGCACGGCCTACAGGCACTGATGCAAGAATGATACAGGTTTCAGGAACGGGTGTAAAGACGGGACTTCTAAGTATTCCTTGCCGATATATGCATACACCTAATGAGGTAGTGTCACTGGACGATGCCGATGCTTGCATTCGTCTATTAGTAAAATATTTGCATAGAGTTAATTAACATAATGTCTAATTTTAATGTTTTTCAAAATGAAGAAGAAAATAACTATTTCTTTCAATTGGGAAACCAAGAAAGCCCGCAATGCAGAGCGCGTTGGTGCCATGTATTGCTTCAAGCGTTGCGATGTAAACCAGAACTAATCCCCTGATCAAGGATTAAATTTTGTATATGTTGGGATCCCATTGGATTGGGCTCTGAAGTTTAAACTTCGGAGCTCAATCTAACTAAATCGGTTTTAGAAATTAATGAGACAAAGTGGAAGTGTAAATAGTGATGACCGCTTCTTTTTTCCGGGGGAAGTCATCTATCATAAATGCGACGAAGGATGGTTGGCCATATGTATAGAGGCTGCTAATTGGATAGTGCTTACCTCTGATTTGCAACGTCAGATATTAGAAGATTTAACAAAAGGAAGTACAATAGGCCATATCCTTGAATACTTATCTTCTGACGAAATTATTCAGTTGCAAAAGTTATTGGCAGCGATAACAGCTCGTGAGTTTGCTCGGACGGACAAGGCTCCTAAATTGCATCTATTAGAAGGCAATAAGTTACTCAATTGCTATCTTACCAATGCATGCAATCTTAGATGTGAGCATTGCTTTATGAGTTCAGGGGTTAGACTTAAGAACGAGCTTTCAACAGATGAGTGGAACCGAGTTCTTTCTGAATTTAGAAATTGTGGTGGAGAAAGCGTAACATTTTCCGGAGGAGAACCCATGATGCGCCCTGATCTTCAACAGATAGTCATGAATGCTCACAATATAAATTTAAATACTACTATACTTACCAATGGCATACTTTGGACTGATCGTCAGATACACCAATTGTCCCCATATATCACCGAGGTACAAGTTAGCATTGATGGATTTGACGAAATGAGCAATGCAAAAATACGGGGTGAGGGTAATTTCAATAAGCTCATAAACACAGTAGTAGCATTTGCCAATGAAGGAGTGCAAACATCTGTGGCAACAACATTCACATTTGCAAATCTTTGCGACAATGCTGATAAGAGATATAAGCAAATGGTAGAGGATATTAAGTCAAGATGTGATAATCCTGTATTCTTCAAACTGAGTAAAAAAGTTCTTCAAGGAAGGAATACTCATTATAGTGAAGAAGAAAATAAAGCATTCTATAATCGGATTCTGGAAATCGAATGCGCTGTAGATCCTAATGCACAGTTAGAAAATTTCATGGAAGGACACACACCGAATTTGGTAACTCGTAATTGTGGTTTTGGAGGAATCTCTATTGGTGCCGATGGTGAAGTTTACTATTGTAACCGCATATCTGAGGTCGAAAGTTATGGAAATATTCGAAACCTTCCAATAAAACACTTCATGTCTCTTGGGCATGAACTGCACCAGCGTACATCGGTTGACCATCTTGTGCCATGCAAGAATTGCTATTTACGGAACATTTGTTTTGGAGGATGCCGAATTGACGATTGTAGTTGTAAGGGCAAAGTCAAAGATTTAAAAGGAAATATTATTCAGAACAAATGCAACAAAGAGTTCAAGCAACGACTCATTCGCAGAATGATTGAATCCTACTTCTATTACTATACGTTTTAGTCAGCATGATCATAATAAATGGCATATCGTTATTTTTGCATATACGAAAAACTCGTTGGAGAACACTATAAATTGCGTGTTGAAGTAGCATTGGATACAGGCGGAAAATCCCTCCTGCCATTTAAGCGGAAAATGACATTGCTTTATCTCCAGAATGTTGCCGATAATCAGAATCAATATGATTTGATAAGCTTTCTTTGCCAAAGCGGAACGGCAGCACAGTCTCCATTTGAGATTAATAATGTGTCTCTACTATCATATAACACGGTTGTTGACATTTTGCAGAGACAACCTTTCTCTTATTTCCAATCCTCTCCAAGAGCAAGTCTGTCACGTATTTCTTGCCCTTTAGAGATCAAAAGGCATCTACAAATACCAGTCGGAAAACTGCTTCATGGTGAATTATATATAGATTCTATCAATTCTTGGAATACAGGTATTCGTGTTATGATAAGATATGAAGGCGCTATAAATAGTTTCTTCCCTTCGTTCAATGAAATACCATTTGTTTTGATAGACGGGTCATTAGCTCTACGAGATTATGAGGCTGAGAAGAAATTACTCACAACTCTTCCTCTCAGCTACTCCCCAAAGGGCCTGTTATCCATAAAAGACTCGAATACCTCAATCCTTTCTGATTTAATTGATAAAGGCTGGAAACTGTTCGTTCCCAATCAGCAAAAGGGTCATTCTTCATTATATAAGCATACTACAAGTAGTGGTATTATATGGTTCTCTACAGAAAGTACTGATAATAAATATCAGCTTCAAATGCTTGATGCTTTCCTGAAATCTCGAAACTATATAGAATCGGATGGTCAGATTGCGATATTCAATAGAAAAGATGTAC